>Ga0315298_1000725_pt1 | contig 63735 bp, 50 predicted proteins | sample WHS_1_MG_FD_203077 | JGI IMG/M metagenome (GOLD analysis project Ga0315298, IMG submission 203077) | Extremophilic microbial mat communities from Washburn Hot Springs, YNP, Wyoming, USA - WHS_1_MG | ecosystem: Environmental > Aquatic > Thermal springs > Hot (42-90C) | place: USA: Wyoming...
AAAGCCCGCATAGTACCAACAATTGGTACTAAAAACCTATTGACCAAGACGAGTCGGGTGCCTATGCTGTTAGCTGTGAAGGTGGGAAAGAGTTGCTTGCCCGCCCAGCAACGACAATTCCCCCCCCCCACTATGCGGGGGTACTTGGCGGAGATCGGTTGGCTGTTCCAGATTTTTCTAAGGATTGTCACTACGGGAGGACATACTCCCACGCCCACAACATCCTGGCTGTCGGGCTACTTGTAGCCGGGGCTTGCGCTGCCGCTCTGCCTTTATTTGTCGGCTACGCGGTTGGCTTGGCGTTCACCTACGTCGGGTACATCCTCGTAGCCGCTTTCGCGTACAAATCGGGAACCAGGTCCGCCCTGCTTGTTGGAATCATCCTCTGCCTGTCAGATCTGGCGATAGTGTGGCCCTACACCAGAGATGGCTCGACTTTTCAATTGTTATTTCTGTCGAACGTGATCGCCTTCAGCGCTCTGTCGCTTGGTTTCGGCAGCGTCGGGAGAATTGCCAAGGATCTCAACCAGATCAAGTTCAGCGACCAATTACCACGGGCTGCCGACCGTGACGCACTTCTAGCGGTCCTTTACAAGGAGTTGGCGCAGGCAAAACGCAACCGGCACATAGGCTGCCTGGTGATCATGGAAATAAAAATGTTGGACAAGGTGGAGAAGATACATGGCCACCACCAGATGGACTTACTGCTGAGACAGCTCCAGGCAGTTCTGGTCCGCCAAATACGTAAGAGCGATACGCTTGCCTGGCTAGGTGGCCCGTATTTCGCGCTGCTGCTGTCAGCGACTGATTGCGACGCAGCCCACATCGCCGTCAATCGATTGAGAGAAGCAGCGCAGAAAGTCTCCTCGCGGTCGTTTGTCGGTTTGGGGATTGACGCGTCGGACTGGCGTGTCGCCCTGACTGAATTGAAAGCCGACGACGGTGATCCCAACACCGTTCTGGCTCGAGTTGCTTCGAGCTTAGGCCCTGCGGCCCCCCGGAGAATCGGTCTTGCTATTGGAGAAAGTCAGGTAGCCTTCTAGCGAGCACACCCCAATCCAGCGAGACACCAGCTGTGCTTCCGATTTGACTCTCCACAGCCCGGCAATGCTCGCTATCTATACTGACTGTACGGGCTAGCATCTTATAACGGTGCCACCCTACGCAGGCTTTAGTCGTGCGGCTACAAGGCTCCACCCCCAGGCGAAATAAGGGCGCGTCCAAAGGCGATCGGTATTACCTCCAGCGTTCCTGCTTAATGGCCTTCCGGAATCCAGTAGTGAAACCATCCGCCGTAGGTTTCTGGCGTTGCACCATCAGTCTTTGGTGCGTACTGAACGACCCGATTTCCACCCTGAGCCTTGGCCTGGTACATAGCCGCATCGGCGCGGGATAACACCACCTCAGGCGGACACGTACCGTCAATCGCTTCAAGGCCGACGCTAAGACTCAGATGAAAGCTCAGCTCAGCTGCCTCGAACACGCATCCCCGGACAGCCTCACAAAGCCTCGTAGCGACGCCTATAGCCTGCTCGATACCCGCACTTTCCAACAGTACCGCGAACTCATCCCCGCCCAAACGGGCAAGCAGATCCTCGGTTCGGAGCTGCCCTTGCAGCAGGCCTGCCAGTGCAACTAACGCGCAATCGCCCACGGCGTGCCCGAAACTGTCGTTGACCTCTTTGAAGTTGTCCACATCGATGTACAACAGTGCCCCTAAGGCCCCACGCCGAGCACGCGCTATAACTCGTGTCAAAGCCCCCTCCAGCACTCGTCGGTTAGGCAGTCCCGTCAGATGGTCGTGATCGGCAAGGCGGGCCAGTTCCAACTCCAACCGCTTCCGCTCGGTCACATCGCTGCAACTCGCCAGAGCAGCTCGCTTGCCTTCGTATTGGATGCTGGTCACTGACTCCATCACCCATCGCGGCTCACCCGTACTGCTTACAACCCTGTACTCGTACGACGTGGAGCGATATCCTTTCAACATACTTATAGCATCCCGCCGGACCTTTTCTCTGTCTTCAGGATGCACCAGGTCAAGAGAATACCGGCCAATCAGTTCCTCCCTGCGACAGCCCGTCATCCTCTCAAAATAAGGGTTCACAAACCTGAACTTGCCTTCCTGTACGATGTGGATACCTATCAGTGAGCTACTGCACACCGTCTTGAATAAATCCTCTGCCCGCCTGCGTTCGGTGACATCGTCCACCACCGCCATCATGCCATTGACGTTTCCTTCGGCATCGTGCACGGAAGCTGTGTATATGCTGAGAATCTTCTCCGAGCCATCTCGGTTGCGACAAGTCACTTCCAGCCCAGAAACCAACTCGCCGTGCACCAAGCGTTCGCGCATCGCCCTTGATTCATCCCTCCGGTCTTCTGGAACGAAAGGCAAAGGGCCTCCGAGCACCTCGGATTCGGCCCAGCCAAAAATGCGCTCGGCTGCTGGATTCCACATCTTGACATTTCCCTCGGGATCAAGCGCAAAGATGGCCAAGGGCGATGCACGAATCAGCCCCCGAAGCATCTCAGTAGTTTCCCTGAGAGCCGCTGCCTCAGCCCTGCGCTCCGTAGCATCCAGGCCAAAACCAACGATTGTGTCGAGCGTTCCATCGGCAAGACGGCGATTGGACGAGTACCAAATCAAGGTCTTAAGAGTAGCATCTCTCGCTGCCAGCACCATTTCACAGTCGACAACGTCACCACCTTCGAACTGTGTGTACAACTCGTCTACCTGGTGTCTCAGACTACCTGGGTAAAAGACATCCCACCAGTTCTTTCCCACCAACTCCTCAGGTCGATAGCCAGTGATCTCGGCCACTGCCTGGTTTACAAACAGCGTCCTTCCGTCTGGCTCCAACTCGCAAACGATAGCCGGAATTCTCGAAAGCAGATCCAGGTCTCTACCACGCAGTTGCTCGCCCGTGACACGCGCGGACCCGCGCTTCATCTGCTCCTCCTCGCCCCATCGAAGTCAGATCGAACAGCATATTATCAACTACCTGCCAGGTAGTCAAGCATTGGATAATGGGGGGCACCTGAGTGCTGGATTCCGCTACGCAGAGGCATAGTTGCCGGAGCGCCCGGATTACAGTTCCGCGGCGCTCCGGTAAACAGAAAACGCGCGGGAGCTAACCAAGTATTGCTTTCAGGTCCTCTTGTGGCGTGCTGATAGGCATAATGTTGAATTTTTCGACAAGTACCTTGAGCACGTTCGGAGAGACGAAGGCCGGCAGGCTAGGCCCAAGCCGGATGTTCTTAATACCCAGATGAAGCAGGGTAAGCAGGATGGCGACCGCCTTCTGCTCATACCACGACAGCACCAGGGAAAGTGGCAGGTCGTTTACACCGCACCCGAACGCCTGAGCCAACGCGCTGGCAATTTGGATGGCGGAGTAAGCGTCGTTGCACTGACCGATGTCGAGCAGACGCGGAATACCGCCGATATGGCCAAAATCTAGCTTGTTGAAGCGGTACTTGCCACAGCCTAGCGTCAGAATCACGCAATCCTGCGGAACAGCTTGAGCCAGTTCCGTGTAATAGTTGCGTCCGGCCTTGGAGCCGTCGCACCCTGCGATCAAGAAGAAACGTCTAATCGCGCCAGCCTTCACGGCGTCGATTACCTTATCCGCCACCCCGAGCACGGTGTTACGCCCGAATCCGACCGTGATGCTGTGATCCGGCCCGTCTTCCGTGAACCCGGGAGCAGCCAGCGCTGCCTCAATCACAGGGCGGAAATCTCGATTCGAGATGTGAGTAACACCCGGCCACGCCACCAAACCGGAGGTGAAGATGCGGTCCCTGTAGGTGTCCCTTGGTTTCTGAATGCAGTTGGTGGTCATTAGGATCGCGCCGGGGAAAGCATCAAACTCCTTGGCCTGCTCCTGCCAGGCCCCTCCATAGTTCCCCACTAAATTGCCGAAGGCCTTCAGTTTGGGATATCCGTGAGCAGGCAGCATCTCGCCGTGCGTGTACACATTAATTCCCGTGCCTGCCGTTTGCCGCAGCAGTTCCTCCAGATCCTTCAAGTCGTGGCCTGAAATTGCAATTGCCTTGCCCTTCACTGGAGTTATGCGCACTGCCGTCGGCACGGGATGACCGTAGGCACCAGTGTTCGCCGCATCCAGCAACTCCATCACCCTGAGGTTCATCTCGCCTACTTTGAGACACATCCCCAGGAATTCATCCACAGTGTGGTTATCGACAGTCAGGAAGTTCAGCGCTGCGTGGAAAGCGGCGTAAACCACATCGTCTTCTTTGCCGAGAATCTGTGCGTGGTCGGTGTAGGCAGCGGCGCCCTTGAGACCGTAGGTAATGGTCTCCTGAAGGCTGGCGATATCCTCGCCCAGCCTCTCCCTTCGCTTGGCGACGGAGATTTCTTCTCCCTGCCGCACCAAGCCATCTAGGTCAGGTGGAAGTTTCCACGCGGCAGGACCACCTAGCGTCTCAGGGGTCTTGTCGGCCTTGGCACAGGCGTCTTCATACAAGAGTCTGGCCTTGTCGCGCATCTGCGCTGCCTCAGCCAACATCCCCTGAAGCCGAGCAGGATCGAAATCCACGTTCGTTACCGTCGAGAACAGGGCTTCGACAGTGAATACGTCTATCTCCCGATCTCTAGCACCCAGTTCTCTTGCGCGATGCGCATACATAGAAATGCCCTTCGTGGCGTGCAGGAGCAGGTCTTGCAGCGTCGCCGTCGTGGCGTCTTTTCCGCAGACGCCAGCGGATGTGCACCCGCTTCCTTTTGAGGTCTGCTCGCACTGGAAGCAGAACATACCCATTACTTTATCCTCCTTCGAGTTATTTGGGCTTTTGAGCGCGATTATTACACCTGTATCTCTACTTTGGCTGCTAACTCAGCCAAAGTAGTCTGAGAGAAGAAATCTGCCACCTGCCGATGAACCGACTCAACGAGACCTCCGAGCACGCAGCCTTTACCGCTGCAAACCGGCGTACCCAGCAGGCAACCGGCCCTGCCAAGCACTCCTTCCACGGCCTCATAGATATCCAGCAGCCTGATCTCATTCGCGGATTCACCTAGAACGAACCCCCCATGGGGCCCTCGCGTGGACAGCACAAGCCCCGATCTGGAAAGCCGCTGGAGCACCTTGGCCAGCGTATGCTCCGAGGCGTGCAATACGTCGGCGATTTCAGCAGTCGACAGATACCTCCCCTCGTGCCTCGCGAGTAGGGCCATAGCGTGAAGCGCGAGCGAGGCATCCTCCGATATTCTTAGTAGGGTGGTCACTTCTTTGGTCTCCCAATCACGAGTACAGGTACATTGTGGTATTATGGTACCATAATACCCTATTTAGTTAAGCGTGTCAAGTAGCAACCACCCTTGACAGACAGTCCATTAAGGTATTAAATGGTACCAGGCCAAGAATTGCAGCGCTGGCGCCGATGGCCATCACGGTAAAAGGCGCTTTGAAGTGCGACACAGGAGATTGCCAATGATTCGCTCGATCAGGCGCGCGGCTGTTATAGGCTCTGGGGCGATGGGAGGAGCGTTAGCTGCCCACATCGCCAACGCTGGAATACCCGTATACTTGCTAGATATTGTGCCAACTGAGTTGACGTCGGATGAGAGCGCAAAAGGACTGACTCTTGAACATCCCACTGTTCGCAATCGTATCGTCAACACCGGACTGGAGAACGCCAAGAAGTCCTCTCCGGCCGCCCTGTTCACGCCAGAAGTAGCCGAACTCATAACTGTCGGCAACCTGGAAGACAACATTGGCTGGTTGGGCGAAGCCGATTGGATCCTCGAGGCCGTGGTAGAAGATCTGGCCGTGAAGCGCCAGCTGATGGCCACTGTCGAGGCGATACGCAAGCCTGGAAGTGTCGTAAGCTCAAACACATCGGGCATACCAATCACAGCCATCGCCGCTAAGTGTGGCGAGGACTTTAAAGCCCACTTCTTAGGCACCCATTTCTTCAATCCGCCTCGATACATGAAGCTACTGGAGATAATCCCCACCGCCTCTACTCTGCCGGAGGTTGTGGAGCTTATCGCGCGATTCGGGGAACAAGAGTTAGGCAAGGGAGTGGTCAGATGCAAAGATACCCCTGCATTTCTTGCCAACCGTCTTCTCACCTTCTTCGGCAACTTCGTGGTAAGCTACGCAGTCGAGAACGGGTACAGCGTCGAAGAGGTTGACGCGATGACTGGCCCCATCCTAGGTCGGCCCAAAACGGCTTCCTTCCGGCTGTTCGACCTCATCGGTGCCGATATTGCCTTCCACGTGTCCGAGTACCTCTACCAGGCTGCTCCCAACGACGAACAGCGCGAACACCTCCGTCCGCCCGAGGTGGTTCGCGAACTGGTGAATCGCGGCTGGCTGGGCGACAAGAAAGGCCAGGGGTTCTATCGCGTGGCCAAGAAAGATGGCGCCAGGGATATTTACGCCCTGGATCTTCGGACTATGGAGTACCATCCGTCCCGAAAGGTTGAACTGAAGACGCTGGACGAGGCATGGACAATAAAATCGCTGCCCGAGCGCCTGCGCTTCCTGGTAAACGCCGATGACCGGGTTGGCAGCTTCGTTTGGGACAACTTAAGCCGTTTGCTGGCCTATTCGGCTATGCGCATTCCCGAGATTGCGGACGACATCGTTAGCGTAGATAACGCGATAAAGTGGGGCTTTTCCCACCAGATGGGGCCATTTGAAATCTGGGATGCTCTCGGCGTGGGGGCTACCGTCGAGCGTATGGAGGCTGATGGCGTGGCCGTGGCTCCCTGGATCAAGGAAATGCTGCAAAACGGCTACGAAAGGTTCTACAGGAACGAAAACGGCAGAACGTCGTTTTACGAACTCGCGACAAGGGAGTACAGGGAGCTGTCACTCAGGCCAGAGTTCGTGGTCATAAAGAACCTTAAAGAACGGGGCAAAGAGCTAAAATCGAACGAAAGCGCCAGTCTAATCGACATGGGCGATGGCGTGCTCCTGCTGGAATTCCACAGCAAGATGAATAGCCTGGATAGTAGCGTGGGAACACTTATGCTCGACGCGGTAAGAGAAGTGGAGGAGAACTACGAGGGGCTGGTTATCGGCAATCAGGGCGACAACTTCTGCGTCGGCGCGAATATCTACGAGTTTGCCGTCGACGCTCAGCAGGGACAGTTCGAACAAGTCCAGCAGACGGTCAAGCAGATGCAGGACGCAGTCACCGCTTTGCGCCACTGTTTGAAACCAGTGGTGGCTGCGCCGTTTGGTATGGCCCTGGGCGGAGGTGCGGAAGTATCTATGGCAGCTTCGCGCATCGTTGCTGCTGCGGAGACGTATATGGGGCAGGTCGAAGTTGGCCTCGGGCTACTCCCAGCCGGAGGAGGCTGCAAGGAACTACTCCGCAGGGTAGTGTCTCCCGTGGCCCGGATGTCTTCCGGTCTGGATGTTTTTCCACTGGTGCAGAAGGTCTTCGAGTTAGTGGCTATGGGCAAGGTTTCGACAAGCGCCGCGGATGCCCTCCAGATGGGCTTCCTCACCCAAGCCGATCGCATCGTGATGAACAAGGATGCCCTCCTGTACGAGGCGAAACGCGCGGCGCTCGATCTCGCTGCTTCAGGTTACCGGCCCCCTGCCAGGACAAGGAATATCTACGCTATCGGAGAGAGGGGCCTGGCGGTCTTGAAGATTGGGATTCACCATATGCTGGACGCCGGATACATCTCCGAGCACGACGCTAAGATAGCCCGCAAGATTGCCTATGTGCTGTGCGGTGGCGAACTGACCTCCCCCCAATGGGTAGACGAAGAGTACATCCTAGGCCTCGAGAGGGAGGCCTTCGTGTCGCTATGCGGCGAGCCAAAAACGTTGGAGCGAATCTGGCACATGCTTCGCGTGGGTAAACCGTTGCGAAACTGAGAGCAAGGAGCGGACTATGAAGGAAGCGGTTATAGTCTCTGGAGTGCGAACGGCGGTCGGAAAAGCCAAGCGAGGAGCGCTGGCACACACACGGCCTGACGATATGGCAGCCGTCGTCATTACGGAGGCATTACGGCGAGCGCCGGGGCTAAAGGCCGAGGATGTGGAGGATGTGATAATCGGCTGCGCGTTCCCCGAGGCCGAGCAGGGAATAAACATGGCCAGGATCGCCGTCCAGCGCGCTGGCTTTCCCTGCAGCGTGCCGGGGCAGACGATAAATCGTTTCTGCTCATCAGGACTGCAGTCCATCGCGTTAGCGGCGGAGCGCATCATGGCCGGATTTGCGGAAGTTATCATCGCTGGCGGCTCAGAATCAATGAGTCTCGTTCCTATGACTGGCAACAAACTAGTCCCCAATCCCTGGCTGGCAGAGAACTATCCGGAACCATACATGACTATGGGACTGACCGCCGAGCGCGTGGCCAGAGAATACGGCATATCACGTGAAGAACAGGACGCTTTCGGCCTGCGCAGTAACAAGTTGGCCTCTGCCGCTCAGGACACCGGGCTATTCAAAGACGAGATTGTCCCGCTGGAGGTCGAAATCGTCGATGTAGATGAACAAGGAAAGTTGCGATGCAGGAAGACCGTATTCGATACCGACGAGGGGCCGCGAAGAGACACCTCGATTGAGGCGCTGGCCACTCTGAAGCCAACCTTCGCCAACAGAGGAACCGTGACTGCCGGCAATTCATCGCAGATGAGCGACGGAGCAGCAGCAGTGGTGCTGATGGAGCGGAAACGTGCAGAAGCAATGGGCTTGAAGCCTATGCTTCGCTTCCTCTCTTTCGCCGTTGGAGGAGTGCCACCAGAGTTGATGGGGATTGGGCCTATTGTTGCTGTGCCCAAGGCCCTAAAACTGGCCGGCTTGACGCTGAATGACATCGACCTAATCGAATTGAACGAAGCCTTCGCTTCTCAATCCCTGGTGGTAATAAGGGAGTTAGGTATGGACATCGAGAAAGTCAACGTGAACGGCGGAGCAATCGCCTTGGGGCACCCCCTTGGCGCCACTGGTGCCAAGCTGACCGTTCAGCTAATGCACGAGATGAAGCGCAGGAAGTCCCGTTTCGGGATGGTTACCATGTGCGTAGCAGGAGGCCAGGGAGCAGCGGGAATCTTCGAGAATTTACAATAGAGATTCCGAGCTGGCTCATTACTCCGCTTCCTCTTCTTCCGCTTTCTCCTCTTCGAGCTCTTTCTCGTGCCTGCCTCGACGGTTGTGCCTCCAGTCGACCCTCATCTCTTTGTACTGCAGCAACTGTTCTTTCAGAGTGTCGACCACCGCGTCGACGGCCGCGTGGTGGTCCGCGGCCTTCCGCTCCACTCTGATGAACACTTTCCCGTCCTTGATCAGATTAACCCGAACAATGCGGCGAGCCTCGACCCCTCGTGTCGGTTCCACGGCCAACTCGATATCAGCGCGCTCCAAATCCGGCAGGTAACGCCCGAGCCTGGAAATCTTCTTTTGCGCTCGCTGCTTCAGCCTTTCGTCGGGCTCGAACTCTGTGGCTCTCAAAGTGATTTCCAACCCCTACCCACCTCCTTAATTACGATTGTGCAAGGTTACATCCTGTGATGCCCCGACCAGCGCAGGCTAAAGCCGCGCGGCCACGGGACCGCCGCCCCAGAATAATATAGGGCACATCTAAAGTGAATCGGTATTACTCACCTTGGCGGTCCCTGATCCAGTGCACGCGAACGAATTTCTCTCTAGGTGGCTTGTCGATGGTGAGGTGTCCCCCCAGAGCCTTGGCAAACTCCTTGCCAATTCTCTCCGCTAGCCATCTAGTAGTGGTAAGAACGTATATCACGCCATCTCTAACCTCTATCGAGGCGACCCTGGAAATTGGGTTATCGAGTCTGGCTTCCTCCTCAGTGCTGTGTATTAGATTTACAGCTTCGTTCTTGCGGGATATCAGGAGTGGACTCTCTAGCAGGACTTCCCCCTCGTACACGTGGGCATCGATGCGCCTGCACCCTGGACACACTACCTCCTCCACACCCGGGACGTTCCTGAGGTCAGAGTACTTCTCCTCGTCCACATACCACCGCTTCTGCTCCGAGATCGCGTGGCACCGTGGGCAGACGATAATCCCAGGATGATCTTTCCCAATCTCGTACCTCTTGCGCGGGAAGCGCCAATCCTCGGACCGGCCCAGTTGGGCCCGTCGAACCTGACGCTCAGTAGGCTTAGCCTTCCCTGGAATCGGAATTCCCTCTGGCATGTTGCTCCTCCCACAGTGGCCAAGAATTCGCGTTGTGCCCGCTGCTCCGCAATGAAGGATACCTCAAAGGCCCAATCGCACCCCTTCCGAATCAGGCTGCGCTCTATCTATGGACCTTTCCTCCGCGGCCACCTCCTGGTGGATGCCCGCTTCCCTCCCCGCGATGAATCGATGGCCTCTTCACGCCTTTTCGTTCTCTGGCAGATTGCACGCCTGTCCCCCGTACACTCGGGTTTACCGGAACCTTCAACCTGGCCACTCTGCTCGGCCCTTCCGATTTCTCGTGCTTTGGCATGCCATCACCTCCCATAGGGCCAGTCATTGGGTAGGGGCAGGAACTGTGCCAGACACATCCGCTGCAATCCCGGGTATGACACCGCAGCTCCCTGTTCTACTCCCACTCAAAAGTGGGTGACTTGGTTGGCCACATCCTGGTCAGTTGCCTGCACTGAAGCTGGCTTCTCGCCTTCGGTCGAGAGGCAGGTGCCATTCCGTAGCTAACGTGAGCACCTCGTTCGGTGGGCATGTATGGCGAGACGGATAGTATTAGGGAGCTATTGCAAAAATAGTGAATCAGAGGCTTGACAGTTGACAACTGTGATAGTACCGTGATTAGAAGTAGCCCACCATGCAGGCTGCCACGCCAGCTCAATCGGCCCATCGCTCGAGCACGTGCCTGGTGGCGGCGCTTTTGGCAAAGTTGCCACGAAGGATGTCTTCCTCGGCAAAGTGGCCCCAAGACCGAGTCCACGGTTGACTCCAATTAATCTCTGCAATTCCTGCCAACAGGGATCAGCAACACCGGCAAAGCACGAAGAGATCGCGTATCGCTGGCACTACTCCAGCTGAAATCGGTGGCCACGGACGATACGCGTGTCCGGGCAGAGCAAAGAGGTTGGAAGCCCCAAGGTCAAGTAAAATTATAAGAAGGGAGTGACTTCCAATGACAGGATGGGGGCCGTTCGATCTGACCGGCAAGAATGCAGTCGTGACAGGTGGCGCTATGGGCATTGGCTTTGGCATCGCCAAACGGTTCGTCGAGAGCGGCGCTAACGTGCTCATAGCCGACATTAACGAGGAGGCAGCGAACGCTGCTGTTTGGAAGCTAGGAGACGGACCGGGAAAAGCGGCGGCGATGCAAGTGGACGTGTCCAAGGAGGGCAGCGGCCGGGGAGTCGTAGCCCGCTGCGTCGAGGTCTTTGGCTCTATCGATGTCATGGTCAACAATGCCGGCATCTACCCGCAGGTTCCGATGCTCCAAACCACCCGCGAGTTGTTCGACAAAGTGTACGCCATTAACCTCAAGGGAGTAGCTTTCTGTGCCAGAGCAGCCGCGGCCAGGATGCTCGAACAGGGGAAAGGCGGAAAGATCATCAACATCGCGTCGATAGACGGCTTGCGCCCCTCTATGGTGGGCTTGGCAGCTTATGACTCCTCCAAAGGGGGCGTTGTGATGTTCACCAAGAACTTTGCGCTCGAAATGGCACCCCACAACATCCAGGTCAACGCCATCGCACCTGGAGGTATCTCCACTGAGGGGACAGCGAAGCCGCTTGAGGGCAGCGGGATGACTGAAGAGCAGATGAAACAGATAATGACGGAGTTTGCGAAAAAGATTCCAGCCGGCCGACTGGGCGTTCCCGACGATGTCGCCAAAGTGGCCGTCTTTCTCGCTTCATCAGCATCGGACTATGTGACCGGGGAGATCGTCGTCGTAGATGGAGGGATACTATTAACGTAACGCCACCACTAAGTCAAAGGACGAGTGATTGCTACCCGCTTGGATGAGAAGATCGCCCCAGCGACGGAGGTAGATGCGAAAATCGGCCTAGCAACTTCGCGAGTTCACTCAATTCACTCTGGGAATTCCGCACGGTCTTCTCGTAGCCGCCTATCGGTTGAAAGCCGCGGCTACATTTTGCGACGTCCGCTTCCGCGAACTACCTCGTCCCCGAAACCTGCCTTCGGGCAGGTTTCGCTTCAGTTGCCCGCGACTGAAGTCGCCGAGCCACATTTGCCCGACTTTGCAAGACCCGGGAAATTTCCTTGACATTCCCAGCCCCGTCGAGTATACTGACCTCAGTAAGGAGATACCTCGTTAGGCGAGGCGTCTGCGTGAGACACAGGCCGCTGCCCAGGAATGTCGAGAGACGCCAATGGGTAGACCAGGTAAGGTCGGATTAAGGCCTTACTCAAAGTGGCTGGGCACAGTCCCTACGCTACGCAGTGCCAAAGCTCAACCAGGGGGTCGCCGTTAGCTAACGGCTACGCGGCAGCGTTTGAAAGTGCGAGAACCTCCCTGGGCAGACGGGGAGGTTCTTTTTACTCTCGTACCGCGCCTCGAAACTATCGCGCGAATCAAGGTTTCGTGGCAGACCAAATCGGTACGAGTGGGAAGGGTGGTGATCGCATGGACGCAGACTCTAGTTGTCGTACGCAGGCAGGCGCTGGCCAGCCAGGATACGTGGCCGTTATTGCCATTCTTGAATCGAGGGTAGTGGTCTCTCCGTGCGATTACCTGTGGAGGAAGCAGACAGGTTTGTCAAGACTTACCTCATAGCGATCCACTAACCCGATCCGTTCCTGTGGTCGCCACCGCCTAGCCAGCGAGGTGGCGTTTTTTTGTGCCCACTTTTTCGGCGCGACGCCACCGTTTAGCTTCGCTATCTGGTTCCGAAACAACTCGCCTAGTTAGGGGGTGATTCCATTGAATGTGGTTTGCAATAACGATGCGATCCAGGCAACGCCTACCCAGCCGATTCCGATCAAAGGCAGAGTGGTCAGGTCCTCCTGGGCCCGCAACATATGGTTGTTTCTGATGGTGTTCGGGCCAGGACTCATAGTGATGGAGGCAGACAATGACGCGGGCGCAGTATCAACCTACACCCAGGCTGGTGCACAATACGGTTTGAACTTGCTGTGGCTGCTGCTACTGCTGCTGCCTATAACTTACTTCTGCCAGGAAATGGTAGTTCGACTTGGCATCGCTACCGGCCAAGGGCACGCAGGAATGATCTACAAGCGCTTCGGGAAGTGGTGGGGAAGGTTCTCGCTGGTAGATCTCGAACTGGTCAACTTTCTCACCTTGATCACCGAGTTCGCGGCCATCGATCTTGCTCTCAGCAAAGTGGGGGTGCCGCCGATTATATCTGTTCCAACAGCAGCCACCGGACTCATCCTGATGGTTGTGACGGGCAGTTATCTCCGCTGGGAGCGGATTACCGTGATGCTTTGTTTGCTGGATTTGCTCTGGGTAGGTCTGGCGCTGCTGGGCCGTCCTGCTTTGGGAGAAGTGGTCAGTAACGCGCTCGTGCCGCGTATTCCCAACGGGGAACTGACGCCTGACCTGATGTTTATGGTAATCGCCATAGTCGGGACAACAATTGCCCCGTGGCAGCTGTTTTTCCAACAAAGCTGTGTAGCCGACAAGAGGCTGCGCTTTAGCGACCTTAATTGGGCACGTCTCGACACATTCGTCGGAGCGGTCTTCACAGTGACGGTAGCTGGCGCGATGATGTTGGTGGGACACACTTTCGCCGTGAACAATCCTGGCATCAAGTACGTCGATCCATCAGTAATGGCCCAAGCTCTTGGAGAGAACTATGGCGACGCCGTCAAGTACGGCATTCTCTTGCTAATGGTGAACGCTGCCGTGCTGGGAACCACCGCTATCTCGTTGGCCAGCACGTGGGCTTATAGCGAAGTTGTCGGCTGGAAGCACAGCCTCCAGAAGCCGTTCAAAGAGGCTCCAGGCTTCTACAGTGTCTACATCGGCGCTGTGCTGCTGGCGGCAGGAATCGTCCTGATACCGAACGCTCCGCTGCAACTGATAATCATCGGAGTGCAGGTGCTAGCCGGGCTGATGTTGCCATCGGCCATCATCTTCCTGCAATTGCTCTTGAACGACAAAGAACTGCTGGGGGAAAGGTTCGCCAACAAGGCCTGGAACAACTGGATAAACTGGGCAGTTATTACACTTCTGTTTGGCCTTTCCGGCGTCTTGGCCGTGCAGGTGTTGTTGCCCGACCTTTTCCCAATCGTATCATAAGATAAGAAAGGCACTGCCAAGGGAAGTAACAAAACCAACAAGAGGAGGGATTGAAATGGCCATCGCAATGAAGAACAATGAAATCCGCAACTACTACGTGATACATCCGCTGGACGACGAGCCGGAGGAGAAACTTAACCCCGACACCTTGGGACCAATGGCTATGACTCGGAGTGTCAGGCTTTCTCTGACGGCATTGCGCGTCTATCTGATCGTTATGGTCCTGTTGGCGCTGTATCGAGTATTGACCATGGCCGGAGCATTCGCTTGATGGAGTACTCCAGACATTTGGTGTCAAATGGCGGACGCAGCAGAACCGAACCCCGGCCATTCGCAGACGCATCAAGGCCAGGGTTCGGTTCTGCTAGCCAGCGGCTCGGAAATCGTGAGAGCCTTTCGCAACTGGGCTTAAGCGCTTCGGGCCAATGGTTCAGCCGCCGCCTCGCGCCGTTGCTGGGCTTGGCGCTTTTGGCAGTGAACTCCATCTCCTGTCGGTGCTGCCGCCCGGCCAGGTGGCTGGTTCCTCCCTTTCCACTAACTATGCTACGCAAGACTCTAACAGTCTCTAGTAGTGAATCACAACCGGCGTGCCCAAGGGTGCCCAATCATAGACCTGCTTGGCGAAGGGAACTGGAAGGCTAACGCAACCAGCGCTCTGAGGGAATCCGAAGCCACGGCGCCAGTAGGCGCCGTGAATCGTGTAATTACCCCAGAACACAAGCACCCACGGCACATCTAGCACATCGTAGTAAACGCCACTATTGGTTGTCCCCTGCATACGTGTCGATGCAATCTTGTACTGTACCGCGTACGTCCCGGTGGGTGTCTCATCTCCGCGTGCTCCCGTCGAGGTCAAGCTGGACAGCACCGCCTGCCCGTTCTCATACAGTGTCACCACTTGTCGCGATAAGTTCACGTCGATGGTCTTGTTGGGCTTGACAGTGAAACTGAAGGCTCCATCTCCTTCCATGTAGTTGCCAGACCGTCCTCGAACACTCTGAATCCCGCCAGCAATCTCGACCGTCACTTCCGCCTCGAATGGGAACGGCGAATCGGGAACGAAGCGCACCTCTCGCTCGTCCGGCCATTCAAAGTAGCCCGGAACTGATGGCACAGTTGTCACAGCGCGCTCAGCAACCTTGCGATCGGCCACAGGCTCGCTAAAGACGAGGCCGATAGCTTGTGTAGGGGCAACCCCGAACGCTCCATCTCCGGGTGTCGTCTCTACAATCTCCAGGGGAGGGGGCGTGGCCAGAACAAACGATTGTGGCCTCTCCAATGGCGCACCGTTCTCGGCGATGGCGCTAGAGATTGTGAGAGTGTACTTCCGCCCCTGCCGCGTCGACTCAAGGCTAATCGAAGCCGAGCGACGGTCCGCAGGGTCGATCGTGGCAACGCTAGCGACCGGCGGGTCCAAGTGATGGTCGAAGGCGGCTATTGGCTCATTCCAGCGCAGCTTTATCGGCTCACCCACGTGAAGTATATTCTCGCCTTCCACTGATGCTGTCGGCAAGGCCGTGGTAACTACCAAGAACGTGTACGGCTCCTGCAAGGAAACACCGTTTGCGCCTGTGGCTGCGATAACCTCCACGCGATACGTCTCTCCCGGCACGTAATTGGAGAGGGTGATGTAGACGCGGCGCGGGTCCTCGGGATCAATGGCGTGTGAACTCTCAACACTGGGCGATATCCGATAGCCTAAAGAGTCGATCGGCATGTTCCACGTGATGGCAAATGGCCGCCCATAATGCGGCGTCAGCGGCAGACCTGGCAATAACGGCCTGGGACTCGGATGAGACGTAAAGCTATGCTCAGTGCGCCAGGGCCCAAACTTCAACCAGGGCAACGCCAAAGGACTCCACTGGCCTGTGAGGACAAGACGATACGAGGTATCCGGGCGCAATGGGCTGCCTCCATCCGACCCTACAAGCTGGAACCGCGATGCCTCCCAAGGCGCGACTCCACCAGTGGACTCGAGGTTCGTAGCAACCACCCTGCCATCGTTGGCACCAGGTTCGTTTGGGATTTCGTACAGCGTAGCGTCAGCCAATGCCAGCCGCAGCGGGGGCACGTCGATCAGAAGTGGCCGGTCTGGGGAGACGGTCGCACCGTCATCAGGAACATCAACCAGCGGACCCTCCGGCGGACCGACAATCAACACGACAACCACAAGGGCGAGAACACTAGCCATTCCGGTCAACACAGGCCTTAGGCCGGACGGCGCTGTGCGACGACTTGTGTCTGAGGGAGTTGAGGAGCGATTAGACAAATTGGGGGCAGCTTTCAACACTGTGAATCTCCACCTGTGCTTGCAGATTTCCTTTCGCGGTGTCTAGCTGCAATTGCCGTGCCTGTGTCGGGAAGGTGTAGGTGAAATCAACCCCTTCGCCATTGCCTGATGGTCTTGTCCAATTCCACAGCAAGCAGCACTGAAGCCGCTACAGCAACCATAACCAGCCAGGTATCAACTCTCAAAGGCTCAGTGTTGAGCACGAACTGCAACGGAGCCCAGTACAGAGCGACAACGTGTAGCCCTAACGCCCCGGCGATAGAGGACAATAGGAGGCGGTTCGATAGTGGGTTGATCTGAAAGAAGTGTTTGGTGAAAGAACGGCTGTTGAAGATGTGGAAGTTCTGGAAGAGAACCATTGTGGTCATGGCTACCGTACGCGCTTCCCTGAAGCCCGTTTGGGCGCTCAGCTGCCAGATGAAGATAGCCAGAGTGCCGACCAGAAGAACCAAGCCAACCACAATCGTACGCTCGATCATCTGCCGTGTCATCACCCCTTCCCGCGGACTACGTGGTGGCCGAAGTCCCACAACATCCTCGGCCGGCTCAAAGGCCATGGCCACGTCTTGCAGGCCATTAGTCACCAGGTTGATCCAGATGGCCTGGACCGGCAAGAACGGCAATGGCAATCCCAAGGCTATTGAGGCGATAACAGTCAGCACCAGCCCAAGGCCAGTGGAATCAAGAACATAATCACCTTGCGAATGTTATCGAAGACGACCCTCCCTTCCTCGACAGCAGCGTAGATGGTGGCAAAGTTGTCGTCGGCCAACACCATGTCTGCCGCCTCTTTGGCCACATCAGTGCCCGCGATGCCCATAGCGACACCTATGTCCGCCTGTTTGAGCGCGGGCGCATCGTTGACGCCGTCTCCAGTGACTGCCACAACCTCCCCGTGTCTCCTGAGTTGTCGCACTACGCGCAGCTTGTGTTCAGGCGCGGACCGAGCGAACACCGAGATGCGCTGCACCCTCTCGAATAGTTCCTCATCGTCCATCGCCTCCAGTTCCCTACCCTCGATAACTTGCCCAGAGGAGTTTGAGAGTATTCCCATCTGGCGAGCGATTGCCTCCGCAGTTAGCCTGTGATCGCCGGTGATCATCACCACCCGTATTCCAGCGCGCTTACACAGAGCTATTGCCCTTATAGCCTCCGGGCGCGGAGGGTCGAACATCGCCTGGAGGCCAACAAATATCAGCCCGCTCTCGACATCGATCTCTTCGATTCGTTGGTGCCTGACAGAGCCTGCCGGTAAGCCATGGCCAGCACCCGCAGCCCCTGGGAAGCAAGCTCGTGGCTCTCCTGCAAAACGGACTGCTTATCCACAGCTACTGTGCTGTAGGCGTAAACGGCGTTGCACATCTCAAGGATCCGCTCCGGCGCCCCCTTCACGAAGATCAGTCTTTCTCCATCGTGGCCGTGTAACGTAGCCGTGTAGCGCCGCTCAGACTCGAACGGAATCTCGTCCAGGACCGGATAGTCCTTCAACTCGCATTCCCGACACAGGCCCGCCTTGGTCGCCGCCACAACTAGTGCAGCCTCCGTTGGATCTCCGTCCACTCGATAACGTCCATCCTCCAAGTAGACCGAGGCCTCGCTGGAGAGCATGCCAATGCGAAGGGCTAGTTCCAGCGCGGGGTAGTCAACCGGGTTGACTTGCCGACCATCGAGAAGCACCTTGCCTTCTGGCGCGTAGCCTACCCCGGTGATCTCGAAGGTCTGACCACCTGCGTAGATCCTCGCCACCGTCATCTCGTTCTTTGTCAGAGTGCCGGTCTTGTCCGAACAGATCGTCGTGCAACTACCGAGGGTTTCAACCACCGGGAGTTTACGAACGATGGCCCTACGCTGAGCCATCCTCCACACACCCACTGCGAGCGCTACGGTGATGGTTACAGGCAGTCCTTCTGGCACCGTCGCCACCGCAGTGGCCACGGCAGTGAGAAAGATCTCAGCAAGACGCTCTCCGGCCAGCAATCCCAGCGCGAACACCAGTAAGGTCACGCCCAGCACTATGTAAGCTATGAGGCCTGCAAATCCAGCAAGGCGAGCCTGCAGAGGCGACTTGACTTCCCCCAACCCACGGACCTCCACCGATATGAGACCAAAAACCGTCCGTACGCCGGTGCCCACCACCACGCCTGCTCCACGGCCACGCACGATGATCGTCCCCATGAAGGCCATGTTCCGAAGGTCACCGAGTGGCGCGTTTGGATCAGCGATGGAATCCGGCGTCTTGAAGGTGGGCAGGGACTCGCCGGTGAGGATCGACTCGTCGACCTGCAGTTCCGTCGTCCTGAAGAGACGCAGGTCAGCTGGCACCTTTGTTCCCGATTCCAGTAGCACGACATCCCCGGGCACCACCTCACGCGCATCGATCTCACGCGCCTGGCCGTCCCGCACTACCCTCGCTCTCGGAGCCGTCATCTGTCGCAGCGCTCGCAAAGACTGCTCGGCCTTGTACTCTTGGATAAAGCCCACCACGGAGTTGAGAACCACTACCGATAGGATCACGCCTGTATCAACGTACCTGCCCAACAACGCCGTAACCAGGCCAGCGACTATGAGGATATATATAAGCGGGCTCTGGATCTGGCGAATCAGGATGGCAATAGGAAGAGCTCGCTCCTCCGTCAGCAACTCATTGGGCCCGTACTCCTCCAGGCGCCGTGATGCCTCCTGGCTGGAGAGACCTTCCCTTTGGGTCCCTAGGCGCGAAAACACCTCGCCGATTTCAAGCTGGTGCCACCGGACTCTCTTGCCGTCTCTTGCATCTAATTCCTTCAATGAAATTTCCCATCGAGGAAGATAAGCACTACGCTGCAGGGGAGCAAGGAGTGTGCCACCTTTCGAAGCAACGGGAATGGTTCATAAGGCAAGGAAGACAGGGTAACACTTTGCGCAGGTTGACAGAGTGTAGGGGGGAGAAGGGAGATTGCTCACGAAGGGAATCAGCAGACGCCAGTTCATCGCTCCGTGGCGAAACCGCGATCCTATAACGGCCGATCCTGGTACTCAGGTAGTTTCGACGCAATGAGGTTACTCTTGAACGAAGTGATATCCTGGAACACGCCCACAGCCCCCATAGGCACGCCCGCGGAGTCGCGCAACGGAGCAGCGTTGCACAGTAGCAACTTTTCCCGACCGTCGGACCGCCTGACCACGACCTCCACGCCGTTGAATATCACGCCCTCGCGCGCTGCTCGCACGAGCGGAAACTCCTGCGAAGGATACATCTCACCATCCGGTCGGTACAGCCGCAACTCCCTAATGTATGCGTCTGACGACGCTCCGTAAGGAACTGGACGAGCGAATAGCTTCTCTGCCACCCGATTGGTAGCAGTTATGGAACCCTCCCCATCGCAGATGACGATCCCCTCGGGCAGACTTCCCATAAGAATTTCCAGCTTGCGCCTCTCCATTTCTTCCCTTGCCCGCATTCTCCCCAGTTCCTCGTTACGTTCGACCAATTCGTTGCGCTGAGTCTCGAGTTCCTCGTTTTGCACGGCGATCTCCTCTGCTTGCGCTCGAATCTCTTCGTTCTGCGCGCTGATCTCCTCCGCCTGCGCCTGCAGCTCAGAATTCCGGGCCTCGAGTTCGGCGTTCTTCTCACGCAGCTCCTGCGCAAGCAATCCAATCTGCCGGTGGACAATAGCGTTGTTGATCCCCACGGCAATCGGGATTCTCGCCTCCATAACGAACTCTATCTCCTCCTCAGATAGACGGTGCAGACTGGCAAGAGAAAGAACACCGAAAGTCTCTTGCCCCACAGCTAGCGGTAACGCTAGGATCGTCTTGGGAATCGCCTGGCCAAACCCCAGCTTTACCACAAAGCGAGTATCCTCTGGAACATCGCGGATCACCAGACACTCACTCGAGGCAAACGCCTGCCCCAACAGTCCTTCGCCAGGAACAGGAGACTCCACATCTGAATCGGCGGCCGCGTACGCAGCGACTGCCTTGAGTCTTCCAGAGTCCCGTTCCAAAACGTGAATCGCCCCGAGATGGCAGCCCAACTGGCGCGCAAGCAACTCCAGTGTTCTTGACGCACGCTCCTCCAAATGAATGTGCGAGCTTAACGTCGAGGCCAGATCAACACGAGTAGCGGCCCAGCACTCGCGGCTTCGCAACGCGTGAACCATATGGTGGAAGCGTGCCCCTACGAGCACGAGTTCATCCCGCGTCGACCCCCTCTCGGATAGAGCGTGAGCCCACTCGTCGCTCTTGGCAAAAGCAGAAGAGTAATCTCCCTTTTCCACGGCCTCGGCCGCCTCTAGTAGTCTTCGGCCATTCCTGGCTACAGAACGTGTTGCCCCCCAAGCAAAGGCGGTGCCCACTGCAACGGCCACAACCAAGGCCAGAACCGAGCAATCAAATAGCGTTCGTGCTGCCTCCTCCGATTGGCGCTCCGCGGCTGCGATGTCTGCTCGATTCCTATCAACTATGCGGTCAGCGACTGCATACAATTCCACCCGAATGTTCATGAGCTCTTCGGGATATTCAGACTGCCCTCCATTGCTATGGCTCGCCATGACCTGGGATATGCCCTGGACATACGAATCCGACAGTGCCACTAGCGTGACCCAGTCCTCGTCAACACGGCCAGGCGCCGTCAACTGGGGATATCTGGCCAGGGCCTCGTGGATGGACCGCGACGCAGCTTCGGCTTCTTTGACGAAGCGATCCTCCTGACTGGCCCGGTACCCACGATAGGCAGCAGCCAACAAAGTTATCTCGTGGCGTAGATCTTCAACAAGTACTACCTGCGGGCGCAGCTCTCCAACGATCTTCGCATCCTCGCTGGCATGGCGCTGGACAAGGTAGGCTATGCCTCCAACCACGACGGCCATAATCAGTAGCACCACCCCAATCGCAAGAGCAAGCCGGCTTTGTATTGAACTGAATCGCGACATCACGCGCCACCTTTCTACAACAGACGATTGACGTGTGAGTGGTTACCGCCCTCGACAGCAACCATTCAGTACACTGCGGCAACAACATGTCTGTTCAATCACCCGACACATGCTACCGCGCCACTGTAACCACGTCAAGCAGGCATACTAATTACACCCTGCCAAACAACAGGACAGATGTACCTGTCGCCTTAGGTGCAGCTGACCCTAACCACCTCGCCACAAGCCAGGCATAATCATAACAAGGGAACAGTGAACAGGAGACACAAGGTCGTGTTCCCATACCAAGACAATGGAGATTGACAATGGCAAAGGTGATGCGTAAACAAGGAGTGTTGCAAGATCCGCCACTAGTGCAGGCGCTGTTAAACGACCCCCGCGCGGGATGGCTTTGGGCCGTGCTCCGTATCTGGCTTGGCTGGCAGTGGATACAGGCTGCTGAGCATAAAATCTTCGATCCACAGTGGATGCAGACCGGCGAGGCCCTCAAGGGCTTCTGGGTGAGCGCAGCCAAGATTCCCGAAACTGGCAAGCCGCTCATCACGTTTGACTGGTATCGTGGTTTCATCCAGGGGATGTTGGATGCCCACGCCTACACTTGGTTTGGCCCCCTGGTAGCTTGCGGCGAACTGCTCATAGGGACTGCTCTAATCCTAGGCGCCTTCGTCGGCGTTGCGGCCTTCTTCGGCGCCTTCATGAACTGGAACTTCATGATGGCAGGGTCTGCCAGCACGAACCCGATGCTCTTCGTCGTCGCAGTGGGCCTCGTCCTCGCGTGGAAGGTGGCCGGTTACGTCGGCGCGGACTACTTCCTGCTGCGCTGGATAGGCACTCCCTGGAAGACAGTGACAGTGAGCGCACTCGACGGAGAGACAGGAGTCGGAGCCACTCCAACCACGCAGCGAGCTGGAAAGCGCAGGCTGGGTCTGGTAATGAGGCTGCTGGGAACTGGACTAACCTGGTTGGGTTTACACTAAGTGAAGTACGGTAGGGCTCATCCCCTACCGCCCGGTGCTCGTTCACTGCGAGGTAGCTGGGGACAAGCCCCAGCGCTAGGTCAAGAATTTACGGAACGCCGCACTAATCGACTGACACCAGCCCGTTGAGGCGAGCGGCACGTAGGTTCGACGGGTAGCTAGCAACTCTACGCTGCAAGTCTGGATAGTCTCGGACATACCGAATCATAGGGCTCGGCGAATCGCCGAGCCCTATCGTCGCAGCCAATTCTAAGTCCGGCTCCTGCTCAAGCGATCGAACAGATGATGTTCCACGGCGTAGGTCGCCAACTCGATGCGGTTCGAAAGGTGCAGCTTCTCGAGAATCGTGCTGATGTAGTTGCGTACGGTCTTCTCGCTCAGGTTCAGGATGTCCCCAATTTCAGCATTCGTCTTGCCGCGCGCCACCTCGGCCAACACTTCCAACTCGCGGTCGGACAGGTCACGAAAAGCGTCTTCCTCGGCCCTGCGCTCGGCCTCCCGCACACGCGAGAGAAGACGAGCGGTGATCGAAGGATCCAGCAACGCTTCGCCTCGTGCTGCGGCAGAGATAGCCCGCAATAGCTCCTTGTTACCGACTTGCTTCAGCACATAGCCCACCGCCCCGGCTCGAATAGCACGCACTACCAGATCGTCGTCTGCATAGGAAGTGAGCATAACCACCTTGGAATTCGGGAAACGAGCGGTGATCTGCCTTGCGGCCTCGATTCCCCCCTCGCCGGGCAGGCGTATATCCATCAGCACAACGTCGGGCCGAAGCCTTTCGACCAAACGAACAGCCTCGGCAGCAGTTCCAGCCTCACCCACGACTTCCATGCCCTGCCGGTCGTTGATCAGCGTCATCAAGCCCAGCCGCACAATCTCGTGGTCATCCACAAGCAGCACGCGGATATTACCCGTAACCTCTCCACTTTCTTCTGTATCTGTCATCTGTCATCCTTCCAGGGGATATCCAGTGTCACAACAGTGCCCCTGCCACCAGTGCTACTCAAGCCGATCTGACCTCCAAGTAACCGCGCCCGGTCGCGCATGTTTCGCAGTCCATAACCCGCCTCCACGTCACGTGGCAACCCTACACCATCGTCCTCCACCCTGACGATTAGCCGTCCACTCTTGTAGCGCGCGCCTATTTTCACCTGGCTGGCGTGAGAATGCCGGATGACGTTGGAAAGAGCCTCGCTGACTATGGCCAGCACGTGGTCAGCGCGAACGGGCGAGAGCGATGCAGACGCCGGCAGGTCCAGGTTCAGAGACACATCCACCAGCGACCGGAAGCGGGGTTCCCCAGCAAGCTTTCTCAGAGCCAAGTCAAAAGGCTCCTCGACAGGAGCGCTATGCAATTCATCCAGACTCCGGCGCAAGTCGCTGATAGCATCGTTCAACACGTTCGCAGCTTTTCCCAGTCGAGCCGAAAGTCGGCTGCCTTCCCTGGTTAGGTTCTGCGCAGACTCCACGAGCAGGCCAGCCGTGTAGACTTTCTGAATAGCGCCATCGTGCAACTCACGAGCAATGCGATTGCGTTCGGCAGCAAGTATCTGCCGCTGCTCCATCGACTCTATCACCCGGGCAGTCTCCAAGTTAAACACTTCCAGGGCACGGATGATGGCCACCGTCAGCCCCAGCCCGATAAGCGACCTGAACACCGGAGGTGGCACGCCGACGACCTGTTCGACCGTTACGGCATTTATCAAATTGCCCGGGAAGAACCCCACAGGCGGCCCGATGAGGCCACTGAAGACAGAGTACCACGCCAGCATCGTCCCTGCAAATTGGAGCATCCTAACTATGTGAGGAACGTGCAGCGGAACGATACGCTTAATGGAGTGTTGCCTGAGACCGTAAGCAGCTAGCAGCGCACCGGGGAACCCAATAAAGTAGCGCGCTATCGCGTCTGCCGTATCGTGCCATTCCGTGAAGCCCGGGAGTAACAGGCGCAGCGGAAAGAAAACTGCGATGGCCCAGACAACAAAGAGCCCTGCTGAAGTGCCACGCAACCAGTGCCAGCGCCCCATTGGCCGCACCAGCGCCGTGCCGAAATGGCAAAGAAAGGCAAACGAACCAGCCAGGAGTAGGAGGTGAAACCAGTGCAAAATTACGAAGGCAGTAGGACCTAGGTATTGAGCCTGGATGGGAATAAACAGGTCACCCCACTCGTGCAGGCCGTGAGTGAATCCGAAAGCGGCCAACCATTTGAGGCTGCGGGCTAGATCAAGGCGCGAGTAGCTTCGAGATTGGAGCGCAATAGCTAATCCCAATATGAAGAAGACCAGGCCATAGCCGAAGTATATGATCTCGTGATTAAGGCTGAAGACTGTGCGCACGTTTTCCACAGCATCCTCCGCGCTGGCGTAATTCTACCTCACTCCGCGTCTGTTAATCCATTAAGTAAAGTTAACTTACATCAAGTTGACAGGCGGCACCAGTGCAATTATACTGCCTGCGATGGAAACTTCGGTTGCTCGCTCGCCAGAAGTGAAACTACCACCACCGGAGCCGAATAGCCTCGAGGAATGTGGCCTCGACGAAAGCTTTGTCAAGGACCTCATCCTTAAGACGGTTTACTTCAGCCACCGCCCCACGGGCCGAAGCGTGGCCGATACTATGTGTCTGCCTTTCAACATAGTCAACGGGCTTCTCCAGTCGTTGCGCTCAGAGCAGATGCTGGAAGTCATCGGCTCTCCCAACAACCTGGAACAGGCCTATCGCTACGCTATCGGGCCGAAGGGTAGGGAACGTGTATTGCAGGCGTTAGAGCAGTGCCAATACATCGGGCCTGCGCCGGTGCCTTTGGAGGAGTACAGAAGAGTCGTCCTCGCCCAAAGTGTTCTGTCAACATTGGCCGACGGGGTCACCATCGAACAGGGGCTGGCTCACCTAGTGCTGAGTAGGGAACTGATCGACGATGTCGGGGTGGCCGTGAATCGCTGCAAGTCGCTTTTCTTGTGGGGAGATCCAGGAAATGGTAAGACGGCAATAGCTGAGGCCATTGCCCAGATGCTTCCCGGAAAGGTTTACATCCCCTACGCGGTCATCGCCGACTTCCAGATAATCAAGGTTTTCGATGCTACGATGCACCGCTCACTCGTACCAACGGAACGCTCGGTTGGAGGAGATAGCTACGACCACCGCTGGATAGCGTGCCAGCGTCCTTTCGTGGCAGTCGGCGGCGAGATGCAACTCGCGAGTCTCGACCTCGTCTGGGATGAAGTAGCGAAGTTTCATGAGGCTCCGTTGCAGATGAAGGCCAACGGAGGAGTATTCCTCATAGACGATTTCGGTCGCCAAGCGGTTAGCCCGCGGGAGTTGCTGAATCGCTGGATCTCTCCTTTAGAGCGGCGGATCGACTACTACAACCTCCGCTCGGGCAAGAAAATTGACGTTCCCTTCGACGTTTTCATCATCTTCTCCACCAACCTTCAGCCCAGCGAACTTTGCGAAGAAGCCTTTCTCCGCCGTATTGCCAACAAAGTGTATGTGCCAGACCCGACGCCCGAGCAGTTCACCGAGATACTAAGGCGGGTTTGCGCGGCCAAGGGAGTGCCTTTCTCCACAGAAGGTTTGAAGTATCTGTACGTCAACTACTACCTTGATGCCTCGAGGACCAAGCCCAAACGACCTTTGCGGGGCTGCCATCCAAGAGACATCATCGAACAGATTCTCAGCATCGCCAAGTACCGCGGCGTGGAACCACGGATGGAGCCAGCATTGATCGACCTGGCCTGCCGCACCACTTTTGCTGAGATTACCCACGTAACGCACTGAGCGCTATCTCAAAGCAATCACACTTGCACCGTGAGATGTGTTCAAGCGATCAGCAGCAATCCACTGCGCTACTCACCACCTCTGTCTCTAAGTGCACCGTTCCTTAAGAACGCCTAGCAAAACCGTAGCACGCGGGCCTTGCATCCCCTCCGTTGTAGCACTGCAGCAGAGCGACCTCTCCAAGAAAGCATCAAACAATAATTGCCGTGTTCTGGTATACTCATAATCACCCCATTGGAAAATAGTGGCAATGGTGCGATACTGAAGGAAGAGGAAGTCCTTGCACCAGGGGAGGAACAAGATGGCGAATCCAAGAATGAAGAAGGCGAGGTTATCGCAGCGGGACCTGGATTTCGTGGTGGCGGAGGCGGCGCCGGAGTTCAGGGATAAGGAGAAACTGAAGCGTCTGATAGTAGAGGACGACGACTTCAGGAAGGGTCTGGTCGGCCACGAGAAGGTCTTCAGGAAGATCATCTCAGATGACGACATATTCCTGAAGGTCTCGCCCGCCCTCTATTTCGAAGTGCTGTTAAGAAAGGCTCTCACAGAACTGGAAAAGGCCAGCCACACCTTTGAAAGAGCCGGAGCCCAGGCCATTCCCGTGTTTGATACCAAGGAGGTCGTCGACCTCTTATCCAGGCCACCGGTCCTGGATTACCTAGTGGACATGCTTTCATCCTTCACGAGGATCGAAAGCTATGCCATTCCGGTGCGGGTCAAGAAGGGAGTCTGGCGGAAAATTAGGTTCAACGACATGGATGTCGATAGCCTGGCCAGGATGTGTCAGGTCGTGGACGAGGACCAGAAATTCAGCTTCTACAAGAGAATAGCCGACGTCTGTCTTTTCATACTGGGGATATTCCCCGAGTACGCCTATTTTGACTACCGCTATCCTTCCTCGGGCCAGTTGAGACCTTTGATCCCAGGTAGACTGAGAAGGAGTGCAGAGGACTATGAGGAGGAAGGTAGGAAATTCTACAAACTGGCTGCGGAGCACCAATCGGCCAGGGTTCTCGACCTGTCTGAGGTTTTCTGGCTTCTTCACGGCAATTTCAACGCCGCGAGAAAGCCCATCAGCTTCATAGCCGAGCGCTACCTTGACTACAGAAAGCACAAAGTATTCCCAGTACAGACCTAATGCCCTCTCAAGCGACTCAGGGATATCCCCGAGATCCCCGACACAAGAGGCGGGGTCGAGGAATGGCTTTGACGCAATGGTCGTCAGATCGTGCACTAGCCAAGGAGGAGATTATGTCAGAAGAACTTGGAAGAATAGAAAGACTTTCCGTCGATAGCTACAAATCGGGTAGAAAACTGCTCTTCGTGCCTCTGGTGTTTGCTCCTAGAGAACCCCAGCCCGATTTGGCGGAGCGAATAAACCGGTACTGGGAGCAAGTTCAGGCCCAGATCGCTAACCTGGAGGCTAGACTCGGCAGCGTGACCAAGATATACCACGAACTAGTGCCCGTCGGCGGCGAAGATGGGACCAGGGTGATCGAGGAACTCAACGAAGGGAGCCACAAAGTCACCAAGGCTTGGCTGGAAAAAGGGGCTGAACTGCAGCCCTTCGAGGACAGCGAGTTGCTGGCCGAGTTCATGGATTGGAGCAAATGCCTTTCGGCAGGGCTGCAAAGCCAAGCAGTTGCTACCAGAATCTACGAATTCTATGTCGAAGCTCACAAGAAACGAAACGAGCACCTAGCGAAGCACATCGACGAGACATTGAAGGACGACGAAATAGGGGTGTTGCTTATGCGGGAAGGGCACCAGGTTCAGTTTCCATCGACTATCCAGGTGTTCTACGTCGCCCCACCCAGCCTGGACGAGCTGAAGCGCTGGCTCAGGGAACGTGAAGCCGAGGCTCAAGGCGCGCGAAAGGAATCCTGAGAGAGGGCAGAATTGCTGGACGAAGGACTGCCACCAGGAACATACTACCTTTCCGGAAACGAGGCCGCCGTCGAGGGCGCCATCAGGGCTGGGTGTCGCTACTATGCCGGGTATCCGATCACCCCTTCGAGCGAGATAATGGAAAGGGTGTCGGCCAGGTTCAGGCAGGTCGGCGGGGTATTCGTACAAATGGAGGATGAGATCGCCTCAATCTGCTCGGTCATCGGAGCATCCTGGGCTGGAGCGAAAGCTATGACGGCAACCTCAGGTCCCGGCTTCAGCCTGATGCAGGAAGGCATTGGATACGCAGCTATGACCGAGACCCCGCTCGTAATTGTCGATGTCCAGAGAGCCGGACCCGGTACAGGGCAAGCGAGCCGCGTGGGGAGCGGCGACGTAATGCAGGCCAAGTGGGGGTCACACGGGGATTACCAAATCATAGCCATTTCCCCTTGGTCCGTACAGGAAACGTACGACCAGACTATCAACGCTTTCAATCTCGCCGAAAGGTACAGGGTTCCAGTCATCCTCCTGAGCGATCTGGCAATAGGCCATCTGTGGGAGAGAATAGACATTCCTGAGAAAGTAGATCTTTTCAACCGGATAAAGAAGCCCGGGGCACCTCCTTTCGGTACAGAAGCTGACGATGGAGTACCCCCTATGCCCTCTTTCGGCGAAGGTGAAAAGCTGCTTGTGACAGCCTCTACGCACGACGAGCGAGGCGTAAGAAAATCCGACGACCCGCAAGTTCAGGAGAAGCTCGTCTCAAGGCTAAACAACAAAATACTGAAGCACAGAGGCGAAATCGTCCAGTCCGATCACTACTACCTGCAGGATGCGCAGGTGGTGGTGCTTTGCTACGGCTTCACCGCACGGAGCGCGCTCTTCGCTGTCCAGGAGATGAGACACCGGGGGAAGAAAGTCGGAATGGTCAGATTCAAGACGCTGTGGCCTTTCGCCGATCAGATAGCGCGACAGGTAGGCTCGACGGCGCGCGCGGTGTTCGTTCCCGAGATGAACCAAGGGCAGGTTGCGGGTGAGGTGATGAAATATGTCACCTGCGACGTAGCGCAGTACAGTCAGACCAACGGGGAGATCATCACCCCCCAAGCTATCATCGGAGAACTGGAGAGGCTCGTGTAATGGCTAGAGACCTTGAGGAGTACCTTCGGCCAGGAGTGCCAGGGACGGCGTTCTGCCCTGGCTGCGGACACGGAATCCTGATGGGCGCAATCCTCAGAGCGATCGACCAACTCAAGTTGAACCTGGACGATATGCTGTTCGTCTCAGGCATCGGCTGCGCTGCCTGGATACCCAGCCCAAACTTCAATGCCGACACCCTACATACTCTGCACGGCAGGGCCATTCCAGCAGCGACGGGAGTCAAAATGTATAACCCCAGACTCAACGTAGTCGTGGTGAGCGGGGACGGGGACCTGGTCGATATAGGGGGAAACCACCTCATTCACGCCGCTCGCAGGAACGTGGACATCACCGTGCTTTGCGCCAACAACATGATCTACGGAATGACTGGGGGCCAGGCTTGCTCCACCACGCCCCTAGGCGCCCACACTCAGACAACCCAGTCCAACGCTTATCGCTCTTTTGATCTGTGCCATCTGGTAAGTGCAGCGGGAGCCTCCTATGTAGCGAGATATGCCATTACTCAGCCTCTCGCGCTAATAGGCAGCATTAAGAAGGCGCTGCAGATCAAAGGCTTCTCCTTCATCGAAGTCCTGTCAACCTGCCCGACCCAGTATGGCAGGCGGAACCACCTCGGTACTCCAGCAGAAATGATCGGGTACCTGATGGAGAGGTGCATCGACAGAAAAGAAGCCAATGGCCTATCACATCAGGAACTGGAGGGCAGGATAATCACTGGGGAATTTCTTGATTCTTTGCCCTTGTCAGGAGGCGCCACGTATGGGAAAGCTCAAGCAGGTTAGGATGTGTGGACTCGGCGGGCAGGGAATAATTCTGGCCGGAACGGTTCTGGGGCACGCGGCTATCCTCGATGGCAAATGGGTGGCAGCGTCCAACCACTACGGAGCGGCAGCGCGAGGAGGAACCTGTCGTGCCGAAGTAGTGATATCCGAGGAGAGAATAGTCTATCCTCTAGTAATCAAGGCCGACATCCTCATCGCTATGTCGCAGAGCGCGTACGAGCTGTACATCGAGGACGTCAAGGTGCAAGGCGGAATCGTCATTTACGACGCACAACTGGTCACTCCGCGGGACGTCGTTGGGCTTAAACAAATCGGCATTCCTGCCACGAGCAAGGTCATTGAGGAATTCGATAACAAACAGATTGCCAACATGGCAATGCTGGGAGCAACCGTGAAGTTGACTGGAGTTGTCAGCAGCTCAGCGCTAGTAGCGGCAGTGGAGACAAACGTCGAAAGCACGTACCGAGTGTTGAACCTGAAGGCAGTTGAAAGCGGCTTGAAGCTGGGAGAGATGGCAAACAAGAATGGCTCCCGAAGGTAGAACGCACAAACCACTCGTTGACCACGAGAAGTGTGGCACGTGCGCAGTTTGCATAGCGGGCTGCCCGGCAGAAGTGATCCCCGGTCTGAAAGAGGAGGCCGATAGCCTGCGCGGACGTGTGTATGGACAGCTTAAAAGAGAGAAGCGTGCTGAACCCTTTCTCAGTCGCGATAGGCTTCTCGGTACTCCCCCTTGCCAGAGGGCATGCCCCATAGGACAGGACGTTCGGGGTTACGTGACACTTCTCGCCAGGGCGAGATACGCCGAGGCTCTGGAGCTGATCCGAGAAGCAAATGCTCTCCCATCTGTATGCGGCTACGTCTGCAACCATCCTTGCGAAGATCACTGCGTGCGACGCCTGATCGACGGGCCTGAACGCATAAAAGACCTTAAGCGGTTCGTAGCCGACTACGACGAAGGTAAATCGGCATCACCGAGAATCAAGCGGCTGAGAGGCAAGAAGGTCTCTATTGTTGGGTCAGGGCCAGCAGGCCTGGCCGCCGCCTACGACCTGGCCCGGGCTGGGTTGCGTGTCGAGATCATCGAGGCTCTGCCCGAGCCGGGAGGAATGCTCCGATGGGCGATACCGTCGTTCCGGCTGCCGAGGCACGTGTTGCTTCGCGATATTCAGTACATCAGCGCAATGGGTGTCAGGATCAAGACGAGCTTGAGATTCGGCATCGACGTCACTCTTGCCGACCTCCTAAAAGGCGTAGCCAACGCTGTAATTCTGGCTATCGGAACCCACGAGGGGTTGAAGCTTGGGCTCGAAGGTGGCGAAGAGGTTAGCGGATACGTCGATTGTCTAACGTTTCTGCGCAAGCTGGCTGCAGGTGAGCAGAGTAGCTTAGGCTCCAAGGTGGTCGTCGTCGGTGCAGGAAACGCGGCATTCGATTCCGCTCGCTCAGCGCTACGATGTGGGGCCAGAGAGGTCACGATTGTGGCCCGCCGCGGGCCGGAACACGTGGTCGCAGACAGGGATGGAGTTAAGCAAGCGCAGGCAGAAGGAGTAAGGATAGTTTTCTGGGCTATGCCTAGGAGAATCGTTGAAAAGTCGGGCGCGATTCGAGCGGTCGAGTGTGTCCGAACCGAGCTTGGCGAGCCCGATGACTCGGGGCGAAGTAAGCCTGTACCAATAGCTGGGTCTGAGTTCCTCATAGACGCCGACACTGTTATATCGGCTGTTGGCCAGCGGCCCGACCTCTCTTGGAATCGTGAGCAGATACCTTTCAGACTCTCCCCACAAGGAACGTTTGTTGTTGATGCCCAAGGCGACACAGGTCTCGAAGGAGTGTTCGCTGCCGGAGATGCTGTGAACGGATCGACAACCGTGGTGGACGCAATGGCCAGCGGTCGAAGAGTGGCCCACTCGGTCATTCTGCACCTGCTTGGGGAGAAACGATGAGAATCAAGCATTGCAAGTCGCTCGTGGGGGAGATAGCTTCGGACTCGGAACGCACCACGCGACGAGACCTGTCGCGGGACCAAAACCTGGCAGCCGGAGACGGCCTTGACGAGGGAATGGCCGAAGAGGAGGCAAAGCGCTGCCTGGCGACCGTCTCCTGTGAGGGCTGCGATCTGTGCCGTCTATTCTGTCCCGACCTGTGCATCACCCGAAGCGCGGAGACGGGCAAGATCGAAATAGACTACGACTATTGCAAAGGATGCGGCATCTGTGCCGCCATCTGCCCTAGGGGAGCAATCACGATGGTTCTCGAAGAACAGTGATCCTTCCACCAAGGTGTTGTTTCGCATCGCAGGGGATGGTTCACAAATGCCACAACGATTGGGCCGGCGATGGCAGGAGCGAAGCATTCGTAGACATCCCCAAAGCCTTCCTATGTGCTCGTGCGAATGCTTAGACCCCTCAGCCAAGGAAACCGGCAAGCGAGTCGCAGCGTTACCCCGTCCCTTGCTTCTACGAAGCATCCTCATCGCAAGAGAAGGTGGCACACCAATTGCTCTCCCACAAGTCATACTAAATACCTTCAGACGCGCCCTATATTCAGCTCGGGCGGGGCCTCGAAGCTGCACGGCTTCAGCCTGCTGGGGCCATTGTAGGACGCAACCTTGCACAACCGGTACTAGAATGGGCATTGGCCATCTCACGCTCGTCCGTTGTCGGTGTAGATCTTAGTGTGCACTCCGCTGCAGAGACTCAGGAATTTGGTGAGCAACCTCGGGCCGGGGTTGGTTGCGGGCGCCTCCGACAATGATCCTACCAGCGTCGCGACTCTTTCGGTGATCGGTTCAGCGACAGCTTACGGCCTGTTATGGCTGCTCGTCCTCATACTGCCCATGTTGCTGTCTATCCAAGTCATAAGTTCCCGCGTCGGCCTAGTGACCGGTCGAAGCTTGCAACGGGTGATCCTTACACGTTTCGGCCGCTTCTGGGCGATGGTCAGCTTGCTTTTCGTAGTGGCCGTGGATGTCGTCACCATTGCCGCCGACCTTGAAGGAGGAGCGGCCGCGCTGAGCATCCTCCTCGGGAGAAGCTGGCAAACATACGTTCTCCCACTGGCCGTGCTATCGGCTGTGCTCCTAGTGCTGGGGCGCTACCGTGGCGTACAGCGTTATCTACGATTCGTACTTTTTGTCTTTGTGGCTTACATTGGCGCTGGGCTACTGGCCCATCCGGACTGGGGAGAGGTATTACGAAGCACTTTCGTGCCGAGCTTCGAGCTCACTGCAGAGTATGTTGCTGGTGCGCTCGCCCTCTTAGGAACCACTCTGACTAGCTACGTCTACTTCTGGGAGACCATCGAAGAAGAGGAGGAACGTTTTCCTCGACTACGCTTACGCGCGGTGCAAACTGACGCTGCAATTGGAATAGTCTTTACCACGATTATTTTCTGGTTCATCCTCGTCACCTCGGCTTCGACGGTCGGAAAAGCCGGCGTGAGAGTGCAGACTGCCCAGGAAGCAGCCCAGACCCTTGCCCCGTTGGCAGGAATCTACGCAGAAGGGCTCTTCGCCCTCGGACTCTTAGCCAGCTCACTGCTGGCACTGCCAGTGCTAGCTGCCACGACCGCCTACGTATCGGTTCAGTCTTTCAATCGACGTGGTAGCATTGAGGAACCCATTTCGCCGGAAACCAAGTGGTTCTACCTGGTCATCGTGCTGAGCCTGGCAACAGGAGCAGGCGTCTCCTACCTGGGCATCCAGCCAATCCAATTGCTTTTCCTGGCCAGCATAGTTCGGGGCCTGGGTACCCCGTTGCTACTCATTCTGCTCCTCAAGGCCGCTGCCGATGAGCTTGTCATGGGCGAGTATCGAGTCAGAGGGCTCCTGGGAATCGCTGGATGGTTCACAGCAGTAGTCGTCAGCCTAGCCGCCGTTGTATACATTGCGTTCCAACTGTGGCCTTAGTTCTGCAACTCCGGTAGCATCTTCTCGTAGTAAACCAGTGCCTCCGGGTTCATCAGAGCATCCCTGTTCGTCACTGGGCGCCCGTTCACGATGTTCGTTACCGCGCTTTCCACCTTCTTCATATTGAGCGTGTAAGGGATGTCTGGCACCTCCACAATCAAAGCGGGAACGTGTCGAGGAGACGCATTATCGCGCAGAGTCTTCTTGATCTTCTGCTTCAGGTCTTCCGTAAGGCCAAAACCTGGAGCTAGCTTGACGAATAGTATGACACGCTGCTCGCCCTCCCAGTTCTGTCCGATTGCTAGGCTATCGGCAATCTCTTCGAGTTTCTCCACCTGGTTATATATCTCAGCCGTCCCAATCCGAACCCCCGAAGGCTTAAGCACAGCATCAGAACGTCCGAAAAAGGATATCCCCTGGGTGTCGGAGTGGATCATTATGTAATCTCCATGGCGCCAAACCCCAGGATACACATCGAAGTAGGCGTCCCGGTACTTCTGGCCTGTCGGATCATTCCAGAAGCAAAGCGGCATCGAGGGGGAGGGAGCTTCACAGACGAGCTCTCCCATCTCGTCTCGCACCGGTTTGCCCTCCGCGTTATAACATTCCACCTTCATCCCCAGGCCACGGGCTTGCGCCTGCCCCGCGTACACTGGAAGAGTGGGGCTTCCGCAGGCGAAGCACCCGTTGATGTCGGTGCCTCCCGAGATGGAGTTAAAGTGCAAATCCTCCTTGATAGCTTCGTATACGTACTGGAATCCTTCGGCAGAAAGAGCCGAACCGGTTTGGGATATCTCTCGTAGCGAAGAAAGGTCATGGCCACTCTTTGGAACGAATCCCTGACTCTTGAGATAGTTTATGTAGCTGGCGCTTAAGCCGAAGATGCTTATCTTCTCATCCTGCACGAGTTTCCACATAGCGCTCGCGTCGGGATAGTTGGGATTACCATCGTACAGTACGATTGTGGCCCCGACACCTAGAGAACTCAGAAGCCAGTTCCACATCATCCAGCTGCAGGTAGTGATGTACATGATCGTGTCTTCGCGTTTCAAGTCGGTGTGCAGGAGCAATTCCTTCAGGTGATTGATTAGCACCCCGACCCCCTGTACCATACACTTGGGCTTGCCAGTTGTTCCTGAAGAGAACATAATGAACACTGGGTGATCGAAAGGCAGCTGTTCAAACTCGATTTCCAGGTTGTCTTCTTTGGTCAAGAAATCGCTGTAGGATACGGCCTTCGGAATCTGATCGATCGCTGGCTTGTCCTCTGTGTAGGACACAACCACAACTCTCTCCAGCGAGGGAATACCCCGAGCGACTTCCGCCGCATTCGGCACGCAGTCGAAGGCCTTGCCCTTGTAGAAATAGCCGTCGACCGTGAATAATACCTTGGGCTCAACTTGGCCCAAACGGTCCAAAGCGGCTTGCGATCCAATGTCGGTCGCGCACGAGGACCACGTAGCGCCGACGCTAGTGGCAGCCAACATAGCGATAGCCGTTTCCATCATGTTAGGCATGTAACCAACCACCCTATCGCCCGGACCAACTCCCACTTCCCGCAGAGACTTGGCCACACGCGCCACGGTGTCGTAAAGTTGTCTGTAGGTCATCCTGGCCGTCTTCTGCGTCTCCCCACGGAAGATGAATGCGAGGCGATCATCCCGGTATCTCAAGAGGTTCTCCGCAAAATTCAATCGCGCGCCAGGGAACCACCGAGCGCCAGGGAATTTAGACAGGTCATCGACCACACTATCATAGCCCCGCGAGGCCTTTATTCCAGCAAACTCCCACATTGAGCTCCAGAAGTCGGGAATGCTCTTAACCGACCAGTTGTACAGTTGAGAATAGGAATCAATTTGCAGACCGTACTTCTCGTTGACCAGCCGGATAAACTGCGTCATATTTGACTTCTGTATGCGTTCGGTGGAAGGCTCCCAAAGTAGCTGCGCTTTGGCACTGCTAGTTGAACTACCCATTTCCCCTCCAAGCTCGTAATATGACGGCAAGAGTATGTTCGTTGACTTCCATCAGGATTGTTGGGACAATACCAAGGTGCAAGCCAGGCTAACGGAGAGGCGAAGGCACTACGAGTACTTGCCTTCGAACTGGTGCACCCTCAAACACAGGGCTAATACCGGGATGTTTTCCGGATCGTACAAGGAGAGTCTACACCACAACCAAGCGGTTTTCAACAAGAACATAGACAACGTCGCCAGACATTTACGCTAGACACAAGACTTGAGCCCCTTGGAACAGTGCGTGCAGTGGACTTTATCGATGCCTACGGACTATGGAAGGAGATACGAGCGTGAAGGTTAAGAACAAGGTTGCGTTAGTCACGGGAGGTAGCTCTGGTATCGGGAAGGCGATTACTCTGTTGCTAGCGCGCGAGGGAGCCGACCTGGTTATCAACTACGCCCACTCTGATCCTGAGGCAATGAAGGTAGCCGAACAGGTTCGCGCTTTGGGCCGAAAAGCCTTGCCCATTCGAGCGGACGTTTCCAATCACTCAGCAGTGCGCGCTATGGTAGACAAGGCACTGGCCGATTTCCGGCGCATCGATATTCTGGTCAACAACGCCGGAATAACCATTCGGGCTTTCCTGTGGGACCTGACCGAAGAAATCTGGGATCGGGTCGTCGATGTTGATCTGAAGGGAACCTTTTTATGCTCAAAAGCGGTTTCCGAGGCAATGGTGAGGGAAGGGGGAGGCAAAATCGTCAACATCGCGTCGATCAGGGCAATCGAGGGGTCAGACAGCTCGATGCACTACGCCGCGGCTAAGGCAGGAGTTATCGCCCTCACCAAGAGTCTAGCGAGAGAGCTTGCTCCTCTCGTTAGGGTGAACGCTGTCGCGCCAGGCTACATTGAGACTGCTTTGCACGCGGAGATGAGCCCGGAAGCTCGCCAGGCCGTTATACAAACCACTCCGCTGAAGCGATTCGGCAAGCCTGAAGACGTGGCGCAAGCGGTACTGTTCTTTGCCAGCGACGATTCCGATTTCATCACCGGCCAAACCTTGGTGGTCGACGGTGGGCGAGTGATGCGCTAAGTGCGGCGTTCCGCAAATTCTCGACGTAGGGCTGGGGCTTGTCCCCAGCCACCTCGTAGTGAACGAGCACCGGCCGGTAGGGGTTCATCCCCTACCATACCTAGGGGACGGCGCAAAGTAGCTATCAGCAGTCAGGTTTCAGTCACTTACTCGGAGCAAATTTGCGACGGCTTCAGTTACGCGTGGCGGCCCTGAAGGGACCACTTCAGGCCGCTTGGTGGAGACTGCTGCCGGATTGTGGCCTGAAGCGGTTGCTTTAGCGCTGCAATGCCAGTGTCGCCGAGAGGCCTCCCTAGCGTCCTCTGCGCCGGATTGTCCTGTGGCCACGCACGGCCTGGTAGGCGCGGATCAGGATGAGAAGCCATAGACTGCCAATTAGATACCCTCCCAGCACATCGCTAGGCCAGTGAGCTTCTAGGTAGATCCGGGAGAAACCCACCAGGATTATCAGTGAAGTCGCCGTTATGTAAATGGCAACGCGGAGCCACCCTCGCTCGATTACGGTGTGAGTAAGGAACATCAGCAACCCAAAGAAAACGGTGAAGTGAACGGCGTGCCCGCTGGGAAAGCTGCTTGTTGCAGGAACCAACCAGCCGTCCCCCACGTCAACTGTTGGTCGAGGCCGCTGGACGATTGCCTTGACAATTGTACCGATGACCTCATCTGAAAAGGACAGAATCACGAAGAAAGACTCAAGGCGGTATCCGAACCGCCAGAACGTCCCGGCGACAAGCGCGAGGACAATGAGCACTGGAACGATGAAGCCAAGATAGGTTACCAATTCCATCAGAATTCCAAAACCTGGAAGGTCAATCGATTGAACCAAATCAATCACACGCCTATCTCCAGGGAGGGGCGTCGACCGGCTGGCGAGAACCGAAAGGACTATCACCGATATCAAAAGGGACAGAGTTGCCGCGACAAAGTAGCTGTTGTTGCGTAGCCAGACGAGTGGCGTCATCTTCTCTTCACAAAGCACAGATCCAAGCCTTTCGGGATAAATGTCCGGGTATTCACCCAGGCAACCAAACGAGAGCAAGATGTATGCCAATTATGCCAAATGACTTTGGACACGCCCTAAATTTCCCGAGTGTGGACTTGCAGCCTAACGCCTTGGACTACGAGAGAGCAGAGCCATTATAGCGCAGTTGGTATTACCGGCCAGGTACCTATCGAGGCTCCCCGGCCGCTAGGCACGCTTCTTGCACTTCATTTCAGCAGCCGAACAAATCCACGTTATTCAGGCAGCAAGATGACCACAAGAGAATCAGGCGCTGCAGGGAGAGGCAGAAAGCAGCAGAATCCCAAGGCTCAACGGGTGCCCGGTCCTGGCGCGCAGTCAACTAGCCACCAGCCTCAGCCAGACCAACAAAGGATAGCGATCGCCAACGAGCAGATGGATGCCAATGCAATCGATGTGATCATCTGCCGCCTGCCCCACAACGTGCTTATGCTCAGCGGCTATTCGCCTGTTCTTGGCGATTCCTTTCTCGTCTACCCTCGACTGGGCGAACCTACCCTGGTTGTTCCAGAATCAGAAGAAACCCTGGCGAAAACAGGATGGGTACGAGACATTGTGACTTACCACACCCCCAAGGCCTCTGCAGGAGCAGTGGAAGACGCCGTCAGGCCTATCCTTGCCGAGATATGCCGAGACAAGGGTCTTGCGCTGCTGGTCATCGGTTTTGAGGTCTCGTTCGAGTCGGCCACCAGCACCTACACACAAGTTGGGGCTCCCAGTCCTTCAACGATGGAAATGTACCGCTCCGTGTTTCCGGACGCTAACATAGTGGATGCCGGACCCACGCTGGAACAAATGGGAATCTCAAAGACCGAGCGTGAAATCGACCGCATAAGAATAGCTAACGAGATAGCAGGGTTCGGATTGCAGGCCGCGCGCGAGGCAATCCGTCCTGACGCCAGCGAGGGTGATGTGGCGGCTGCCACAGCCAGTGCCATCCTATCTCAGGGCTTCGGGCACAAAGGAGTGACCAGGGTCATACCATTTCCTCACGTTATGTCGGGCCCTCGCTCGGCAGATGCCTACAAGCCCTTCAACTTGACTTCCAACCGTCGCTTAGAGAAACGTGATTTCGTACTGGTGCAGTTGGAAGTGTATGCCGACGGTTACTGGGCGGAAGTAACCAGGACCTTCATCGTGGGCGAGCCGTCAAGTATTCAGCAGCGAATGTACGAAACCTGCCTGGAGGCCCAGTCACGGGCTATCGAAGCCATCGGTTACGGCGTGAAGGCATCGATTGTCGATGAGGTTGCCCGTAGCTACATTGCCGAACAAGGGTACAATGGGCGCTTCAAACACGGACTGGGGCATGAGGTAGGATTCCAGGCGATTTCGCACACCCGGCCCCCACGCCTGAATCCAAATTCCAGCGATCGTCTGGGGCCTGGCCAAATCCACAACTTGGAACCCGCGATATACATCGATGGACTCGGCGGCTTGCGCATCAATGATACCGTGCTCGACCTCCCCCGCGGCGCGGAGTACATTTCTCGCATTGAGAGATCGCTGGCGTGGGTCACCTGCCGGTGAGATTTCACCGCGGGGGCAGAGGCCAATGGAACCGAAAGCCAACGCGCTGGGAGACAAGAATCGGTATACTATTGCCTTATCTTTATGCGCACGGACGATCGCCTGGTCGCCCTTGTGGTCGAATTGAGCGCTACGGATGCATCCGAGGCAGACGCGCAAACACGATGGCTTCGAAACCGATTACGATAACGGCAAACACCAGCGTCGCCATCGACATCAACTTCCCGAGCTTCAACGAATCGGGATCATACACGAAATCTACCTCGTGCTCGCCCTTTCCCAGAGACACTGCTCGCAGCAGATAGTCCGCCGATAAGATAGGCGCGGGCTCTCCATCGACGAACGCACGCCAGCCAGGGTAGTTGACCTCGCTTAGCACCATTATCCCGTTCTCAGGCAAGTCTGCCCAAACCCTAATGCGATTCGACTCGTAATCGATCACTTCAGCCGATTGCCCGGGAGGTGGCCTCTCCGGAAGCGCCAGGTCAGGGGCCTCTTCCAATACGACTTGGTCACGCAGGTTGGCCTTCTTGATTAGCTGAAAACTCTCCTCGCTGGACTTGGCAATCAACGCGCTATAAACTACCTCCGCTCTCGGCAAGCGGTATTCGGGCATTATCTCGTAGGCGTTGATGTCCCCCATTTTGCCCACCAGTTTGAACCTACCATCGACAAATTCTCTCTTAGTAAGCACATATCGCACGTTCAGCAGTTGCCAGCGATACCACTCTTCCACGTTCCTCTCGAATGTGCTGTAGTTCTTGAACTCGAGCGGGCTGTTCCCCACAACGTCCTGGAAGCCATACACCGCGCCAGCGTTCCCGTCGCCAGGGAGCAGCCCCTCGCTGGCGACTCGGTACTCGCCGTAGCCGCCCTGGATCATTTTGACTAACTCCGTTTGGGGGAAGATTACCTCGGGGGCCACCATTTGCAGGTTGTTCTGCCAGTTCGTGGTGAAAAGATCAAAACCGATGACAGATACTGCTAGTACACCGGCGACCCCTGAAGCAAGGCCAATCCGTACCCGTAGGTGAAACAGTATGAGCGACAAAAGGATCAAGAGAGTTGCGAAAAGAGAACGGTCGGCCAGTCCACTGACCTGAGAGCGCACTGCGTCATCAGCGGTGACGTTTGCCATATAGAAGACAAGCGACACGACAACCAGCGACAAGAAAAACCACTGCAGCCAATGTAGAAAACGCTGTCCAGGTTGGGACTCTCGTTGCCGCCCCTTGCCGAGCAGACTCCTGACCCCATATCCAGTCAGGACGGCTACCGCGAAACTGAAGATAAGGGCGGTCCTTTCGTGATTCCGGAAGAACTTCAGCCCCGGCACGAGGACATATTCCACGCTGTATAGGAACGAGTTTCCCCCGAAAGACATCACTAGCCCGAGGACCGCCAAACCGAGCCAGAACCATGTCCTGGACCTTGGCTTGTCTAGCAGAGCCCACGCTGCCAACAATAGAGGCAGGGTTCCGACGTACAGCGCCTTGCCCCCTACGTCTGTTGGCAACAGAAGCCCAGCCATTTCCCTCAGTTGAAAACCTGATTTTGTGAACTCATACCCGACCTCCGCCCTCGTCGTTAAGCCGAGATGCTCGTAACTCGGGACAAGCTGGACCGCCGCCAATCCCAATGCCACCACTATGAAAGCGACCGCTCCAAGCAGGCCCTTCCTCAATGGGCATCCCCCTTCCCACAAACGAAACAAAAGGAAAGCCCCTGACGTTAAGGCCACGTATGTAAACGTCTGAGGGTGCCCCACAAGAATGGCAAAGCTCGCAGCTACTCCGGCCAATACATAGTACCGCATCCGGTGCTTCTCGACTCCTAGGTCTAAGAAGAGCAGGATAAGTGGCAGCCACACACTCGCTTCGAGGATGATGATCTGCTGCACAGGGTACGAGGTGAGGTAGCCGCTATACGTAAAGACCAGGGCTGCCACGATCGCGGCAGCCCTGCTATGGGTTATGTGTCGCACAAAGAGGTAAGTGAAGATGGAAGCCAGAGAGAAGTGGATCGCGACTTGAGCTTCGAGAGCGCGGTAGGCCAGCGCACCGTTCTGGCCAAAGATGAGCGACACGGCAATGTTTATTGGATAGAAGATGCCCACCTGAATGTCGCCCAGCGCGGAGTGCCCCGACGAGACGTAAGGGTTCCAGAGCGGGAACCTGCTCGCTAACAGTTCCCGCGTGGCGTAAAGCCGATTTGGGTAGTGCAAATCGGTGAAATCACCTGAGGCGATGCTAGCGACATCTTGTGCAGAAGGGGTAAACAGCCTCCAGAAAAACAGGAGTGGAAGAAGCCCTAACAGGAGAATCGCGAAGACATCCAGAGCGGCATCGCGCGCCCGAGTTCTCTGGATGCTCGTCTCCTCGAGTCCCGCGGCATTCGCCTGCGCCGCCACTCTCTCCTCCAATTTAGCTTTCTACTGGAACTCCGTTCCGAGCCTTTCCTGGCGCACCATTCTAGCATAGTCCCAGACACTCCTCAACTACGCTATCCAGTATCCAGCAGCAAAGCGAGCGGTCAAGACGACAAGAGCTACTACGTAAACGGCCAGCACGGCAACGTGGACCACTCTCTTCTCCGTTGCTTGCGCCAGAACAAACGAAATCGGGAAGAGAACGAGTACAAACCTTGGGGTTGAGAGCAGGGGCAAGATTTGCGATGGATCACACAACGGCACAAGTAGTGCCAGTGCAGCATAGATCGTGTAAGGAGCGCGCAAGCGTCGAAAGCCCAAGAATAGCAGCGCGGCTGTGAGAATGAAGAACGCCAAGTCCACTATGTTGCTGCTAGGCATACTGCCTATTTTGAGCAATTGCCAGATCAACGACGATGAGTAGGATGGGTAGATCATTTGACTCGAATCAGTCAGGGACAATGCGACAGCAGTCCGAATGGTGTCCCACGGGAAGGCGATATGCCTCTCCCAGTGGTTCTGTGCTGCCAGGAAACCAACCGGATCGCCAAAGGCCCACCAGTTGTATAGGGAGTAAGCAGCAGCCCCGAACGGAATAAGCAGAATAGCGCCCACCTCTAAGCCCATTTCGCGCAGTCTGAACCGCTTTTGTGACAGGTACTCGATGACGAAGGGAACAACTAGAATCAACCCGGTGCTCCGCGTCAATGTAGCTACCATCCCCAGGACTCCGGCCACCGTCCAGCGCCCCTTTCGCGCAAAGTAGAAAGCAGAAACGCTAAGAGCCAAGAACAGCGATTCCGTGTACACGGCCAGGAAGAAGAAGGCGGTTGGGAAAAACGCAAGGTAAAGCACGCTGCGCCTGGCGAAGCGCTCGCCCCCCTCCAACCTTGCCAATTTGTAGAGGAAAATCAGGCCAGTTGCGTAGCAGGTTGCCGAAATCAAGACGGCAGAAAAGAGGTATATCGTTCCCAACACGTCCCCCACCAACCTTATCAGCAGAGGATAGGCTGGAAAGAATGCCAGGCTGAAATCCTCGTACGCGTAGCCGTGCGTGGCGATTTTCAAGTACCACATTCCATCCCAATGTTGCCAGGGACCGAGCAGAACAGCCTCTTTACCGCTTAGTGGGGGCAGGTCTTGATACGTAGGTATTATCACCTCACGCAGGACAAACGGGGACGAGAAGATGAGACCAGCCATTCCGAACATCAGAGAGACGCTGAACACGTAGATGCCCAAGGGGAACAAGAGGTTCCTTAGCCTATAGCGCGCAATGGCAATGAAGTGTACGTCCGCTGCTTTGGCCACGAACAAATGCCTCCTAGCCGTAATCTCTACCCGCCACTGAAGCAGCTTAATACCTTCCCGGGAGAGTTGCAACTGCCTTCCCGCTCGTCCTGCGCTGCAAATCCTGTGCCTTCGGTCGGGCGCTCTCCTGGCATAGGTCTTGCACAATAGCCAGCGGTGGTGTGGGCAGAGTGAGTCGAGAAAAGGTCAATACCCTGATAAGTATCGTTAAAGAATACTCTAGAGTTGCCGTGGTATCACACGACAATCCTGACCCTGACTCGATAGCCAGCGCATTTGGTCTCCACCTTCTTCTGGAGAAGCGGACGAGAACAAAAGTCGATGTCTGTTTCTCAGGGATTGTGGGAAGGGTGGGAAACCGTGTCATGCTGAAAACCTCCGGCATAAGATATCACTGGCTGGACCGGATCGATCTCAGCCAATACGATGGCGTGATAATAGTCGATTCTCAGCCAGGGGCTGGCAATAACTCCATCCCTCCCAGCATAATACCTGTTGCCGTGCTCGACCACCATCCCCCTCGTCCAGAGCTGCAGAGAGTGAGGTATGTTGACGTGCGAGCGGACCTGGGCGCCACATCCACCATCGTCACCGAGTACCTCCTGCAGGCCAGGGTCAAGATCGATCCGAAGTTGGCGACCAGCCTTTTGTACGGCATCAAGTCCGAGACGCTCGATCTTTCCCGACGAACGACACCAGCGGACATTCAGGCCTACCTTCGCCTGTTCCATCTCGTAGATTTCAACCTGCTGGCAAAGATACAGAACCCTAAGCTACCGAGAATGTATTACGAGCAACTGCGGCGAGCAATGGAGCGTGCATACGTGTACGATGGAGTAGTGATTTCGGATGTCGGGCAGGACGCGCGTCCCGAGATGGTCGCCGAGGCCGCTGATCTCTTGCTACGCTTGGAAGACGTCACCTGGAGCGTATGCTACGGCGAGTACGACGGCGATTTGTTCGTATCCGTCCGGACGGATGTTTCGACGGCCAACGCAGGAGAGCTGGTGCGCGAGGTTGTCGACGGTCTCGGCTCAGCCGGCGGCCACGACACTCTAGCTGCGGCCACGATCCACGGCGCTCCACAGTCCGTTCAAGAGCTGGACCAGATGAAATCCTATCTCACTAAGAGGTTCCTCCTGCGGCTGGGCGCTGGAGAAAAGCCAATCTCGAAGCTTCTCGAATGGAAGAAGCGGAAGAGCGAGACTCAGGCAGCTTAGTGCACCGTTCCTTAAGTAGAGTAGGGGTTTATCCCCTACCGTTCGGTCGTCGTTCGCTACGAGACGGCTGGGGACACGTCCCAGCACTACGTCTCAGAACGGTCTACGTCAAGAATTTGCGGAACGCCGCACTGAGGAGCTCACGGCCATGAGGTCTCCGTTAAGGGAGTTACTATCAACTCTTGAACCACCGAACCTTCGGGCATCGAAAGCACATTCAGGATTGCCTGGGCTACAGCCCCGGGGTCCTGCAGGTTACGCGGGTCAGGTTTTTCCTCCAGCCTGTCGAAAAACGCCGTCTGCATACCTCCGGGCACGACGAGCGTCGCACGGATATTGTACGGCCGCCCCTCTACGCCAACGGCTCGCGTCAGGCCGATTAGCCCCCACTTGGAAGCATGGTAGGCAGAAGCGTTCGCCCAGGCTCTTTTTCCTGCCGTGGACGATATGTTGACGATGTGGCCCCCACCTTGCTGTCTCATAATAGCCATAGCTGCTTTCGAGAAGACAAATGGAGCACGAAGGTTAACTGAGATCACCCTGTCCCATTGCTCGATCGTCAGTTCCGATACTGGAAGTGTAAAGTCGGTGCCAGCGTTGTTGATGAGGAAATCCAACCTTCCGAACGAATCGAGAGCTTCCTTCATCACCAAATCGACCTGCTCGGCATCCGTGACGTCTGCGGTGATGATCGCCACGCTGCCCGGCAATCCCTCGGCCATCTTTGCAGTTTCCTCTAGCCCGCTTGCGTTAATATCGACACAAACGGTATTGCAGCCGGCTGTGGTAAGCGCTATCGCCAGCGCGCGGCCGAGACCGCTACCGCTTCCAGTCACTATGGCTGTTTTCCCCGCGAGATTCATCATTCGAAGTGCCCTCCAGAATTACAGCTTCTTCCTCGCCACGTGTATGTGTTTCACGCGTGAGTTGTTGGAACAGGGAGGTTGCGTTCACCCTTCTGTCCTCAACCAATGTCGGCAATTCCAGGTGGTAGGTGCCACTGGGAAGGACGCCGCATCCGCCGTACTTACGAAGCAACAGCAGTTGAGCCAGGACCTCTTCGCCTGCGTGCTCTGTTGGCAGAAGGTTCCACCACGAAAATCCTCCGACGTGAAGCAACTTGGCACGATCGTACATAACATTTGCTCCAACCCACGCGACTTTATACTTGATAGTGCCCCCGTGCGGGGCTAGTTTCTGATACAGATGATACGCGTTAGCGGCATTGTGAACCTTATGCCGCTCCCAGGGAATGGTCTCCCACTCGAATTGCTCCGGCTTAACCGGTCCATCCCAAAGCTCTATATTGTGTTGATGCGGTCGGTAATCGTCCAGGTGGCTGAGCCCGATGGCGCAACAGCCGACGAACCCGCATTTTTCTTCCTCGATCACGCCGAGCATCCTTTCGACCACTTCTGGCTCCAGAAGCAAGTCGTCATCCAGAAACTGCACGTACTTGGCCTGGCTGAGACTAAGAAGAAAATTGCGCTGCTCGGCCATCCCTCGTCGAGGCAGATGTTTGAACACTCGTACCCTTCTTTCCTGAACAGCGAACGCGCGGCAAATCGTCAGAATTTCGATTTCGGAGGTATAGTCTTCTGCTTCGGTCTGATCAGATATGAATACATCGAAATCGCGGTATGTCTGGCCCAGCAAGCTCGTTAAGGTGATGGCGAGGCCTGTCTTTCGATTGCACGTCGGAATGAGTATGTCCAGCTTGTCAGCCATTTGATAGCTTTTTCCTGAACCTTCGGTTGGGTGCTAAACTACACTGAGGCAGGCGTTCGATCTCTGTCATTACCTACCGCGCGTGACGGAGAGGCCTTCCCAGTGCTGTAGTCTCGTCGGTAGCTATCTCGGCTCTTCGTCCGAGCACTTCTGCGTATACAGTTGCCATCCTCTTAGCCACTTGGTGCCAAGTGAAGAACTTTTCGACTCTGTCGCGCGCTTTCCTCCCAAGGGACGTACGCAAGCCATAGCTGTTCAGAACCACCTCCAGCCTCGAAGCCAGAATTTCAGGGTCTTTTGGCGGCACGTGAAATCCCGTCTTGTTGTCTTGGACGGTGAATTTCATTCCCCCGACTTCAGATGCTATTATCGGCGTTCTACAAGCCATTGATTCCAGTGGTACGAGCCCAAACGGCTCGTACCAAGGGGTGGAAACGCATACGTCGGCTGCCGAGTAGTAGTATTTCAGGACCGACTGTGTCCTCCTACCAACAAAGGTAACGCGGTCGAGAACCCCGAGCGACTTGGCAATCTCTGTTAGCCGGGCAACCTCTTTGTCCGTCTCGGGGCTAACCTCGTCCGTCTCACCACCAACGATCAGCAGCCTGGCGTACCTGCTTCTACCGTGTGAGAGTAATGGGAGCGCACGTATTATGTTGTCGATCCCTTTCCGTGGAAGTAGTCTTCCCACATACACAATCAAGGGACCTTCCGTGTCCACGCCGATTATCTTTCGCGCCTCGCGCCTCGGAATCGGTCGGAAAGTTTCCACGTCCACTGCGGACGGGACGATAACGATTCGGTTCTCGTCGGCGCCGTAAAGCTCGATCAGCTCTTCTTTCTCGGACGGGCACTGGGCTATCAGCACGTCTGCCTCATCGATCACCCGCAACTCGACGGCGATTCGTTCAGATGGGCTTGTATCGGCAGCGCCCTGATGCAGTCTCTTTATCTTGCCCAACGCGTGGAAAGTTACCACCAAGGGGATATTCCAGCGCTGCTTCAATTCGCATCCGACCCACGCCGACATCCAGAAATTCGCGTGAATGACGTCGTAAACCCGTCCCCCATCTTCTGCAAAACGGATCAGGTTATCGCGGAACTCGGGCATGAGAGGAAGAAGCATATCCTTCTTGAGGTATTCGAGAGGCCCAGCGCGCAGAGAGATAATGCGCACCCCCTCAGACCACGACGTAACCTCGGGCACGCCAGTAGATTCGCGGCGAGTAAAAACATCTACCTCATAGCCAAAATTGGCCACCTTGGTGCTGACCTCGCTCACGTACACGTTTTGCCCGCCAGCATCCTCACCTCCCAGCAATGCCAAGGGGCTCGCGTGTTCACTAATCATCGCAATTCTGGGCCTTACCACTTCCATTGGCTCTCGTTCCCTCCCACTAAATAGCTATGGGTAATCACCTTTCATCTGTCAGCATCTTGGAGCCGAGCACTGTCAGCGGAATATCTAGCTGTTCACTGCTTCTCGAAATGCCGCATTCCAGTCTTGAATGAATCTGGATAACCCGAATCTCTTCTGTGCCGTTGCCCTGGCGTTGGCGCCGAGACGTTCGGCCTTGGCTCGATCGTTGATCAGCATCCACATTCGATTGACGAGGTAGTCCAAATCGTTGGACACGAAGCCATTTACGCCGTCGACGATAACGGTTGGCAATTCCGTAGTCGCTAGCGCCACGATCGGCAGGCCGACCATCATAGCCTCGACAACTGCAAGAGGCAGACTAGTGTACCTGATAGGGTTAAAGAAGAAGCGATAATCCGCTTCTCGGGCAAGAAGCTCTTCCTGTGGGAAATCGCCGAGCCCCCCAATTTGTTCGGAATCCATTCCCATCAGATCCAGTGGAACGCGGCCTCTCACGGCCTGCCATACGTCATAGCCCGCCACCCTGTTCCGACGCAGGAGTCCGTTGACCACCACAACGCCCTTCGGCAGCCTCCCGGTCCACGTAATACCAGGGCGAGGAATTGCTGTGTGCTCAATCACCCTGGTACGACATTGACCAGAATCCCACATTAACCGGTTGAAATGGGTTACGTGCACCAGCAACACATTCGGGTCATCGACTGGGTGCTTTGTATCCGTCGGGTGACCTTTGGGTGTGTTATGTTCCAGGTAGATAGTAGGAAGGTGGCGCTGTTCCTCACTCAGAATCTCGTACCTGTCCTCAAAGTAGTTCTTCGGCGTCTGGCAGATGATTAGATCCAGTTCCAGATCCCTCACTCGGTTTGCTTCCACTTCAATCGCATTGCTTGGCCAGGTGAAAGTACGACCTCGCCCTCCGTATCCTTCGGGCCTCCCTTCTTTGATTGGAAGGTAGAAGTCGTGGGGAGCCTGGACTAGACAGTTTAGATAGCTTCCGTGAATGTGCCAGACAAGGATTCTTAGCCTTCTCATTGATTCTCCACAATGCCCCGTGCGATGTCGGGTAGAGCCTGCGGCTACACGCCGTACTCGGCACAATGCCCCACGACGCAGGCTGGACCAGTGCAGCTACTTCGGCGCCCTGCTCCAGGGCAAAAGGACGCAAGGGTTCTCTATAATTCCCTTTGCGGTCTCTGCGTTCCTTGCGGTTCGAGCGTATTCGTGTTAGCCAGGAGCTCGCGGGCAACGCTCAGTACCTCTTCCACGGTGATCCGGTTCATGCATCGGTGGTCGACAGGGCAGACCCAGTGCGGGCACGGGCTGCAATCCACGCCTTTGTAGATGATCCGATTGATAGTTTGGTCGATGGGCGCCCAACGCTGTGGATCGGCAGCGCCGAAAAGAGCCACACTGGGGATTCCTAGGGCAACCGCCATATGCGCCGGACCACTATCATTGAGGATCGCCAGTTTCGCTTTGCTCAACAGTGCCCCAAGACAGCCAATTGATGTCTTGCCACTGAGGTCCAGTGCCTCTGATCGCATTGCCGCTTTAACAGCTTGAGAGAGGTTTTCCTCTCCCTTCCCACCGCACAATACGACTCTCACCCCGTGCTCAGCCACCAGCCTGTCTGCCAGACAAGCGAAGTGCTCGGGGCGCCAGCGGCGGGCTGGGGGGCGCGCCCCTGGGTTGATTACTACCACTTTTTCCCGTTCCAGCTCGCTCACTTCCAGAATCTGGCCAAGTTCGTCGAAGTCGGAAGACCGCAAGGGAAACTCCAAAGTGTGGTCTTCCGGCGACGCTCCCAGCGTCTGAACGAGCTTCAGGTGTTTCAGAACCTCCTTCGAGCCCTCAGGATAGGGTAGAGTATGCATTCCCCTGGGAGACCGCGTACCAGGCTTTTGAAAACCCACTGTCAGTCTGGCGCCAAGCAACACGGTGAACTTGTTACTTATCGAACCGTCTCCGTGCATTTGCACCGCAAGGTCGTAGCCGTAGGCACGCGATTCCTTGAGGAACCGCTTCGTTCGCTCCCAGTTGGCCTCCACTTCGAGCATGCCCGGAAAACCTGGAAACTCGACCCATCGGTCGACGTACGCCGAGAAGCGGCGAACGAACTCAACAGCCCAAGGCAGCCCAACCAACGTTATCTCGGCCTCCGGAAACCGCTTGCGAAGCGCACGCATAGCCGGCACGGCAAGGAGCAAATCCCCCAGGTGAAGCGCTCTAACGATGGCGATTTTGCGTACCGGGATTTGTATCGGCAGCGGCTGATGGTCCGTCAGCATCATTGCCCTCCAGCTAGGAGTCTCTCGGCAACCGCTACTATCTCATCGGGCTGGAAATCCATGCACTCTCGCTGGAACGGGCACTGAAAGTAGTAACATGGACTGCAGTCTGTAGGTTTTCTCAGCAGGACACTTAGCGTCCTCCTTGGGCGCCACTGCGATTCTGGATCCGTGCCCGACGCCATTGCCAGACATGGTGTCCTCAGCGCGTCCGCCAGGTGTACCGACGAGGTATTGTTACCAACTACCAATGCGGCCCTTTCGATGAGGGCCGCAAACTCGGCCAAAGTGGTCTTCCCAGCCAGCACGATCGCGTCTCCCCACACATCAAGGCCACTTTCGGTGAGTCGCACCCGGTCGCGCTCGTTTCCGGCGACCACCGTGGGAAGCCGAAGGTAAGCCATTATCCCTCGAGCGACGGCCGCCATATTCTCTACCGGATATGTTCGAGCCTGGCAGCTGGCATATGGATGGATCAGCACGTAGTTCTCGTTCCTGCCGAGGCCGGCGTTGGCGAGCTTCTCGTCCACAGAGCATCTCGCCTCTGGCGGTATCCGTATCGACAAATCCCGGCCGGACACCTGAAATCCCAGTTCTTCAAGCAGATATAGGTTCCGGTCGACGTGATGTAGAGAGTCTGAAGGTGATCGCACCCAGGTGGTCAGCAGCCCACCACCGAACTCTTTTGACATACCGACTCGCAGCGGTATGCCAGCCAGGTAGCACACGTAAGCCGGAGGGTACGGGCTCTGCGCAAAGCTCGTGAAGATTACCGCGGCGTCAAAGTTGTGCTGGCGGATCTCCTCTATCAGACAGTATTCACGACCGATATCACGGGGAATAGTCCCACCGATGTCCTGCCACACAACCTTACGTGGTATCACATGGTCGATTTCGGGCAGTAGAACAGCAGCTTGTGCTCCGGCCGGACTGGCGAGCAAGGTGAGAAAGGCATCTTTCAGGTTCTGCCTTATTGTTTTCAGAGCGGGCTCAAGCAGCACCACATCTCCTATGTTGTCCAACCGAATGGCCAGAACGCTCTTCAGCTCTCGCCATTCACTACCAAGTCCCGAGTTCGTCGATCCCATCCGGCTCTCACCTGCATCCAGCTCCAGCTGTATCTATTGCGCTCTCACACAACAAGTCCTCGGATGCCGCCACTACCTCCTCTGGGCTGACGAGCCTCAGGCAATCGTGTCCAACTACACAGGTGCGGCTGTAGCAGTACGCGCACGGCGTCGGCTTGTTCAAGATGCGATGGGGAACCATCCAGGGGCCCCATTGCTCCGGAGGGTTTGTTAGTGCAAAAAGGGCAATAACAGGGGTTTTCATAGCTGCGGCCACGTGCATAGGGCCAGTATTGTTAGTTATCACGAGGTTAGCGCGCGCAATGATTGCTGCCAGCGACCCCAAGTCGGTCTGGCCAGCGATCGACGCCGTATCCAGCTTGGTCCAGTGACGTATCTTTCTGACGAGGTCCACTTCATCAGCCCCGCCCGTGAAAAGGATCTGACATCCCAACCTCTCAATCAGAAGGTCAGCAACTCGCGCATATTGTCCCCAGGGGTAGGTGCGAGCTTGCAAGCTGCACCCCGGATGGATAACGATTAGCGGGCGGTCAGGCCTGATGCCTATGCGTTCGAGGAGGCGAGTTGCTCGCGCCTCGTCCTCCGGACCAGTCACCAATACCAGGTCTTTTTCACCGGGAATGAAGCCAATGCCAGCTACGAGGTCGAGTCCACGCTCGACCTCGTGCATCATTAGCGGCGGATGGCGGTGCCGCGTAGTTAGCAGGCTTCCGGATCCATCCACCGACGCAGCGTGGCGGAGCGGAATGTCCGCCAGATAACATAGATATGCGGCTGGCAGAGAACTCTGATGGTAACTAGTGAAGATGATTGCGCCATCGAACTCCTTTTCCTTAAGAAGGTGGATCACGGCCAGTTCGCGCTCGCTGTTGTGGCTGAAAACGCCTTTCCCATCCATCCAGGGAGCCTCGTAGACTATCACGTCGTCGATATCGGGATTGAGATGTCTTACTTGAGCTCCAACTGGACTGGCAAGAAGCGTAATCTTGACGTGGGGTGCCGCCCCTTTGATAGCGTGGATCGCCGGAGTTGTCAGCAGAACGTCTCCAAGATTATCCAGACGCACCAACAACACATTATTGACGCCTCTCCACCGGTTATCCAATCCTTCCTCCCTCCAAGAAATGTGTCACTACTGCCCGATCACGCTACTTCTGCGACTTTGCCGTCACCTAACCCAGCGGAGTGAGACCTCAGGACACTCCGTCTGGGAGGGTACTAGGTGAATGTATAACCGCCACCGATGGCGAATCGGATAGTCTAGCCGTACTATAGGCCGGCCACTCCTCAAGGCTTATTCAAGGAGCAAACATCTTTCGAATCGCAGCAGGCCTATGATCTTCTAGAAAGCTTCAGATTGTGCTCCCGAACAGTCTCGAACAGGCTCGCCAGCATCTCGGTACCGCTTTCGAATGGATCCAGCAGCTCCAGCAATTCGCCCTGGCTAACTGAGGAAGTCCTCTCCTTATGGATAGCCAGAGTTGCCGTTTCAACTGCCATAGCCACAGCCACTTTGGGGTCTGCTCCAGCAGCGAGCCCCAACGCAAGCGCGCTTACGAAGGTGTCACCTGCGCCAATGGCGTGCGCTTTCTCCATCCGCCTAGTAGGTATCCGGATGGCTGGACCGTCTCTCTGCATGAGCAACGCTCCCTCCCCTCCCAGGGTGATCACCACCATCCGCGTATCAATCAGGCTCAGCAAATCCCAGGCTACCTTCTCAACGTACCCGTCCATACTGAGATCCTGGTTGGCTTTTAGGGGAACGTTGGAAGCTCGTTGGGCTTCGAGATGGTTGGGAGTCACGACTGTAAGTGACCGGAACTGATGGTATTTGAGATCCTTGGAATCCACGACCACGAGCTTGCTTCCGTCGCTGTTGAGCCTGCCTAGTTCGGCCACGAACGTTGGAGTGATCACACCGGCGAGGTAGTCCGACACAATCAGGGCATCACATTCTGCCAGCAGACGTTGAAACTGGTCCAGTAGCCTGTCTTGGACTTCTCCATCTATGTCTGTGATGTCCCCCTCGTCAAAGCGGACGACGAACTGTGAGTCGGCGATGATCCGCAGTTTGTTCGTCGTGACCCGTGATCGGTCCTCAATCAAGTGCTCGTCAGATATACCTTGTTCGGCTAGAGCGCGCCTCAGGCGGGCCGCTGAATCATCGTTGCCCACCACGGCCAGCAAATCGACTCGGGCGCCTAGGCTTCTACAATTCACGGCGACATTCGCGGCCCCTCCGGGGAGGAATATCTTCTGCCGGCCCTTCACCACCGGCACCGGCGCCTCGGTGCAGAGGCGCATGGCCGTTCCCTCGTAGTAGCTGTCCAGCATAGCGTCCCCCACGACGACGATATGCTGTTGACTAAACGCTCGCGCGATATCCTGCGGGACTGTCATAGAATACACCATGTTTAGAGTCGAGGATCGATTGCACTGCCTCCTACAGGCCAACGGCAGGTGCCCGCGAATGGCGAGTGGACTCGTGGGCACTCCTTTGAGCGCCCGGCATACTCCGACCCAGATTGCTGCAAGAAATGTGCCATCACCTCTCTGCCAGGAGTGCAACCTTGCCTGACAGCCGGAACAGGCTTCGCCTATTCACTCGCCTATTCACCTGCGTATTTTGCAAGATTCGTGCCACGTTCGGTTGAAACATGCTTGGTGCTCTCTGTGTCTCCCTGGTTGTCTCCTTGGGCTCCCGAGACACGATTGTACTTGACCATAACCTGTGCTATAATGTCATCCCTGGACTGGGAAGTGGGGTTGCAGGGGAAAACGGGACATGACAACGCATCTACTCGACAAAGACGTCTGAGTTAATAGGCTATTCTTCACGGGTCTACTGCTGGCTGCGGCTGTAGGCTCGTGCTTTTCTCTGTGTGGAGGTGGTTGGGGTGGCAAAGCACACAACAGCGATTGTGGTTTCCCACACTCATTGGGACCGTGAATGGTACCTCCCTTTCCAGCGTTTTCGGATTAGGCTTGTCGATATGGTCGACTCCCTGCTGGAAATCCTTGATTCAGAGCCCACCTTCGAGTACTTCACTTTGGATGGCCAGGCTATCGTACTTGAGGACTACCTGGAAATCCGGCCGGAGAATCGCGAGCGGATCGATGAGCACGTCAAACAAGGCCGTCTCCTCGTCGGTCCGTGGTACGTCCTGCCCGACGAGTTTCTCGTCAGTGGCGAATCCCTGATCCGTAATCTTATGCTCGGGCATCTCATTGCTCAGAAACACGGCGGAGTGATGCGCGTAGGATATCTTCCGGACACGTTCGGCCATCCAGCGCAGATACCCCAGATTCTCTTGGGCTTTGGCATAGACAACGCCGTCATTTATCGGGGAGTCCAGACGAGCACCTCGGAGTTCATGTGGGAGTCGCCCGACGGAAGTCGCGTCCTCACGGTGTTTCTGCCCGGCGGATACTGCAACGCGATGCAACTTGCCGCCGCGCCGAATAGGTTCCTGGACAGACTTGGAGCAATTCTGGATAGCGTTCAGAGCCTGGCAACTACCGACACTGTACTGTTGATGAACGGCTGCGATCATCTTCCTCCTAGAAGAGATACTGCTAGAATCGTCGATGAAGCCAACCGGCGCCTGAACAACGGGCTGAAGCTGCAACAGGGTACCCTTCCTCAATACTTGCAGAGAATCAAGGAGGCCAATCCCGACCTCCCAACACTACGTGGCGAGTTCCGCAAGCCGCGTCCCGGCCGAATCACTCCCGGAGTTGTCTCGGCAAGGATGTACCTTAAACAGGAGAACTTCAAATCCACGAACGCTTTGGAGAGATACGCTGAGCCCCTATCCACCCTGGCTTGGATGGTCGGCCAGAAATATCCACAGGCGTTCTTGTGGCAAGCGTGGAAATACCTGCTCCAGAACCATCCGCATGATTCTATATGCGGATGCAGCGTCGACGAAGTCCATCAAGATATGATGGCCCGCTTCCGTTGGACCCAGCAGATCGCCTCCGATCTCGTGCACAGGGGACTCGACGCCCTGTCCAGTAACATCTCTAGCCTAAATGGCCGGAACGAGGCAGGACTGCTCCTGTATAATCCACTGGGCCACGGCCGGAGAGACTATGCCCACCATTATGTCCACCTGCTTAACCCCGGGCAGCAGCTCGTAGTCCGTGACCTCGAGGGGAAGATCGTGCCTCACCAAGAAGTGGCACGAAGGCCAACCACTATGCATTATGATCCATTGCCCGCCAGAGTGGAGCTCGATGGCAAACAGAAACCATCTATGGTCGTTGAGAGCCCCTCGACAATGGATCAAATCGTCTCAGACGGCGTATGGCGACAGTGGAGAGGCGAGGAGATTGAATTGCTGATCGCTCCACACAACATTCCGCCGTGCGGCTATACCAGTCTTCGCGTTAGCCCTCTGGAGTCCCTTTCAGTGATAGAGACCGACCTGGTCGTCGGGCCAGATTCCCTGGAAAACGATTCCATTAAGGTCACGGTAAGCAGCAATGGTTCCTTTGACCTGTTGGACAAGACCACTGGCGTCGTTTATGCGCACCTCAACACGTTCCAGGACCTCGGCGACATCGGTGACGAGTACACCTACTGTCCACCCTGCAACGACAGCGCAGTGACGAGCCGCGAGTGCTGTGGAACGCTCTCACTTGTCGAAGAAGGGCCAGTTCGCGCCACCTTTAAGGTCGAGCTTCAACTCAACGTGCCCCGGAGAGCCAGCGACGACCGGACTTGCCGAAGCCGCGAGTGCGTACCCTGCAACATCATCACGATGGTTAGCATTTCAACTCACAGCCGCCGGGTGGAAATCCATACCACGGTGGAGAATTATGCGGAAGACAATCTGCTTCGCGTCCTGTTCCCAACGCCGGTGCAGACCGAATGGTCGTATAGCCAGGGTCAGTTCGAGGTCGTTAGACGACCAATCAACGTAGACCCCGCCGAGCTAACGCGCGCCCCTGGGCCCGACGAGGAATTGGCAGTAGGATCTTTCCCGCAGCGGGCCTTTGTCGACGTCAGCGACGGTGAAAAAGGCCTGGCCGTCCTCAACCGCGGCCTGACGGAATACGAAGTACTGCCCGGCGAACGGGGAGTGACCGTTGCCCTGACACTCTTGCGCTCGGTCGGATGGCTCTCCCGCAGCGACCTGACTACACGACACGGTAACGCTGGCCCCAGTCTTCCTACGCCGGAGGCACAGTGTTTGGGGCACTTCACATTCGAATACGCTGTCGTTCCTCACTCAGGGACCTGGTATACCGCTGGCATTCAACAGGAGGCCGAGCGCTACGTGGCGCCCCCAATCGCCACGGTGTTGAAGATGTCCGGCGGCGCGCTTCCTCCGGAGTTCAGTTTCTTCGCGATCGAGCCGGACGAGCTCGTTCTCAGTGCTTTGAAGAAAGCCGAGCACGAGGATGCGGTGGTGCTGCGGCTGTACAACACGACTGCGTCGTCGGTTAACGCCAGAATTAGGGTTGGAAGGCCATTGGTTCGGGCAACGCTCTGCAATCTGGCGGAGCAAGACATCGAGGAGCGAGAGAGTGGTCAGAGCGAACTGCACCTTGATGGAGATGGAAGCCTGCGCTTCCCGGTGAAAGGATTTCAGATCCGGACTCTGAAGCTCGTATTCCAATGAAGGTTGGTCAAAGCGAGAAGCCCCTGAAGAAGGTGGTGCTGGGGATAGACATCGGAGGCACAAAGGTGGCCATAGCCGCTGCCGATCTCCGTGGCCACGTACTTGTCAGAAGCCGGTTCGCAACTCAGGTCGAGATTGGCCCGCAGGCGATCGTGGAAAAGATTATACGGCAGGTCAAGGACATCGTGTGCGAACTGGGAGCTCCACCCATAGCTGCTGTAGGAGTTGGATGTGGCGGGCCACTCGATCCCATTTCGGGCATCATTCTCTCTCCGCCGAACTTGCCTGGCTGGAACCAGTTCCCTCTTGCAGACCTTCTCGCAGACGCATTTGCAGCCCCTGTGTACATTGACAATGATGCCAACGTAGCCGCGCTAGGCGAGTATCGCTTTGGCGCCGGCGCTGGCTCCGACGTGTTCGTGTACGTCACCGTAAGCACGGGCATAGGTGGAGGCGTTGTGATCAATGGCAGACTGCTGCACGGAGTCGGCGCTGGAGCGGGCGAGGTCGGGCACCAAACCATCATTCCTGAGGGCCCCAAGTGCACTTGCGGGAATCGGGGGTGCCTGGAGGCTTTGGCCTCGGGCACGGCCATCGCACGGCGGATGCGCGAGCGAATGCTGCAAGAGGGACGACGTTCGCTCGCTGGAACAAGCGTCGTTGAGTCTATCACCGCTGAGGATGTGGTGCAAGCTGCGAGGGCCAACGACGCTCTGGCTCTCGAGGTTTGGCACGATACTGTCGAGTATTTGGGAATCGGCCTAGCCAACGTGCTTACTATCCTGGCCCCACAGGTGCTGGTAGTCGGCGGTGGAGTAGCCAGAGCTGGCGATTTCCTATTCGTGCCTCTGCGCGAGGTGATCAGGAGGCACGTCTTCCAAGTGCCTGTGTCCAATATCTCCATCGCACCTCCTGAACTAGGTGACGACGTCGGGGTAGTGGGAGCCATCACACTTGCTATACAAGGAATCAGGAAGGGACGTAGCCGAGTAGCCGAGCAACAGCTGAAGGCTGCGGCTACAGAAGGAGACGGCGTCGAACCGAGTACCGGACATACGCCAAGGGCGATGTAGTAACCGCACCCTTTAGGGTGCGCCGCCTTGCTCTGCAGGGAGTGGGAAAGGGTGTCGCCGTGCGATAGAGGCAATGCAGGTCGGGGCAATGTAGCCGCATCCTAAAGGATGCGCGGGCCCGATCGTTTTGGACGACACAGCCCGATTGGTGAACACAATGGAGCAACTGCCAGATTCAATAACCATCCACAACAGCGATATTGAACTTACCGTAGGCAACGGCCCGTCCCTCGTGGCCAGACTGTCTGTAGCCGGTTGCAAAGTGGCTGATCTGCTTATCCCATCGAGCTGCAACGCCAACGGCCTTCCCGATTTCAGCTACGACATCAGTGCCCCCTCGGTTCGGCAGGCCGGGCACGAGACCGTTGTTGAGGTCGCCAGCAGTAGCGCTCTCTGGCGCAATAAGACGTACTGTTTTCGGCTTGGGAACGGATGGATCGAGTATTACTACACCGTTGAAGGATATGGAGTAATCGACAACTGCGAGTTCTTTCAAGGTTTTGTGGGACGCAACCGCCCAGAAAGCGCCCTCACACCTTGGGCACACGGCGCCCCTGAACTAGGCTACTGGGGCCGCTTACGATCCAAGCCCTATTTTAGGCGCGTGTTCAACCCCGAACCAAATGGCTTGCGAAAGCAGTACTTCCGGCCAGGCGATTACACTACCATAGGCGTTCGAAGCGACAGGAGTTACTGCCGAGGCAACTGGTTCTTCACTCCGGGGCCGTTCTGCTTCACAGTCGAAACGGGCTCTCACTTATGGACTACTCTCGGCCTGGCAGCCAGACCCGCTGAGCACACGTTTACGCGCTACGATTGCTCGGGCGGTAACGGTTTTGGTCTGTCTCTAAGCTACGAGGGCCATACCTCGGTGCACGGGCGATGGGAGAGCCCCCATATCGTCATCAGTGGATCAACAGACGAGTACGAGGCTTTGTCCAAATACTGCGACCGCGTGCGCCGAATGGAGTATTCGCACCTAGTTCCGGGCGACCAGTTCCCCTGGTGGCCACAACCCATCTTCTGCGGATGGGGCGAGCAATGCTACCTAAGCAGTCTCGGGAATTTCATGGCGCGAGCATCTGATCTCTCGACGCAGAGCAATTACGACCAGTGGCTCGACGCCCTGGCTCGTCAAGAAGTATTTCCAGGCACCATCGTCGTGGATGACAAGTGGCAGCTTGCTTACGGCTTGTGCAAGCCCGACCCTATAAAGTGGCCGGATATGCAGGATTTCATTCGAAGGCAGCACAAGGCCGATCGCCGAGTGCTCCTGTGGTTCAAAGCCTGGGACCCGGAGGGAATCCCCCCGGACGAGTGCGTGCTAGATAACAAGGGCCAAGCGGTGAGCGTGGACCCTTCCAACCCTCGCTACGAGCGAACTCTTCGGCGAGAGATATCTTTGGCGCTAGATCGCCTAGGTGCCGATGGGTTCAAGATCGACTTCACAGCGATGCATCCTCCACCAGGTCCATTTAGAACATTCTCCAACCTTTGGGGAGTCGAATTGCTCAAGAGACTGCTCTGGATTATCCGCGATGAGGCGAAGAAAATCAAACCCGACGCCCTCATCGTCGCCCACACAGTCAATCCCTACTTCATCGACGTAATCGACGTGGTGCGTTTGAACGACGTGGCCATCATTGACGGCAACGAAAGCTACACCGAAAGCATGACTCATCGGCAGAAAGTGACCAGAGCGGTGTGTCCTCAATTGTTGATTGATACCGATAACTGGCCGAGTCCCACCGTTGACTCGTGGCTGGATTACGTTCGCGAGCAGCCCAGGCTGGGCATTCCATCACTCTACTACGCCACGCACATCGACGAATCTGGCGAACCGCTAGACGCTCAATGCTTCGAAGCGATAAGGACAGCTTGGGCAGAATATCGGGGAACCTTCACTCGAAACGAGCCTGGAATTGAGGTTGGAGCTTGAGCCAAAGTCGAAGCTCAATGAGAGATAGCATTCGATCGTCAGCACTACGAAGACAGGTATCGCTCGATTGGGCGTCAAAGAAAGTGGCAGCCCTCACTCTTGAGCAGAAGATAGGGCAGATGGTCATCGTCGGGTTCCCGGGCAGAGAATGCCATCCGGAGGTCAGATCACTGATTACTCAGTGCCACATCGGCGGTGTAATGCTTACCGAGGACAACATCTCGTCGCCCGTTCAGGCGAAGTCTTTGACCGAAGAACTGCAGGCTCTTTCCTTTCCAGACACCGGACTCGACCTCTTCATATCCGTCGATCAGGAGGGAGGCAGCATTAGTCGTTTTCGCTACCCGGCCACGGTCCTCCCCACTTCGATGGCCATCGCCGCTACGGGGACTGCCGAAAGTGCGGAGCGGTGCGCTCGGCTCTCGGCCCAGGAGATGCGCGCCTTGGGCGTCAATTTGAACTTTGCCCCGGTCCTGGACGTCAACTCGGAGCGCTCTAATCCCGTCATTGGCGTGCGCTCCTTCAGCGACTCCTCGGAGGTAGTGGCAGAGTTTGGTCGAGTGGCCATAGATGCCTACCAAGAAAACGGGCTCATAGCCGCAGCAAAGCACTTTCCCGGTCACGGTGATACCAGCATTGATTCTCACCTTGGGCTCCCCACCGTGTTCCGGGACCTGGAGGAGCTATTTTCTACCCACTTGCCACCGTTTAGCGAAGCCATAAAGAGCGGCGTCGAGATGATAATGACTGCCCACGTCGTTTTTCCGCGCCTGAGTGACTCGGGCCTTCCGGCAACGCTATGCCGCAACATTGTATCTGGGCTGCTACGCGGGAGAATGGGTTTTGACGGCCTTATCATAACCGACGCTCTGGTGATGGATGCCATCGCCGTCAAACACAGCTTAGAAGAGGCCTCGATTGCGTCTGTAGAGGCTGGGGCAGACGTGGTGCTTATGCTCAGTTCACTTGATGGCCAACGTCGAGCATACGAAGGGCTGGTAGAAGCGGTGAAGTCGGGTAGGTTGAGCGAAGAGCGCGTCGATCAATCGGTACGCCGGATAGTAGTGGCCAAGCAGCGCTTGAGGATGAGACAGTCGTTGCTTGGCAACATACGATTTGCCGACTGGCCGGTTCAGAGCCATCAACAGATCGTGCGCGATGTAGCTCGGAAAGCAATAACTCTTCTTCGCAACAGGAATCATCTCCTGCCCATTGACCAGGACACAAGACGCCTGGGAATTGTCGAGTTCGCCGAACATCGCTTTTCTCCCGTCGAAGATGCGCGGCATCAAGGTTGCAGCATTGAGTCTCTAGTAAGGGCTCGGCGCCCCGATACAAGATCTGCTTTGCTGGAGGCCATTCCCGTTGACGGCACGGCAAAGGTGGGAGAGGTCATAGAACAGAGCGATACTATCATAGTTGCTACTCGCAACGCTCACCTGGTCGAATCACAGGCCAATGTGGTTCGGCGGCTTATCGCCTCAGGAAAGCCAACGGTGGTGGTCGCTCTGCGAAACCCATACGATCTCGTCGCCTTCCCCGATGCCGATTGCCACGTTGTCACCTACGGTGATTCGCCATGCCTGCTCGAAGCGGCACGTGATCTCTTGTTCGGGGAGTACCAACCATCTGGGAGATTGCCCGTGACCTTGCCGGGCCTGTACGCAAGAGGATATGGACGACAGAGCTTTTAGAGTAGGCAATTCCAGAATCGTGGTTCTCGGCAGTGGAGCGGCCGTAGGACAACTGGCCGCACGTCTTGTTGTAGCCAGGCTAGCTGGCAATCCACGAATGGCCATCGCGCTTCCAACGGGGAAAACGCCATTGCCTATGTACCGCGCGCTCGTGGATTTCTGCCGGAAGGGCAGCGTGGATTTCTCGCAGGCCCACTTTTTCAACCTCGACGAACTGCTCGGGCTTCCGCGAACGCATCCGGCAAGCTATGCCGCCTATTTGCGTAGAGAGTTTTTCTCCAAAGTTAACGCGTCGCCCAGCCACACGCACCTGCTCAACGGGAGCACGCAGCATCCATTGCTGGAATGCATTCGCCACGAGCGCACGATTATTCGCGTTGGCGGATTGGGGCTAGCCGTTTTGGGCATCGGACGCAACGGCCATATCGCTTTCAACGAGCCGGGCTCTCCAATCTACTCGCGCACTCGTGTTGTTCGCCTTGCACCGGAGACGATTGAAGACAATCACTTCGCACCTAACACGTACGCCCTCACGATGGGAATCGGCACAATCCTCCAGGCGCGCGAAATAATCCTTCTGGCTTCAGGACCACGAAAGGCACAAATCGTCGCGCGAGCGCTCAGAGAGGCACCTACCTTTGCGGTGCCTGCTTCGGCTCTTCAGTTGCATCCAAACGTGACGGTGATTCTCGATCGGGAAGCGGCGCGGGAACTAGTCATCACAAAGGGGGTGGTTTAGTGCACGAAGACGAACTGGTGGAAACGGCTCTTGAGAAAGCCGAAGTAGTACTGGAGGGGAACGAAGGGAAACTGGGCTTACTGGGGGCTCGAAACGCCTACCAGCAGGTGTGGGCTAGAGATGCTGCTATCTCTGGTCTCGGACTTCTGCTCTCCAGACGCCCGAAAGCCCAACAGGTCTTTGCACGGTCGTTCGAGACTTTGCAACGCTTTCAGTCTCCCCTGGGCAACATTCCCCATTGCGTTGGCTTCCCGAACCCAAACGATCCAGCGCTTTTCGCTCTAAAGCAGGTGATGAAGCAGAAAGGAGTGCCCGCCTCTCCGTCCGTCGTGGAACCTGAGGCTGATACCGCTCACTCGGGATGCGTGGATAGCAGCCTATGGTACATACTGGGCCGCTATTACCAGCACAAGGTTACCAAAAATACCAACATTCTGCGCGAGTCGTGGGCGAGTATGGAGAGAGCATTCCTCTGGCTCCGCTACCAAGATAGTAACGAGTGTGGGCTACTCGAAGTCCACGAAGCGATGGATTGGGCTGACCTGTTCGCCAACCGCTACAACGTGCTTTACGATAACGTGCTATACTATGCATGTGCCCAGTCGATGCGCTCCATGGCTGAGGCGCTCGGAAAAGATGGAGCCGCCTACCAACAGACGGCCGACGACATCCGGAAGAAAGTGAACTTGTTGCTCTGGGTCGGGCCCGAGCAGGAGAGAGATTTGGATTGGGTGCTTCGGCATCGAAGGGAATGGCTGTACCCAATCCGGATCACCGACGTTGTCCTGGTGCAGAGACCGTACTATCTACCGTACATGGCCTTTCGCGACTACGGCGACCGCTGCGATGTTCTGGGGAATCTGCTAGCCATCCTTTTCGGCGTAGCGGACCAGACGAAAGCGGAGAGGATTCTGGATTATATTGAACAGACTGGTCTCGCATCTCCGCACCCAATCCGCGTTCTCCATCCCGTGGTCAATCCTGGAGATAAGGACTGGAGGGAATACTACCGCCTGCGTAACCTGAACCAGCCGTACCAGTATCACAATGGCGGCATATGGCCCTTTGTCGGCGGATTCTACGTGGCTGCTCTGGCAAAGGCCGGCCACGTTGATGAGGCCAAGGGTCAACTCGCGCGATTGGCAGCTTTGAACCAGTGCGGGCGCAAGTCCGAGTGGGAGTTCAACGAATGGTTCCACGGCCAGTCGGGACGACCTATGGGTTTTGCCTACCAGTCGTGGTCAGCTGGAATGTACATATACGCGTACCACTGCGTGAAGTCGGGCTTCCCTATCGCCTTTGGTGGGGAATTCGTGTCAAACTGAGGTGTCTGTGGGAGCAAAGTGCATAGTCGGTGGGGATATCGTCACTCCGCTGGAGACGATTCCTCGTGGCGCAATTTTGATAGAGGATAACCTGATAGAGGCCATAGGTCCCACCGACGAGATAGTTGTGCCCGATGAATGCCAGGTTATCGAAGCCTATGGCCAGAGAGTCCTCCCTGGGCTCGTCGATCTACACATCCACGGTCTGGAAGGCAAAGAGGTGACGGATGTCGATGCTGCTGCCATCCCTCTTGAGTTGCTCCGCCACGGGGTGACCTCGTTCCAGGCAACCGTAGCAGCAGGCCCTCTGGACGAGATGATGAAATCGGTCGCACGCTTATCTCAGTTAAGGGATGCGCCAGGAGCCAAATTCGTCGGGATTCA
>Ga0315298_1000726_pt1 | contig 63656 bp, 65 predicted proteins | sample WHS_1_MG_FD_203077 | JGI IMG/M metagenome (GOLD analysis project Ga0315298, IMG submission 203077) | Extremophilic microbial mat communities from Washburn Hot Springs, YNP, Wyoming, USA - WHS_1_MG | ecosystem: Environmental > Aquatic > Thermal springs > Hot (42-90C) | place: USA: Wyoming...
GATTGCTCCAAACTACAAAGTTTCAATAACGACTGCCCCGAAGGGGCCACCTCTTCCGGGCGAAGTCCCGGAAGAGGCGTAGATTCTTACATGTTTAAATTTGAGAATTTATCTCTAACATTTTGTTCCCCCCTCACCCCTTCCCTCTCCCCCGCTGGGGAGAGGGGAAGGGTGAGCCGCCAAAAGGCGAGCCTCGCCAAGGGCGGGGGGAAATTTCAAATATTTTTGTTTAGAATTTACTTGATCAAATTTTCGACGGTTAAGGCATCGAGTTTCTTGATCACTGCGGTCACCAGGTTTAAGGTTTGATCATAATCGTCACGGTGAATGATACCTGCATGGCTGTGGATGTGCCTGGTTGGAACAGCAACGACCAGGTTTGGAACCCCCCTCCTGTGAAGATGGATGGCCCCTGAGTCTGTCCCTCCTCGATCCAGTGAGTCGAACTGGTAGGGAATTTTTAGTTCCTCTGCGGTTTCGATAAAGAGGTCTCTCAGGCGGAGGTTTGGAATCATGCTTCCATCTCGAATCACAATGATTGGACCTTTCCCAAGTTTCGCTTGAGCCTCTTCCTTCTTCACATCAGGGACATCGCCTGCCACGCCGGTTTCCAAGGTGATGCCCACATCCGGTTCCACCACCCAAGAACTTGTCCTTGCCCCGCGGAGGCCTACTTCTTCCTGAACTGTGCCCACCCCATAGACGGTATTGGGATGTTTCTCTTTGGCCAATCGCTTGATCACATCGATCAAGAGTCCACATCCGACCCTATCATCAAAGCCTTTTGCCATGTAGGTTTTCCCTGTTCCTGAGATGGTAAAAGGGAAGACAGGGATGATGGGGTCACCCGGTCGAATGCCAAGGCTTCTGACCTCCTCTCCAGAAGTGGCTCCCACATCAATATACATATCTTTTGGCTCCAGGAGCTTCTTTCTCTCCTCTTCTGTGAGGATATGGGGAGGTTTGGATCCGATCAGGCCCGGGACATCTCCTTTTTGGGTTTTGATCAATACCCGTTGGGCCAGCATGACATGGCCCCACCAACCTCCCAAGGTTCCAAATTTGATAAACCCCTCGTCCGTGATAAACTTTACCACAAAACCAATCTCATCCATGTGCCCTGCTATCATAATTCTTGGTACTTCTGAGTCGCCCTCTTTTCGGCATACAATGCTTCCCAGTCGATCCTGTTCGATAACGGTGATCTCCTGGAGATGCCTTCGGATGATTTCACGAACCTCCTGTTCGTAACCGGACACACCCGAGGCCTCTGTTAATTCCCTAAGAAGTTCTAAACTCTCATCGCTCATAACGAAGTCCCCTTTCTTATAAAGCCCTCTCTTCTTTTTAAATGGATTTCTCCCAGCCCTGTCCGAAATCTGCGAAGGGTCTGATTTCTGTAATTTCAAAGGATACTGCCGCATAGATGATCTTAGCTGCCGACTCCCCTGCAGCCTTGGCAATAAGGGATTTGATCTGCTCAAGCCTTTCACCTGAGGTCTCGCATTGCGTCATCTTTAAATAGACCCTCACGCCCTTCCATTCGGAGATGGTCTTACCGGGCTCCATGATCATAAAGACCGCATAGGGGTTCTCCTGAAGATTTGCAAAGGTGCGGTTCTTTCCAAGTCCCATCCTCACGGTCTTTTCGTCAACCATTCGAGGGGAACCGAAGTAGGCCACATTGACCTTTCCATCTTTACTTGAGGTGCTAAGAGTGCCAAGCCTTGGTGTTTTGTTAAAATACTCCATCAATTTTGTAGACATCGTTAGCCTCCTTTCTATATTTAGATTGAAAGTAATATTTAATTGGTCATAATCGGTTGTCATTCCTCAGGAAGCCCGTGGTCGGGTCTTATCGCCAGAATCGAGTTTTTTCAAGCGGCCTATGTTTTTACCATAAATCCTCGTTATTATCGATATCAACCCCGATGGCTTTTTCACCCACCTCACCAGTGATTATATAACCACTAAAAATTTTCCAGAGCCCTCTTTAGAAATGTTAAAAGATTGGTATTAAAAACTTTGGGCTGTTCCACATTGGAGAGATGGCGGGCAAAGGGGATGATCATTAGTTTTGAGTTTGGTATCTTTTGATGCATGGCTTCAGAGGCTGAAACCGGTGTACCTGGATCGTCTTCTCCCACCATGATCAAAGTGGAAATTTTGATTTCCGAGAGCCGATCCAAGAAATTGAGTTTACAGATTGCCTCAATACAGCCAAGATAACCTTTAACCGGCGTTGCAAGAAATTCCCTCCGGATCACCTCCAGGATGGGTGGATTCAATTTAAGAAAGGAGGGCGTAAACCATCGCTCGAGGGTTGCTTCCAATTGGGACTGCATGCCTTTGGTCTTAACGGACTCCATCCTTTCCTGCCAGATGGGCAAAGATTCCTCTGAAAAGATGGCCATCGTATCACAAAGGGCGAGACTCTGAAGTCGGCCTGGGTGATTCAAGGCAATCGATTGTCCAATCATTCCACCCATCGAGAGCCCTACCCAATTCACCTTTTCAATACCAAGGCCGTCTAACAGACCAATGGCATCAGAGGCCAGTAATTCAAAATGATATGGGCCCTCGGTCACTTCACTTCTTCCGTGACCCCGAATATCATACCGAAGGACTTGAAAGGATGATTCCAGAGCCTCCATCTGGAGTTCCCACATACTCAGGCTTGAGGCAAGGGAGTGGCTAAGAACCACCCAGGGAGCGCCCTTTTTACCACTTAATTCATAATGGATTCGAATTCCATTGGCCCTCATTTCCATCTCTTTCCCTCCCTTAAGTTATGGATGAACCTGTTTGGGTTTTCTTTGTGAATCGTTTAATCGTTTCAAAATAGATATTAAGCCCTACCCACATGATGTCATTATGAGTTGCTCCAGGGATAATGAGAAGCTCTTTCTCCTTAGCCCCAAGGTGATGATATAAATCCTTGGCATTTTCAAGGGGAACGAGTTGGTCCTGTTCGCCATGGATGATCAAGGTTGGAAGGAGAATCCCTTGAATCATCTCCAGACAGCCCTGGTCAATCTTATTGAGGTCGATTCCAAAAGCAGGCATTCCAAAATGGTTCATGAGCCTCACCACGCTTGGGAATCCACTTTCAATGATGAGACCCTTGATTGAATCTTGATGGTGGAAGGCCAATTCAATGGCGGAAATGCTTCCTAAGGATCTCCCCATCACCCAGAGGTCGCCTCGAAGGTTTCTTCTCAAAAGCTCTTCTTTTACCCCCTTAAAGACGAGGTGACAATCCTGAACAAGATGGGTGAGGGTAGGAATTCCATTGCTTAAACCATATCCCCGATAGTCCGCCACAACCAGATTCAGGCCTATTCGGTGGTAGAAAGGTGCGATTCCATCATAGTCGCTTACCACCTCTCCATTTCCATGAAAAAATAGGACCCATGTCCACTGAGGATGGGTTATGTAAAACCGTGAGGAGATTGAAACCTGATCTTCCACCTTGACCATTAGGTCAAAGGCACTCTCTGGGCAGGGAGTGGAGTCCTCACGGGGATAAAAGATGAATTGGAGTAAGAAGGGTTGGTCGATCTGAGAATAGTCGATCTTCATTCATGGGCTCCTTGATTCAGTTCAATCTCCTCTCATCATCTCTCTTCCATTAGAATATTGATGCCATTGGACAAGGAATCTGTCAAGCCAAAACGGGGTTGAATGTCATTCAAAATGAGTATTGGGAAAACCATAGAGAAGGGATCTATGGGGATATTGTCTCTGGAGAACCCCTCTTCAGTTCTAAAGATAAATTTGATTCAGGAACAGGATGGCCCAGTTTTACCAAACCCCTTGAGCCAGCAAATATTATCGAGAAGGAAGACCATAGCCTTTTCATGAAGCGGACTGAAGTAAGAAGCAGGCGAGGAGATTCCCATCTCGGTCATGTTTTTTCGGATGGACCGAAACCGACGGGGCTTCGGTATTGCATTAATTCCACGGCATTGAGATTCATTCCTAAAGAAGATTTGGAAAAAGAGGGTTATGGAGACTACTTAAAACTTTTTGATTAGGCATACTTAAATCCTCCCCTTATCTTTCCATGGTTTCAGCCAGACAGGAGGCAAGGTTCTCTATAAGGATTCGGTTTTCGAGTTTCATTCGCCATGAAGAAGGGATGCGCTCTATCCCCAGATAGGACCCAGAAATAGCGCAGGCCATGGCGCCAAGGGTGTCCCGGTCGCCTCCATTTAGGATGGCACAAAAAAGGCAGTCTTCAAATGATTTGGGATAACGGAGAAACGAATAGATGGCGAACGGCAAGGATTCGTCTATAGCCACAGACCGGCCAAGATAGTCGGCTGCCACGTGTGGAGAAACGCCTTTTGAAATCAGATCACAAACCTTCTCCATTTTGGTGCGAATTTCATCGGTTCGAGAAAACGAGATCAGTCCTTGGATGAACGTCTCTATGGGAAACTCCTCTTCAGGATCCATTCCCACAGCCTTTGCGATAGCCCATGCCTGAATGGCTGCACCATCCATTCCAACAGGATGGGCATGGGTCACTTCAGCGGAGGCCATGGCCATCTCATAGAGATTTTTCGAACGATGAAAGAAAAGACCAACCGGAACAATCCTCATTGCTGCGCCGTTTCCTAAAGACCCAGTTCCTCCAAAGAGGCTTCTGGCTGCCTCCACATAGGATAACCCCATCCTTCTCACAATGGAGAAGATGGTAGGAGGGCCAGAGGCGTAACCTCTCCAGGGTTCCTGATAGAAGTTACGCCTAAACGTATCTCCGAGATGCTGTTGGTCAATCTCCCTTTTCTCGAGAATCGATTCTGCAAGCCCTATGGCCATCGCGGTGTCATCAGTGTAGGAGAGTTTTTCAGTCCTTTCAATGATCGTAAGGAGATGACCCTTTTCTTGATATCTGAAGGCAAGCTCCCCTATCGCATCTCCGAGGGCACTTCCCACCATGGCGCCCAAAAATTTTTCTTTTAGTTTTTGCTCCATCGGTATTTATAACCTAAAATAAGTCCCTTATTAGTGCAACCACTTATGTGGATTAAATACTATGGTAGAGAAGGCATAAAAGATTCCCTTGAAAAGACACTGAATTCGGTGATATAGAATTTGGTAAACTCCCTCTACTCAAATGGTTCTTTTTCAACGGAGGAAAACGCGGATGAGAAGAGTGACAAAAATATCCTTGATCGTCATTGGGATTCTCGTTATTCTGGCCATTGGATTCAATATGTTTATCAAGGCCTATCTTTCCAGTGATAGGCTCAAGGCGATGATCCTTCCTAAGGCTGAAACCCTAACAGGGAGAAAAGTCAATGTGGATCAGATCAAGGTCTCACTGTTTAAGGGAATTGTGGCCAAGGGTCTTACCATTAAAGAAAAGGATGCTAAGAGGGATTTTCTTAATATCAGGGAATTGGTCCTCTCTTATCGCCTTCTTCCTCTTTTAAAAAAACAACTCGTTCTCAGCAAGATCCTCGTGGCTTCACCCTCTATCACGATCCAAAGGTATGTAGGAGGAAGGTATAATTTCAGCGATCTCATGGAGAGGAAGCCCAAAGAAACCCCTAAACCCTCTCCCCCCAAAAGCAAGGGACTTCCTTTGTCCATCGCTACGGACAGGCTTTTCATTCGAGATGGGCGCTTTACATTTTTGGATGAAGAAAAGAGGTTACCCGATATGGCCATGCTTTTGGATGCAGAGTTAAAGGGAGGGGTTGGCAAAGACGGGACTCCTCGGATGGAATTGGTCCGCATTTTTCTAAAAGAGATGAAGGTGAATTTAAAGGATATGGTTGTAAATGGTTTGGGTAAGATTGAGATGGACTCAAAAGCCCTACGGGCAAATCTTCAAACACGAATCGGAGGGGATAGCATCGACCTTTCTGCAACGATCAACGATTATCTTACCGCACCCAATGTCATTATGAACCTCCATGCCAAAACGCTCGATCTTAAAAAACTTGCAACCCTAACCAGTGGAAAGAAAGTGGCTGAGAGAGAGTTAAAAAGAGAGGGGGTTCCAAAAAAGGAAAAAGAGGAGGGAAGGATTGAAAAGGCAAAAGGTGAGGTCTTTAAAAAACTTAAGGCCTCTGGTCAGATCGCTGTCGATAGGGCTAACTATCTGGGCTATGGCTTCAAAGAGTTTCGTGTGAATTTTCAATATGGAAAGGGAGTGATGAGGGTTGAACCCTTTGATCTTAAGTTTTCAGTCAGGGACTCCTTCATGGCAGATGGCTCTCTCAATGGAAATCTCCAATTTGCAGGCGAAGAGCCATCAGCCATCCAGAAGACCCTAAGAGGGAAGGCGGTGGCCCAACTTGGTAGAGGGGCGATCAAGGAGTCTAAGATTTTTGAGGCCATATCCATTTTGACTGGAATTGAGGAACTAAAGAATCCTGGTTTTGATCAAGGTCTATTCCATTTTGATATGAGGGAGGAGAAGGTCTTTGTGGATGGTCTCCTCCAGTCCAGCCTTTTTAAAATCTCACCTAAGGGATGGATGGATTTTGAGAAGAGGCTGGATATTCCCACAGAACTCAAGATATCTCCGAAACTCACCAGAGGTCTTGGCAAGAAGTTTGCTTCTATAAAATTACTCGAGGATGAGCAGGGATGGAAGACGATCCCCCTTAAAATTAAGGGCACGGCTGAAGACCCAAAGGTAGGCCTTGATGAAGAGGCATTGGTGAAACAACTTGGTCCAAGCCTAAAAAAGGGGTTAGAGAAATTTTTTGAGAAAAAGACCCCTGACGAGAAGAAACCTTCTAAGAAGAAAGAAAAAGGTTTACTCGAAGAGTTGTTGAAGTAACGACCTTTCCGATTTAAGCAGTTCCATCGATCACACTGGCAATGTGTCGGATCATCTGGCGATGGACATCGAAATAGATTTCAGAAGAAAGAAAGTAAGATGGATTTTCACGATAAAAAGAGTCAACCACCTTTTGGGCTGCCTTATCAATATCCTTCGTTTGAAGATAGGCCTTTTCAAGCAAAGAACGAAAGGCCTTTGCCTTTTTGATCGTTTCGGAGATAAAACTTCTGGCTTCCTCCCCGATTACATACCCATAATGGTCAGCGCAGTAGGTCTCCACCTCTAAGGGCTTAAGCTTCTCCAGGCTTTCCTGATATTTGGTGAAATTGGAATTGCCTGAAGTAATGATGGTCTGGTTAAACGGGATTCCCCCCCCATCGCTCGGGAATAAGGCCTTCCAGGTGGGGAGATAGGCGGCAATACAGCAAGAGGAATGACCTGGAATTTCGAAGACAGTGACCGTTAGGTCTCCTAAGTCAATCTGATCTCCTTCGCGGACGGTCTTCCCTCTCACATCGTCTCGCCAGTCAAGATCATAGGCAGAGAGGATCCCCTCTTTTCCCATCTTTTTTGCAATCACTCGGCTAAATTCATTAATCGTAGAGATAGCCTTCTCCATTCCTAAGATCTCCCAGGCCCTTTCTGAGGCATAGATTTCTATCCGAGGGTCTCTCCGTTTGAAAAAAGGAACAATCCCCACGTGATCAAAGTGAGAGTGGAGGATCAGGAGTTTTTTGATCTTCCCTTCATCAATCCTGAATTCTTTAAACTGCTCAAGGATGTCGGGTAGGATATAACTTGTGCCCCCACTGAGGATAATGGACTCCTCCCTTCCTTCTAAGAGATAGACTCCAGACTCCTCCCGACCTAAAAACCAGAGTCGGTCTCTGACTTTTCCAGGCTTTCTGATTCTCATAGAGGGTTATCCTTTCCAAATGATTTATAGAATCATTAAAATATTTTTAGAAATTTGTAAACCCATATCCCCCGCCAATGGGAAAGGAGTGGAATCCATCATTCCATTGTTTTATAAAGGAGTGAATAGAAACTTATCATAGGAGGAAAGAGATGGAAGAGGAAAGAGTGCTTGGAATGAAGTTTTTGGCAACCGTTACAGGATTAAAAGGAACCTGCCATGCAAATCATAAGGTGGGACAGAAGTTTGAGCTAAACTGCTATGATTCCGGTGGGCTCTGTGGTTTCTTCTATCACGATATCTTTCCCTATCTCAATACCATGCAGTTTGGCGGGAAATACCCTTGGTGGGATCAGGATGTGGTGGAGTTGGAATGCCCCGACCGCTACAACGTCGTTTCCATAAGATTAGAAAGAAAAAAGTAGAAGGAATATTATTGGTGGAGCAGGGGGGATTTGAACCCCCGACCTACACGTTGCGAACGTGTCGCTCTCCCAGCTGAGCTACTGCCCCATTGCAATATCAAAAACTATTTTATCTAAAATTGTCTGTTTCTCAAATAGGATTTTAACTTATTCCTGATTTCTGGATGCTTTAGGCCATAGGAGATATTGGCCTGAAGAAATCCGATTTTATCACCCGCATCATACCGATTCCCGATAAATTCGTATCCAAAGACAGGTATCTTTTTTTTCAATTCCCTTAGCCCATGGGTCAATTGGATCTCGCCCCGATGATCAGGGGAAACATTCTTTAGAATACCAAAGATCTCGGGAGGAAGAACATATCTTCCAATGATAGCGTAAGAGGAGGGAGCCTTTCCCTTTTCGGGTTTTTCAATCATATTCTCAATCCTATGGATTCGATCCTCTATTTTCTTTCCTTCAATGATTCCGTAAAGATGGGTTTCTGACCTTGGGACCTTCTGGATCGCAATCAGGGCCCCACCCCACCTTTCATACCGATCGATCATCTGACGGATACAGGGGATTGGGGCATCAATCAGGTCATCCCCTAAAAGCACGGCAAAAGGTTCTTGTCCAACTTCTTTACGTGCACAGAGGATGGCATGGCCTAAACCCAAAGGTTCCTTTTGTCGGACAAATACTAATTTTACCCTATCCGTGATTTCTTGGATCATTTGAAGGAGATTTTTCTCCCCTTTATTCCTTAGATAGTTTTCAAGTTCGATGGAAGGGGTGAAGTGCCGCTCGATGGATCCTTTTAATCCTCTTGTGATCAGGATAACCTCCTCAATCCCTGCAGAGGCTGCCTCCTCCACAATATATTGGATAGTGGGTTTATCCACAATGGGCAGCATCTCTTTTGGCACTACTTTGGTGGCGGGCAGAAATCTGGTTCCAAAACCTGCTGCTGGGATGACCGCCTTTTTTACCTTCATAGAATCCCCAAAAGCCTTCGGATCGTCATTTTCAATTCGGTCAAATCAGCACATTTCACGATATAGGCATCAGAGGCCCAGGTGGTAAGGTCTTGTTTATATTCTCCATAGGCCGAGCAGAGGACTACAGGCAAATGTCGTTCCATCTCTCGAATTCTCTTTAAGGCCTCAATCCCATCCATCACAGGCATTTTGATGTCAAGGGTGATGAGATCGGGCTTGAAGTAGGAGAGTTTGTCGAGCGCCTCCTTCCCGTTCTGGGCCAGTTCAACAATAAATCCCTCTTCTTCTAACTCCTCCTTATAGAGAAAGCGGATGCTCTCCTCATCATCGACGACTAATATCTTTTTCATGGCTCGCCTCCAGGGCTGGAAAGGTAATAATAAAGGTTACGCCTTCTCCCGGTCGGTTGTCCACCTCGATCTGACCCTGATGAGAGGTGATGATTTTATGAAAGATAGGTAGCCCCAATCCCAGATTTGAATCCTTGGTCGTATAGAAAGGGTTAAAGATGTTGTGGAGGTTTTCAGGGTCAATTCCTTTCCCTGTATCCTCCAGTTCCACCCGAATAAAAGAAGAACCATCTTGTTCCAATGGGTAGAGGCGAAGGGATAACGTCCCTTCTCCCCTCATCGCCTGATAGGAATTGTCAATAAGGTTAAAGAAGGCATGTTTGAGTTGATGATAATCACCTCTAATCCTTGGGAGGTCTTCTGAATATTGCTTGATGACCTCTATGTTTCCATCCGAGAATTTATGAGAGATCATCGATAGGGTTTCCTCCAAGATATCTTTAAGTTCTACCTCTCTCAAGGTGAGGGGTTCATCTCGGGTGTAGTTCAGAAGGTCACCCAGAATCTTCTCGACTCGAGAAACTTCGGTCATGATGATTTGAGTATATCTCTTTTCCGGAGCCTCATCCGGAACGCACTGATAGAGACGCCGAGCAAATCCTCCAATGGAGACGAGAGGATTTCTGATCTCGTGGGCGATGGTCGAGGAAAGTTCTCCAAGGGCAGACATCTTTTCGTGATGGATCAGATGGGATTGCATCTCTTTTAGTTTTTGATGAAGTTCTTCCAAATTTCGGTAAAGGATGGCATTCTCAATGGCCAACCCTGCCTGATTGGAAAACATGCTAAGAAACTGGAGGTCCTCTTCCGTGATCGGGTTCTGATTGTAGAGGTTATCCACTACGATCACCCCGATTACTTTTCCTTTTCCCCAAAGGGGAACCGTGGAAAAGGAGTATGCCTTTGGATTCCTGCCCAATTGAGCTCCCATCGAACATCCTATTTCGGAGCTCAACTGACAGGGTCCACCGCACCCTGTTTGGATCCAGCCCTCTTCATACCTTGGGAATTGAATATTGAAGAATCTTCCTTCAAGGACTGTCCTGGAAAGGATGCACTGCTCCTGTTCGAGGGGGATTCGAATTCCTTTGACCAGGGAATTTAATTGGGAAGGGTTGGGTGAAGAATTTGAAAGTTGTGCCATCAAACCTGAAAGGGGTTGTTTTTTCTGGGAAAGGGCGTTCCAAATCTGGCCTGCTTCCTCAGGCGTATCAGGCCCAACTGCCATGGTTCCATCCAAGGTATGCTCCTTTTCATTTAACATAAAGAGCATCGCCCGATTAAAGCCCAACCCATCCCCTAAGGTGATGGCGGTCAGCATCAAATGGAGGATACGTTCAAAATTCACGGTGGTGAGTAACGCTTTATTGAGTTCCCATAGGGTAGAGAATTGTTTAGCCCTCTTCTCAAATTCTTGGGCCAAAGAGGAGGTTTCATGGTGAGTTAAGGCATTCTCAATGGAACAGGCTGTTTGGTGGGCCATTGTCACCAGCAATTGAGAATCCCTCTGGTCGAAGGTGGATGGCGTGGTCTCTTTATTATAGAAAGTTAATGTTCCATAACACTCCCTGCCTGAGAGAAGGGGGGCACAAAGGATGGAGGCCTTCTCCTCTCCAAAGTGATTCAGGAGAAGGGGAGTTCGAGTAAAGAAGACCCTTTTTGCAATCTTTTCGTCAAGTGGATTCTGATCATAACCGCCAAGGCTAAATTTGATTTTTAACTCACCCGTTGCTTTTTCCTCAATTCTCAGCACCCCTCCCCTGGCCTTTAAAATTTTTGAACCTGTCGTGAGGATTTGCTCATAGAGGTTTTCCAAGTTTAAGGTAGAGGTGACGGCCCTCCCGATTTCTTGGAGGGCAGTTAATTCGGAGAGGTTCCTTTGGGCCTCTTTTTTATAGTGTTCGGATTGAAGAATCCTTCCTAACTCCTTTGCAATGAGAAGAAGAAGGTCTTTCTCCTCCGATGAAAACTCCCTACTCTTTAAAAAACCGAGATAAAGAAACCCGAAGAAGGAGGTCTCGCCCAAAAGGGGAAGGAGGGCAAAACCGGGTAAGAGAAGTTCTTTCTCCTCAGGGAGGATTTGCCCTTCATTGAGGCCCATCTCCCCTTCTCCCCATAAAGGGTTTCCTTCTTGGGCTAAGCGAGTCAGAAATCCATTTGCCTTCAGTTGATCTGGTTTCATGAGGAGACAACGGTCCGAATGGAAATAGTCTGAGATCGACTGGAGTATCTGATTCAGTCTGTTTTCCAAAGGCAGGGAGGACGTGGAGAGATCCATGAGAGATGTTAAAAGATTGTAGGCAGAGGAAGTATCCATCATTCTTATTTCGCTTCTCTCATATACTCTGCAGCCTCTTCAGGAGGGGTAGGATTGATATAGAACCCCGTTCCCCATTCAAATCCAGCCACCTTGGTCAACTTCGGCATGATCTCAAAATGCCAGTGATAATACTCCTTATCGTTCTCCTGGGAAGAGGAGGTATGGATGATATAATTATAGGGAGGATCATTCACTACATTTTTCAATCGTTGCAGGGTGTCTGAAAGAATTTCTGCAGCCTTCTGATAAAGGGGAGGGGGCATAGTTTCAAAACAGGGGTAATGACCCTTAGGGAGGATCCAAGTTTCAAAAGGAAATCGCGAGGCGAAAGGCGCAATGGCGAGGAAGGACTCATTTTCAGCGATGATCCGACTTTTCGTCTGGATTTCCTGACGAAGGATATCACAAAAGACACAGCGGTCTTTGTAGTTGAAATAATTTTTGGCTCCTTCGATCTCTTCGCGGACCCTGATCGGGACGATGGGGAGGGCGATGATTTGGGAATGGGAGTGTTCGAGAGAGGCCCCTGCGGCCAATCCATGATTTTTAAAGACCATCACATATCGAAGCCTTGGATCCCTTCTCAGGTCGATGATTCGTTCCCGATAGGCCCAGAGCACATCCTCCACTGCCTTGAGAGGCAGGGTTGCAAGAGTTTCATAATGAAAGGGAGTCTCCACGACGACTTCATGGGCGCCAATGCCATTCATCTTATCGTAAATCCCTTCTCCCTCTCGTTCCAGTTCCCCCTCTATCCGGAGGGCAGGAAATTTGTTAGGAACAACTCTTAACGACCATCCTGGAGTGTTGGGTAAAGTTCCATTATTCCGAAAAGCGATGATCTCGGGAGGGGTTCGGTCTTCATTGCCTTCACAGAGTGGGCAAAATCCCCCTAAGGGCTTTCGCGTTTCAGGAGGGAAATCGGAGGGTCTTCGACTTCTCTCCGTCGAAATGATTACCCATCTTCCATGAATAGGATCTTTTCTGAGTTCAGGCATGGGAGTGAATGGTTCTATCGAGTCTGATATTATGAGGGGAAACTACCCTTGATTTTCCTCCCCCTCATTCTTGCCCTTTGCTCAAGTTTCTCCCCTTCCGTTTTACACTCGATACACAGGGTGGTGACAGGACGGGCCATCAATCTCTTTTCCGAAATGGGTTTCCCGCAGGATTCGCATATACCAAAGGTTCCCTCATCAATTCGTTCCAATGCCTCTTTAACTTTTTGGATCAGTTTCCTTTCACGATCCTTGATTCGGAGAAGAAAATTCCGATCCGACTCTAAGGTAGCACGATCCGTGGGATCAGGGAAATCCCCTTTGGGATCCTGGCGCATATCACTGGCCAGCCTTTCTGCCTCTTCAAGCAATGCATGAAGCCTTCCCTCAAGAAGTCCTTTAAAAAAAAGAAGTTTTTCTTGGTTCATTCAGATGACCTCTCCAATTCATCTTAGATTCCTCAATTGGAATTCATATCAATTCCAAATCATAATATATTTTTTTAAAAAAAATCAAATCATAAATGGCAGGCGACCAGATGGTTATCTCCTTTATCCAGGAGGAGGGGTTCTTCTTCCTGGCACTTTCTGACTGAGTAGGGACATCTGGGCAAGAACCGACACATTGATTCTGGAGATATAGGGAGAAGTTCTTCTTCCCTCGTTCCTATCTCTTCTATTCTCTGGTTAGGATCTAACTTCGGGATGGCGCTTAGCAAGAGTTTGGTATAGGGATGGAGGGGTTGTTGGAAAAGATCTTCCCCACTTGCCATCTCTACAATCCTTCCCATATACATGACGGCGATTCGATCGCTAAGATGTTTGACAATTCGAAGGTCATGGGAGATCAAGAGGTAGGTGAGTTGGAGTTGATCACGCAAATCCATCAGGAGGTTAAGAATCTGGGCTTGGATCGAGACATCCAGCGCTGAAACAGGTTCATCTGCAATGATCAGTTCGGGATTGAGAGAGATGGCCCTTGCGATTCCAATCCTTTGGCGCTGTCCACCGCTGAACTCATGAGGGTAGCGATGAGCATCTTGGGGATGAAGGCCAACCTTCTCAAGTAGTTCTGCCACCCTTAAGTCCCTTTCTTTCCCCTTAGCAATCCTATGAACTTCCAGCCCCTCACCCACGATTTCAGCGACCTTCATTCTGGGGTTTAGAGATTCGAAAGGGTCCTGAAAGATGAACTGCATGCGTGGCCTTAATCCTCTCATCTCCTCTCGATCAAGGGTAAGGAGGTCTTTCCCATCGAAGATAATCTTTCCAGAGGTAGGCTCGATCAATCTCAAGATCGACTTTCCTGCAGTGGTCTTTCCACAACCGCTCTCTCCGACTAAGCCGAGTGTCTCCCCTTTCCGAATAGAAAAAGAGATACCATCCACTGCTCGAAGGGGTTTCTTATCTGTAGAGAAGAAACCCTGCTTGTAGAAATACTTTTTTAAATCTTGAACCTGAAGTAGCATCTTCATGATCTTAGTTCGGTGACCAGAGTTTATTGTTTTTAAATCTCCGAACTCTGAACTCCAAACTCATAACCTTGGCTAACAGCACTCCTTCCACCGAATACAGCGACTGAAATGATTCTCGTCAGTCTTCAGTAAGGGCGGTTCCTCCTTCTTACAGGCTTCGATTGCGAGATAACATCTCGGATGGAATTTACATCCCGAGGGAAGTTCCAGAGGATTTGGGACCTGCCCTGGAATCGCCTGAAGCCTTTGATGCTTCTGTTTGAGATGGGGGATTGACCCTAAGAGGCCCTTGGTGTAGGGATGGCGCATCTGATTGAAGATTTTGGTAAGAGGTGCATATTCAACTAACCGACCCGCATACATCACTGCCACCCGATCGGCGATCTCAGAGACCACCCCAAGATCATGCGTGATCAGCATCACCGCCATTCCCATCTCCCTCTGGATCTCTTTTAAAAGCCTTAGAACCTGAGCCTGAATTGTAACATCCAAGGCGGTTGTAGGTTCATCCGCAATTAGAAGTTTTGGTTGACAGGCGAGAGCCATGGCAATCATTGCCCTCTGTCTCATTCCTCCACTTAATTGGTGGGGATAGGCAAAGATTCTCGTTTCAGGAGAAGGGATTTTCACCCGCGCCAATAACTCGATCGCTCTCTCCCTGGCCTTCTTCTTATCTAAACCTTGATGAAGAAGCAGGGCTTCCATAATCTGATCTCCAATGGTAAAGACCGGATTAAGAGAGGTCATGGGTTCCTGAAAAATCATGGAGATCTCATTCCCCCTGACCCTCTCCATCTCACTTTCTTCCAATTTTAACAAGTCTTTTCCATTGAAGAGAATATGGCCACTCACGATTCTTCCAGGAGGGGAGGGAATGAGTCTTAGGATGGAAAGTCCGGTGACGCTCTTTCCGCACCCTGACTCCCCTACCAGACTGAGGATCTCCCCAGATTGGATTTCAAAACTCACATCTTCGACTGCCCGGATTACTCCGTCCTCTGTAAAAAAATGGGTGGAAAGAGACTTAATTTCTAAAAGAGAATCTTTCATAGAGAACTTTCGTTAATATATTTGACCCTTCACTCATCACCTGTACATATTCATCATTTATGGTTCACCGTCTTCCCCTAAGCCTTGGATCAAGGGCATCGCGCAGTCCCTCTCCAAGAAGATTAAAGGATAAAACTGTAAGTAAAATGGCAAGCCCTGGAAAGACAGTCAGCCACCAGGCGTCAAAGATATAGGTTCTTCCTTCGGTAAGAATATTTCCCCAACTTGGAGCTGGAGGTTGAACTCCAAAGCCAAGAAAACTTAGGCCTGCCTCGACCAGAATGGCTGTGGCCACATCAAGGGTGGCCGTGACAAAGACCGGTGCCAGTGCATTGGGAAGGATGTGCCGAAAGATGATCCGTCGATCCTTCACCCCCAAAGCCCTTGCTGCCTGGACGAAATCCCTTTCCCTTAAGGTAAGGAATTCTGCTCGCACGAATCGAGACGTTCCCATCCAGGACGTAATCCCTATGACTACCATCACTTTGAAAAGACTGGGACCAAGAAGGGCGACCACCGTTAGGATCAAAAAGAAGGAGGGGAAGCAAAGCATAACATCTACAAAACGCATCAGCAGTGAATCCACCCACCCACCATAGTAACCCGCCAGGGCTCCAACCAGAATTCCTATGAGAATAGAGATGGCCACAGCAACAAACCCAACGGAAAGTGAGACCCTTGACCCATAAAGCATTCGACTGAAGACATCTCTGCCAAGTTGGTCAGTGCCAAGATAGTGTTGAGGGGAAGGGGGTTTTAATTTGAGAGAGACATCTGTCTTTCCAGGGTCATAAGGAGAAATGATGGGAGCAAATCCAGCGATCAGGAAGGTGAAGAGAATGACCAACAATCCTCCCAACGCTAATCGGTTTCTTTTAAAATAACGCCAGAATGTTTTTGATTGAGTGGCCATCTTAATTCCCTGGTCCTATGATAACCTGATCACCTATTTGACTTATCCATACCGAATCCTTGGATCTGCAATCCCATAGAGGATATCTGCAATAAAATTTCCAATGAGCACCAGGACAGCGGTAATGGTATTAATCGTCATGACCACCGGATAATCCCTGGCAAGCACGGCCTGGTATGCAAGCCGTCCGATTCCAGGCCAGGCAAAGACCGTCTCCATGATGATGGAACCACCGATCAGACCCGGGATCAGAAATCCAAAAAGGGTGATGATGGGAAGCAGTGCATTTCGAAGGGCATGTTTGTAATAGACCGTTTCCTCCGGAAGGCCTTTCGCCCTGGCTGTTCGAACATAATCCTGGCGGACCACTTCGAGCATACTGGAGCGGGTATAACGGGAAAGGGCTGCTATTCCTCCAATGGCCAAAATGATGGAGGGAAGCATCAGATGCCAGAGTCGATCCAGCACGACCTCCATGGTTGAGAACTCTTCCGTAACAAACGATCTCATTCCAAGAACAGGATATCCAAAGAGTTTAACTGTCCCCAAGATGAGCAGATAGGCAAGCCAGAAACTTGGAATAGAGATTCCCAGATAGGCTCCCAAGGTTCCAAGGTTATCAAGAAAGGAATACTGTCTCCTTGCTGAAAAGACACCAAGAGGAATGGCCAGGGAGAAGATGATCAGCATGGCAACCAGATTGAGAAGCAACGTGTTCCAGATTCTTTCACCAATCTTTCTCATCACAGGCCTTCCATCCTTGAAGGAGTAAAGGTTTCCGGTAAAGAGGCGTTTGAGCCAGAGAAAATACTGCTGGTAGATGGGTTTGTCCAAGTCGTAGTTCTTTTCCATCTGTTCGATGATCTTGGGTGAGACCTTTGGATCGAGGGTCAGGGCAATCGGGCTTCCTGGAGCCTGTGTGATGATTACCCAAGAGATGAGGCTGATCCCAATAAGAGTGATTAACATATAAAGGGTGCGTCGAATTAAATATTGACCCATGCCTTACCTCTCGAAGACGATCTCCCTGGGAACCATCCATTTGATAAGGTCGTATAACAAGCCTGCCTTTTCCATTTTGATTTCTCGAAAAGACTCCCTGCCGGATCCATCCTTTTCCACTAAGAAGAACTTCTTTTGAAGGACAGAAATACCCAGTGGCACATAGAGAAAGGTATAGGGTTGATCTTCAGACATCAATTCGTGGATCCGCCAGTAGATCTTCTTTCTCTTCTCGATATCGTATTCCCTCCTTCCCTCCTCCCAGAGTCTATCGATTTCAGGATTTTTGTAGGAGATGAAATTGAAACCCTTTTCAATCTGGCTGGAATGCCAGATCTCATAAGCATCCGGATCCACCGAGAGCCCCCAACCCAGGATGCACGCATCGAAGTGCCTTGCATTAATAAAATTTTTCAAAAAGACACTCCACTCATAGAGTTCAAATTTCACATCGATCCCGATCTCACGGAGTTGTCTCTGAACGAGCACCCCCACATCCCTTCGGGTTTCATTCCCACTGTTGGTGATCAGCGTAAATCGGAAAGGCTTACCCTCTTTATCCAAGATTCCATCGCCATCCGTGTCCTTCCACCCTGACTCTCCGAGAAGTTCGCGAGCCTTCTTTGGATCGTAGGGAAGGGGTTTTACATGAGGATTGCAATACCAGAGGTGATTGGGGAAGGGACCAGTGGCGACTGTCCCTAAGCCATAGAGAACATATTGCACGATCTCCTCACGATTGATGGCGTGGGTGAGGGCAAGGCGAACCCGTCTGTCCTGGAAGAGGGGATTTTTATGGTTATAGCCAATATAGGTATATCCAAGGCTGGGTTGAGAATAGGCCCTGAGAAAGGGAATCCTTCTCATCCGCTGAAACTGATGTGGAAAGAGACCCGAGTAGTCAATCCCCTTGGTAAGGACCTCCATCTCACTAAGAGAGGTCTCTGGGATGATTCGATAGATGATCCGATCCAGCCGAGGCCTTCCTTCAAAATAGCGAGGATTTGCCTCCACCACAATTTTCTCATCCGTCACCCACTCCACAAAACGGAAAGGTCCTGTTCCAATGGGTTTCCGATTAAAGGCGGTGGTATTGATATCCTCTTTTTCAAGAAGGTGTTTCGGAATGATCCCAATGCTCCATGTCTCAAGCCCTGGGGAGAAGGGCTGTTTATAGGTGATACGAAAGGTGTAGGGGTCTAAGACCTCTGCCTGCTTTACCAGTTCATAACTGCTACGGCGTACCGTATTGGTCTTCTCATCCATGATCTTATCATAGGTAAATTTGACATCGTGAGCTGTGAATTCCTTTCCATCATGCCAGAGGACTCCCTTTTTTAAAAAGAATGTGATTTTGGGTTCGCTTCCATCTTCGACTCTCCAGGATTGAGCCAGCTCTCCAACAAACCCATCGAGGTTTCGGTTATATCGGATCAGACCATTGAAGACAAAGGAGTTGATATCACTTGAAGCGGAGTCCTGAGCAAGAACAGGATTGAGAAAAGAGGCATCCCCGATTGAACTGATCACTAATTGGTTGACTTTCTGCGGGGGTCGGGAGCCAACGAAGATAATATTGATGATCAGTAGAATGAGAAAGAGGGTGGGTGAGATGAGAAGAAGCGTCTTGATTTTCATCGTTGGGTTTTTAGAGATATTATAGAAGAAAAACGCTTCTTTCACAACTTACAGGTTTTAATAACGGCACTCACCTTACCTGCTGGTGATCAAAACCTTGAGGCCCATCTGGGAGATCTTCTCTGCCAGGGAAAGGGCTTCTTCCCTTGTTTCAAATGCCCCGATTCGGACCCGATGATATTTCTGGGTAAAGGTTTCCAGGGTGGTGATATAGACATTTTCAAACTCTTTCTTTAACTGATCGGCCAACTTCTGGGCTTTGATTTCATCGATGAAGGATCCAACCTGAATGGTGAAGCGTTGGATTTGTTCCATGACAGGACCAATCACTTCCACTTTTACAAGTGCTGTTCCTTTTTCATAAATCCCTATGATCTGGGCGGCAGCGTATGATAGATCAATGATCCTTTCTTTTACAAACGGACCCCGATCATTGACTCTTAACTCAACAGACTTTCCATTCTCAAGGTTGGTGACCATTACGGTTGTGCCCAGGGGAAGGGTATTATGGGCACAGGTCAGTTGATACATATCATAGACTTCTCCGCTTGAAGTGGGTCTACCATGGAATTCCCCTCCATACCAGGAAGCGATTCCGTATTGAACCTCTCTGGTTTCCCTCTTTTCGATCTTTGCTTCTCTCACCCCCTCCTTTTTTTCGGGGGGAGGAACTCTCTTTTCATAAACAATTCGATACCTCGGCCCACAGGATATTAAAAAAAAGAGGGAGAAAATTATAAGAAACTTTCCCATAATTGTCCTTTGTATAATATCAGCCGTCCAGAGGGCTTCTCACACCAAGCAAATTGGTGTCAGGCCTTGAAAATTGACAGGTTCTCTACTTTTTGATATGTTTGTATCCATGGGAAGACCAATTCGGAGTAACAGGGACATTCCTGAAATTTAACTTTCTTTTTGATTGAGGGTATTCATCAACCAAGAGTTGGTAGAGAAAGGATTTGAGTAAGTTAATATTTCAGGAATGTCCCTGTCACCCCCTGTTACCCATCGCCCAAACAGTGCCACCCTTATTTTTAGAGGATGTTCTGAGAATCAATGGGTTTTGATCTTTTCAAGGTCCAGATCATCGAGGATTAAAACCCCTTTGGCTTTCATCTCATCAATAGCCTTTTGTGAAGTATCTGGAGCCACCCCACGGCTTAGGTTCTTAATCATGATGACTTTATATCCCGAAGCCACAGCATCAAGAGCCGTTGCCCTGACACAATAATCCGTTGCGATGCCATAAACCACAACCTTCTTGATCTTATCCTTCTTTAAAATTCTGTCCATTTCGGTCTTTTTCCCACCGTCGTCCTGAAAGCCAGAATAACTGTCATATTGCGGATCCATTCCTTTTTTTACGACAGCCTTGAATAATTTTTTATCCAGAAGGATTTCCGCACCAGGAGTCTTCTGAACGCAGTGGGGAGGCCAAAGCACCTGATCCTTCCCATGGAGTTTAATCACATCGAAAGCCTTCTTCCCAGGATGGTTGGTGAAGAAGGAGGCATGGTTTTTAGGATGCCAATCCTGGGTTGCATAAATGGGGTAACCTGCTGACTTAAGTTTTTTCGTATTTTCTTCAACGGCTTTAAGATAGGCTGCATCGGTTCCTTCTACAGCCAAAGAGCCATTCTTAAATTTTGTGAAGTCTCCCTGGACATCCACGACAATTACCCCAATCTTTTCCGTCTCCTTTGCCATAGCCAAACCTCCTAACAGCAATGTGAAAAAAAACGTTCCTCCTAATAAAATGATCCCACCTTTTTTCATAAGGCACCTCCTTAATGAATTGCGAATTTTGGATTGTGGATTGCGGATTAAATTCGAAATTCGAATTTCCCAATCCACCCTTATGACTGAGCCATCTCTTTTGCCACCTCTTTTGTCGCCTGGAAGATCCTTTCGATGTCTTCTTCCGAGTGAGCGGTTGAAAGACTACCTCCTCCATGCATGACATGGACTCCCTTTGCCAACATCCTGATTCTGAATTCCACTTCCCTCTTTTCTAAATCTGTAAACTGGTGGATGGCATGAGGGGAGTTGAAGAGAACGTCTTTGTTGAAAGGGAAATGGATTTGATAAAGGGATCCGGTCCCAGTGACCGTAGCCTTCAAAGATTCCTCAGCAAAAGCCTTTTGGAGCCCTTTCCTCAATTTCTCTCCTTTAATCTCCAGAGAAGGATAAACTTCTTTGGAATGGTCTTTCAGGAATCTTAGCATGGCAAGTCCTGCTGAAACCGTAAAAGGATGAGCGGAAAAGGTTCCCCCGCCGATTAGAATTCTCTCCCATTTATTGCACTTTCTTTCAGGCGAGGTCTTTTCCAATATCTCTCTCCTCCCTACCAGAGCCCCCACCGGAAATCCCCCTCCTGCAATCTTTCCAAGAGTGGTGAGGTCAGGGACAACACCCAATCTCTCCTGAGCTCCTCCTAAAGCCACCCTGAAACCTGAAATCACTTCATCGAAGATTAAAAGGGCACCGAGCTTCTGCGTCTCTCGCCGAAGCATATGGAGATAGTTAGGCATCGCAGGCAAAAATCCACCCTCGCCTACTATGGGTTCAAGGATGATTCCGGCCAAATCATTCCGGGTTTGCTCAATGATTTCCAGTGAACCATTAAGATCATTAAATGGAATCACCTTCGTATAGGTTTGACATCCCGGCAGAAGACCAAGGCTTTCCTCCTTTTCATATGGCATTTTAATCCCTACTGTGAGATCCGAATTTCCCCCATGCCATCCCCCTGCGATCTTTAGAATGGTTTTCTTCCCTGTGAAGGCCCTTGCCACACGGACTGCATACATGGTGGCCTCCGTGCCAGAGCAACAGAATCTTACCATTTCTGCAGAGGGAACCAACTCACAAATCAACTCGGCCCACTCCACCTGCCTTTCAAAGAGGATCCCCCAATGGATTCCATCTCTCAATTGTTTTTCTATTGCCTCAATGATGATCTTTGGGTGGTGGCCCAAAATATGCGTATAATGGCCCATCCAGAGGTCAATATACTCATTCCCATCGACATCCCAAATTTTTGATCCCTTTCCATTTTTGATAAAGAAAGGATAGGGAGGAAAGTAATGAATGTTGTGAGAGATGCCACCTGGCATGACTCTCTTTGCCCTTCTAAAGAGACTTTCCGAAAGGGGTGTTTTTTTACAGTAACTATCAGAAAAATGATTCAATGATTAAGCCCTCAGGATGATAAACCTTCTTACCATATTTTTTATGGTTTGAAAATAATTATGTGCTTCCCTGATCGGATCCATAATCACAAAATTTTTTAATGGAACATTTCTCGCAAAGAGGCTTCCGAGCAATGCAGGTTTTCCTTCCATGCCAGATAAGAAGGTTTGAAAAATGGATCCATTCTTCCCTCGGAACGATCTCCATGAGATCAAATTCGATCTTCATTGGATCATCTTTTTGGGTCAGGCCGATCCTTTGGCTTACCCGATGCACATGAGTATCGACTGCGATCCCAGGGATTCCAAAGGCATTTCCAAGGATCACATTGGCTGTTTTTCGTCCAACCCCAGGTAGGGTCACTAACTCTTCCATGGTTTTTGGGACTTTTCCTGCAAATCGTGACACCAATTCTTGGCAACACTTTTGAATCGCTTTGGCTTTATTTCGGTAAAACCCGGTTGGACGAATATCCTCTTCTAATTCTTTTATGTTTACATTTAAGTAGTCTTCTGCGTTTTTGTATTTTTTGAAGAGAGTTTGAGTAACCTGATTGACTTTGACATCGGTACATTGAGCAGAAAGAATGGTAGCAATGAGAAGTTCAAGGGGATTGGAAAATTTTAGGGCAATTCTTGAATCGGAGATCTCCTTTGAGAGAAGTTTGATGATCTCTTTTACCCTTTTTGGGTTTGATAGTCTTTTCATCCTCTCCCTCCAAGCAACCTTATTGATTTAACCCCCTCATTTTAACTGAAAAACTATTATATCTCCATGATAATCTTATCTACTTAGGGACAAAAATTGTCATTATTTTTTGTTAACCCATGTGGATCTTAATAAAAATTTTTAATTAAATTAACAAGTTAAATAATTTTTACCCATTTGGTATAGAAAATGCTATCCATCTCTGTAAAACCTAATACAAAAGGTGGAAAACGATGATAAATGAGAGAGAAGACATCGTGATGACAACCCAGGAAGCCTGTCAATACCTAAGAATTTCAAGGCCAACCTATTTAAAGTATCTCTATGAGGGAAGAATCAAAGGGGCCAAAGCAGGAAGGGGTTGGAAGGTTCTAAAATCAGAATTGGATCGATTCCTGAAGGGTGAGAGTTCAAACAACTAAAAGAGGAGTTTTAACTGATGAGGAAGTCAGGGGAAAAGGTAGATATGTTTGAAGAAAAGACCCTTGAAGAAGAAGTGAAGTCCACCCGGGCGTTGATTCAGAGTTTTCTTCAAACGGTCAAGGCCTTTCGACTTTATGAAACAGGACATCCAATCCTTTCGAAATTCTTGGACCGCCTCAGGAAGGACTTCGAGCACTACTTCCATGAATTTGATTCCTTCAGTCTTCAGATTGGAGAACATCGACTTTTCTATCAAGGGAAAGTGGTTTATGAAAGTCAGGATCTAAAAGAGAGCCTATCCTTCCTATTCTTTAAAGACGGCATTCGTGAAATCCAGTTTACAAAAGGACTGGAGTTTAAAGAAATTCTTGATTTTCTCAATGTGGTGAGAAAGGGAGAACATGTGAATCGGATGGAGGATGACCTGGTTACTCTTCTTTGGGAGAAGGATTTTTCTCACATCTCCTTTACTACGGTGGACGATTTCTTAGGAGGGAGTGGTATCTTTGTTCCCGCAACCTGGGAGGATCTGGTCAAGGGCTCAGAGTTTAAAGGGTTTCCGGATGGAGGGTTCGGAGAGGGGATTTTCGAGAAGGAGGCCAGACAGGAATTAAGGGAGGAAGAGGAGGGACTCAAACAGTTGATCAACCCTTCTCCAGGACAATCCCTTGCTCAAGCGTGCCAACTCACTCCAGATGAAATGGAGAGACTCCAGCAAGAAGTAGAGCAGGAGCAAACGCCTGAATCTCTTTTTTTCTTAATCAATAATCTCATTGAAATCCTTCTCCATCTCGGTGAGGATGTGGATGCCTATGAGAATATGATCTCTTACTTCGAACGTCTCATCCACTCCCTGCTTGGGCAGAAGGAGATTGAGAAGGTGGTGACCATTTTAAGAAATCTCAATGAGACGATGGAATCGATGGCATTGAAAGATAAACAGATCTTTGCCATCCTCCGGATTCTCGATGGATCATCAAGCCCCCAATCGGTTGAACTTTTGGGCAAGGCCATGAAAACCAATGGAGAGGCAAATCAAGATTCGATTCTCCAATACCTCTCCTTTCTTACGAAACAGGCCATTGATCCCCTCTGTTTACTCCTTGGGGAGTTAGAGTCCGGGAAGTGGAGGAAGGCCATCTGCGATGTTTTGGTGGAACTTTGCCGAGAAGACATCCAGCCCTTAACCAAATACTTGAAGGAAGCAAACTCGTTTCTGGTGAGTCACCTCCTTTATGTCCTCGGAAGGATAAAACATCCTTCCACGTTAAAATATCTGGAAGACCTCACGAACCACAACGATCAAAAGGTTAGGGAAGAATTGCTTCATGTCCTTAATAAATTTGGCGATCAAGGGAGAGATCTCCTCTATACATTATTGAAGGATCCCTCTCCCGAGATCAGAGCAAAGGCCTCTATCCTTTTTGCCAAAACCGTCAAACGAGGAGCCACCAAACCCCTGATGGAGATTATTCTGTCCGAAGATTTTTATAAAAGGGATTATGAAGAAAAGGCCTCTTTCTTCAAGGCTTTGGCAGAAACAGGGTCTGAGGAGATTCTCCCTACCTTGAAGAAAATCTCGAAGAAGCGAAGATGGTTCCACAGAGAGAAATGGAATGAGATGCGTCTCTGTGCCTCCAACGCATTGAAAATGATCGAGGCTAATAAAAGGTCAGTGGAACAATCCTTCCGTTAAAAGAGGGTTGAGAGAATGGATGAGTTGGCGCTACAAACTTCAAAGAGGATGATTAAACCTGGAGAGGGCATGGATGCCGATCTCTCCCGACTGGGGAATAACCTGGTTACAAAATTCCATGTCTTGATGAAAATCTCCCAGATTTATGATTCGAAAAATGTTGCCCTCAGCCAGTTTATTAAAGAGTCGCTTGAGACGATTAATTCGGTCATTCAAAAAGAGGGAAGCTTCTCGCTCAAAATCTTGAAGGATGACATTTTCCTCAACGATCAACGGCTAAGGTATTCTGTGGAGGGATTTACCAGTTTCAAATATCTTCTGACCCAATGGAAAAAGAGGTTGATTGGGGAAGTGATATTTAAAGGGAGGGCCGATGAAAGAGTCCTCAGGGAATTTGTATACGCCTTGATGAACTTAGAAGAGGGCCGCGAGGAAAATGCAACTCTCCTTAACGAGGAGTTATCCAGTCGGGGCATTTCCATTATTGAGGTAAACCCTCTGGAGGTCTTTGAGGGAGAGGATGGAATGGCTCTTACCCGCAGAGAGGACTTCCGGGAGGTGGCCCAAAAGGTCTTCTTTGAAACAATCGGTACAGTCAAAGAAGTGATCCGAAACATTCAGGGGAAACAGTCCGCTGATGTGAGGAGGTTAAAACGACTGGCTCAAAAAGCGGTTCAATTGGTGATCGAGGATGAATCGATCCTTCTTGGAATGGCGAGCATTAAGAACTACGATGAATATACCTTTAATCACTCGGTGAATGTCTCCATCTATTCCCTCACCATCGGAAAACGATTGGGATTCTCTCGAGGGATGCTGACCGAATTAGGGATTACTGCACTCCTGCATGATATTGGGAAATCGAAAATCCCGAGGGAGGTGTTAAACAAACCGGCTCCCCTTGACGAAGAGGAATGGGGGTTAATGAAAAAACATCCTCTCATGGGAGTAGAGGCCATTCTCAACTTGAAGCAGTTGGGCGAGATCAATCCGAGAATGGTGATCGGGGTCTTCGATCATCATCTCAAAAGCAACCTTTCCGGTTATCCCAAACTCTTCCGGAAAAAAAGGGTGAGCCTTTTTGGCCGGATCATCCAAATAGCGGATTCCTACGATGCAATGACCACCCCCCGGATTTATAAGAAAATCCCCTATACACCGGAGCAAGCCCTGGCCATTATGATGAAAGAAAGAGGGGTTCACTTCGATCCCCTCCTTCTTAAGATCTTTATTGGGATCGTAGGGGTCTATCCCATTGGCTCACTGGTTCTACTCAACACTCATGAACTCGGAATCGTCTATAAACCCCATCCTGACCCCCATTGGGCAGATCGGCCAAAAGTTATTATCATTGACCGGAATGAAAAGAGAAAGATTAGGAAAGAAGTGGTCGACCTAACCGAAATGGACGGAGGCCACTTTAAAAGAAGCATCGTTAAGACGTTGGATCCCTATCACTATCATATCGATATCACAAAATATTTATTCCTAAAATGAGCGGTTCAGGGTCATGGGGAGGAGACTGTACTTATAAGCGCGTATCTTCGACCCTTTCTTTACTACGAAAGGGGTCCATCGATCAGGTCTTGGCCTGAGCATCTCTTATGGAATTATTAAAAGACATCACGGAGAGATTTGGGGAGAGAGTCATGAAGGAAAGGGGACTACCTTTACCATCAGACTTCCCGCTGTTGAACATCAAAAGGAGGCATAGAAAAAGATGAACGAAAAGACCCAACCCATTAGCCATACCATCCTGATCATTGATGATGATGAACGGGTGAGGTCCCTTCTCAGGGATATCCTCCTTTATGGAGGATACCAAGTGGTGGAGGCCTCAGATGGAAAATCAGGGACCAACTATATCGAGCAAGGTGGATTGGTCGATATGGTCATGACGGATTTGGGGATGCCGGGAATGAATGGTTGGGAGGTGGTTCGGTGGATCAAAGAGAGAGAGCCCAAAATCCCTGTGGCTCTTGTGACGGGTTGGGGGGTTAGGTTAGATGAAGACAAAATTAGAGAATCTGGCGTCGATTGGATTATTGCTAAACCCTTCCAGGTTCATGAAATACTTGAGACCGTTCAGCTCTTTGTCAAAATCCAGTAGGGCTTTAAAGTCCTCTCCTTTTTTCTGTTCCCTTCAGCCATTTTTCCCTCTGGCATTGGGATTGATTCCATTCCTCGATCAGCCTTCGGAGAATCTCCTGTTGTTGCTGAATGGCAAAGTGGGCATACTTTGGATCCCTTTTTCGGTAAGTCCTCTCAATGAATCGGATCGAACTTTCCGTGGCCCTTATTTTTGAGAGGATCATCTCACACTTTTTCAAACCCCACCGTGCTTCTATCGAATCCTCGGGATGGGGGGAGAGCCAGAGGTAGTTCTGGTAGACATGGTAGAGGGTGACCCAACGATCCTTGGAGATAGGAAGATAGATTGTCTCCATCCTCTCTTTTAACTCCTCTTGGTCCAGGTGATTCGATTCAACAAACTCTCGAAGGTAATCCATTAAAAGCATGATGAAACCATCCCGTCCTGGTGTACTATAGATCTCCCATAATTCGGAGCCTTCCCGACATCCTCCCCGTCGACACCGATGATAACCCGCCAAAACGATGGGAATCCTCTCCCTTAGATAATTGGCAATGGTCTCAAGAAGTTTTTCAACCCTCTCCTGGGGATCATATTGCTTGGGGTCAATCCGGCGGGCTACCGCCTCTGCATAGTCTATATAGCCTTCATAAAAATGAGAGGAATACTGTTCTTCGGAATAGAAAGGGTGCTCCTTTGAGGGAAGGTACCTCCAGCGACCGTTTTCAAAAATCGGCCAGCGAAACTTAACCAGACCCGAATAGGTCATTGATTCAGGCCTTGAGGAAAGAAAATTTCTCTGATTCAATTTTTGAATCTTTGCAGGGTAGGAGGCTTCCCAGGTTTGGACGGGATGGACATGGCTTCCATCCATGATGATCCGAGCGACGACCCCAGAATGGGATTCGGTAATGAAAAATGGCGTCCCAGGGGTGACCGATTCAGGAGCAATGTAGATCGGATAGGTATCCAGAGGAAGGGTTCTTGTGGTGGTCTCAGAAAGCATATGGAGAAGGGCCCTACGGAAACGTTGATCCTTATGCCATTCTTTATGAGTGGGAAGGTTTCCCCATTGGGTAGACCAGTGTCCGATGAGTTTATGGTCTTTTGTCGTGGCGGCTGCGGGAAGATGGGCGATCCTCGCATAGATCCATCGGACGGCATAAGGGACATCGGCACAGTCAATAGGTATTTTATGGCGGATGAAGAAATCCTCCGTGAGATTGGCTTCAACCCATTGGGCGTAACGGTCTTCCTCTTCAGTGGTCCACCGCCGTTGTCCCACCATCCAAACCTGAAGGGAAGATTCCTTGATCGATTCTCCAGATGCAGGTGTGGCGATCATAAAAGACAGGAGAAAAATGAGGGCGATCATATAAAATCATATTAAAAAAATTGATGAAAGATTGTCAACCAGGGTAAAATGAGGTATTCTTTAAAATATTGATCAGTTATTGGAAGAGACATTTCCTACCCATCTATGGAAATGGTTTTTAGGTAAAGGGAGGAAGGAGATGACTTTGGGCCGCGAGATCCGTATCTTAGTTGAAGAAGAAGACCTCTCTTTCTTGGAGATGATTGAAGATTCTTTAAGGAGTTCAGGGGGTATTTACCATATGGAGAGGGTTTCTTCTGGAGAAGAATGTTTGAAAATGCTTCAAAAAGAAAAATTTGATATCCTTCTCCTTGATTACTCCCTTCCCGATGGCGATGGGCTCGATTGGCTTCGAGAGTTTAATCAATCGGGGATTGGAATTCCCACCATTTTCATAACGCCCAAAGGAAACCCCAAACTTTCCATCGAAGCGATGAAGGAAGGGGTGTTCGATTATATCAATCGGTCTTCGGAGTGTGCCAAAGCCTTCCCGTTTGTTGTGAATCGCGCCGTCGAAGGATACAGCTTGATGGTGGAGAAGGTCAGATTGCAGAGAGAACTGATCGAGACGAAGAACTTCCTTGAATCGATTGTGGACCGAGCAGGGGATGCCATTTCGGTAGTTGACCTTGAGGGAAGGATTATTTATTAGAATGAAGGGGCTGAGAAGATTTATGGATACCGAAAGGATGAGGTGATGGGGAAAAAAGTCTCCCAACTTCTCTATCCCAAGGATGAAAAACTGAGAGCAGAAGAAGAGAAGTGGATGGATCAGTTGATGGCAAGAGTAAAGAATGGAGAAGTAATTCCCAATATCGAAGTCAAACGACAGACCAAAGATGGAAGAGAGATCATCACCAGTATGACAATTTCTCCCTTGAGGGATGCGGAAGGGAGGATCGTCGGTGCCACGCGGATCTGCAAGGATATCACCCAACTGAGGAAGACGGAGGAACGTTTGATTCTAACAGAGAGGTTATCGTCATTGGGAGAGTTGACGGCAGGAGTTGCCCACGAACTTCGAAACCCTCTTGCCGGGATCAAGATCAACACTCAGATCCTATTGAGAAAGAAGAATCTTTCTGAAACAGAAAGAAAGATTCTGAAGGGCACAGAGGAAGGAATCGAAAAGATTCAGAAGATTGTGGATGACATGCTCCATTTTGCCAAACCCAAAGAGGCCCATTTTAAACTGGAAGAGATCAATGAGGTGGTTGAAAAGAGCCTGGCTATTCTCCAGACTAAATTTAAAAAGAATAATATCTTTACTCTCTTTGAAGGGACGCAAGGGTTGCCCAAGATATGGATTGACATTCATCAGATCCAGCAAGTCCTGATCAATCTCATGCTCAATTCCATTCAGGCGATGGAAAAGGGTGGAACACTTTCGATTCGTACCTTCTTGGAAAAGGATAATGGGGTTGGGGTTGAGATAAAAGATACAGGGATAGGGATTCCAAAATCCAATTTAAAAAAGATTTTTGATCCTTTCTTTTCAACCAAATCGGAGGGGACAGGCCTTGGACTTTCAATAAGCCTTAAAATCTTAGAACATCATGGGGCAACTATTGATGTCGAGAGTGAGGAAGGGAAAGGTTCTGTCTTTACGATTCATTTTCCAGGGGGAAAATTCTCAAATCCTACTTAACCCATTGGCTCTGCGTTAGGCGTGAAGTGAGGAGGTTATGCAGTTTAAAATCTTAGTGGTCGATGATGAACCTATCCTGAGAGGCTCTCTTGAAGTGGCCTTAAGATCGTCTGGGTATGATGTCGTTACTGCCCGAACCGGGGAGGAGGGATTAGAACGATTTAAGAACGAGAGCCCCGACCTTATTCTCTTAGATCAATGGCTTCCAGGGATCAATGGGGATGAGGTGCTCCGTAGAGTTAAAGAGGAGGCCCCCGATATTCCTGTGATCATCATGACTGCCCAAGGGTCGATTGAGATGGCGGTCAACTCTATGAAGATGGGAGCGTTTGATTTTCTTATCAAACCTTTCGAATTAGACCAGGTTGAGGAGTTGATCAAGAAAGGACTGGAAAGGATACGTTTGAAAAAAGAGGTGGAATGGCTTCGAACCCAATACCAGGAAAAGTTTCGTTCGGGTGGGATCATCGGGGTTAGTCAAAAGATGAGAGAGGTTTTGGGATTGGCTGAAAAGGTTGCCCAGGGTTCAGAGACTACGGTTCTCCTTGAGGGGGAAACTGGCACAGGGAAAGAACTCCTCGCTGAATATATCCATTTTTTGAGTCCCCGTTCTTCATTCCCTTTTATTCCGATTAACTGTGGGGCTATCCCTAAGGACCTTTTCGAGAGTGAACTGTTTGGTTATGAAAAGGGTTCCTTTACGGGTGCCTTGGAAAAGGGGAAGATCGGCAAGGTTGAGGCGGCAGAAAAAGGGACCCTATTTCTGGATGAGGTAGGGGAACTCTCTCCCTCAGCCCAGGTGAAGGTCTTAAGAGTTCTTGAAGAGAAGGAGTACTTCAGAGTAGGAGGAGTTGAGAAGAGAAAGGCAGATGTTCGGATCATTGCAGCGACGAATAAGGATTTAGAGGCTGAGATCAAAAGAGGAAATTTCCGTGAGGACCTCTACTTTAGACTGAATGTGGTCAAATTGACCATCCCTCCCTTGAGAGAACGAAAGGAAGATATCCTCCCCCTTTTTAAATTCTTCATGAATCATTTTAACGAACAGTTTAAAAAGGGGTTTTTTCATATCTCTCCAGAGGCAAAAGAGATCATCCTTTCTTATCCCTGGTTCGGAAACATCCGTGAGCTTCGAAATGTAGTCGAACGAATCATCCTGTTGGAAAAAGGGGATCAGATTGATCAAAAACATTTGGCTTTTCTCTCAAAACGAGAAGACAAGGTAGAGTTTAAACCCGTCATCCCTGCCCAGGGAGTGATTCTTGAAGAGGTCGAAAAAAATTATATTATCGAAGCGTTAAGGATGAAAAAAGGAAATAAAATGCAAGCTGCCAAACTTCTCGGTATCTCTCGCTCTGCTCTTCTCTACCGGATGGAAAAGTATGGAATAAAGGGATAAATTGCTCGAGTATTTTTGGTGTTCGATAGCAAACAGAATGTTCAAAAACAGACGATTTATTATTATTTAAACATCTCAATAAGTTATCCCAAAATTTTTTCCATCAATATTTGGTATCCATCAGGACTTCGTATCCCTATGCTTCGCTTCTCTTTCCTGTTAAAATTCCAAAACATTTTAATCTTCTTGATTTAAAAGATGTTTTTACAATCCTCCTTTTAAAATACCCGACTTAAGAAAGAGTGGCATTAAAGTTGCTCTTTTGTTTGTATCCTTTGAGTTTATTTTAAAACCGTGAAGATACTCATCGTAGAAAAAGATAAGACCATTGGGGAATCGCTTTCCTATTTTATTAGTCATCGGAAAAACTGTGAGGTTTTTGTTGCATGTGGCAAAAAAGAAGGGGATTCCCTTTTTAAAAAGATTCCTTTCGATCTTGTTCTCTGTGGAGACACCTTCCCAGATGGAGAGGGAATAGAGATGTTAAAAGAATGGATAAGTCAGAATCCAAAACTTTTCTCCATCCTGATGACTGTAAAAAATGATGAGGAATTGAGGCAGGAGGCCGTAAAGGCCGGAGTTCGGGGGTATTTGGTCAAGCCCTTTAATCTTAATCAATTGGAAGAACTTCTGAATTTAGATCGCTTTTAACCAATGATTACTTGGTATTGATTATATATGCCTTACGTAGAGAAAGGAGGTGAAAAATGATGAAGAAAAGGTTTTTTGTTTGGATGCTGTCAGTGGTATTTATCGTTTCGATTTTCAGTCTGACCTTGGCTCAAGAGCAGAAACCCGCAGGTCCTCCACAGATTGTGAAGGATATGGTTGCCAGGGCAAAGGCAGCGATCAAATCGGTCTCGGCAGAGGATGTAAAAGCGGCCATTGATAAGAAAGAGAAGGCTATTATCCTCGATGTCAGAGATCCAGGAGAGTACGCAGCAGGTCATCTTCCTGGGGCGATCAATGTCTCGAGAGGGACATTGGAGTGGGGGATATGGAGTAAGGTTCCGGATAAAAATACTAAGATTTATGTATACTGCAAAACAGCAGGTCGTTCTGCCTTGGCTACCAAGACTCTAAATGATCTGGGCTATAAGAATGCGGTATTGATGGACGCTCAATTTGAGGATTGGATCAAGAAGGGTTATCCTGTGGAAAGATAACGACTAAAAAGTGTGTGGTAGATTATATTAAATCTAAATTGAGCGTTTCAGGGAGAAGAGCAGGAATGCTCCAACGTCTTTTAGAATGCGAATTTTTCTTAAGTGAGGTCAAAACCTTTTGATCCCACGCAGCAGGTGAAAGGTTAACCCAATCTCAATAGTCATTCAGCCATGAAGGAGATATCGCTCTAAAAGCCTTTTTAGCATCCCTGCTCTTCATTGTCAGAATCGGTCCATATAGGTTAAACTAAAATTATTTTGTAATGGTTATGGATATCAATCTTAAATTAACGAGACGGGGGTTTTTAAAGGTTACTGGAGGAACGATAGGGGCACTTTCTCTAAGCCATGAATTGCTTGACTTTAAAACATGGGCTCAGGCATCCACCCATTCTCCCATCTCGATTGTTCCCACGATTTGTAACGGTTGTGGAAACCGATGTGGAATTTATGCCTATGTAAAGAATGGAAGACTTTGGAAGATTGAAGGAAATTTAGAGGCTAACGGGAATCTGGGTGTAGTCTGCCCAAAGGGACACGGATATCTTCACGACTTATACAATCCCGACCGAATTAAAGGTCCTTTAAAAAGGGTTAGGAATAGATTCGAACCTATTTCTTGGGATCAAGCCTATCAAGAGATTGCCCAGAAGATCAACCTCATCCTTATGGATAATGGTCCTCAAAGCATCTTCTGGGTCAATTATCCTCAACCCAATCACCTTTATGCCTTGAGGTTAATGCACTCCTTAGGGAGTCCTCATTATTTTACCCATGGTTCCACCTGCTACACAGCAAGAAATGCGGGTTGGGTGGCAACCGTAGGAAACCTTCCGTCGAATGATCTCTCCAACGCCAAATACATAATGATTATTGGCCGCAATCCTGCAGGAGGAATTGACCTCGGTCAGGTGAAAAGGATTGTGGAGGCCAAGAAGAAGGGTGCAAAGTTGGTGGTGGTTGATCCGAGGCACAGCGAGACCGCCATCCTGGCTGATGAATGGCTTCCCATCAAGCCTGGAACTGATTTGGCCCTCCTTCTGGCCATGATCAATGTGATGGTAAAGGAAGAACTTTACGATAAGAAATTTGTTTCTGAGAAAACCATTGGATTTGAACCATTGACAGATGAGATTGTCAATTATCCCCCGGAGTGGGCTGAAAGGGTATGTGAAATTCCTGCAAAGGTTATTGTCAGAATTACTCAAGAGATGGCCCAGGCCAAACCAAAAGCCCTTATCCATAGAGGTTACCATGGGGCCTTCGGAGCCCAATATCTGAATAGTTTTCAGACTGCTCGAGCCTTAGCCATTGTCAATAGTCTCTTAGGAAATCTTAACCGAGAGGGAGGAATCTATTTCCCGAAGACTGCAAATCTTGGTGAACTTCAACCAAAACATCCAGCCCCCGAACTTCCAAAAGTAGGGAAACTTGATGGTACAGGTGTACCAGGGAGGTATCCCTTGGGAAGCTATGGAGATGGAATCGCACATGCTATTCCAGAGTTGGCACTTCGGGGAGAATTGAAGGCGGGGTTTGTCTACCATTATAATCCACTTCGGACCAATCCAAATCCTAAGAGGGTAATTGCAGGATATAAAAAACTCGAACTTCTTGTAGTAATTGACACAGTGCTTTCTGAAACCGCCTCTATCGCTCACTATGTCCTTCCTGAATCATTCTATTTGGAACGGACCGAAGCCATTGATACCAAACATAGCGGGAAAAGAGCACAGGTAAGCCTTCAACAACAAGTTGTAAAACCTATGTTTGATACAAGACCAGGAACTCAGATCATCATTGAATTGGCAAGACACTTGGGTGTGGGCAAATATTTCAACTTTGATATTGAGGAAGCCAACCGAATTCGACTGAAACCTTTGGGTGTGACATTGGAGCAGTTGAAAGAGAAGGGAATCTTATTTGTAGGAGAGGAGTGGAAGGAGGGATTCGATAAATTAGATACACCCTCCGGAAAAGTAGAGATTTATTCTAAGACTTTAGAACGACTTGGATTCCCCCCCATTCCCCGATGGCAGGAACCACTGGTATCCCCAAATCCAAAAGACCCTCACTCTTTCCGTTTACTACATGGAAAGCAAGCCATCCATACCCACTCTATGACTGCCAACCAACCTGTGCTCATGGCCATTAGCCATCGCTATGATATGATCAGGCTATGGATGAATAAAAAGAGGGGAGAACAGTTAGGTCTTAAAAATGGAGATTGGGTAAGGATTAAATCCTTAGTCGGTGAAGGGAGAATCCGAGTCCGTCTCATTGAGGGTATCCATCCCTCCTGTGTATGGCTTCCGAGTGGTTATGGGATTTTCTCAAAACATTTAAAAACGGCTTATGATATTGGACTATCCTATAACGATTTTCTTCCAACTTATTTCGATCCAACCGTAGGGCATGTGATGGCATCGGAAATTGTGGTTCAAGTGAGTAAGGCATAGAGCAAAGCCTAAAAAATAAGATTTAACTTTAAAATCCACAATCTGAAATTTGGTGAGTTATGGCTCGATATGGAATGGTGATTGATGAAACAAAATGTGTGGGTTGCCATGCCTGCCGTGTGGCTTGCCATAATCAGAACCATCTGGGTGAAAATGAGGCCTATAATCATCTTGAAGAGCGGGAATACGGAAGTTTTCCCAACTATACAAGAGAATTCTTACCTGTCCAGTGTCAGCATTGTGATAACCCTCCTTGTGTCAAAGTTTGTCCTACTGGAGCCTCCCACAAAAGGAAGGACGGGGTAGTCTTGGTAGATAAGAATAAATGCATTGGCTGTAAGTATTGCATTGCTGCCTGTCCTTATAATGTTCGAATCATTAAAAAAGAGGGTTATATTGAAAAATGTCGGTTCTGTATCGAGTTTGTTGAAAAGGGTGAGAAGCCAGCCTGTATGACGACCTGTATGACCGGGGTAAGGATGTTTGGAGATCTGGATGATCCCAATAGTGAGATCTCCCAATACATTATTAAACATAAGTTGAAACAGTTTAAGGCAGAACTCAACACCAAACCAAGAATTTACTATAAAAGGGGATAGCAGGAATGCCTCATAAAGAGAAAGCCTTTTTTTGTGAAGTCGTTTCCTCTCTTTTCTGCCCTCCGGATCAGGAAATGGTGGAGCAGTTAACTCAAGGTCACCTCTATTCCTTTTTTAAGGCCTATGCCCAATCTTTGGAAGGGGAGATCGGATGTTTAAAAGGGTTTTTGCCTGAATCACCCTCCCAAATCCTTTTGAGGGATTTAAAGGAGGAGTATTACCGACTCTTCTCCGATACGGGAGGGGAGAGAATTTCATTGGTGGAGTCTTTTTATAAGCCCTGGACCCAAGACCCTCATTGCAGTCTTCCTTTTGCAAAAGAGAAGGGATTTCTGATGGGCGATTCGGCCGTTCACCTCTCGGCCCTTTTTCAACAATGGGGGATAGAGGTCTCAGGTTCCTTTAAGGGAATGCCGGATCATCTGATCATTGAACTGGAGTTGTTGTCTTATCTCTATCGAGAAGCAGGGGATGAAGTCATTGAGAGGTTTATAAAGGATCATCTCGATTGGATCCCTTTTCTTAAGGAAGCGTGTGAAAGGGCAAATGCCCATCCATTTTATAGGAGCCTCATGGAGGTGCTTCATCTTTTCATCCAAAAAGAAAAAGAGAGATTGGAGAAGAGGAGTGATGGAACGAAGGAAATTTATCCAGAGGTTATTTGAGGCCCTCACTCTTGGAGGATTATTCCTTTTGATCGGATGTAAGCAGAAGGAGAAGTCTCAAGCATTTGGCAATCAGGAAAAACTTTGGAACCTCACAAGCGGTCAAGAAAAAGTAGAAGAACCCATTGAGCTAAGTTATTGGAAGGATACTCCGATCCTCTATCGGGATGCCTCCATGGGGAAAGCAGATCCTTCCTTTGTCCCCAAAATAGGAGGGGGCTGAAGTTAAAATAAGATTCGTCGGCGACGGATCGGAGGAAAGCGCAACCCTAACCCTGGCCGCGAGCAGGTGGTTCGCGTGCCTGTAAAGGCTATTCAGGAGTTTGAGGTGGAAGGGACGATCCATATCATCTGGAATTGGATTGTAGCCATTGATCTCTTTGCAGCAGGCCTAAGCGCTGGAGCTTTCATTATCTCCGCAACAGCCTATTTTCTTGGTCGAGAACGATATGAGACCATGACGAGGATTGGAGCCTATATTGCTCCCTTTCCAGTCCTCGTTGGGATTATTGCCTTGATCTATGACCTGGAAAGACCCCATCTCTTCTGGAAATTATTCCTTACCTTCCAACCCAATTCAGTCATGTCTCTTGGGGCTTGGCTTCTTCTCTTTTTCTCCCTGTTTAGTTTCGCTCATTTCTATCTCTGGCTTCCTGAGAAATTCGATTATTTAAAAATTATTCCTCGAATCCAATCAAATCGATTTTTAAGTCGGTTCAAAGGGGAAAACCTCACTAAGGTCCGGGGATTGATCGCAGGGTTTGGAATTCCTATCTCCATAGGAGTTGGAATCTACACGGGCGTCCTTTTAGGGGCGCTCACTGCCCGACCCTTCTGGAATAATCCAATGCTCCCAATGTTATTCTTAATCTCTGCGATGATGACTGGCTCGGCTGCCATCTGTTTTGTAGGTTGCTTTGTCAAAGGATTTCGGGGAATGACCCGAGACCATATCAATACCAATAAATTTATGATTCATTCCATTGATTTTACCCTCATGGTCTTTTCAATCATCGCTGTCTTCCTTTTTATCTTGGGCTTATACGTTTCACCCCGAAGTTCGGTGGCCGCGGTTCATCTCATTATGGGAGGGGAGTTTACTCTTCTTTTCTGGACCCTTGTGGTCGGGGTAGGCATCCTTCTTCCCCTTTTTTTGGAGGTTTACGAATTGATTCCTCATTACATCTGGCATGTAGAATTGAGAGAGCACAACCCCTGGATTTCTGGCGTGATCACAATTTCTGTCCTCATCGGTGGATTTGCCATGCGATACATTATCATCTATGCAGGCCAGATGGCCCAAATCATCACCTCTTAAGCCAGTGCTTCAAGCGTTTCCAGAAGGTTAATTTTTCAAAGACATAAAGTCCTTCTTGAGGCCTTAAAAAAACCTCTTTTCCTATCTTTAATTTCTTCGGAGATCGGTAGTTAGGATTGCAGGCTATCACCCTCTTCCCATCTCCCCTTTTGATAAAGGCAAGGGCCAGGGGTGAGAGAAATCCTTGGGGTGGGGAATGAAGGATGGTAAAGGATTCGAGGATCCCCATCCCTTCGAGAGGAGGGCCTTCAGAGGTCTTTTCTGGCATATGAATCTCTGGATGATATTCTAATTCCCATCCTCCTACCCTTACCCTTTTTCGGTCGGTTCGTTCAAGAATGGTAACGAAGTTATTATTTCCTAATCCTCCTGTGCTTTGGGCCAAGCCAACCTCTGCCTGTTTCAATTGCCTTTCATTTCCTGCTTCCCCCCTTAGTTGGTAAACGATCTCCACGAGTTGAGCAAGACCAGAGGCTCCCACAGGATGTCCCCTTGATTTTAATCCACCGGATGGATTGATGGGTAGTTTTCCTCTCAGTTCGGTTATGCCTTCTTTTAAGGCCTTCCAGCCCTCTCCTGGGGGGAAAAAACCCAGATCTTCTGTCCCGATGATCTCAAATGGAGTGAAGGCATCATGGACCTCCGCAAATTGAATTTCTGAAGGATTGACCTTTGCCATGCTGTAGGCCCTTCGGGCGGCCTCTTTAGTTGAGTTAAACGAAGTGAGGGATGCACGATATCTCACTGCCATGGTATCTGTGGCATGACCAATTCCGGAAACGATTACAGGGGTAGGTTTTGAAGTGAGAACCATCGCGGCTGCTCCATCCGAAATGGGTGCACAATCATAAAGACGCAGAGGATAGGAAATTATCTGACTCTTTAGGTAGTCCTCTTTGGTAATCCTTTTTTTGAATTGGGCATTTGGATTGAGAAATCCATTGGAGTGGTTTTTGATGGCTACGTGGGAAAGGATGTCTTCAAGCAGAGAGGGAGAGAGACCGTACTCCTTGGCATACCTTTGGGCGATCAGTGCTGCCAATGCAGGCATGGTTGCACCGTATCTCCTTTCAGAGCGGTCAATCACTTCAGAGAGGATTCGGGTGACCTTGGGAGTAGGAAGGTGAGTCATCTTCTCGCCAGCAAGAACCAGAACCTCCTTCATGTGACCTGAAGCAACTGCATAGAAGGCGGCCTCAAACGCTCCTGCCCCTGTCGAAGAAGCGGTTTCCACACGAGTGGAAGGAAGGCCAGTGAGATGGAGGGTATCGGTCAAAAGGGCTGCGACATTTGAATCCCCCACAAATTCCTCCACATTCATGACCCCAATATAGATGGCATCAACTCTTTCCAAACCAGCATCTTTTAAGGCTAACCCTGCTGCCTCAGCCATCATTTTATCAAGTGAGTCCTTTGATCTCCCAAACCTGGTCATTCCAACGCCTGCGATATACACTTCCATTTAAACCATCCTTTGAAAGTTATTCTTAAATGTTATTAGATCCCTTTTTATATTACAATAAAACTTACTGTTTTTACAGGATGAGGGCGTTATAAATAGGAGAAGAATTTTTTAAACCCTGAATTTTTAGCAAAACTAATACTTATCTAACCTATTGAAAATAAAGAAAGATTTAAATTATTACCTTGTGAAAAAATTTTTTTTGACCTTCATCCCTTGGCATATTATATTTATTAAAACCTGAGGTTGTAAAAAAACTACCTGACTTTTGAAAAGGGTAAGTTTTTCCCCTATAGAGTTTTTTTAATTGATAAGTATTTCAATGGATGGGTTTTAATTTTTCTTTCTCCATAGAAAGCTTATCAAGGAATTTTGAACTCCTTCCCTTTACCCAATTGGAAAAATGGATACAACTTCAGGGCTGAGATCATCGGAGGTTGAGGCGTATGGACGAGATCCTTTACCAAAAATTTTTAATGACCAAGATTTCCGATTTGGAATTAAATGTAGAGGAGAGTATAGGGCCTCTTCTTAAAAGACTAAAGAAAGAATTGAAGGCAAGAAAAATTCTTCTTTGGCCTGATTTCTATTTTGGGAATGAGTGGGGATGCGTCAATAAGAAGATCTCGATCAGCATTCCTTTTTATTTGGCCATGCCAGAATTAAGAGAACTTGAGGGGGATCCTCCTACGAAAGAGGAGATTCTGAAGACTCTTCGTCATGAGACGGGTCATGCGGTCAATTACGCCTATAAACTCTGGCAACGGAAAGATTGGAAAGAGATATTTGGTGACTTCCATAAGAAGTATCGAGATGGATATCTTTACCGAGTAAACCCCTGGTCAAAAAGTTATGTTCGCCACCTTCACTACTTAGGAGATCCCCACTACGCCCAAAAACATCCTGATGAGGATTGGGCGGAGACCTTTGCCATCTGGCTGGATCCGAGATCTCATTGGGAAGTCAAATACCGAAACTGGCCAACCGCATTAGAGAAACTCACTTATGTGGCCCACCTCATGGAAGAGATAGCCGGGGAGGAACCTCTGAATTTAGAGATAAAACATGATGGAGCCTATACAGAGATTGAGGAGACCGTTTCAGAATGGTGGGGTTTGGATGGAGAGATTTTGGATCAGGAGCTCCAGGAATATCTTACAGATATGAACGAACTTTTTACCAAGCCCCAAAATGGGTGGAAAAATCTTCTGCCCGCTTGGAAGTTAATTCGAAAATATGCAAGAACCCTTACTGAACAGGTCAGCCTCTGGATCTCAGGTTCAAATAAACACTCGGTTCGGAAAAGGCTTCGCCAGTGGGAGGCGATCTGCCGGAACGAGACGTTGGGGTATCTTCCCGAAGAGGAGGAAAAAAAATTAATTGAATTGACTACTCTCCTAACCTACTATGTGGTGGATGGGGTTCATCACTTCCGCAATTAATCTTTATAAGTTCGTAGCAATAAGTTTGTAGTTCGGAGGTCAATCTAAATCGATAGAGGTTGGCAGTAGGTTTTAGGAGACTTTTGGACTTTTCCCTGAAAAGGTAAGCCACAAGGGCTTACCCTACAAAAAATATTTTATCATTCAATGGATAGGGTAAGGGTTTGTCCCTTACCTCAATAAAAGTTACCCATAAAGGGTTAGCCTAACAATTCTTTTTGGCAGGAGTGGTTTTTCGTTTTCCTTCCCAAGGTGGAAACAAAAGTAACCTGTCTCCTTTTTACTTTTAAGTTATAGGATAATGGTCTTTTTGATTGTTTTGACAACCTCTTCAGGCTCATCAATGAGTCGGAGGATTTCAAAATCGGAGGGTGAGATCTTTCCCTCCTTGAGCACAACCTCTCTAAGCCATTCCAAAAGACCTCTCCAGTAATTGGACCCTACCAAAATCACAGGAAAGGGTTTAATCTTATGGGTTTGAATGAGAGTTACAGATTCGAGAAGTTCGTCCATTGTTCCAAATCCGCCAGGAAGGATAATATAGGCCACGGCATACTTGACAAACATCACCTTCCGGACAAAGAAGTACCGAAAACTAAGGGAAACGTTTGTATAGGGATTGGGTTTCTGCTCAAGAGGGAGTTCTATATTTAAGCCAATCGATTTTCCCCCTACTGATGAAGCCCCTTTATTCGCAGCCTCCATGACACCCGGACCACCTCCCGTGATCACTGCAAAACCATTTTGAGCCAAAAGCCTGCCGATCTGCTCGGCTATCTGATAAATTTCATCTTGGGGTTTGGCCCGCGTTGAACCAAAGACGCTTACCGCCGGGTGGTATTTAGCAAGGGTTTCAAAGCCTTCCACGAATTCGGCCATGATTCGAAACATCCTCCAAGAGTCCTTGATCGTAATTTCATCAATCACATACTGTCTATCAATCATGGTTCCTCCTATTCTCAGGATTTGGGAATGGTGGATGATGAGCCATTGATTTATTTTATTGATAAATTAAGAATTTTATATTAGGAAAAAAGTAATTTAAAGTCAATCCTACACCTTAGCGCGATGTGCATCGTGTTTCAGTTTAAAGGATCTTCACCATGAGAGTTGAATTCTTGGGCGGAGTTCAAACCGTTACGGGTTCTGCGACCCTTTTAGAAAAGGGGACACTGAAATGGCTTGTTGACTGTGGGATGTTTCAGGGCGGCAAAGAACTCGAGGAGAGAAACCACAACGTTCGCCCCTACCACCCTCAAGACCTCTCCTTTATCTTACTGACCCATGCTCATATTGACCACAGCGGTCTCATTCCAAAACTTGTCAAAGAAGGATTTTGTGGAAAGGTGATCTGCACCAAGGCCACTATGGACCTCTGCGAGATCATGCTTCAAGATAGCGCCCATATCCATGAGATGGAAGCAGAATGGCGGAGTCGGAAGAACAAAAGGTCTGGCCTAAATGAATCCACTCCCCTCTACACCATAAAGGATGTGGAGCGGAGCCTTCGATTTTTTCATCCTATCCATTATGATGAAATGGTTTCCTTAGGGGATGATGTGAAGGCAAGGTTCCGAGATGCAGGTCATATTTTAGGGTCTGCCATCATTGAACTCTGGGTAAAGGAGAATGGCCAGGAGAAGAAATTGGTCTTCTCTGGCGATTTAGGGAATACGGGTCAACCTCTTCTTAAAGACCCTACCCTGATTGAAGAAGGGGATGTTTTATGGTTGGAATCGACCTATGGGAATCGGTCTCATAAATCGCATGAAGAAACAGTTCAAGAATTAACAACGATCATCCAGAAGGCAATCCGCGAACAGGCAAAGGTCATCATCCCTGCCTTTGCAGTGGAGCGGACCCAAAATATAATTTTTACCGTTGGCCAGCTAATCAAAAAAGGAGCCATCCCTTCCATCCCGGTTTATATCGATAGTCCTCTCGCAATCTCTGCCACAGAGATCTTTAAGAAAAACCCTGATTGTTTCGATGAGGAAACGAAAGCCCTTCTACTGGAGGGAGAAAATCCGTTGGAATTTCCTGAAATCCTCTACACCCAAACCACCGAAGCCTCCAAAGCCATTAATGAAGACCCAAGGCCAGGGATCATCATCTCTTCCAGTGGAATGTGTGAGGCTGGAAGAATTAAACACCACTTGAAGCACCATCTTTGGCGAGAATCCTCCCATATTGTTTTCATCGGTTATCAGGCAGAAGGGACAGTGGGTAGAAGAATCGTCGATGGAGCAAAGATGGTGAGACTCCTCGGAGAAGAGATTGCAGTCAAGGCCCATATTCATACCCTGGGGGGTTTTTCTGCTCACGCAGACCAGAAGGGGCTTCTCGATTGGCTCTCCCATTTTAAAAACCCTCAACTTGAGGTCTTTATTAACCATGGGGAAGAGAAGATTTCCAGGGAATTTGCTCAACGAATCCACGAGCAATTTCCTTTCAAAACAAACCTCCCCAAATGGAGGGAGAAAAGATCTCTTTTGGGATATGAAAGAGAAGGAATGGAGGAACCCTTCCCCCAGGAGGAGAAGGAAGAGGTTCCATCCCCTTGGGACACCCTTATGCTCCTTTCCCATCAATTAGATCGACATTACAAGAGGCTTCGCCGAAAATTGAGACATTTAAAATCAAAGGGAAGAGGGATCCCTGACCACCGATCGTTGAGAAAATTGGAAGAAGTCAACCAGAGGTTAGAGGAGCTTGATTCAGAAATCGAATAGGGAGGAAAAATGAAACGGATGGCTTTTGTAATAGGGATTCTTTGGATAGGGTTTGCTCTGATCCCTAAGGAGGGATGGACGGGGATGGTCATCGAACAGGTGATGAGGGATATGGATGGAAAACCTGCCTCAGTCATCACCTATTATTCAGGATTTAGATTCCGCACTGACCATCTGGAGGAGGGCCTGACAACGATCATTGATTTCAGGGAAGACCGATTGGTCATGATCGAACACTCTTCCAAAAGCTATGTAGAGATCAAATTCTCCCAGTGGGAAAAGGAGGTTTCAAGGCGGCTTAAAAAAGACTCCCCAGCCCTTACACCAAAGGAAAGAAAGATTATTGTGAGAAAGACAGGTGAGACAGCCATCATCAATGGCTTTCCTACAGAGAAGGTCGAAATCATAGCAGATGGAGAGCTAATCGAGGAGAATTGGGTCACCCGAGAGGTGGAGATGGGAGAGATGGAGAGGGTGAATGAGAAAATAGTTAGAGGGTTTTCAAAGCAGTTCCGCTCCGAGATGAAAGAAGGAAGGGAGATCTACGAGAAGTTAAAGCCCTTTGGGTTTCCTATTTTGGTGAAGGATTATACCATGACTTATGGATTGGGAGGGATCCACCGGCTTGAAGTAAAAAAGATAGAGAAAAAAGAATTGAAAGATGAAATTTTCTATCCGCCCACGGGCTACCATCACGTCCTCCCCAAACCTTCGAAAAAGTAAACTCCAAATATTTCCTCTATAGGATTTGGGGGGTTCTTGATCTTTAGGTTTGATCTGAATCAAGTCTATTGGCCCTTCTTAAATCTTGATGATCTCGCCCTCTATCTTTTCGCCGATCGTTAATATCCCGATAGTCCCCTGACGGATGAAGGAACGTGTGGGGGAACCCGGATTAAAGAAATAGATCCCTTTCACCTGGTGATTGGCCGGTGTGTGAGAATGGCCATAGATAATGGCGTCCACCTTATCGAAGGCATCCCGAACCCTTGACTCCAACCCAAAAGGAGGTCCTCCACCATGGATTAGGCCGATCCGGAATCCTCCGAGTTCAAAAACCTTTTTATAAGGGAAGGCCTCTCGAATTTCAGGAGGGTCCATATTCCCGCAGACCGCGATAAGATCTTTCAGCCCTGAAAGATATTCTGCAATGCGAAAATCAATAAAGTCGCCAGCATGAATGATCTTTTCCACATCTTTGAAATAGCCCTCTATAATCTTCCTAAATTCAGAATGGGGTTCTTTTAAGTGAGTATCTGAAATCACACCGATCTTCATCCTCAATCCCCCTCCCTCAGAATCTATCGTTCTTTATCCTTCCCGAATAGGAGTAAATCATATCAACCGAGTGATTCTAAGAAGTGCTATCGAAAGCAGGAATGCTTCATCGTTCTAATGAACAATATAATATCTTTTTCTATAATCGGAAAGACCTTCCACCCATTTATGAGTTTATCTCGTTGGAGTTATATCATCCCCATCCCCAAGTGGAGAGGATGAAGGTGAGCCGCCAAAGGCGAACCTCGCCATGGGCGGGGGGATTTTCATGGTTCGTGGGTGACAAAACTTTCATGAAAAGTTATAATGGTTTTATGAAAATCGGAAAGAAAAAGAAGGCACTGGTTCATATCGCTAAAGAGGACCTTGGGTTGGATGAGGAATCCTATCGCCAGATTCTCAAGGCAGTGGCTGGGGTAGAGAGTTCAACTGAATTGACCCGGAAGGGATTTGAGAAGGTGATGACCCGTTTCCAAGAGATGGGGTTTAAAGGCCTTCTTCCGAACCCCTACCATCCAAGCCCTAAATCAAGGCTTATCCCTGCTGGGAGTCCTCAAGGTGAGGAATCGATTACCTCCAGTCAGCAGGACTTTCTCACTTACCTCTTAGGGGAATTGGGATGGACAGACGCCCATTTTCAAGGCTTCTGCCAGCGGATTATCAAAAGGCCTAATCCAATGACCAAGCGAGATGGACAGAAGATCATTATTGGATTGATGGCCATTTTAAGAAAGAGGGCCTTATCCTCAAAGAGAAAGGATTTGCCTTCCCATCGTCCCCCTCTTGGGGGAAATCAGGTGAGTCTTCACCAATAAGGGAGAGAAAAAATCATGAAACGCTATTGGAAACTTATCCTTGCAGGAGTCCTCCTCCTGTTGGTTGTCTTCATCACAATGGCCAGGGAGAGTGCGCCGGGTTTTGTTGAGATGGAGGTAAAAGGGGTGAGACTTGATTGGATTGGACAAAGTCCTGTCGTCATCCTGTCCGATAAAGAGGGTAAAAAATTATTTCCAATATGGATTGGGTTTCCCGAAGCCAATGCGATCGATAAGGAACTTCGGCATCTCTCCTCAACAAGACCCATGACTCATGACCTGCTTCATTCCATTCTGGGTCAAGTCCAGGTTAAAGTGAAGGAGGTGAAAGTCGTTGACCTAAGGGATAATACTTACTATGCTACCCTTTCGCTGATCTCCAACAAAAACCTAATCGAAGTGGATGCTCGGCCAAGCGATGCCATTATCCTTGCATTGAAATCGAAATGCCCCATTTATGTCTCAGCAAAAATCCTCGAACAAAAAGGAGTTGCCTTAACCCAAACCCCTACCCATTCCGAGCGCTATGGGATTCGGGTTCAGGAACTCACCCCTTCCTTGGCTTCTCATTTCAACTTTAAGGGACCCAAGGGAGTTCTGGTTTCGGAGGTAGTGGGTGGCAGTCCCTCTGAACTTTCTGGGATCAGGGCAGGGGACATTATTTCAAAGGTCAATTTGAAAGAGATAGGAAGCCTTCGACAATTTGAAGAAGCGATGGATGAGGCAAAGGGAGGGAGTTCAATAAAACTCTTAATTTTTAGAGAAGGTAAATTTCAAGAGATACAACTCTCCTTACGCCCTTAACATCCTATTTTCTAAAGTTTGCTATCATTAAAGATCCAAAACTTCGCATCAATTATCGAGCCTTTTCACAATGGGAACCTTGATAAAGGGAACCCCCTCTTCTTTTAAAAGGGCCTCCTTTTGGGGAGTAGCGGTCCTTTTAATATTTCTCTTCTCAGCTTCCCCCCAATGGATTTTAAGAGCCTCTTTGGCAAAATTCCTCCCTACATCCTCAAAATACTTATCCAGATATTCATTGATCATTCGGAAGGTTTGTTGAAGGCTCATCTCCTTTCTTCCCTTCTCCTCCACATCCTTCCTCCTCCCCTCCGCCTTTTTTATCGCAAAAGGAGAGAAGACCTTTTCAACATCGGTATCATTGCAGATCGGCCAATTAATGATTCCTGCCGATTTCTGCTCCTCATAGGAGGTGCTATCCTTAAACCAGCACTCAAAAAGATGACCATTTGAGCAGACGAGGTCGTAGGCAATCATATCCTTTCTCCAAAACAAAATTAACATCTTAAATCCTTTTTAGCAAGGTATTTTTGGTAAGATCAAATTGTAACTCTTTGGAAAATCTATTATAATTTTAATATTACCCTCGAAGGAGGTCTGTCATGAGAAGAAAAGGACTCTATGTGTGGTTGGGATGGGTAATGGTTTTATTGCTATCTCTTTGCTTCAATGTAGAGGCAAAAAAGAAGATGGAGTTGGTTGGCAGAGAGACACCAAATTTTACCTTGCCTTCGACCGAGGATCGACTCATCAATTATGCGGAGGAGTATTATGGGAAATACCATCTCATTATCACCTTCTTTCCGGCTGCCTTTACCCCTATCTGAACGGGTGAGATGGAGGGCCATCAGAGGAATCTCTACCTCTATGAGCGCTTCAACGCCCGGGTTCTGGGTGTCAGTGTAGATGATGTGATTATCCTAAAATATTGGGCAAAAAGTCTGGATTTAACCTTTCCCCTTCTTTCCAATGTGACTGGGTTTTTAGGAGCCTCTTTTGGAGTGGAACCCTCTTTGGAGATTAAAGGGTATCCAGTCTTTTCGCGAAGAACAGTCATTATTGATAGAAGAGGGGTGATCCGATATGTGCAGGATGGATCTCCCCGCTATAAAGAGATCCTTCTATTGCTTAAAAAGTTGAACGAGGAAGGTCAATGATCCTTATAAGCAGGAGAGAAACGATGAGAAAACAATCCTTTACTCTATTTTTATTAAGCTTCTGTCTCCTTTTACTGATGGGATGTGCCACTTTGGAGACGAAGAAGAAACCCTATGAAGTCACCCCCAAAGGAACAGTGGTTTATAGGGGAGAATTTGAGTTTATACTCCCCCCACTTGGTTGGAATATCTTCTGGCCAGAAGGAGAGGACGAGGGGGAGTTTGCATTTGGATTTATGAGGAGAGACCCAGGCCCTTTTCCATCTCAATCTATCTTTGCCTATGATGAGGAGCCATTTGGATGTTCAACTACCTTTGAGGGAAGGGAGAAGGAGTTCTTTAAAAGGTTTCTCTGGAACGCCATATTAAAGTTTGAAGTCTTAGAGAGAAAGAAGGTTCAGGTCCTTGGGCAAGAAGGGCTATCGGTAACCGTTGAAGGGAAAGATCCGGTGAGAAAGGAGAAGGCAAAGGCCAAGGTGATTTTTACGAAACGGGGGGAGAGGATTGTGGCCTTTTATATTACCCAGTGGAGGCCCATTGATGGCGTTTATGACCCTTCGGCCTTTGAGGTTTTTGATAAATTTGTTCAATCCTTTAAGTACTTAAAAAAATCCTTTTATGAGACCCTATGAGTCCAGATAGGATGGTATTTCTTTCTTTTAGGTTAAAAAAGGAAGGGAGGAGGTCATGAAGGTTTCCGTTCATCAATCAACCTTAGAGGTGGTTCAGGGTGATATCACCCAACAGGATACCGAGGCCATTGGAAATGCCGCAAACTCCCGACTGGCAGGGGGAGGCGGAGTGGATGGTGCGATTCATAGGGCAGGGGGACCAGCCATTATGGCTGAACTCAGGGCCAACTATAAAGGGTGCCCCACCGGATCTGCGGTGATTACAGGAGGTGGGAACTTGAAGGCAAAGTACGTAATCCATGCAGTAGGACCAATCTATTCAGGATCACCCAAAGACGCAGAACTCCTCTCCAGCGCCTATCGAAAAAGCCTGGAACTCTGCACCCAACACAAAATCTCTTCGATTGCCTTTCCCTCAATCAGCACAGGGGTATATGGTTATCCTGTTGAAGAGGCCTCTCGGATTGCTTTAACAACTGTGAGAGACTATCTAACCGATCATCCCGAAATCAAACTGGTTAGGTTCGTCCTTTTTGACACGAAAACCTTTGACGTGTATAAAGAAGCCCTAAGAGAGATCGTGGTATCCCAAAGGGGTTAATTCTTCTTAAATCCCTAACCTAAAATCTTCTTCAGTGCCTCTTCAGTTTTTCGTCCCCTTGGCCCTTCTCCTGGAAGGTAGAGCATGACCCCTCTCCCACTCTTTAGAGGGATGATTTCAATCTTTCCCTCCGAGGCCATTTTATTGGTCAGTTCGATTGGGTCTTTATTAAAATGTTTTCGGAAGGCGTCGTTAAACCCACTAAAGACACTATGAATCCCTCGGTAGGGTTCTCTTCTCAACTTTTTGATTCCTTCAAGGACGAACTCCTCATCTGTAAGAGTCCGATCCTCAGGCTCAACGATTGTTCGAATCACCTCTTCCACAGATGGTCTTTGAGGAGCCTCTCCAGGTAAAAAGAGCATCACCCCTCCCTTAAAGGGTCTTGTCTCAATCTTTCCCTCTCGAGCGAGTCTATGGGTGGCCTCGATGGGATTCGCATTAAAATACCTTCGAAAAGCCTCGTTGAATCCACTGTATACGCTATGGATACCCCGAAAGGGCTCCTTTCTTAACTTCCTAATGGCCTGAATCACAAATTCTTCCTCGCTCAATTTTCTCTCTTCCTCCATCTCTCCCTCCTTTTTTGCCCTATTTTCTGATTCCTTAAGACTAATTTAAGGGTTGAAAGATTAGAAAATTTTAATCTTTTTTTAATCTTCTTTTAATGTGGATGTGGTATAAGAAAACTAACAAAAAGAAAAAAACTCTTTCCTCCTCATTACTACAAAAAAATCCACCTAAACGGTGGATTTTTTTTGAGAACCCCACGGCCACTTCATTTCAGTCTCTTAAAATCAAACCCCTCTTTCAGGATCTCTTCCTTAAAATCCTTTACCTCTATCTTGTTCTCAATCGCATGAAGGATTTCTGGGACTCCTTTGGTCTCTCCAAGGAAGATACAGCCTACCACTCGGTCCTCTTTAAAGGTCACTTTGCAGTAGTGACATCTTTCTCGGTCGCTTCTAACCACACATTCCAGTTTTCCTTCGGGATCAATCTCCCCTGCAGAGGTGAGGTCTATGCCCACCACTTTTAGTTTATTTGAAACGACCGTTCCTTCATAGAGAACGTCCCCTCCTGCCATATTCATTCCGGCGATCTCTCCCTGTTTCTGGGCTGCAGGCCAGATTCCATAGACTCGCCCCCGATGTTCAGAGCAATCCCCTGCTCCATAGACCCCTCTAAAACTTGTCTCCAATCGATCATTGACTAAAATTCCATTGTTGATCTCCAATCCCATTGCCCGTGCCAGTTGAACATTTGGCCGGACGCCTGCAGAGATGATCACCATCTCCCCTTCAATGGTTCTTCCATCTTTCAGGCGAACCCCTTCTACCTTCTCCTTGCCAAAGATCTCTTCTGTGGTTCCGTTAAGGAAAAAAGTAAACCCCATCCTTTCCATCTTCTCCTGAAGAAAGGTTGCCCCTTCAGGATCCATCTGCCTTGGAAGGATTCTTGGATTATGTTCAATGACCGCAACCTTTAAGCCTCGCCTTAAGAGAGCTCCTCCTGTTTCCAATCCCACCAGCCCTCCACCGATGAGGATCGCTTGCCTTACCTCTGAAGAAAACTCCTTTATCTCAATGGCATCCTTCATTGTCCGAAGGGTAAAGACTCCCTTTTTGTCTGACCCTTTGAGCGGGGGAAGAAAGGCACATCCACCTGTGGCCATAAGCAAAAGATCATAGGGATAGATCTTCTCTTTTTGGCTCCTGACCTCTCCTTTATCAGGATAGACCTCCGTAATCCTTTCTTCCAAGTGGAGAAAGATCTCCTTATCCTTGTAGAAGGCTTCTGAATGAATGGTAATTCCTTGAAGGGTTACTTCGCCTGCAATCAACTCTGGGAATCGAACCCTGTAATAAAAGGGATAGGCTTCATCGGTAAAGATTCTTATCTCACCTTTCGGGTCGCTCTCACGGATCTTTACGGCCGCCCTTGCTCCTGCCACACCATCTCCAATGACCAGATACCGTTTCATCCCTCCTCCTTTTTTGGCAAAATAAATCGGTCCCACATGCTTAAGTCACTCTCATCGCATCTCGAAGTTCACGGGACAGGAGATCTACCGTCCCTCGGGTTCCGCCAGCAAGTTTCCTCTTCCATTCCCCCTCGGTCTCAAATCGGTCATCCCCGATTCGATCTCCCCAATTCTTAATCGCCTCCCTTATCCCAAAATAGTCAAAGGCATCTTTTTTTAACTCTTTTGACCGAGCCATGACCTCTGGGCTGACCCGGATAAAGGCCCTGAGTGCTGCCCCTGTCTTTATACTGTATTTCCTGCCTGCCCATGCCTTTGGGAAGATCGCCACAATGGCTTTAAAATAGTTTCTGAAGAAGCGTTTCCCATTCTCCTCAAACTCTTTAAAGCGCTCAGGTCCACCTACCTTTTCAATAGTGTTAAAGAGATCGACCATCTCATCAGCCAGAGAGGCCTGGGAGACTTTCCCTTTCCCAACGCCCAATATCTTTATCTCTTCACGCAGTGGAGAATCTTCCTCTTCATTGAGTTGACGGATGATATCATGGGCTAAAGCCTGATAGCGATCTGCATAGAGTCTTCGCCCAGCCAGTGAGATGAGGTGGGAGGGGTTGAGACGAGTATGTTTGGCATTGATGGTTACAAAGAGTTCAACGGTCTGTCTGGGATCCAATGAATCAAAAAGGACGGCAGGAACATCTATTTCCATCGTCTTATCCGGATTTGCACCAAGAGCCAGGAGCCTGTGTTGACCATCGAGACATCGAAGGATCCCTGATTCTTCTGGAATCTGAAGCATTCCAATATTGGGATTCTTCCCAAGAGGTGAAAACTTGAGTCGCTTCTCTGTGATCATAATGACTGCCCCTGGGATGGCAGGAAGATTCTGGGCCTCCTGACAATCAGAATAGTATTGGACGAGTTCTCTAATCTTCTTCCGAATCATGGGCCTTTGGAAGGCTGCCTCACTTCTGCCGATCCTTTTTTCAAGGAGTTCCCAATTGATGGGACTGGATTTAGATGGTTTTTTCTTTTTTGCTCCTTCCTCAAGGATCGGGTAATCCAATACCTCAAATTTCACTAATTTCTGAATGTCATTTGAGGTAAAAGAGGTTTGATAAAATTCTACCCCAAACTGCCTTACCTTGTGAGCCGGAATAGTGATCATGAACCCCACCTCCTTTTTGATTGGAAGGTGGAAGGTAGAAGAGAGAACTTATGATCAAGCCCCCATTCTACGTTCCACTCTCAGATATCATTATAGATAGCAGAATTTGATGACCTAAACAAGTGATTTTTACCTCTGGGCAAAAAGCGCCCCAGGGTCTATTTGATGTGCTTGCATGTCAAAAAGCAGGGATGATATAATGGTTCAGGTCATTTTCTGAAAGGGGATTCCTTGGGTGAGAAACAGACCTTATCGAATTATTCGAAGACCTAAAAAAGGGGGTTTGCAGAAATCGGTCGAAGAGATTCTGAAGGAAATTAAGAGGAATCAACCCAAATGGAGTGAGTATCGGGAGCGTTCCCTCCAGATCCATGGCCTTATCTGCGCAAAGTGTGGAAGGGAGTTTGATTCCAAGACCCGACATCTTCTGACCGTTCACCATAAAGATGGAAATTATTTGAATAATCCGCCGGATGGATCAAATTGGGAAAATCTATGTGTTTACTGTCATGATGACGAGCACAGTCGAGACCTTTTGGGAGAATATTGGAGCGAGGGGCAGGAGAAGTAAAAAGGTTATGAGAAGCCTTTATAGTTCGATGCGATCAAGAAGCGTAATGCCTGTATAGTAGCAGCAACAGGCACTCTCAAAATTATTATCAAAGGTTCTCTGTTTTCCATCCTGGAAGAGGATTCGAACATAACACATTCCCCCTGGCTGTTCCGAGGAACGAGTTTCAATCACCACCCCACCTCCCCAAGATTTGTATCGTTTATGATAAACTTTATCCCCGACCCGAAGGTAGGTGTGCCTTTCTCCAGTGGGCTTTTTGGGCAGGCGGTCACTCTTCTGGGGGATATTCTTCAATGGGTCTCCTTTTTAACATTATATCATATTTTAGATAAAACCTCTTACTTTCCCCTATCTTCTCCTGGTATCCTTATCCCAAAAACTCTAAGAATATCCTCTATAAACCCCTATGAAGTCATCCATTAGGGAAGCTCACCCGTTGACCTTATTTTTCCTCACCTTTATAGGGGAGGGCCTCGTCGATCAACATCACGGGGATGTCATCCTTGATGGGATAGAGTAAGCCGCAAGCCTTACAAATCAACCCATCTTCTTTCTGATTTAAAAAGATATCTCCCTTACATTTTGGACAGGCCAAGATGTCCAAGAGCTCTTTGCTGATAGGCATCTCCATTCTCCTTTTTTCTCATCTTTCTCGTTTCGACTCTTGGAGAAGGATCCAATGAACCGCTCCCAAGAGGTCTTCAGCCACATAATCTGGCTTTACTTTCCATTGGTCTCTAAAGTATTCCCACTCCCCTTTTCCATATCCTGTGAAGACCAGGATGGTCTTGGTGCCAATCAAATGGCCAAATTCGATATCTACCCCACGGTCTCCAACCATATAACTGATAGAGCAATCGAGGTTCAACTCTCTTACCGCATCCTCCACCAATCCTGGGGCCGGTTTTCGGCATCGACACCTCTGCCGATAGGGAGGTGGTCCTACATCGGGGTGATGGGGACAGTAATAGATTCCATCGAGATAGGCGCCTTCCGCCTTCAAAAGATCCTGCATCTTCTGGTGAACCTGATGGATCAATGATTCTGGGAAATACCCCTTTGCGACACCGGATTGATTGGTGATCACTACTGCCTTAATCTGATGTTGGTTTAATAACCGAATGGCCTCCCCCACACGGGGCAGGAGTTTCAATCGGTCGATGTGATTCACATACCCCACCTCTTCATTAATTGTTCCGTCTCGATCAAGAAAAACCGCTGGATGTCTCATCGTTAATGGATCTTAAAAATATCGTGACCGTGCCTCCAGGCTGGAATAAGTTTTAGTCCAGAGGTGTCTCCATGTCTCGTTTCTGCCATCACTCTCCCTCTCTCCCTATCACCCCATTGCCCCATCGTTCCATCTCTCTAATTGAAACTGGTCCGGAGGGGTGAATCGCAAAAAAGATCGGTGGGTCATCCAATCTCCTACATTGAAATAAAGACATTGTCGGCCCTCAACCCACTCCTCAGCCCTCTCAGGATAGTGCGAATGTCCAAGGATGACGAGTTCAAACCCTTCTAAGAATTTCTGATAGGCAAATTCCTTAAAGGCAGGAGGTGGGGCCGAAGAGAGGTGGTGGTATCTCTGATAACTGGTTTGACTCATCTTTTGGGCCACCCTCAAGGAGAGGTTTGGACCCACCCAATGGATGAGATGATAGGTCCATCGGTTCTTTAGGAGCCTTCGAAAGAGACGATACCTCCACTGCTTCGGATTGGAAAGGTCCCCATGGGCTATAAAGGCCCTCTTTCCTCCAATCCTCTGCTCACACCCATCGGCGTGAACAGGAATCTCCATGGCAAACTGTTCTCTGAAAAACGAGGAGAGGAAGAAATCGTGATTCCCTTCAAAATATTCAATCTGAATTCCTTGATCATAATAATCCCTCAGCCTTTTTAAGACAGGTAGATAAAACGAAAGAGGGGAGGGTCTTTCCCTTATGAAAAGATTCTTAAAGCCGAAGAAGAATTCGAAAAGGTCACCTAAAATGATGAGTTTTGCCATCCGATTCTTCTCCCCTTCTAAGAAACGAAGAAAGATTTCTATCTCCTCTGCCTCATTCCCAGTAAAATGGGCATCTGAAACAAAAATCCAATCCTTTCCATCCCGCCCCAAACCCGCTCCCTACCTTCCTACTCCACAATAGTCAAACCCTAACCGCTTCATCTGTTCTGGATCGTACACGTTTCTTAAATCAATGAAGATCGGACTTTTAAGCAGGGCTTTGATTCGAGGGAGATCCAATCTTCGAAACTGGTTCCATTCAGTCACTAACACCAGGGCATCAGCCCCTTGAGCCACTTCATAGGCATCGCGTCCGTAATCGATATTCGGGAAGACCATCTTTGCCTCTTCCATGGCTGCAGGATCGAAGGCCTTCACCTTGGCCCCTAACTTTAAGAGATGGCCCATGATGGCGATAGAGGAGGACTCTCGAATGTCGTTGGTATTGGGTTTGAAGGAGATGCCCAAAATCCCAATGGTCTTCCCTCGGAGATCTCCTACTTTTTGCTTTATCTTCTCCACCATCCTCAACCGTTGCTCCTCATTGACTTCGATCACTGAGTTGAGAATTTTAAAGGAGTAACCCCGTTCAGACGCCATTCTGGACAGCGCCCTTGTATCCTTAGGAAAACAGGAACCGCCATATCCTGGACCTGGATGAAGAAATTTTCTTCCAATTCTCCCATCCAATCCCATCGCTCGAGCGACATGGTGAACATCTGCCCCCATCAATTCACAGAGGTTAGCAATCTCGTTGATAAAGCTCACCTTTGTGGCCAAAAATGCATTGGCAGCATATTTGATCATTTCAGCGGTTTCAAGGTTGGTCAGCACAAAGGGGGTTTCGATGAGGTAGAGGGCACTGTAAATCTCCTTCATAATGGCAAAGGCCTGTTCGTTTTCTGCCCCAATGGTTACCCGATCGGGTCTCATAAAATCCTCAACCGCAGAACCCTCTCTCTGGAATTCTGGATTGGAAACAATATCGAAAGAGATGGGCTTGAGCTGATACTCCCTGATCAACTCTTTTAATCGACGGCAGGTTCCCACTGGAACAGTGGATTTGACTACAATGACTTTATATCCATCCATCGAACGGGCAATCTCCTTGGCCACTCCTTCAACCGCCTGCAGGTCTGCCGAACCATCATCATTGGAAGGAGTTCCCACTGCAATAAAGATTACCAGACTGGAGGTGACCCCTTCGGAGATGCTCGTTGAGAACCTCAGCCTCCCCTCCCTCAGGTTTTTTTGGACGAGGTCTTCTAAACCTGGTTCAAAGATAGGGATTTTCCCCTGTCTGAGGAGATCGATCTTCTGTTGGTCGCTATCGACACAGGTTAGATTCATTCCGAACTCTGCCAGACAGGCTCCGGTCACCAATCCCACATAACCTGTTCCAATCACACAGATATTCATCTTAAACTCGAACGTTAACCCAATATTGATAAAAATTTATAATGGGATGATAAAAAATGCAAGATCAAAAAGTGGTTTCAACCCTCTCCTTAGCGAACGCTAATAAATATTCTTTCAATGCCTCAGACCAAGATCGTAAGGACATTCCAGTCTCCCTTTTGAATTTTTGAGTGCTCAGCACAGAATAGGAAGGTCGGATTGCGGGTCGGTTCAGTTCTTTAGAGGAGATAGGGATGATCTTTACCCCGGTCAAACCGGAGAGCTTTACTACCGCATGTCCAAAGGTATACCAACTACAGAGGTCACTGTTGGCCACATGAAAGATCCCGCGAGCATTGGATTGAATTAAAATTGAAATCGCCTTTGCCAGATCAGCCGTGTAGGTAGGTGAACCAATCTGGTCATTCACAATCGATAGAACTCTCTTCTCCCTTGCCTGCTGAAGGATAGAGGTAACAAAATTTTTTCCATATCTTCCAAAGAGCCATTGTGTCCGAACGATCAGAAAATCCTCCATCTGTTCTTGGAGGTACTGTTCTCCCTTTAATTTAGAAAGACCGTAGACATTGAGGGGATGAGGAGGATCGTTCTCTGTATAGGGCTCTCTCTTTCTTCCATCAAACACATAATCGGTGCTGAGATAAACCACCTTGGCCCCACACCTCACTGCTCCCAACGCCACATGTTTCATCCCTTCGGCATTGATGGCAAAGGCCTTTTCCTTATTGGTCTCACATCCATCCACATCGGTATAGGCAGCCACATTGATCACAACCTCTGGCCGAAGATTCTCTATTTTTGAGATCGTATCGCTTTCATCCTGAATATCGATATCCCCTAAATCCCAAGCCCAGATTTCCCGATCAGGATACTGGTTGACCTGGAAGGAAGATTGGAGGACCTCGACCAACTCCCTTCCCAACATCCCCTTTGCCCCAATGATAAGCAATCGCTTCATCCCTCTCAATTTGAAGCCAAGACCGTTACGTTTTCCCTTATCGATCTTTATACATTCGGTGGTAATAGGTCAGATATTCTCTGGTCTTGATCTTTCTCCACCATTCCTGATGAGTCTGATACCATTCGATCGTCAAACGGATTCCTTCTTCAAACGAGACCGTAGGTTTCCAACCGAGCTCTCTCTTGATCTTGGAGAAGTCAATCGCATAACGGCGATCGTGCCCTGGACGGTCTGTGACATGTCGAATCAGGGAATAAGGTTTCCCCAACCAATCCAGAATGGTTTGGGCTACCACAAGGTTTGGCCTTTCGCTTTGTCCACCAATATTATAGATTTCACCTTCTTTCCCATGGTGAAGCACCACATCCAAGGCCCGACAATGGTCTTCTACATAGATCCAGTCCCGAACATGCATTCCATCCCCATAAATGGGGAGTTCCTTATCTTCGATCGCATTGGAGATCATTAATGGAATCAACTTCTCAGGAAATTGATAAGGACCGTAGTTATTGGAACATCGGGTAATCAGGACCGGCAGTCCATAGGTCTTATAGTAAGACCGGATGAGCATGTCGGCTGCGGTTTTGCTTGCGGAGTATGGACTATTGGGGGCAGGGGGGGTTTCCTCTGTAAATGCTCCGGTCTCACCCAAAGAACCATAGACCTCATCGGTGGAGATGTGGAGGAAACGGATTTTCTGCTGGGGGAAAAGCTTTCGGATGGCTTCTAAAAGGACAAAGGTTCCAAAGATATTGGTTTTGATAAAGGCGCTGGGGTCTTCGATCGACCGATCGACATGAGATTCCGCTGCAAAGTTGACAATGGCATCAATTCCTTTTTCAACGATCTCTCCCATCCGGACAGGGTCCGAAATATCCCCTTGAATGAAATGATAACGGGGGGAGTGAGAGATATCGGAGAGGTTCTCCAGATTTCCAGCATAGGTGAGTTTGTCCACGTTGATGAGAGAGTAGTCTGGATAGGTCTTTAGCATATATCGAATGAAGTTACTTCCAATGAATCCACAACCACCCGTCACTAATATCTTCATTTTTCTCCACCCTTTCCAGTGGTTCAATCAATCGACAAATCATTAAATCCTAAACTCTAAACCCTAAATTCTAAGCAAATCCAAATGTTGCAAACGTTAAGTCTTTTTTATTTTTGCTTTAGGATTTAGAATTGAGTGATTAGAGTTTAAAGTTCTTTTTAACCATCTTTCCTCGACCAATCATAGGGAATATCCTTCCCATGAGGGGGAAGACGGTACTCATCGGGTGAATCATAAACATAAACCTCTGTTGGGATGTTCAGGATGATGGCTTCCTCCTCACTGATACATTTCCATCCATGATAGATGCCATTGGGAACCTGAACCAGCATGGGATGGTGGACCCCAATAAAAAATTCATTGATCTCCCCTTTGGTCGGGGAATCCTCCCTCGGATCGTAAAGAACCAGTTTGATCATTCCCGAAATGGCCGCAATATGATCCGTTTGATTTTTGTGATAGTGCCAGGCCTTTACCACCTGAGGGTAGGTCGTGGTGATGTAAACCTGGCCGAACTTTAAAAAGAGGTCATCATCTGCCCGTAGGATCTCCATTACCCTACCCCGCTCATCCGGAATCACCCTTAAGGGTTTGAGTCTCACCCCCTGGATCATCTCATCCTCCTCCCATGGGAAAACCGCTATGCGCTTAGCGGTGCTAAAGGTTATTGGCTCCTGTTTGGGCCACCAACTGGTTTGCCCGAAGCAGGGAATCAAAGGTTCCAGCATCGGTCCACCAGCCCTCTAAGATATCATAGGTCATCAGTCCTTTTTCAATGTATTGGTTATTGACATCTGTAATTTCCAATTCTCCCCGTTGAGAGGGTTTAAGGGTTTTGATGATCTCGAAGACATTTGGATCATAGAAATATATCCCAATCACTGCGTATTTTGATTTGGGCTGTTTGGGTTTCTCTTCAATCCGGACAATCCGATCCCCTTCTAACTCCGGGACACCAAATCGATGGGGATCAGGGACTTCTTTTAAAAGAATCTTTGCACCCTCCTTCTGTCTCTGAAAGGATTCTACCGCCTTGCAAATGTTCTTCTCGATAATATTATCTCCTAAGACGACACATATCTTTTCCCCTGCTGAAAAGAATTCGGCCAATCCGAGGGCTTGGGCAATTCCTCCCTCTCCCTCCTGGTAGGTGTAATTGATATGTTTGAGCCCAAACTCTTTTCCGTTTCCCAAAAGCCTCAAAAAGTCGCCTGCATTATTCCCCCCTGTCACAATGAGGATGTCATCAATCCCCGCATTAATAAGGGTTTGAAGGGGGTAATAGATCATGGGTTTATCATAGACAGGGAGAAGATGTTTGTTGGTCACTTTGGTCAACGGATAAAGCCGTGTTCCTAACCCTCCTGCTAAGATTACCCCTTTCATCTCTTCTTTCCTCCTGATGGTTGCCTATAGCTTCATTAAATAGGGTTTGTGCCCCACGGAGCCGAGGTTTAATAGGTTTATAAAGATTTGAAATTTCAAATCCCTTTTCTGCGTATGATCTGGGGATCGATTCCTATCCTCAAGCGTCACGGCGAGCGTCCAGCATTGCGCCTGATATTCGGCTCCATAGATCGTCTCGATTCTCATTCCCTCTAAGAGATTATAACGGAAGGATCCAAAAAGATATAGGGGAGGGATGGTTTTTACCCGGGCGTTAAGATTGATGGCCTTGACCCTTTCAAGGTTAGGGATTTTGGTTGACCGATATTCAACCTGAACCATATCCTCCCTTCGGTCCTTGACCGTGACCACTCCATTTAATACATCGAACCTTCCATGATAGGGGTTCAACTCAGTTTCTCCCTTGGCAGAGAGGTAGGGACCAAAATTTAACCACATCTCTGCTCGGATATTTGAAAAATCCCTACCTTTCCCATTTGATTCCCTTTGGAGTGGATTGCCAAAACTATAACTCTGAAACACCCTGAGCTTGGCATATTCATAGGGACCCGAAGCCTCTCCTTGCTTTAAAGGTTTCCCTACCAGGCGTTGGGTGACTCCATAGGTAATCTGATTCGTATAGAGCATTCGATCGACTTCATCAAATAGGGGAAGATCGCTTTGACGAACCCTTGGGCTGTAAGAGTATCTAACGGTTGGCTCAATCGTATGCATCCACCTCGAGACCTGATAGAGGCTGGAGATCTTAGAAAAGGTATCTCCCTCATAGATTCTATAAAACTCAGCCCCCATCTCTACGACAGCCTCAAGAGTCTCTCTTGATTCCCATCCTTTCAGTCGATTCTGTGGATCATCATAGATTCGGTAGAGGGTCTCTCTTAGGCCCAAACTCGATTCCAATTTTAATACATTGAAGAGCCTTAGGGGAAAGGAAATCTTTGGAAAAAGATCTCCTCGTTGGGCCTCCACCCCCTTCTCCCGCCAGAAGTTGGTATAGGAGGAAGAGATTTCATAAAAGAAAGGAGTTCCAAATAGGGATTGGGGATGGGCAAAGAAACTGACCTGTGGAAGTTTCTGAACCGTCTCGTCATTGCTGACCTTCATCAAATCTCTATAGACGGCAGTATCTACCAAGAAACTGAACTGATCCCAATTCTTCCCTCCAAAAAGGTTTGACCTCAACTGTCTTCTGCTTCTGGAGTCAATCTTTGCCTCCTCGGGCAGGTCTTCATCAAAATCGCGAACGTAGTGGATATCACTCACATGATTGATATTCCATTTGAGATAGAAATCATAGGGAAGTCTCTGCTGATGCTGGGCAAAGATGGCATAGCGATCCTTTTTGATGTACCGATCATCAAGGTAATAGAGATTGGCCTGTCCTTTTGTCTCACGGGTCAGGGCATATCGGTATTCCAGCCCTCCCTTTACTCCCCTCTCTCCCAACCACTCTATGGTGAGCGTCGCATCCATATTCTTTGCCATCGCCCAGTAAAAACCATTCTTAATCTCAGGACCATATTTCTTAGAGTATCCGAGTCGAGGGATGAGGAAACCGGACTGTCTCTCTTTCCTCACCGGAAAAATTCCATAGGGGAAATAAAGCACGGGGATATCCTTGATATGAAAGACCGGCCCTTTGGCAATTGCCCATCCCCCCACCATCATCTCCTTTACTTCCAACTCACGGACGGTAAATTTCCAGGGAGGTTTTTTTTCATCGCACGTGGTCAATGAACCCTCTCTCAGCCTGTAATGGTTTTCTCCCAACTTCTCTGCTTCACGGCCTTCGATATGAAAATTCTGTTCCTTTAAAAAGAGCCTGGCGTTATAGATCTTCCCCAAACGAGTTTCAAGATTGACCTCCAGGCGTTCGCATTCCATCACATCCTCTCCCTCTCTTAATACCACATTTCCCCAGGCCTTGACCTCTTTGGTGATCATATTGATTTGGGCGTGATCGGCCTTCAGGGAGATGTCCCCACGGTTCACTTCTACTGCCCCATGGGCCTGATAGGTTTTTTCATCCTGATCGTAGATGAGTTGGTCAGCCTCTATCTCTACAGGACCTTCCTCTTTGGATATCTCTGTAGGGAGTTTTACTTCACCCATCTTTGCCGTAAGGGCTTGGGATGGGCAGAGGATAAGGAAGAGAAGGAAAGGGGTCAGGAGAATCCGTGGGTATCTCATCCTCTCCCTCCCGGATTGAAAAAGGCCCTTGCCTCCCCAACGGTATAGAGGGATCCAGTGATACAGAATAGATCATTTCCACTCACCATGGAGAGGCCCTTTTCGATGGCCTCATAGAGGTCCTCAATCACCTCTACGTTCCTACCATTCTCTCCCAATATCTGTTTGAGCAGTTGGGGTGAAGCCGCCCGCTCCATGTGAGGTCGAGAGAGAATGATATAATCTGCCAGGGGCACTAAGTGATGGAGGACAGATTTAATATCCTTATCCTTCATCATACCGATGAGGAGAATGAGGTGTTGATATTGAAATTCTTCCTTTAACGTCTCCTTCAAGACCAAGGCCCCTGCTGGGTTATGGGCTCCATCGAGAATCACCTTAGGAGATTGGCAAACCACCTCCAGCCTTCCTGGCCATTCCACCTCTCTTAACCCCTCTACCATCGCCTCAATGGAGACAGGATATCCGAGACCCTCCAATACTTCTAAGGCTCCCAATGCCGTGGTGGCATTGATGATCTGATGGAGTCCTCGGAGATTGAGATGGAGGCCCCATAGTTTTCGATGGATCCCTTCATAGTTGAAACTTCCATCCTCGGACCGTTCGTGTCGGAAATCCCTTCCCACTCTGAATAGGGGAGACCTTTTTTCCCTACAGATCTTTGAGAAAAGCCGAAGGACATGGGGTTGAGTTACCGCGGTGATCAACGGTCGACCCTTTTTGATGATTCCTGCCTTCTCTCTGGCAATGCTCAGGAGGCTTCTGCCCAACTGTTCCTCGTGGTCTTTTGAGATGTTGGTGATAATCGAGAGGAGAGGATCGATGACATTGGTTGAGTCAAGCCTTCCTCCTAATCCCACTTCGATGACGCTTAGATCGACCATCTTCTCCTTAAAATAATAAAAAGCCATAGCAGTAGTAAAATCAAAGAAGGTGAAGGGTTGAGCAATCGCCGCCTCCTCAATCTTCTTTTTCATCCATTCGGTCAATTGTGAAACTTCCTCTTTGTCGACCTCCTTTCCATTCACCTTAATTCGTTCGGTAAATCGAGTGAGGTGAGGAGAGGTGTAAAGCCCTACTCGATATCCTTCTTTCTGGAGGACGGAGGCGATCATTGCTGCAGTCGACCCCTTCCCGTTTGTCCCACCAATGTGGATGGCCTGAATCTCCTTATGGGGATTCCCAATGGCCTCCAAAATGTTGGACACCTGAGTGAGGCCAAAGATCATCCCAAACCGTTCAAGGCCGTAGAGATAGTCAAGCGATTGTTGATAAGTCTCTTCTCTCATTTTAGGTTAGACTCTTTGACCTTCTGGCCTTAACATTTCTAAGAGGGAGGCCAAAGTGTGACGAAGATCTTTTCTCTCTACAATCAAATCGATCATCCCGTGTTCAAGAAGATATTCTGCTCGCTGAAATCCCTCAGGCAGTTCTGCCCGGATGGTTTCCTTGATCACCCTTGGTCCTGCAAAACCGATCATTGCTTTAGGTTCGGCAATGATGATATCTCCTAACATTCCAATGCTGGCTGAAACTCCGCCTGTGGTGGGGTCAGTCAAAACAGAGATGTAGGGGATTTTGGCTTCATGGAGTTTAGCCAGGGCGGCACTGGTCTTTGCCATTTGCATCAGTGAGAGAATTCCTTCTTGCATCCTTGCCCCTCCAGAGGCACAGAAAATGACTACTCCGATCCTTTTCTCAATGGCTCGTTCGATGAGTCGGGTAATCTTCTCTCCCACCACGGATCCTAAACTCCCACCCATAAAATTGAACTCAAAAATCCCCATCATCACGGGTTGCCCTTCTACCCTTCCTTCCCCACAAAGGATAGCGTCTTTTTGACCTGTGGCTTCCTGAGATTCTTTAATCCGGTGGGTATACCTTTTTATATCTTTGAACTCCAGGGGATCTGCAGAAACAAGGCCTGCATCATATTCGATGAAGGTGCCAGGGTCCAGGACGCATTCGATTCTCTTTTTGGCAGGAATTTGAAAATGATAATTACATTTGGGACAGACCTGAAAATTTCTTTCGATGACCTTTCGATAGATAATCTCATTGCAGGAATTGCACTTCACCCAAAGTTCATCCGTGAGTTTGAGGCTTTCTCTCTTCTCCTTTCCTTCCTTCTCTTCTTCTTTCTTAAACCAGGTCATCCGCTTATCTCTTTGATGAATTAGACAAGAAAAATTAACAAAATATGGAAGAGATGTCAATTCAAACGGGCTCTCCCGAGTAATACCTCACTCAGTCGTGGGAAGGGCCCGAGAGGGATGTTGGAGAAAATCTTTCCGCCTGAGGCGGATCCGACTCGGTCGGAAGAGCGGTAACCTTAAATTGCCCCCTAAACGTAAGACCTC
>Ga0315298_1000727_pt1 | contig 63637 bp, 85 predicted proteins | sample WHS_1_MG_FD_203077 | JGI IMG/M metagenome (GOLD analysis project Ga0315298, IMG submission 203077) | Extremophilic microbial mat communities from Washburn Hot Springs, YNP, Wyoming, USA - WHS_1_MG | ecosystem: Environmental > Aquatic > Thermal springs > Hot (42-90C) | place: USA: Wyoming...
GGTTCGATGTTAAAAGTAGAGATTCAATATATCAATCACAAAGAGGGGGCAAAGATTTATGGTTCTTATTTTGGTTTAAGAGAAGAGGATTTTCCTGAGGGAAATTTTTCAGCTGTTGAGAATGTTACACTCACAACCCATAGTGGAACACATCTTGATGCCCCTTGGCATTATTGGCCTACCTCAGAAGGGGAACCATCGAGGACAATAGATGAGATTCCATTGGAATGGTGTTATGGTGATGGTGTTGTTTTAAATCTTACTTATAAAAAGGCTGGTGAGGAGATTAAGGTTAAAGATCTTGAATTAGCGCTTAAAAGAATAAAGTATAAACTTAAGCCTTTTGATATAGTGCTTTTAAGAACAGGGGCATCCAGATATTATGGTCAGCCCGATTATTCTAAGTCCCATCCAGGAGTAACGCGTGAAGCCACTTTATGGTTAATTGACCAAGGGATCAAGGTAATGGGGATTGATGCTTGGGGTTGGGATAAACCTTTTGATTGTATGGTAGAAGATGTTAGAAGAGGAGAAAGAGAGAAGCTTTGGGCAGCCCATTTTGTAGGTAGAGAAAGGGAATACTGTCATATTGAGAACCTGACAAATCTTGATAAGATTCCAAAGTCACATGGGTTTAAGGTAGCTGTCTTTCCAGTGAAGATTGAAAAGGCGGGTGCTGGATGGGTTAGGGCAGTAGCTATAATAGAAAAATAAGTTTAAAAAATTCTTCTAAAAGGAGGTAACATATGGGTCTTGAGGAGAAATTAATTGTTTGTGTAGCACCTACAAGTAATTTTCATGGTAAGGAGGCTAATCCAGCTTTGCCTTATACACCTGATGAGATAGCTGAGGAGGTTTATAAGTGTTGGAATGAAGGGGCTTCCATAGTTCATATCCATGCGAGGGACCGAGAAGGAAAACCAACAAACGATCCTGATGTCTTTCGTGAGATTGATAAAAAGATCAGGGAAAAGAAGTGTGATATTATTCTTCAGCATAGTACAGCAATGGCCCTTCGCTTGGATGATTTAAGAGCAGGAAAAAAGCTTGATATAGATGCAGGAGCTTTGTCGATCGAGGCTAATCCTGAGATGTGCAGTCTCAATACCCATCTTGGTTGTGTTCTTTATCGGGGGATTGAGGCTCCAACTATTTGGACGAGGTCTTGGATAGAGAAGCATGCTAAGATTATGCTTGATCGTGGGATAAAGCCTGAGATTGAGGTTTATAATCCTGGCAATATGGAGGAGGTATATAATTTAATTGATAAAGGTCTTCTGACAAAGCCTTATTGGATAAGTTTTGTGTTTGGGATGCATCGTGTGAATCAAGGGGCTATTCGGTATTCACCAAAAAATCTTATGCATTACCTTGATATGTTACCAGAAGGGGCTAAGTTTAGTGTTTTGGGGATAATGGATGCTGAGCTGCAGGTTGGAGTATTATCAATTCTTCTTGGTGGACACGTGAGGGTTGGATTTGAGGATAATATACATTATAAAAAAGGGGTTCTTGCAGAGAATAATGCCCAACTCGTTGCAAGGATTGTTAGGATAGGAAGGGAATTAGGTCGGGAAATTGCTTCACCTGATGAGGCAAGGGAGATTTTAGGAATAAAGAAAAAGGTTTAGAGACAAGAAGCACTCTTGATGAATCATGCATGAAAAATTTTATGAAAATATTTTTTGTTCAAAAACTTTAATCCTATAGTTTAAAAACTGCATTCCTTTAGTTCAAATACCTGTATCTGTGGCTCCCATTTTTCAGAATTTTTCACGTTTAAAAGTATAGAGTTATGATCCATTAAAAAAGACCTCATCATTTGGGTTATTCGGAATAGATTAGGGATTTGACGAGATGTTCAAAATGCTTACGGTATACTTTAATCATAAAGCTAAGAGGCAGTTTAGTTTAAAGGAAAATATCCCGATTAGGTTAAGAATGAGTAAGTTAGTTTTCATTGAAAAAATTTTTGTTGACTTTTTTTCGTTTTTTATAAAATTTTTGTAAGTAAGGGGTTGAGGAGGAGGTTTTAAGCGGGAAAAATTGGGTTGATCTAGTTACTCCAGTAGGGGGTAAAGACATGGAAGAAAGATCGTATTTGGAAATTAGAAAAGAAGACCTTATTCACCTTGCCAATGTTGCGAGGGATGTTCTTAACGGGCTTTTTGAGCGCAGGCCTGAACTGGGCGCAATCTATAAAGAAAAACTTTTTGCTCTTGTTCTGGCACAAGGCGCTGCTCTCCATTACGTGGATGGAGTTACTGGGATAAAAGATTTCGATGTCTGGGCTTTTTTCGACCATCAGCGAGAACGACGATTTCCGCCGAGATGGCGGTATTCAGCTGATTTCGGGGATCCCCGTTTTGGTAAGTCTCCTGATAAATCTGAGTATATTGGTAGGCGGGTAGATGTTATGGGGAGGTCTATTGAACGGAGTAGTGATGATGTAATTGAGGCGCTCCGCATCTACTTACGAAATCCTAAAACAAAATCATCTTGGCTTCTTTCTAAAAAAGCAATGGTCATTTTGGAGCCAAAAGAGTTTTTAGGGAAAATAGTCTGGCCGGAAAAGGTTTAAAATATTTGTAACCTGATAAAATAAGCCAATTCAACCGATCGCTAATAAGTTATAGTGAATTTTACTTTGGTTTTGTTTGGAAGGGTTGACCTGATGAATAAGGGATTACGACATTATTTAATGGAATTGAATTAGGAAATATTGAATTTTGAATTTTTGAATAATTTTTTAAATTAAATTATATAGATAATAATTTTTTATTAAAATTTTTTGTGAGAAAAATATAAAATTCGTTTCTCTTTAAGACAAAAAGTCTTATATAATTTAAATGTTTAGGAAAATGTAAAATCAATATAAAAATAATATTTGAATGGAAAAACTAAATGAAAATGATGTAATTAGAGCTGTTCAGCTTTTCTTAGTTAATAATGGATATATTAATATTCAAGCCCTTTCAACATATCAACATGGCATAGATATTGTTGCGACCTCACCTGATGGTAAAACGCTTTATGTAGAGGCTAAAGGTGCGACTTCGTCAAAAAAAAACAACAGCACGTCATGGTAAACCCTTTACAAAAACTCAGGTAAGAACTCACATCGCTGTGGCAATTTTGACCCTGCTTCAGTTATTACAACAATATGGGAGTGAATCAGCTGAAGTGGCCATCGCACTGCCAAATGATAACAACCACAGGTCAATTGTATTGTCAATCATAAAACAATTGGAACGATTAGGGATCAAAGTTTTATTCGTAAACACCGATCATTCTGTAGAGGTATGCATTTAATAAATTACCAAGTGGATTATTGTAGCAACTTCTGTCTAAGCCTTTAGAACTTATTGACATCTAAAAATATTTGGTTAAATAAAAAATAGAAATATTTTTTTATATTTAATTTACGCAGATGTAATAAAAGAAAATAATTTTAAACAGAAGTTTAATTAGGATTAAATAAATTGGAAATAGAGAAGTATTTGACGCAGAAGGAGTTAGACAGCATTGTTTCGGAGCTTAAGACTCCTGAGGAAGTTGATTTGTTTCTCAGGAGTTTAGAGGAGATGTTTATTGAGGGGACAAGTAGGGTTAAGGAGGAATTAGATGGTGTGGATTGGGTTGAGAGGCCTGTTGATATGGAGACTTTTCTCAGAGATCCATATTATTTAGGGATACTGGATTCGCTGTATCCAAGGTTGGTGGATGATTTGCTGGAGTTGTTTGACCCGGGGAATGAGTATTATTTGGTTCTTCTTTCTGGAAGTATTGGGTGGGGGAAATGCCTTGCTGGGGATAGTTTGGTTTGGACGGACAAGGGGCCAGTGCCGATAAATAGGATTGTTCGGGATGGTTTAGGAGTGGAGGTTTATGGTGTTGATGATGGGTATAGGTTGGTCAGGGCAAGGTGTGTTGGTAGTGTGTCGAGTGGGGTTAAGCCTGTTTATAGATTGAGGCTTGCGAGTGGGTGTGAAATAAAGGCTACGGATGAGCATCCTGTTTTAACGGGGGATGGGTGGAAGAGGTTGAAGGATTTGATTTCTGGTGATTTGGTTGCGACTGCCCGGAGGCTTCCTCTTTCAAGCAGGAAAGTGAAAGAGAGAGAAATAATTGATAATTTGATTAAATTTCTCGCATATATGACTGCTGATGGTGCTACGGGGGAGTATCAGTCTGGTAAATCGAAATCGTTATCGTGTAGATTTACGAAGGGAAAAGAGGAGATTCTTGAAGATTTTAGAGAAGTATGTTTGGCTCTTGGTTCTTCTAAAATAAGTTGTGTAGAGAAAAGGGGTAAAGTAGAAGTATTAGAGCCGAATGGAATGAGGGATGTATTAAGAGAACATGGTTTAGCTGGGAATAGGTCTAAGACTAAAAGAATACCTGCTTCGGTGTGGAGGTATGGGGATGAAGGGGTGGCTCTTTTCCTGAACAGGTTATTTTGGTGTGACGGGAATGTGAATAATGGGAATCCCCCTAAAATTGAATATGATACAAGTTCGGAGAGGTTGGCCGATGATATTATTATGGCTTTAAAAGTTCTTGGCATTCATGGGAGGAAGTATGGACGGGTAGTAAGGAATCAGTATGAAGGGAGGGAGTTTAAGGCGTGGAGAGTTTACATCTCTGGGGTAACGGAATTGGGGAAGTTTTTTGATAAGGTTGGTTGGGGGATTGATGGGAAGGATAATAAATTTAGAGATAATATTAAGAAAGTGAAGCCAAACAGTAATGTTGATGTAATACCGATAGATTATGAAAGATTGAAGGAATTGAGAAAAGCAGTTGGCGGTATGAGTAAATTTCTTTGGAATCGAATCAGATTTCCTAAAGGCCAATTGATGGGTAGGATGAAGTGGAATCAGGTCCTACCTCTATTAGGTGGTAGGGTTCCGAAGGAGTTTCTCAGGTTGGGGAGTGAAGATGTTTTTTGGGATAGGGTAAAATCGGTGGAGTTTGTTGGTGAGGAGGAGGTTTTTGATTTGGATATTCCTGCTACGAGAAATTTTATTGCCAATGGTGTGATTGTGCATAATAGCACGCTGGCGGAGGTGGCGATGGCGAGGATAATTTATGAGGTATCGTGTTATAGGAATCCGCAGAAGGTGTATGGGATGATGGAGTCGGACAAGATGTTTTTTGCTAACATCTCGGTAACTCACTCACAGGCGAAGAGGGTGGTGTTTGAGGGTTTGAAGGGGAAGATAAAGAATAGTGAATATTTTAGGAAGGTGTTTCCGTATGAGGAGTTTGCGGCGGAGTTGAGGTTTCCGAATAATATACTGGTGGCGGCGGCGACGCAGACGCAGGTTTTGGGTATGAATACGTTTGCGGCGATTATGGATGAGGCGAATTTTATGACGGTGACAGAGGGTGGGCCGTCGATGAAGTTTAAGGGGAAGAGGGTGTATGACCAGGCGGAGGTGGTTTTCCAGGCACTTTATAGGAGGATGGAGACGAGGTTTATGAAGAGGGGGATGTTGCCTGGGAAACTGATTGCAATATCGAGTGCGCAGTATCCGGAGGATTTTATGGAGCGAAAGATTGAGATGTATAAGGATAACCCTCATGCTTTTATCAGGCAGTATGCGGTGTGGGAGACGGTGCCAAGGTCAAGGTATCTTGGGCCGACGTTTTCGGTGCTGTTTAATCGGGAGACGGGGATGGGGAGGATAGCGGAAGAAGGAGAGAGGCCGACGGATGAGGAGGAGGAGATTGCGGGGATTCCAATAGAATACAGGCATGATTTTGAGGTGGATATGGAGGGGAGTCTCAGAGATTTAGGAGGGAGAGCGACCGCAGCAATTGAGCCGTTTATCATGAGGAGGGACAAGATATATGCGATGTGTGACCCGGAGAGGCGGCATCCTTACAGTCTGTATGAGACGACGCTGAGGGATGGAGGATATATACTGAAGGATATTTTGTGTGAGTGGTATGAGGACAGGGATGAGAAGGGGAATATTGTGAGGAGCGGCTGGAGGCCGAAGGTTAATCCAAAAGCAAAGCGGGTGGTCCACATTGATCCATCTCTGTCAATGGATGCCGCAGGGCTTATAATGGGGCATGTTAGTCACTGGGAAGAAAGGCAGAGAGTAAGGGTAGTTCAGGTAATAGACCCTGTATCTGGTGAGAAAAAGCTGACGAGAGAGGTTTATTCGGAAACTGTGCCTGTAATCTGGATTGACCTGATACTGAGGATTGTTCCGCCTCCAAATGGTGAAATAATACTGAACGATGTTAGGGAACTGATTTATGAGTTGAGGAGTTTGGGGTTTCAGATTGGGGTGATAACGATGGATTCGTTCCAGTCGAGGGATACGATGCAAATGCTTGCAGCGAAGGGGTTCAGGGTTGAGGAGCTCAGTGTGGATACAAATATTGAGCCTTATAACAGGATGAGGATGGCGATGTATGAGGACAGGATTCTGGCTTACACTCATGATGTGCTGATTAAGGAGCTGAAGGGGTTGGAGAGGAACAAGAAAAAGGGAAAGGTGGACCATCCCAAGCATTCAAGCAAGGACTTGGCGGATGCACTGGCTGGGGTGGTCTATAACTGTGAGACCAAGATATTTGGGGAGCCTGTAGCCCCATCTCTTGGGATTGTGGAGTCTCCGTTTGATGAGGAGGTTGAGAGGAGAAAGAAGGAGGTGGAGTGGCTCCTTGACAGGAGGAAGGAGTGATTTGTCCACATTGTAAAAATATATATACCCCAAAGAAGGTTTTGGATACGTGGATGTTGAAAAATGGGATGAAGAAGAGAAAGAGATTGTGCTCTAAGTGTAAAAAAACTTTTTACACAATCGAAATGGTTTCGGTGCCAAAGAATATGGTTATTGGTAAGGTCCATAGGTAGGTGAAAGAGAGCAGGTTATACGGATATACAGGCAAAAATGCCATATATGGCAATTTACTTAATTAGAGGTATTGACAACTTAAAAAATTAATTTATTTTGGGAGTAAGTTGTATGGTATTGATATAAAATTATTTTTAGTAGTTTAGCCAAAAAAGACGCCTTATGGTGTTTGAGTGCCTGAGGCGTCTTTTTTGTTTTTAGGGGGAGAAGAACTTGGATATAAAAATTAATTTCCCGCTGATTAAGAAAATAAGCTCGATTATTTCGAAGCAGGCGCCGGAGCAACCAAAAAGGGAAGAAACTACAGAGACGAGCACCTACAGCGGTGTGGTTTCGTATTATTACCAGAAGACGAAGCTCGAGAGGACGAGGCTTGCTAAATACGGTGATTATGAAGAGATGGATGAAAATTACCCAGAAATTAGCTCATCGCTTGACCTCTATGCCGATAATGCTACGAAAGAGAGAGGGCAGTCTGGAGAGGTGATAGAAATTAAGTCCAGTGATTCGGCAGCTAAGAACTGCCTTGACGAGCTTATTGGAAGATTGAACCTGAATGATACTCTGTGGGATACGGCAAGGAATATGGCAAAGATGGGGGACGATTTTGATGAAGTGGTCTGTGACGAAAGTGGTGATGTTGTGTATCTGAAGAATCTTCCTGCAAGGTCGATGTTTGTTGAAGTGGATGAGTATGGGAGGCTGAAAGAAAAACCTTATGTTCAGAAGGATGAGACTGGTTCGATAGAGCTATGCAGGTTCGAGCCTTGGCAGATTATCCACTGGAAAAACGGTGGGATGAAGAGGCTGTATGGCGAAAGTGTGATGAAGTCAATTCGCAGAGTCTATAAACAGCTCCAGATGATGGAAGATGGGATGGTGATAGCCAGGCTTACAAGGTCTCATATGAGATATAAGATACTGGTAGATGTGGAAGGGATGACGGCGGAGGAGAGAGAGGAATATTTAAGGAAAATTAAGAATGAATTCAAGAAGAAAAGGCTGATCAACCCGATAACTGGACAGTTGGAAACGAGTCAGAACCCATTAAGCGCAGAGGAAGATTTTTACATAGGGGTTACGAAAGATTCGAAGGCAGATGTGGATGTGCTTCAGGGAGCTACGAATCTTGGGAATATCAGGGATGTGGAGTATTTTCAGACAAAGCTGTTTGCCGGGTTGAAGGTGCCTAAAGCTTTTGTAGGGTTAGAGAAGGAGGTCAAGGCTAAAGCTACGATTGTGGAGGAGGACATACAGTTTGCAAGGACGGTTGGAAGGATAAGAAAAGGATTGAGGATTGGGCTGAAGAAACTGTTTGATTACCAGTTGATGGTTAGAGGAATAGCTCCCGTGAGGGGGCTTTACGAGATTCATTTCGCTCCTATCTCGATGGTGGATGAGATGAGGAAGTGGACGATAGAGAAGCTGAAGGCAGAGATTGCAAAGACTTATATGATTGATATGGGAATTTTAACGGATGAGTTCATTTTGAAATACTATGTCGGACTCAGCGATGAAGAGATAGAAAGACTGAAAGGAAGTAAGCTAAAGACTACGGCTAAATCCACAGGTAGTGGGCTTGGGAGAACAACTTCGATTAGGGCTGGTGAGATGAGTGGACTGGCAACGCCTAAATTCAGTGGAATGTCGACAGCGACGAAGGTAGAAGGTGGAAATGGGCTTGATAGGGATAATCTCCATATTGCTACGCTTCACATGATGAATCTTGTTGAGACACTGAGGGATTTGGTTGATTTGGAGTTAAATCGGTGATGAATTTACAGAGCTATACACTGATAAAAGATATCTCCTCTGAAGTTTTGACTATCCTATTTGAGGGTGGTCCCGGTAGTGGTCATTGGGGACATAAGGGCAGACCAGGTCATAGGGGCGGTTCGTTACCAAGTGAGACAAGACTGAAAGGTAGTGGCATAGCTACGAAGTTTTTTGGTATTGAAGGAGCTGTTAAAAGGGTTGCGAGTAGGTATGGTTTTGAAGCGAATTTTAGTGTTCAAGCAATAGATGAATGGGACCCACCGAGGATATTTTATACAGTTAATTTTTTTGATAAGAAGAAAAAAGAAGGTATGCGGGAGGTTGGTTTTTTTACTTTTAACTTCGCCCCTGAAGTTGGGTATCTTGAGAATTTTTCTATAAGAGGGGAATACCAGGGAAAAGGATTTGGTGGTGATGTGGTAGAGGGAGTTTTGAAAGTTGCTAAGAAGGCTGGGGTTAGTTCAATTGTTTTGGATGCTGCAGGGGATGGTCAGATAGGAAGTTATGCTTGGGCAGCTATGGGTTGGAATATTGAGGATGATAACCACAGGAAAGAATTATGTAATAAGTTTAAAGCTCATCTTTCACGTATTGGAGTAGATACGGAGAAGGTTAATATTGAAAACGTTTGGGACATAGCCTCATTTGTTCATAATGGGGAGAAGGTTGGGAAAAAGTTTTTAATTGAAGATGTAAGAATGTGGAGAGGTGCTTTTGACCTAAAAGATAATTCAATGAGTTGGAAGATTTTTAATAATTATATGGAAAAAAGGAAAGTAAGTAAATGACTAAGGAATTGGTAAATAAAGACTCTGCTGAATTTCATAAAGAACTTCTTGATAATGAGGATGAAATCATTGATGGAATTAAGAAGATTATAGCTAATAGAGATAAAAAAAAAGAGTAATGAATAGTTATTTTCTTATAAAAGATATTTCCTCGGAGATTTTAGAAAGTGTATTAAACGCTGATAGGAGTAGAGTTTCCGAGCAGGATGAGAATAAGAAAAGAAGCGTAGGCTTTATAGATACGAATCTTGGGATTGACCATGTGATCGCAGTGTCAAAGGATTTTGACACTTACCTGTATATTGATGGAGGTGGGGCTTTCCCTTCGATTGAGAATAACTGCACGGGAGATGGTTTTGCTGGCATAAAGAAGGTAGATGATATTGGAGGGGTAATCGATAAGGATTTGATAGTGATTACGGATTGCTATTACGGAGGTTTGGCTGATTATTTGAGAAGAAAGGGAAGAAGAGTATTTGGAGCAAGTCTTGAGTGGACAAGGATAGAGAACGACAGGGTTTATGGATGGAAAAGACTCAAAGAGATGGGAGTTGGAGTTCCGAAAGGAACGGTAGTGAAAGGGCTTGATGGTCTGCTTAACTACATCAGAAAGAATCAGGATGGGAAGAGGGTCTTTTTCATAAAGATAAGCAAATACAGGGGAAACAAGGAAACTGGAGGAAGTGTTTTAAATGATAGTGAAGCAATGACGGCAATAACTCAGGCAGGGTTTGGACCGTATTTGAAGGATTTGGAGATACTGGTTCAGGATAGGTGTCCTGGGGTTGAATTGGGGTTTGATGCGTTTTTTAGCGGGGATTTTTTGAGACCGTATTTCTATACAATCGAAGTTAAGGGAAGCGGGACTGTTGCGAAGGTAGTAGAAACTTGTGCGATTGATGACCTGATACTGAATAAGATTAAACCCTCACTGGTTGAGACGGATTACAGGGGGAATATATCGTTTGAGTTCTTTTATGATGGAGAGAAAGTTTATGTAATAGACGTCTGCTCAAGAAACCCTTATCCTTGTTCTTCTATTCAGGCTCATTTCATCAAGAATTATTCCGATGTGCTGTGGGCAATTGGTTCAAAGAATAACATAAGGCTTGAAATTGATAAGAAATATTATGCTCAGGTTGGGGTATATACGGATGAGCCTGATACATGGAGAGTCATTCACTTTCCCAATAAGATTCGAGACAGGGTGGGGTTTAGAAGAGTTGTTATAAAGGATGGTCAGTATTATTTTGTGCCTGGGGATACTGTTGTTGCTACGGCTGTTGGTATGGGAGATACCCCCGAGGAAGCGATTAAGGATGCTGGCTCAATTGCAGAGCAGATAGAGTGCAGCAATACTTACGTGCCGGCGGATTTTTTTGATAAGGCGATGGGAGTAATTGAAGAAGTCAATAAGATGGGTAAGGGGATGGAGTTTTGAAGGTAGTATTTACGGATGTTGACCAGTGGTGCGAGGATGAATATCAGGAAGGAAGTTGGCTATCTGAGGAAACTGGTTGGTGGTATCCTGATGGAAGAATTCTGGTTTATAAGCCAGGAAATTCTTTTTTGCAGAGAATCGGGATAGCAGTGCATGAGTGTCTGGAATACATAATGATTATGAAACTGAATTGGATTAGAAACATCTCGCATTTCATAGCAAATGTGTTTGAGTTTGTAATTAGTCTTGGAACCGCAAATCAGAGCTGGGCAAGACAGGTCTGGAAGAAATGATGGGATTGCAAGAAAATTGCAGTTTGCTTACAGAAGGTAAATCTTACGGTGGGCGTAGAGTCTTTGCCTCTGAGAAGTCAATACTGATGTCTACACTTGTAAGGCTGATAGGAAGTTTGAAGGGAAACCTTGACAGGAAGATGATTAGAGAAGCTGAGGATTCATACAAGGCTTTAAAGGAAGAGTTCAGAGAGGCAATGTTTGGAATACTGTCTGCTTATCAAAATGGCCAGATAACAGATGAAGTTCTTGAGCAGATGTGGAGAGGAGAGATAAAGGACGCTTGGGAAAAGGCATATATGTATGGTGTTAGGTCGGTAGGAAATCCATTTGGAATCTGGGAAGAAGATAAGAGCTGGATAGCTGGGGCTGAGAGGGAGGAGTTTGGTTATCTCGGGAAATTTGTGGAGGACATAAAGAATAACGAATTGGTGATGAGCCTTGAGGACAGGCTCGATATGTATATTGAGACGCTTGATGGAGTGTTTTATCACGGGAAGGTTGATGGGTCGCCTGAGTTTGTAAAGATTCACTGGATACTGAGGGAAGCAAAGCACTGCCCAACATGTATTAGATTGGCAGCAGGAAGTCCTTATACAAAGAAGACCCTGCCATGTGTGCCGAAAGATGGAACGAGTGAATGTATGGTCTCAAAATTTACAAGCATATATACAGATAAAGGGTGGCTACCAATTTATAAGGTTAAGGTTGGCGACTTAGTCCTAACTCATAGAGGACGTTTTAGGCGTGTCATTGGAACTTTGAATAATATCCCATTCAAAGATAGACGAGTTACCAAAGATGTTGTTATTGTATTTGTAAAAGTTGATGGTCGCAAAAGAGAAGTTAGTATCCCTGTAACAGAAGACCATGAATTCTTTATGGCTGATGGAACATGGAAAAAGGCTCATTTGCTGAAACCTGGAGATTGCGTTTCTATTCTTGGTAAGACGTGTAAATCTTGTGGCAAAACTTTTCCATTTCTTTATAGATGTAAAAAAATAGGAGAAAAAGAATATTGTTCAGCTTGTTGTAATGTTCCTGCCAATAGAAAGGTAAAAGAGCTTGTAGCTTCCGGAGCTTTTTCCCCTCAACATAATCGTGGTAAAAAGCTGGAGGATATATTTGGGAAAGAAAAAGCAGAAGAAATACGAAAGAAGCTTATTGGAAAAAAGGCGTGGAATAAGGGAATTCCATTTGAAGAATTATATGGTGAAAAGGCTATTATCTTGAAACAAAAATTTAGTAGTTTGTATAAAGGGCGTAGCCTTGAAGAAAGATTTGGGCAAAAAGCGTTAGAAATAAAAGAAAAGATATCTGGGGCGTCTAAGAATATTCCGAGAGAGAAATTATTCGGAGGCATTGAAAATGCTATTAGATTAACAATTGAACGTAATAAAAGTATGAGAGGGAAGAAATATGAGGAACTATATGGAGAGGAAAGGGCTGCTGAAATTAAAAAGAAGATGATATCTGTTATTTTAAAACAAGGAGTTATAAAAAGGTCTTCTTTGGAGTATTTAATGGAGGGAATTCTTAATAAACTTCAAATTGATTATAAATGCCAAGAGCAGATAGGTCCTTATGTTGTTGATTTTGTTCTCCCTGAATATGGAATTGTAATAGAATGTGATGGAGAGTATTGGCATAATAAACCAGGGGTAAAAGAAAAAGACCTTCGTAAAGATGAATATATTAAATCATGCGGGTTTGATGTTATTCGTTTTGGAGAGCGTGAGATAAGAAATGATATTCAGAGTTGTTATGAAAGACTTGAACGGTTAGTTTCAAATCATGATGGAAGGTTTTTGACTATCCCTGCTGAGGTTGTTCGTATAAAAAGAAGAAAACCAATCCGTGGTTCTGTTAAGTATGACCTTACAGTTGAGGAAGACCATAGTTATGTAGCAAAAGGCTTTGTTGTTCACAATTGTCTTTCCGCCTGCAAGTGTGAGCTTCGTTTTGAATACGCAGATGAGAAGCCAGCGCCTGAAGAGTTTGTGATTAAAGGGCCAAAGGAGCCGTATGTTCCGAAAGGTTATAGGCTACCAACGGATAAAGAGGCAGATAAATTGGGGGCAATGTATGCTGAGATTGAAAGGCTCCGTGGGTTGATAAATGTAACCAGTGGTGATGTTAAGAAAGAATTGATTCGACAGCGAAGGGATATTAATGCAGAGATGATTGATTTTATGGAGAGGCACAGGATTTATTGGACGCCTGGGAGTCAGGTTCAGAAGGTAAAGTTTATTGAGTCGATTGTTGATGAAGTGGAAAAAGAATTTTTACTTGAGGGAGGCCCGGGTTCTGGCCACTGGGGACATAAGGGTAGACCGGGGATAAGAGGAGGTTCTTTACCGAGTAGTGCTGGTCTTTCTTTAAGCATAGATTATAAAGCGCATATGATTTCTGCTGCAAAAGATTTGAGTAAGTTATCTGCTAATGAAAGGTTGGATATTGCAGAGAAAGCTTCTTCTTGGACTCTACGTAGGCTTATTAATGATCCAAAAGATAATATAAGAGCTGTTGTTGCCAAGAGAATTAAACAAGAAGGTTTAAGATTAATGGTAAATGATGAAAGTGAAGAAGTTAGGGAAATTGTAGCAGCAAGATTAAAAGACTCGAAGTTATTAGATAAAATGTCTTCAGATAAAGATCCCTTCGTTAGAGTTGCTGTAGCGAAAAATAAGAATACGAGTCAAGAAACATTAATGAAGTTAATCAATGATAGAAAGGAAAAAGTTAGGTCTGAAGTTGCTAAAAATTTAGATATTGGAAATTTATCATTAATGATAAAAGACGAGAGTCAAGCAGTAAGAATGGAAGTTGCGAAGAGAATAGACATGCCTGGATTGTATAAGATGATGCGTGACGAATCTATTTATATCAGGGAAATTGTTGTTAATAGATTAGATTATGAGGGTTTAAAGAAGTTTTTAACTAAAGAAAAAGGAGAAGACTTAAGGAAAGTAGCTGAATTAAGAATTAATAGAATAGAGGATTTGACGACTGAATATATAAAAGGGGCAAGAGATTTTTTAGATGGTAAAACTGATAAGTTGCCACCACTATCAAAAAATGCAGTCGATAAAGTTAAAAGTGATAGTGAATACAGTTCGAGAATGTTTGATGAGGTTTTCAATGGGACCAAATATGAGGAAATTCACAGACTTTTAAGAGGGCAATGGCTTAGTGATGCGAATAGTAGTGGTGCGGCTATTTTAAGAGATTCTATTAAAAGGCAGTTTGGTGGAGAGGTATATCATCACGATGATATAAAAGATTTTAATAAAGAAGTTAGGAAATTTTATAAAAGTTTAGGTTTGGGCAGAAAAGATGTGGATAAATATGTGAAAACAGTTTATGCGATAACTCAACAGCAGTTGAATGCAGTATTCCCAAATACTGATACTATTGAGCTTTACAGAGGGACTACTAATAGTGAGGTGAAAAAAGTTAGTGGTGAGTTTATTGCGAGGCAAAATTGTTTGTCTTCTTGGACTTTTGAAAAAAATGTTGCCTTTAATTTTGCTGCTAAAGAGAGGGGTGTTGTTGTGAGTGCTACATATAACAAAAAGGATATTTTTTGCACTCATTTACTGTATCATTATGGGGTTGAGAATGAAGCTATGGTAATAGCTAAAGGAGGGAAAAAAGTTAAAGTTATTAAAGGCGAATATTTGGTAAAAGAATCAGAAAAGGTTTTACCGATTATTATAATTGACAAGACAGACCTTGATGGTAATTGGATAAAAAAGGTTAGGGAAGAAAAATAAATGAAGATTAGGTTTTTATGCTCACTAACTACACAATTGTAAAAGATATATCCTCTGAGGTGCTAACTGCGTTATTTGAAGGCGGTCCTGGCAGTGGTCACTGGGGTCATTCGGGAAGGCCTGGTTATGTTGGCGGTTCACTTCCAGGTGGCGTTTTGCCAGATGGAATTGTTGCCGGAACGAAAGAAGGTAAGGAATGGGTTAAGGCGAACCAAGATAGGTATAACAGTGACAGGGAATTTAGAATATTAGTTGACACTGTTACTTTATTTACGCAAGGTGTTTATGATAAATTGAGAGCTGCGTCACGCTATGCAGATGAAGGGGAAGAAGGAGTTAAGGCAGAAGGATTTATCGATACTGAATGGCTGGATGATAAGCTTGGAAGTGCAGCTTTTCCGCTTTTAAAGATTAAAAATTTTTTTGAAGGGCAGGATGCGAAAAACTCAGATGTTTGTTCTATTAAGGAAGCTGGGAGAGTATTAAATGAGGCAGTGGATAATTCACCAAAAAGAGAAATTTTGTATCGTGGTGTTTCAGGTTTTTTAGGTAGAAAAACTATTGATTCTGTAATAGCGCTTAAGGAGGGAGATGTTTTTAGTATTGTTGGAGTTTCGAGTTTTACTGATAATAGAGATGTTGGAGAAATGTTTATGAGGGGGAAGGTTCCAGGGATTAAAAAACCAAGTAAACCTCCGCCCATTCAAATTTTATTCATAGCCAAGGGAGCGCCTGGGCTTTCGGTTTCTGCACTGAGTCCTTATAAGCAAAGTGAGTTTTTGTCGAGGGGAACTTTTAAGGTAGTTGGCAAGAGAGAAAAGGTTGTTCGGGTTTCAAGAGGGAGTTATCGTGAAATCACAGTTGAGATGGAGTATATTGGGAAGGTTAGTGAAGGTTAAAATGGGGAAAAAATACAAAAAGAAAAAAGAAGAAGATTGGGTTACTGAATTGTTTAAAGAACCCATTTCTGGGCTTTTAAAGAAGAAAAGCCGTTTGCCAGAAGGTAATTTTAATGAAGGCGTATTAGATTATACTGATGGTTCTGTTGAATTAAAGGATTTAGATAAATTGATAAAGAGTATTGTTTCAAAAGCTTTGGGATAGGTTGATGAATTTACAGAGCTATACACTGATAAAAGATATCTCCTCTGAAGTTTTGACTATGCTATTTGAAGGCGGTCCTGGTAGTGGTAATTGGGGGCATAAGGGAAGGCCGGGTATGAGAGGAGGAAGCCTTCCTACAAAGGGCACCTCTATTATGAAATCTCTTATTAAAAGTGAAAAAGGAGGAATAAGGATACCAAAAGTCAGCAGTAAGTTATGGAGAGCAGCGAGGACGGCGAGAAATATTGAGGTCGTGGCTTCTGGAAGTCCGATGAAAATGCTAAAGAGGGCAATAAATATACTTCTCGGAAGGTCAATTGTTAGCAGAATTTACAGATGATGAGGAGGAGAGAATGACACAGCAGGTAAAAAGACCCGTAAATAAGGAGTTGAGGTTAAAGAATGCGATTAAGGTTTTGGAGGATGCTGTAAAAGGTGGGTTTCAGGGTAATATAACTTTCCCAATAAGGGATGGAGAAGTTGGAATGGCAAAGCTTGAACAGTTTGTGGATTTAGAGAGCCAGTTCCAGCTTCTTGTAGAGAAAGGAACCTGATATGCCTTATCCAAATTTTCATGCGGCAAGGGTTAGAGACCCTGATGAGTTTATAGAGGGGACGTTCAGAAATGTGAAGATAAGGCCTGGGGTAAATCTAATAGCAGGCAAACTGAAGAAGGATGGGAAAGATGGTCCGATGACGGCGCAGTCGTATCATTTTGATAAGTCAAAGTTTACAGTGGACCAAGCCAAGAAGTGGTTAAGGAAGCACAAGATTAAGACGATACTTTTTGAACCTGCCGAGGAAAAAGAAGTTGAGGAGATGAGTCAGATTGCGAAGGAAATTTATGACGAGCTCTGCAAAACACCTGGATTGAAGAAAAGAAGTAAGGGCAAGGGTAGGGGGCTTGCTCGTGGGAAAGGAAGAGGACCACTCGGTATCCCATTTGGAGAGGTTACGACGACAGCGAATATTGCACCTAATTTTCAGTTTGGTGGTTTTGGAATTGTGAAGAGGAAAAAGAAGAAGGAGATAACAGACCAAAAAGTTATTGCCGTTTCTTCTCCAGATAGTATGTTTGCTCTTAAGGGAAGTTATGAAGAGCTGGGGGAAAAGATAAGAAGAGCCTTAATTGATAACGACAATTTTGGAAAGTTTCCAGAGATATTGTTTACTTTTCCAAAGAAGGTCTTTATTAGGCTTGGAGGCCCTGAAGGAGAAAAGTATTTTGAAGTTGAATACAGCCTTGAAGGCGATGAGGTAAGGCTCGGTGCATCGAGGGAGATTGAGAGGCAGGTTAAGTTCGTGGTTAAGGAGATGGCAGAGGAAGTTAAGGCTTCACTTCTTGGTAGGCTTGATGAGAAGAAGTGGAGCAAGGCTTTTATGAATGAGCTTCCTGATTCTTCATTTGCTTATATAGAGCCAGGGGGAGAGAAGGATGAGGAAGGGAAGACGTATCCAAGATATTTAAGGCATTTCCCTGTAAAGGATAAGGAAGGGAACTGGGACAGAGCACACCTGATAAACGCACTGGCACGGTTGAAGCAGATAGACAAAAAGACTTCTCCTTGGCTAACGGATGAAGCGAGAAAGAAGATTTTATCAGTGATAAAGGCTGGGTATAAGGCTTTAGAGATGGAATGGCCTGAAGATTTAGAGGAAATGTTGGGAACAGAGAAAGGAGTGTTTATTAGCAGACTTGCTGAGGAAGTCCTTAGTGATATTTTTGAAGGAGGTCCCGGCAGTGGTCATTGGGGTCATGCGGGAAGATCAGGGATGAGGGGAGGTTCAGCTCCAGGAGGTGGGGTTGCTTTCAGGGTTAAAGGTGGATTGCCGAAGTCGCTTGGAGCTGCGGCTCTGGTAGATTTTGGAAAATACTACACCTCCTCTGGTGGTCTGAAGATTAACGAGTATAAGCAGTTAAGCGATGATATGAAGATGTCTGTCCTTAAGCACGGGGTTGAGTCTTATAAGGAGCAGTATATCCCAAAGGCACAGCAGGGTGGATTATCAAAAGAAGCAATGGAGTTGAATAAGAAGATTGGAGCGCTTGAAGGTATGAGGAGGTCAGCTCTTAAAAAGGCCGAAGGGCTAAGCGGTAAGGAACAAAGGGCAGCATATCATATTGCGGTAAGTTTACAGGAAAGGGCAATGAGGTTAGCTGGTGAAATGAGGGCAAAGGCTTCTGAGGTTGTTGCTGGGACCGCAGCTACTGTTAGGGCTGCAGAGGCACAGCCAAGAGCTTAGGAGGGTAAAAAATGAGCATACTTGATGATATTGTGAATTTGATAAAGAGGTCAAATGAGTTTTCAGATGAGGAAAAGAAAGAACTTATAGGAATATGTGAGGATGCTTATAACATGGAGATGGAGACAGAGTAAAAATGGACTGGTTGTATATAATGATTCATCACAGTTTAACTAAGGACGGTCAAACTGTATCGTGGCAGGCAATAAGAAGGTATCACACAAAAGAGCTTGGATGGCTGGATATTGGGTATAACTGGGGGGTAGAGCTGGTTAATTCTGAGTATGAGATTTTGGTTGGAAGGCCTTTTGATATGCCAGGTGCGCATTGCAAGGAGGCGGAGATGAACAGCAAGGCTCTGTCCATTTGCTTTGTGGGAAACTTCGACGAGGAAGAAGTCCCGCAGGCAATGTGGGACAAGGGAGTGAGGTTTGTTAAGTCGCTTGTAAGGGTATTCAATATTCCAGTAAGGAATATAGTTGGGCACAGAGATTTCGCTGCTTATAAAACTTGCCCTGGCAGACTATTTTCAATAGAGAAGTTCAGGATGGAGGTAGCTTTATGAGGAAGATTGTTTTTATTTTGATGGTTTTGGCTTCTTTATTCATGCCAGTTTTTGTATTTGGCGAGACAATTGCCTGGGAAAACCCAACTGAATATGTTGATGGGACTCCGCTTTCTGAGCAGGAAAGGGGGCAGTTAAGGACACACCTGTATTGGTCTTTATCGAGCGGTGGACCGTGGACAGAGTTTGCAGTTGTTGGGAATGGTGCGAACAGCTGGACTGGGAAGCTTCCAGCTTCGAAAGGTGCGGTTGCCTACTATACGGCGAAGTCTGAACTAAATAGCTTGCTTTCGGACTATGCAGAAGTGGTTAGCTATACAGTCCCTTTCGTTCCGACGAAGAAACCGGGTGGCCTGACTATATCGCCGTAGTGATTGCAATTTTGATGACGATATTGGGAATCATCATGATATTGAAAGGGAAGACAGTATTTGGCTTGATAATTATAGGATGTGCAATATTGTTTTTGATAATTTGGTTTTATTTAAGGAAAAAGGCGAGGTGAAGTGGTATGGAAGAACAGGAAAGGTATCTCAAGGAGACTCCTTTTAAGTATGTAATAGCAAGGGGTGCGAAGAAGCTTTTAACGGAGATGACGTCTGTTAAATTTCTCCTGCTTGTCTTTATTGGGATTGGAATATGGCAGAGGTTTATAAGCGACTCTATTGGACTTGGTGCTGCGCTGGTTGTAGTTGGTTTGAGAGAAATTGATTTCGATGGTTTAGTGCGTAAAGTTAAAGTGTAGGAGGATAGATATATGAGAACTATAATATTAATGGCATTGAGTTTTTTAGCAGGGGTTTATGCTTATAAATATAGAGAAGGCTTGAGGGGATTGGTTAAGAGATTGTTTAGAAATGGATTCAATAGAAAGGAAGCTTGAGTGATTCCATTTAGCTGGAAGATTGTTGGTTTGGCTGTGATTATTTTTGCTCTAATTGCTTTTGGGTTTTATTTATGGGACAGAAGCGCAAGCGGCAAATTAGAGAAGAAATTGATTGAAGCTGAAAAGGAAGTAGAGCGGTTAAGGTATGAAAAGGAAACTAAGGAGACTGAGTGGAGCAGCAGAGAAAAGGAGTATCAGATAAGAATTAAGAGTATAAATGATAGTCTGAAGAAAAAGGAGTTTGAGGTAAGAAGGCTTGAGGAGAAGATTAAAGCATTACAGACAGAAAGGGAGAATATTGTTATTCCGGATGCTCCTGATGAGATTGTTGATGCATTTAGAAAGGCTGGATTTAGTTCTTGCACGAAGCTTAAGAAATAGTTTTGCGGGAGATTTTATGTCAGGACCTATTATACCAAAGTGGTTTGCTTTACTGGTAATAGTTTTTTGGTTGATACCTGCACTGGTGTTAGTTGGTTTGCTTGTTTATTTTATAACGGTAAATCGGTATGGGTCTGCGATAATAGTGTTGATAGCACTTGCAGTTTACTGCATGTATGCGTTTAGGGAGTTGAATGATTAGAATCTTAATAATCTTAATACTGATTCTTGGAAGTTTAGCGGTAGCATGTTCAGTGTATTCGCAGGAAGCAAAGGATGGTGGAGCTGAGTTGATGATATGCTTTGACCAAAATGATGCTAAAGAGCTGTTAAAAAGAGCAACTGAACATCCTATTTTAATTAAAGAAAATGAAGCGCTAAGAGAAAAAATAGCGAATCTTGAGGAGCAATTAAAACTGAAAGAAGCTCTTTTAAATATAGCGGAGGAAAGAAGAAAGATTCAGATTGAAAGGGCAGAGCTTTACCAGAAGATTGCAGAATCGGAAACAAGACTTGCTGACAGATATTCAGAAATGAATGAAAAACTGCAGAAACAGCTTGAAAGAAGAGGTCTTTTAGAAAAGATAGGTATTACGATTGGCATAATAGCTGGAGTTGCAATAGGTTTAGCATTTTAGTGGAAAGGAGGTGAAACGGAGTGTCAAAGCAGCTTCTTATAGAAACTATACCGGTAGAGTTTACAATTCTTGAGGAGGCGAGTCAGAAGAATGGTGGAAGGATGAGGGTGAAGGGGATATTTACAGTTGCCGATGAAATAAATGGAAATGGAAGGGTTTACAGGGAGCATATCCTTGATAGAGAGATAGAGAAGCTGAAGGAGCTTATGGCTGAAAACAGGGTATTTGCTGAAGCAGACCACCCTGAGGATGGAAAGTCAAGGATTTCCAATACTGCCGCAATGCTGACGGAGATAGAAAAGCAGGTAGTAAATGGAAGGAAAGAATATGTAGGTGAAGCTGTAATCCTGAACACAAGTAAGGGCAAGGACCTCCAGGAAATCATAAGAGCAGGAGGTAGGGTTGGAGTTTCAAGCAGAGGCTGGGGGTCATTGATTAAGGGTAACTGGCATGGGAGAACGGCTGATATTGTTCAGGAGGATTACACACTGAAAACGTTTGATTTTGTGATTGGACAGAGCACGAAAGATGCTGAGGTCACGCAGTTTTTTGAGCAGATGGATGTATTAAACATCCTTGATACGGACGAGGGTCCGAAAGAAAACATGAAAGGAGGTAAGACTGTTATGGAGATTAAAACAGTGGATGATTTAAAGAAGGCTTATCCAGAGCTTTGTGAGCAGATTGTAAAAGAGGCTCTTTCTGAGAAGGAGAAGGAGATTAAGGAATCTCTTGAAAAGAATTTTGAGGATAGGGTGATGAAGGAAGTGGAGGCCAAAAGAGAGGAGATTAAGGAAGAGGTTATCAAAGAGATAAAAAATTCAGAAGAGATTCAGACGATGATTTCAACCCTTGTAGAGATTGGGAAGCTTGTAAAACCTTACATCTCTGAGGCAAAAGGTGATGAGGAAGAAGAGGAGGATGAGGAAGAGGTTGACAGGCTGAAGGCAAGGATTTCTGAGCTTGAAGCTGAGCTTAAGGCTCTCAGGAAGGCAAAGCAGGAGGCAGAGGAGAAGGAGAAGGTAGCAAAGAAAATTCAGGAGGTTACGGCAGGGAAGAAGTTTGAGAAGCTGCTGATTGAGAGGCTTTCTAACTGCCAGACAGTGGAGGAGGTTGAAAAGAGGCTTGCAGAAGAAGAGGCTTATATCCAGAGGTTGATTGGAGAGGTTGGAGCAGGTGATTTGCCGAAAGGGAAAGGGCAGGTGCTTGATGAGAATAAGCAGGATGAGATGGATGAGGTGAAGAGACGTCAGAGAATACTTGCTGGTGTTGAGGAAGATATTGCAAAACAGAAAAGGGCATCTGCATAATTAAGCAGGTAGATTCAACAGGCGAGGACGAAGACGAAAAGCCTGGGTGAACCAAAAGAGAAGGTTTGCTCAGGCTTTTTGTTTAGAAAAACAAAAAACGAAAGGAGGTTTTTAAGAATATGGATCCAAGGAAATACTTAATCGAGGAAAATCCCGAGAGACAGAAGAAGTGGGCATATCTAACCGAGGGGCTGGATAGGGAGAAGAGGCTTCAGTTGGAGGTGCTTCTTGAGAATCAGGAAGCTTATTTCAGGTTTTTGCAGGAAACATCTCAGATTTCGAATGTGGGGACTTTTACTACCTTTGCTTTTCCGATGGTAAGGAGGATTTTTCCCAAGTTGGTTGCTCAGGAGCTTTGTTCTGTCCAGCCTATGATGCAACCTACTGGAAAAATCTTCTATTTAGATTTCAAGTATGGGACAACGAAGGGAGGAATTTCAGTAGGAGATAGGCTTGATGTGAAGGGAAAGGATGCAAAGGATTATGCCACAAGGACACCTGAGACTGGAGAAGTTCCAGAAATAAATTTTGATATTTCTTCTATAACGGTTGAAGCGATTGAAAAGGCACTGAAGGCGAAGTGGACGATTGAGGCACAGCAGGATCTCAAGGCATACCATGGGCTGGATGCAGAGAGCGAGCTGATGACCGTGCTTTCAGAGGAGATAATCAGAGAGATTGATATGCTTATTATTGACGGGATGCTCAATGCAGCAAGCGCCGGGAATGTGAACTGGAATAAGAATATGCCGAATATGGCTCCGTGGACAAATATTGACCCGAAGATTTATCAGGCCACACTATATGATGCTATTGTAGATGCAAATAATCTGATTTTCAAAAAGAGGTATCGGAATGCCACTTGGCTTGTAGCAGACCCTGATACCTGCACTCGCCTTGAGAAGCTTGAGGGCTTCAAACTGACTGAGACTGTAGATGATGCCATTTACAACATTGGAATTCATCAGTTTGGAGTTCTGAGGAACCGGTGGGTCGTTTACAAGCATCCGTGGTTTGTGCCGAATAAGATTCTGGTGGGCTACAAGGGAACATCCTGGCTCGACACCGGCTATGTGTATGCTCCTTATATACCGCTTTATACGACTCCTCTTTTGATTGACCCTGATGATTTTACACCGAGAAGGGGAATGATGAGCAGATTCGCTCATAAGGCGGTAGTGGGAGATTGCTATGCAACGGTAACCCTGGTTTCATCGTAATTAATTTGATTCTGGGCAGGTTGCAAAGATTTGCAAGCTGCAAGCCTGCCCAAATCCTCTCTTTGGAGGTTTTACGGTGAAACTATGTGGGTCGAATGTTATTGAGGTATTCTATAGCAAGCATGGTGACCCGCTGGAGATATATCCTCGATTCTGTTTTGATGAGTCGATGGTTTTATCTCCAGCAGCACCATGTTTGAATAAAGGGGTTTCTCTCCTTGAGCAGTTAGAAAAGAACCCAGAGTCTTCAGTTTGCTTCTTACGAACTTATGCTCTAGGAGATATTATTCTACTTACCCCTATCATCAATTGGATTAGAGATAAGTATCCATCGGTAAAGGTTTATCTTGCTACCGTTCCAAAGTTTATGGGTCTCTTTAAATATTGGGATGCAATCGAGACGGTAGATAAGCGTAACCTGCCATTTATTCCGTATGAAATTGGCTATTATCTTGATGGGGTAGTAGAGAGAGACCACAGCGGAAATGAATACAGTTACAAGCACAGGCTTGATATATACTGTGAGTTTCTTGGTATACCGCAGATTAAAGACCCTGTGTTTTCACTGCCTTATGGAGAGAGTGAAAAGAGCTGGGCGGAGGGAATTGTCAGGGAGGTGCGAGATTGTGGGAAGCCGGTAGTTGCAGTGCAGGTGGCTGGCTCCACTGCAATTAAGAGTCTTTCTTTGGATAAGGTTGCCGATATAGCTGAAAGGTTATGCGATATATGCTCTCTGATTTTTGTTCATGAGGCGAAGGAGTATTTTGGAGAGATAAATGCGATGAACCTGACAGGAATGACTGATATTCATCAGCTTGCGGCATTAATCGACAGTGTAGATGTGGTTGTGACAATGGACAGCGGGGTTTTATGGATTGCTCATGCTACCAAAACCCCTGTAATTGCTCTGTTAGGGCCAACGAGGGAGGCTGAGAGGCTAAAATATCATAGAAATTATGTTGTTGTAAATCTATCAGAAATGGTTGGTTGCGAGCCGTGTTTTGAAAGAATGACAAGATGTAAGGGGGCAATTAATTGTATGAAATCAAGTAGTGCGGAAGAAATAGCGAGGAGAATAGAGGAGGGAATTAAGAAGCTTGTATACTCTTAATGAGGATTTTATTCCTGAGATTTATTACGACAGAAGAACATGTGAGCCTATAGTTTCTTATAGAAGGATTAAGAAGGAAGTATATCATGAAGCGAAGAGTTTTAGTGGTGTTGAAGTTACAAAGAGAAGGGTTGCTTGGGTTCAGGATATGGTAAAAAGAGGAGGTGCAGAGATATCAAATGAGCTTGTGATTAAGGTAGGGATTGATTGCGGCAATGAAATTATCCTGGTAATAAATTTTATGGATGCGTCGGAAATAAGAAGAATTTTGAGAGAAAGCGACCTTATTATTGTGAATAATATTTTTCATTTCAGCAAAGAGCAGATGGATGAGATAAAAAAGATTCTTTTCACGGGTAAGCCGTATGTCAAGTATGACCATGATTTTAGAGAATTAATGAGACCAGAATTTGGGAAAGAGTTACTTGGGAGGTCGGTTTTAAATGTTTTTATATCCCCTCTCCATAGGGATGAATACCGAAGAGAGCTTGGTGTAGATGGAATATGCCTTCCACTTGCCATTGATGTTGATTTTTTTAAACCCGTTCCAGGAGTAGAGAGGAAGGAGAAAAGTGTGTTGGCTGTTAGGGATGGTGCAGATATTCAGTGGTTTATTGATGAAAACCCAGATTTTAGGTTTACCATTCTTAGTGATAGGCGAATTGATTTAAGTGGAGATAAGTTAAAGGTAATCCAAGAGCCGCCGTATGAGAAAATGCCCGAAGTATATTCTGAACATGAGTATTTTCTGTATTGCAGAAAAGATCTTGGGACTGGAGCAAGGGTTGTTTTTGAAGCAGCCCTTTGTGGGTGCAAGGTAATTATGAATGAGAAAGTTGGTCATAAGTCATGGGGTTTTAATTTTGAGGATGTAGATGGCCTAAGGGCAATTTTGAGGAAGGCTCCTTATGAGTTTTGGAGAGAAATAGACAGGGCTATAGGGATTTAATGAAAGCTGTTGCTTATTTTCAGAATGGAATTGGGAATTTTGTATTGGCTATGCCTTCGCTTATGGCTTTAGCTTCAATGACCGAAAGCAAGAAAATAGATGTTTGTTTGGACAACGGCTGGACGGATTACAGGAGAAAAGCAATCGAGGAGATTTTGATTGCCTGGAGAGATGTAGTTAATAAGGTGGTTGATTACCCTGGAGATGGATTTGACATAGATGAATATGATTTATACTTCTGGTCTCCATTCGGAGAAAAGAATAATGAACTATCTGATAAATTTTCTAAAAAGCTTATAAGCAGAAACTTGTATCTTCCCAACTGGAGAGATACGGGAGTTCATGAGGCTGATTATTATATGCAGATTGTCAGGGCTCAGGGCTTTAGCGGGAAAGCTCCAGTGGTGAGATTCCCTTTGGCAGATAATCCAGTTTTGGATTTGAAGAGACCTATGATCGGGATATGCAATGGGTATTATAGATTGAATGGTTACTGGTCGAAAAAGGGGTGGCCGTATTATGAGAAGCTCTGTGAGGTTATGAGACTTTATTTTGATGGGTCTTTGGTTGCTGTTGGGTCTGAAGGTGAAATCATAGGAAACGATTATTTATCAGAAAATTATTGCGGGAGGCTTACAATACTTGAAACAGCAAAGGTGATTGCGCAGCTTGACCTTTTTGTGACGAATGATACAGGGCTTATGCATATAGCAGATATTTTAGGAGTCCCAATGATTGCTCTTTTTGGCCCAACGATTGTTAGTAAGAACAGGCCGAGGGGTAAAAAGTCAATAGTTTTACGTGGTAATTCAGGGTGTGTTGAGTGCTTGCTTACGGAAAAGTTTAAAACCTGTGTGGATAATGTTTGTATGAAGTCAATATCGGTGGGTGATGTAATGGCAAAGGCCCGGGAAGTCTTAAGAGATTTTATATAAAGGAGGAAGAAGAAGATGGAGAAAAAAAGGATTTTCAAAAATGAGACAAAGATTACGCAGGTCTACTACAACAGGTCAAGAGACCCGATAGAGCTTAAACCTGGGGAGACTTATGTGGAAGACCTGAGCGATGCAATCGATGTAAATGAGCTTATTAAGAAAGAGAAGGAAAGGAGAATGCTTGAGACAGATGTTGATGAGGCAAAACGAGTAAAAAGACTGCTTGCACAGATAAGGGTTACGAGGTCGCTTGAAGAGCTTGAAAAGATGAAAAGCGGCGAGAGCAATCAGGATCTAATTGATGCGATTCTTGTGAGGGAAAAAGAACTTCTTTCAAACGGGAAATAGGATGGAGAAAATAGTATGGCAACACTGGATGAATTAAAGGCAAGGCTGAGGAGAGCGCTGGGGAATGTCCCAACAACTCAGTTGAGCGATGAACAGCTTTATGATGCGCTTGACAGTGCGCTCAAGGAGTATTCTAAATATAAACCCATCTATATTCTGGATTATCTGACTTCGACAAAGGATGTGGCAACGTATGACTTATCATCGAAGGAAGGGATTATCAAAGTTAAGGAGGTCTATTATTCGAGAGGACCGTTTGAGTATTTTGATGAATTCTGGCCTGATTATTCGGAGTTGGGTAGGCTTTCGGGGATAAATATTTTTGAGCATCCGTCGGTCTGGACTCAGTTTTTGCAGAGGGTTGAGCAGTTTGAGTATATATTTGAATGCGAGTTTGAGTTTGACCAGTCGACAAAAACGCTGAGGCTGATACCACCGCCTGACCAGACAGGAAAGAAGATTTATTTCTTGTATTCAAAGAGGCATACGGCAGGGACTGTGCCTGAGGATGATATTGATGTTCTGCTTTTATGGGCAAGGGCTGAGGCAAAGGAGATGATGGCGGCAAAAAAGAGCTATGAGATAAGGTCAGTGTCGGGGTATGGGGAATCGGTTACGCTCGGCTCAACTCCTGAGTCTTTGATGAGTGAGGCAGAGGAGCTGAAGAAAAGATTTTCAAAAAGATTTGGTAGTTCGGCCTTTGTAGTGGGGTAGGCTATGGGAAAGATTCCTGAGACTGATGCTGGGTTGTCTGAAGAGCAGGCAATACAGGCAGGGACTATTTTAAGGGAAGGGCTGGATATACTGAGGAGCCTTCAGTTTAACAAGAAGGCGAGTATCTTGAGGTATGAGATAGTGGATGAGGGAAAACCCCATCTTGGCATAGAACCAACGAGGAGGTTGGTCTCTGGGCTTGATGATTTGGATGTTTATGTTTCAAGGGTCAGCACAAGGGAGATATTGGCAGGTAGGGGAAGGATTGAGCTGACAGATTTGAAGTTTATTTTTTATGAGGAAGTAAAGGATACGGATGAGATAGTCTATAACGGCAAAACATATAAGGTTATCCAGGTTGAGTATTATGACCCCGATATAGGGAGGAGTATCGTGATAGCGAGGGCTGTATGATTGAGGTTGATTCTTCTTCTTTAAGAGAAAAACTTAAAAAGACAACTTATGAGCTTATGGATAATGCCAGAATCAAGGCTTATAAGCTTGCAGATTATTATTTGATGGTAATTAAAGAGAGGACACCTAAAAAAACTAGTGCTACTGCTAATTCATGGACGATACATTATCACAAAAACGATTTGGATGGAGTGGTTTGGGAGATTAGCCCTGATGGAAAAGAGGATATTGTTAGGTTCTTAGAGCAGGATACGAAGCCCCATATTATTTTGCCTAAAGATAGGGATGGAGTGCTGGTGTTTGAGAAGAGTGGTGAGATTGTTTTTACGAAAAGGGTGTTCCATCCAGGGACAAAGGGACGGTGGTTTGTAAAGCTTACACAGGATGAGCTTGATAAAGAGACAAAAGAAATAGCCGATAGGCTTATAAGTAGAATTAGGTCAATATGGCTGTGATGGAAGAATTATTCAGCTTGATAGGAGAATTGAAGGAATATATAGCTGATTTGAGAAACGGGTTTTTATCAATAGATGCAGTTATAAAGCTTCATGAAAAAAGGAAATTGAAGCAGGGTGAATCGCTTAGAATAATAAAAGACAGGATGAAAAAGATTGAGAGTATTTTTGAAGAGCTTAGGGTAATGGGGTTTTAGATGTATCCAAAGGATTATGAGCTGAATATAAGGAGGAGCTTCAATAGGTTTTTGATGGAGCGGTTAGGTGCTAACTACTACATAAATTTTATGGCTTCCGGGGATGAAGAGCTTGAGCGGAGAATTATGGAGAGGGTTGAGGGATACTGGAAGTGGATAGATATTCAGTGGATAAGGACTGGAAGTGGAATCTTTAGTGTAAGTCTTGTTCAGATAAACTGCAATACGATTATTGCTAATGACAGGTATGGGGTTGAGCTTATAAAGATGGTGGATGAGGTTCAGGAGGAGCTGAATGTGGATACGATAGAGCTTCTGGATTTTTCAAACAACCCTAATAGCCCTGAGCCAACGGGGAATGTTTTGATTCCGAGATACAGAGGAAGCAGGATGTTGCCTTCTCAAGCAGGAGATACCGTTAATACGGAGGCAATTGATTATAACATTTATGTATGGAGGGAGTCAGTCCTTCCATAGGGAGGAGGTGAAAAGATGTCATATCCCAAATTCGGATGTGCGGGAAACGTGGAGAGTGAGAGCCATGCCTATATGACAGACCAGCTTGAGTATAGGGATGGGTTTGACACAGATATTTTTTCATTAAAGTTTACGGATTCGCTGAGGAGAGGAAATCCGAGCTTTTGTGCGCAGGCTTATGGGATTGGGAAATCAACAGACCCAACGAGAAACAGTCTTGGAGTTCCGCTTGATACGGTGACAATGACAGAGGAAGAAGAGACGACAACACCGCATATGCTTGCCACTCAGCCAGGAGTTTCTCCATCGCTTGGAGACAAGCTGACCTATACTGATGGGCTTATCTTCTTTAGAAAGAAAGTGACGATTGTGATTAATGGGAGAGGAGACCCGCCTGAAGGATTAGGTCCTGAGGACAGGGGGAATACGTATATGGGGACGGTTTTGATTAAGCCTGCGGTTGGTGATGCACCAATAATTCAGAAAAGCGGTCTATATGTAAATAGGGTTGAGCTGACAAAAAGTGTGACTGACTGGCAGAAGTTTACGGTTGAGCTTGTAAAGTATGTTGGGAATACTGTTGAAAATGCCCAAGAAAATATGATTGAGCCTCAGCTTTTTACTGTTGCCGAGCTTGATGCAATAAGCCCATGGTATAAGATAACGAGAACAACTACTTTAAATTCAAATGATAAGCCGAATGTGGAAGAGACTGTAGAAATTTACGATGCTGAAGCGACGCCATAAGGAGCTTGCGGATGGCTTATTCTGTAGTAGTGGATAAGGTTTTGAAGACAAAGAGAAGAAATGAAAATCCAACTGTTGATGGGGAGTCGATTATTCAGGAGCTTGGCTGTGTGGAGCAGAAGACATACAGGTTTTTCTGGATAACGACTGAAGAGCTGCAGGCTGAGATAGAGAAGCTGGAGGCTGAGGCTGAGGACGGTTGGGTGATTGTTGGAGAGGTATCGAGAAGCCCGATACATGAGGCACTTGATTTGTATAATGCACAGGTCGTCATGAGGCGGCTTGTATCATCATAAAAGAAAGGAGGTTTTTGAATGGCTAAGACAATAACGATTGAATACACAAACCCTGTAACAGGGGCGCAGGCGACGAAGCAGGTTTCTGTAGATATTGAGAGATACAGAAGGGACACAGAGGAGGGAGCGGTTGAGAGCTTTTTCTTAAAAGCTACAGCTTCGGGGTGCGATGCCATTCTGGAGAATATAGATGACCTGATTGTTGACCTATTGGATGGGAAGCCCTCGAAGAACAGGTATGGGGTTGTCCAGAGCTATATTGATACGGCGTTTACAGCCAATGGAAACACACTCTCAGTTACTCCAGCAGCAGATGAGGCAGGTTTTGTGGCGGATGTTCCTTGCGTTGTGATGGATAAATATGGGAACGTGATAGACTGGTTTATCCCTTCAGCAGTTAGTGCGGATTTTACCATTCCGACAACTGGGGCTGCGGCTCTTGAGCAGGATTGTAAGGTAGGGTGGATTGTCCAGCAGGCAAAATACTTTTTATCCCCGCTCGGAGAAAACAGCCAGCTTGGAATTAAGGCGCAGTCTGAACAGCCGAGTTCACCTACTGAGGTTTCAGGGTCAGGTTCTGTGTCAGGTGGAATAAATGTAAGCTGGACAAAGCCAACGGATGCAGTGATAAAGTATTATGATATTTACTGTTATAAGACCACAAAGCCTGATGTAATTGAGCCAAATGCACTGCCTTCGGTGGCAGATAGAGCTGCTTCGCTTAGTTCGAGCAATGTGAACCTTACACAGTATTTTGATGAGTCAACGATGGAGCTGAAGAACCTTGATGCTGGAACTTATTATGTAGGAGTAGTGGCGAAGGATGGAGCTGGGATGGTTGATGTGAACGAAAGCGAAATAGCCTGGTCTGATGCGATAACGATTACATAATTTAAAGGGTGGCAACCCCCTATTCCCAAAGAGAGGAGGCTGAAGATGGCGAAGGAAGTGCCCGTGCCAGATGAATTAAAGATTTTGCTACCTGAACTGAACAAGGGAGTTATTGTGGTAGGCTCCAAGGCGTATGAGATTTACCCGCTCTATGAAGGACAGCTTGAGAAGATTTCGAGCGAGATAGCAGAGGTGATGTCAAGGATAAATTCTCCTGATGGACAGTGTCCTAAGTGTGGAAAGGTTGTTAAGTCTGCACTTCCGAGAAGGATTTTCAAATGCCCAGATGACGGCGAGGATTTGGTAACAATGAATGAGTCGCCGATGGAAGCAATTCTTAAGAGTTCGAAGATTCCGGAGTGGGTTGAGATGGTTACTGGAGTGCCGAAGCAGGAAGTAGCGGCAAACATGACGTTTGCTCAGCTTAAGCACTTTGCAGGGCTTTTCTGGAAGCTGAATTTCAGTGATGATGGTATGCCGAAGGAGTCCCTTGAAAATTTCAGGAGACTGCTGGGGATGATGGGGGGCACGGAGGAAGTGAAGAAGGAATCCCCAGCAGAGAAACAGGAAGTGCCCCAAGTTTAGGAGAGATTTACGAGGCTTTTGCTGCGGAGTATGGATGGACAAGGGATTATATACAGAACAACCTTACGAGACCGCAGGTAAGGCTTTACTGGTTTTATCTCAATAAGAGGAAGTTTAAGGAGCTTGAGAGGCAGGCTGTTGTTCTTTGGGGTTATGACCCAAATAGAAGAAAAAAGCAGAAAAGGCAGAGGGAGCTTGCAGAGAAGTGGCAGGAGGACCCGCTTTATGGATTTCCTAACGACATTGAGTATTTTACGAAGGACCAGATTATGGCGAAGATTTCGGTCTCAAGGAGATTCGGCAGTAAGCTTGCACCTGAAAAGAGATGGGATAAGGAGAGGGGAGATGCATGTTTAGGAAGGTATGGTGCGGTAGCAAAGCGGTGTTCGATGAATGACAAGCTGTGGGGAATTTATCAAAAAGCAAAAAGAAAAGGAATTGCGCTGACGCTTGAGGAGGTAAAAAAGATGATTCTCCTCGATATTAAGAGGTCAAAACTTTATCCGCCGGGGTGGAAGGATGATACGGTTTCTCCGCCTGAGTGGTATTTAGAGGAATTGAGAAAGAAGGGGTTGCTTGAGAAGATTCTCAAAGAAATAGATGAGGTAGCGAAGGCGTAATGTCTGATATAACGATAAAATACAGCTCAACGGGTTTTGAGAAGGTAGCAAGGGAGCTTTCGGAGTTAGAAAAGAAAGCCGGTGGGTCAGCTTCTTGGTTTACCCCAATGCAGAAATCGTTAAAGGATGCTGAGGGAGCGGGAGGGTCATTTTTTTCGAGCTTTTCAGCAGGGCTTGAAAAGTTAAAGCCTGTCTTGGCAGGTTTTGCTTCTGACCTTCTTAAAGTGTCTGGATTAATTGGGGGGCTGGCAGTTGCTGTGGGAGGTGCAACAGTAATTGCCTTTGAAAAGTGGACAATGAGTGTGCTTAAGACTACTGAGTCTTTCAGGATGCTTGAGATTTCGATGTATGGTGCTACGAAGAGTTGGGAGGCGGTGGCTACGGCTTCTAAGTTTGCAAAGGAATATGCTGCTGAATATCCAGCTATGTATGGCGATATTATGAGGGCATTGCAAAGTTTTGCATATATCCCTGCCCTGAGACCGATGATTCAGAGGGGGGATGTTCAGAACATGAAGGAAATGATGCATATAGTCCAGGGAATGATGACGATAAGACCTGAGCAGGGAGTAACTGGTGCAATCTATGCCTTAAGGGAGGCACTTGCTGGAAACTGGCGTTCTCTGATGTATAGGTTTGATATTCCGATTGCATCGATTGCAGAGGCTGCGGGGATGACGCTTGAGCAGATGAAACAGAGTCCTGAGCAGGCAGTAAAGGCGCTGAAGGCGTGGATAGATGAGTTTGTAGGTGCTGAGACGATGGCAATGATGGCAAAGAATTTATCAATCCAGGTAGGAAACCTGAGGGATAAGTATGAGATGTGGCTTGATAGGTTGGGAAAGACTGGAGTTTATCAGAAGGTTGTTGATTATCTTTTGAAGCTGAATGAAGCGATGGATGCGTTCATGCAGTCAGAAAGGATGGCTGAATGGACTGAAAGAATCAATAGTTTCCTTGAAGGGATTGTGGATAGAATTGCCTCAGTTTTTACGGAGGGAATTGATTGGGAAAGTGTAATGAGCTTTGAGGACCTGATGGCTGCGCTGAAGAAGGTAGGCGATAATGCGATAAAGGCTTTTAAGGATATATGGGATTCGATAAAAGACCCGATGGCAAAGGCACTGCAATCTGTTTTTAAGACTGTTTCTGAAATGGTAATGCCAGTAATTAAAGAGGTTTTTTATCCGGTGGGCAAGGAGATAGCAAAGCAGGTTATTAGTGGTGTCTATGATTTTATGAAAGAGAATCCACTGCTAAGTGCTTTGCTTTTAGGATACAAGGGTGCAACATTCGGTGCTCAGATTGGTGGGAAATTTGGAGCTTTAATTGGTGCAGGAGCTGGAGCGGTGGCTGGTGTTATGCCGTGGGTAATAGAGAAGGTTGGTGGGAAGAAGGAAGAAAAAGTAGCTGAGGTCGCAGAGAAGCATTTTTCTATACAACAGCAACTTACAGAGGAGCAGTTAAAAGAGCTTAATTATTGGAAAGAAATAAACAGAAATTTTGATACCTTCAATAGAGATTTTGATGCGTTGATTAGGTCTGTGTCAGGAGCAGTAGCTGGCGGTGGTGTTGGGGCGGGGGCTGAGAGAAAGCTGACGGCAGAAGAATTAGAAAAATTATCAAAAATGAGGGAACAGCAGGAATGGACGTTTTATACGCAGTGGTCGAGAATGGCTGAAATGATGGCAAAAGCTCCTGAGACAGCAGGACCGAGGATTTCTCCTTTCTACAGGTATGCAAGGGGAGAGATTTCGTGGGAACAAATGCTTGCAGCAGAAAGGGTAGAAAGATTTCAGGAAGAGCAGGTAAAAAAGCTTGAGGAGATGATTAGGGTTGCGCAGGAAACAGGAACCCCGAATTATGGATTGATGAGCAAGGCTTATGCAGAGATGTTTAACATTGCCTATCAAAGAGGAGATTTTGGGAGGGCTCAGGAATATATGAACCTTTCCCTTGATGCTCTGAAGGAGGAGATGGCAAAGCAGAGCGCAGATATGCAGAAAGAACTTGGATATTTAGCCAATATAGAGGCGAATACAAAAGATATGGTTGAGGTGGTAAAGATTACTTACGGGACTCCAGCCGGTTTAAGGACGACGATATATCATGCAGGGAGAGAGGAGGGCTGGAGTGAAGATGAATTGAGGTATCAGGTGAGGAGGGCGCTTGGAGAGGCTTAGGGATGGGAAGGCTTATAAATCTTTTTGATGATGATGTTTTAATAGTAAATGGAGTAGATACCGTAAAAGGTATTTCAGAGTATACGATTTCGAGGGGACGGGGTTCGATTGGTGCTGACTTTTCCATTACTCTGCCAAAAATAGAAACGCTCGTTGAGGCAGGAGATGAAGTGGAATTTAAGGATATAGAAGGAATAGTTACGAGCAAAGAGATAAGGGCAAGCGGGAATGGATTTATTACAGTGATAAATGGTGTATCAAAGATAGGGGAGCTGATAAGAAGAGCACCTATAAAAACGCTTACATATATGTCGCTTACGCCTGCCGAGAAGGAGGAGTTTGATATAGCCTGCGATGGTGATTACAGCGAGCTTGACTACATACCGCTGATAAAGTTGTGTGACCCGCAGACGTTTACAGGTGGATGGACGAGCAATGAGATAATAGAAGACCTGCTTGTTAACAGAGGAGGCTTTGAGGTTGTATGTAATGTCTACAATTACTGGGTAAGGCAGGTGCAGGCTTCCAATACTTCATCGTATTTTGATACGGTATTGTCTATAGTTTATTTTCTGAGGCCGATAATCTACGAACAGGATGGCATTATTTTCATTCTTGAGAGGCCTGTTGTTAACGGAACGATAACACTGAATAAGTTTTCTAATGTAGTGCAGAGGTATGTCTACAGTTCTGAAAGCAAGGCGAAGTATTTCAGGGTTACAGGCGGATACGGAATGTGGAGAAGGGATAAGTCAAAGGTTCCAGCTGAGCCTGAAAAGGAGACAACTCTTGTATCGGAGGCATATCAGGAGTCTCCGATGTATGGGAAGCTTGTGCTTAGAGGAGAGAAAGAGGTAATTGATAAGACAACTGGTTCGAGGTCGTACAGCTGGGGAGGGTTTGGTGAAGAGGAAAAAGCGCCAGAAGTGGTTGCAGAGTTTACATATCCATTAAAAGAACCCATGAGAGAGAGGTATACGACCACTGAGGTATGGAGGCTTGACCCGTATGGAAACTTCAAGGCTCTGCTTTCGAGGAGGAAGGTTGGATATAATCTGACGCTTGATGCTAAGGTGCTGGATGAGCTGGAGCTTTATGAGTATGATTTTCTCTCTGAGGAATACGAAAGACCGAGGTTGAGGTCAAGGAGAACGGTTACTGCGAAATATACGTGGGTTATAAGTGAATTAACTGGTTTGGTAACGAGCAGGCAGTATAACGAGAGAGCATCTGAGACGTCAGAGGCATGGGTTTACAGCGACAATGGGACTCTGCTTCAGGAAACAAAAACAACGATGATGGACTGTGTGAGGCTGGTTGCTGGAGATGAATATGTGGCAGTAGATGTAGCGGATAAGTATTTCAGGGAAGAGGGTTCTGAGGATTATGCAACAGTTGAAAGGATGGTGGTTGAGGAGGTTGTAACTAATTACAGGCAGATATCGCCTGATGTGTTTGAGAAATCAACGACTATAAGGAAGCTTGGACCTTTATCAAGGAAAATCGGACAGGAAAACTATGTTACTACTTCAACAATGGTAAGAGGAAGGGTGCAGAGAAGTCCTATGGTTTACAGGAAGATGATTGTTGAAGTGGATAATATACCTGATGATTCTGATGAAACGATTGATGTTCCTGTAATGAGTATAAGCAATCCAAATATTATTGACTGGGATGATGCTGAGGCTATTTTCAACAGGCTCAAGCAGCAGGCTCTGGAGTCGAATTATGTAGAGAGGGTAATTACAGTGCCTTGGGATATTCCAGTGGATATTGGATGGGCAATAAGCCTGCCGGGCATTGATGTAGGGAAAAAGCTCGAAAAGCCATCGGCAGGAGCACCTTATGAAGAGGATTTTCAAACAATACCTGAGGTGGTTATCCCCAATTACTCACTTATTACTGGTTATGAGAAGAGGAAGAGGGCTGGAGAGCCTTCCATTGAGACTGTGATAACTGTGGAGGCAAGGTGAGAAGGCAGGAATTGGAAAGAGAAAAGCTTAGAAAATCTGCTGTTGCTACGGATGGATTCGTAAGAGGCATAAGTTTAAGCTACGGGATTGTTGTAGGTGCTGAAGGTCTTAGTGTATCTAACAGCCTGTTTTCGCATGGAACGGTTATACCGTGGTTGGAGAGCAGACATATTAAAATACTGGTTGGTGCGGATTGAAAGGATTACAGAATATTACACAGGAAAAAGTAATAGCGAGGCTTGGTGGAACGTCGTTTCTCACCGAAACTGGAAAGGTGATAGAGGGAGATTACACGGTTGGGGAATATGCTCCTGTGATTTTTGATAAGATGGCTTGCAGGTTTATACCTGTTTGGAAGAAGGATGTTGGGATTGGTGAGCCGATAGCCAAAAGGGTTGAGGATGAATATGCGGGTGGTTCTTATACGGTATATCTTTATGGGAGCGCTGTCAGGTATGATGCCGAAGAGAATAAGATATTTTGGGAGACAGTTTCTCAAAACGATAATTATTATATTGATTTAGATGGAGTGGTGGTTAACAGCGAAGAGACCCTCATGTTGAGGGTAGTTGAGTATAGGTCAACGGCGGGAGTGCTTATCTATAAAGATACAAGCGATTATTACTGGGTTGTTAAGTTTGAGCTTACGGGTATAACTGACCCACGGGAAGAGTATGAATACGAGGGAGACGATTATTTGAAGTGCGATTATGTATATGGGACTGAGCAGATTAACCTGAGTATTACTGTTCCAGGTGGTTTTAATGGGTTTGCAGGCATAACACTGGTTAATATTTCAGACCCGTGGATAGAGAATTTGGTGTATGACGGCATATTTGAACAGGAAGTCTTTTTAGAGCTTAAAAACGTTGAGGTTTATCTCGAAGATATAGAGGAGCATGGTGTTAATAATATCAGGTATGAGCTGTTTGCAAGCGGAGAAATCTACTATGGTTATCACTGCCTGCTTCACTGGCCGTCGTTTGACCCTGGGGATGAGCATATAATCAATGATTCGTTCACGATTAGGCATGGTTTCTATAATAGAGGTAGCGGATGGGATGGAGCTGTTAATATATTTGCTCCAACTGGAACGGCATACCTTGGAATAACGCAGTATGCCTGGAAGCATGGTGCCCCATGGTATAGAGCATATAAAGTTTATGTGCCTATTGAGAAGGGTGAAATTACATTTGCTTATGAAGGCGGGCATTACTGTGTGAGCTACTGCGATGAGCCGTGGAAGTTTTTGGAGACATATCCAATTTTTGACATTTCGGGAAGCTATATAGCTGGATGGTTTGTGAATTACTACTCGATGCTTAATCCAGAGTATTATCCTTATGAGCCGAATTATCATCATAAGTGGTTTATCTGGATATCGGTGACGGATTTTAGGGAAGTAATAATGCACGACTGGATTAACGACAGGCTTTACGGGACCGGCACGTTTAGACCAAGAGGCGGCGGGATAATGACCGGTGAGAATAAATACAGGTGTATGGAGACAAAGTCGTTTTTCAGGTGGTCTCCGCTTACTGGATATTCATTAAATCTGTATGTGATAAACGATGTGGTTTATCTTGAGAGTTCGTATAGTGATGGAGATGGGGAGACTGTTATTGAACCAAAGGAAATACCTGAGGATGAAATGGGAAGTGATTATCCTCTCGGAAGGTGTGCAAAAGAGTTACAGCTTGCTTCGAGGAAAATGAATTTAGAGAAGGTCCCTGGAATTTACGATGTGATATTCAGGGTTTATTGGTATGGGTCGTATTATCGTGAGGAACATCAGTTTACGGGGAAAGTTATAGGAGAAGAGGCTCTGACTGATATGAGTAGGTATCACACTACTGGAACGAGCTATCCGATGCAGGTGGTGGCGGATTTTCTTTCAGATTTTGGGCTTGTCGAGAGGAAGTTTGCAGAGGCAATCACTTATAGATATTAGGAGGAAGAAAAATGTATGAAGAGATTGGAATTATAGATGTAGGCAAAAGGGGGAGAGAGAAAAAACATAAGTTTTGGGTTGGTGTATGGGAGATTTATCATTTTGATAAAGATAATAGGCTTATTTGGAAGGAAGAAGTGGAGAATGCACTTGCAGATGAAGGTGAAGAATCCATGCTTGATGTGTATTTAAGGGGCGCAGCAGCACCAACGAACTTTTACCTTGGACTTGCAAACGATACGCCGAACGACCAGACAACACTTGCAACCCTTCAGGGAGAGCCTTCGGGGAACGGCTATGCAAGACAGCAAATAGAGAGGTCAGGCACTGGATGGCCGGTATTTGAAAAGGACGAAAATAATGATTGGAGGGCAACTTCTAAACTTGTTACCTTTACGGCTTCAGGAGGTTCGATTGGTCCTGTTAATCTTATGTTTTTGACTGACGTTGCCTCTGGGACAAGCGGGAAGTTTTTAGCATGGGCAGCCCTTTCGCAGTCGAGAACTTTATCAAACGGAGAGAGCCTGGGATGTAAGATAAAGATTAAGCTCTCGTAGAGGGGATAAGAGAAAATGTATGGGATAACGATACCAGTTAATGCGAGAAGAGCCACTGAAACAGTTGAAAACGAGAGAATAACGATACCAGTAAGCACTCCTTTTGAGTATAGGCTAAGAGAACTGCCTTCAAGCGTAGAAGGAGTAAAGATAAGGAGAATAACAAGTGCTGTAAAGACTGGGACTGGTTACGGGAGCATGGCAAGCGGTGGATATTATGCTGGGATTGCAACGAGAAGCTATGTGATTGTAATAGATGGAGCTGGAGAGATTGGAGAAGCTACTTTTAAGTGGTCAAACGATGGGGGGCAGACGTGGGCTGGGACTCAAATTCCAATACCTGATGAGGAGCCGATTGACCTTGAGCTTGGAGTTCAGGTGACTTTTACTGGTAGCGAATCGGGACAGGATTTTAACCTCAACGACAGATGGGATTTTACGGCGGAGTATTGGACAGAGGTTAATTCGATTCCCACATCTTCAAAGACTTTTCAGGTGGACTACAGCACTGGGCTGGTTACGTTTTACAGCGGAGATGCTGGAGCAGTGGTATACGCTACCTATGAGGGAAGGGGAGGTGTAGTAAAGGCTGAAGATATAGAGCAGATAGTTTCATACCTTGAAGATGGGAGAATTGTAATATCTGGTGTAAATACATCTGGTTTAGATGTAGGGACTTTTGTTTATGCTTCCGGGGTTGATACATTTGGGAAGGCAGACCCAAGCGATGACACAAAGCCGGCAATTGGTTGTGTGAGCGTTTCTGATAGTGATAATGGAGAGGTGACTTTATTTGGAAAAGTAGAAGGTTTCAGCGGTTTGGCGGCAGGGAAAGAGTATTATCTTTCTGCCAATGGTGGTTGCTCTCTAACAGCTCCTGTTTCGGGGATACAGCAGGTTGTAGGAAGGGCTTTAAGTACAAGCGTGATGTTTATCAATCCAATGTTTAAAGGAAACGAGCCGAAGGCGGTTGTATTGAGGGGATTAAATACAGGAAGTTTCAATGAAAGGGATTTGGTTGGTATAGGTGCTAACAATACTCTTGTCAAAGCAAGTGCTTCGTGGGCAAATCTTTTCCCGGCAGTAGGATTTGTGAGGAAGGTAAGTGCAACGGAGGGAGAGGTTGTTCTTTTTGGAGTAATGGGAGGATTCAGCGGGCTTACAGCTGGAACGAGGTATTATTTATCAACTGTTGATGGAGAGTATACAGATACTCCACCTGCAGGAACAGGGAATATACAGCAGGTTGTTGGGAGGGCTATAAGTTCAACGACAATGTTAGTTGCTGTTTCACAGGAGTATAGGACGAATACCTAATGGCAACACAGTATAGAGTGCCTACAAGTTCATATGCTATGTTACAGTGGAGTGGTTATCCAAGTTCTGACAACTGGGATAATATAGATGAATATCCAGGCTTAGACGATTATGATTATAACTATACAAGTGGTGCTGAGCAGGAAGATGCTTATTACGTGAACCCTGATTTTTCTGTTCCGGCTGGTTCAACGATTAACTATGTTGCTGTTCATCTATACGGGAAAGCGGATTATTGGCCGGATGCTCAGCAGATTGGTGCTGTAATAGGACTTAATAATTACTACGAGTATTGGCAGTGGGATTCATGGCCGTCTGATTATTATGAGGAGAAGGTATTTTATTGGTATAACAACCCCTATACTGGTAGCAGCTGGACTGTAGATGAAGTAAATGGAAATGGAGATACTGGATTATCGGTGTTTGGTTATATAGGGGATGACCATGATGGAGTGTATAAATATGTAGCGACTGCCTGGATAGAAGTTGACTATACGGAAGGAGGAGGCGGTTATTACGAAGAGGAAAGGCAGGTTGATGTTGGTGCTGAGGTTGCAGGCGAAGAATATAGGGAGGAATCTGAGGTATCGGCAAGCGTAACGGTTACTGGGGATGAAGGAGAAGATGGCTTAATTGAATCAAGAGCAATTGTTAGGTCGGTAACAGCAGAAAAGTATCAACCAGTGGTTCTTGGAAGGGACCCTGCTCCAGGAGAAACCTGTGTAAAGAGAAATAAGAAGGTTGGTTTTTTCATTAGAGGGCAGATGCTAGATGGTGTTGATATAGATACTGTAAAGGTTTGGATTAACGGTGTCTCTTATGACAAGAATGACCCTGAATTTTCATACCAGGGCTATGAAGGTGAGTATTGGATTGAGGTTGACCATGATGAGTGGGGTTATGAGGAAAGTATTAGTGTTAGGATAGAAGCTGACTCAGTGCTTGGTGAAAGTATGACACCTGTAGAATACAGCTTTACTACAGAGTGGGAGGATGAGAAGACGAGAGCTGGATATGGAAGAATAGAATTATTCCAGGCAGACAGATACGATATTGACTGCCTTACGATAGATGAAATTTGGGTTAGGCAGGGGGTTGTGAGATACAGTCCGGTTTATGAGCTTTGGTGGGGGAGGTATCAAAAACTGCCTTACATTGAAAGGATGAAGATGCGCGTAGTGGCAGGCGATAGGGTAAGTCTTGGAAGTGAGGTTCTTTCAAAGGGATACTTAAGCGTGAGAGTTAATGATGGAGATTTTACCCCGCTTTATGAAGATACAGTGGTTGATTTAGGGCCTATGTTTACTCATTCGAAGAAGGATTTAATGTTCAGGCTACTAATTCCGGAGGGAGCTGAGACAAAGAGATATTTTGTTTTAGAGCTGGTTTTTGAGCCTGCTGTTGCTTTCTTATACAGCAGATTTCTTTACGGGACAGCTATGTATTTGGTAGGTGAACCTCTTAAGATTGTTGTGAGAAAACATATTTATAGAGGATATGTATTGGATTCTATGATGTGGGGAAGTTTAATCACTGGAGGAGTGCTTGCTTATCCAACATATAGGGGAGAGGATAAGCAGTGGTAGGAGAGTAAAAAATGGGAGCTGGAACATATAATTTTACGATAGAGCAGGGAGCAACGTTTAAGCGAATAATGACGTGGAAGGACAGCAATGGTAATCCGATTTCACTTGTTGGTTATAAGGGAAGAATGCAGATAAGGCAGGCAAAGGATTCAAGTAATGTAATCATGACTCTTGATACTGAAGATAATGGTGGGATGGCGTTAGGCGGTGTTGAGGGGACTATAACGATAGAGATTTCTGCAAGCAGAACTGCGGGGCTTGATTTTAGGACTGCTGTATATGATTTGGAGCTTGAAAAAGATGGAGAAGTTGTGCGGTTGCTTGAAGGAACGGTAACTTTATCAAAAGAGGTGACAAGATGATTAATTGCAGTGTTGAAATTCAGGAAGTCAATAATGTTGTTTCAATTAACGAGGAAACGCAGGAAGTTGAAATAATAGAACAGCCAAAAACAGAAGTTGTTGTTTTAGAGGGGATTTATATAGTTGGGGGAGGATATGAAGGGACTGAATTCTCAGAGATAAGACTTGTCCCAAAGGCTTCATCAAGCGGGCTTGAGGGGACGATGTTTTACTGCAGTGAGGATGACCATGTTTGGGTTGCAACAGAATAAAGAAAGGAGGGGAAGAGGATGCAGCTGACGGTATGGATAAATAAACCAACAAAGGTATTTATGGGGGGAGACCCGCAGAAGGGGCAGGTGCCATTTACAACGCTTGAGCTGAAGAAAGCGCAGATAATCGTTGACCAGGAGAAGCAGACAATAACGATAATAGAGGAGTAAAAGAATGGCTATAACTTGGAAAAAGTTAGCCTTCGAAGATGATGTAATAAAAAAATCTATTATAAATGCCAAAGGTGATTTGATAGTAGGTAGCGCTGAGGATACGCCATCTATACTTTCTGTTGGTTCGAACGATAGTATACTTGTTGCTGATTCGAACGAAAGTCTTGGTGTTAAGTGGAGAGATTTTTCGCAGAGCTTTTTCCAGCAAGCAAGTATGTATAGGTCGGGTTCGCAGTCTCTTGCTAATGACAGTTATACGAAAATTTTGCTCAGCAGTATAGAGTTTGACCCTTATAATATTTGCGATACTTCGAATAATCGAATTCGGCCGACGAAGGCTGGATACTATTTGGTTAATGGTGTTGCAGCGACAAACCTCGGTGGAAACGCTATTGGTGGAACGTTTACTTGTTTTATTTATAAAAATGGGAGCCAGTCGGGACATGGGACTGAAGTTCAGACTAATAATATAGGTTGGGTATGGAGTAGGGTAGAAAAACTTTTATATCTGAATGGTAGTAGTGATTATGTAGAATTATATGCATATCAATATAGCGGTGCGGCAAGGGATTTGCTTTGGGGAGCATTATTTGTTGTAGGTCCATTCAGTCAATCACTTTTTACAGGGCCAGCTCCGAGTGCATGGAGAGTGGTTAGTGAAGCCGATTTAACTAATGCTTCTTCTTATACATTCAGCGGACTTGATGGTAATGCTGACAGAGCGTATAAGATTTTGATAGATGGATATGTTGTAGGTTCTGGGTCTGTTAACTATTATCCTTACATTACACCTAATAGTGCCACTGGTGACACGTATTACAATACGGAACATTATTCGACAGAGACAGGTCAAGGCGTTGATAATCCTTCGAGATCTGGGTTTGTAATAGGATATACAAGAGCTGAAAATTCAAATCTTTCATATAAGGCAGAGATAACTATTCCTGCAAGAACTGGAACGAGAAGGGTTGCTCATTCGTTGATGTGGCAGGGGTCAGAATCTGGAACTGTAAGGCTTACTACTCAGACGGTTGGAGTGTGGGCTAATAGTTCAAGCAATATTAGTTCGCTTGTAATAAATTTTGATGGCACAACATTTACTGGAAAGATTACACTGCTGAAGCTAACAATAAATGAAAGTGGAACGGATGGATACTGGACGCTTGCCGGAAGTGTTTTGTCGCCTAATCAGTCAAATTGGGTTGTTGATGTAAAGGCTCAGAAAGCATCTATGTATCGTTCGGGGGCTAGTCAATCTATTCCAAATACTACTTGGACTAAGATACAGCTTAATGAAGTTAGTTTCGACCCTTATAGTATTTGTGATGTTTCAAATTATAGAATTAAACCAACGAAAGCAGGATACTATTTGGTTATTGGATATGGAAGTATTGATTTGGCTAATGGTGGAAAGGTTTTTGTTGTAGCTATTTATAAGAATGGTAGTGTATTGGTCTACGGGACGGATTTAGCTTTATCATCTGGGATAATAGGTTACACAAGAAGTATTGTGTCACAGATTGTTTACATGAATGGTAGCACTGACTATTTAGAACTGTGGTGTTATCAGGAGAGCGGAGCTGCAAGGTCGCTGTTATCAGGAAGTGAAAATACGTATTTATCAATAGTAGGTCCATTATAAAATAAAACAATTAAGGAGGTTAGAAGAGTATGGCAATTACATGGAAAAAATTAGTTTTTGAGGATGATGTAATTCTAAAGTCCATCATCAATGCTAAGGGAGACCTGATTGTTGGGAGTGCAGATAATACGCCTGCCATACTATCGGTAGGAGCTGATGGTAAGGTCTTAAAGGCAAATTCTGCAGCTACTTATGGAGTTGAGTGGGCTGACCCTGGAACACCTGGCACTCACCATACCACACATGAAAATGGTGGGGCTGATGAGATTAATGTAGCAGGGCTGTCAGGAGAATTGGCTGACCCACAGCCTCCCAAGACACATGCAACATCACATGAGAATGGAGGGGCAGATGAGATAAATGTTGCTGGATTGTCAGGGGAATTGGCTGACCCTCAGACTCCAAAGGCACACGCAACGTCGCACAAGAAAAGCGGGTCAGATGAGATTAAATTGAATGAGTTTGGAGACCCAACTGGAAACGTGGAATTTAATAAGAACCAGGGCTTGAATTTTGTTCTACATAAAGTTGCAAATGAAGCTGGAAGACCCACAACTCCAGAGGTAGGCCAGATAATATTTCAGAGCGATACGCTGGCTGCATACATTTGCACAAGTAATTCTTAATAATTAGAGGGGCAAAAAGAAATGGAAGGCCGGCTGGATAAGCTCGCTGAATTACATGGTAGGATTGTAGATATAATTAATGAAAGTGGCTTGGGGCCTGAAGATGTATTAGTAGTGCTGGAGATTATCAAAGCGGTAACTCTAAAGGCACTGCTTATTATGGTTGGGAAGAATGAATAAAAATTAAACCGAACGGGAGATTTGTAAAATGAATGCAGAATCTTACTCTTTTTTCAATCTTGCATTCCAGATAGTGATTGTAATTTTTGGTGTAGTGCTGTCGGTTGTGTGGTATTTAACGAGGAGGTCGGTTTGGGGAGAGATAGATTTACTTAAGAATTCAAAGCAGGATATTAAGGTATGTAATCAAATAGAAGAGACATCAAAAAGGGACAGGGCTGAAATAAGAGAAGAACTTAAAGAAGCAAGAAAACATTTGATTAGGATGGATAAAAAGATAGATAGGCTGATGTGGGCATTGAAGATTGAAAACAATGACCCCAATATGGATTCATAATGCAGTTTTCTAAAAAATCAGTGATTTCAATAAGTTAGCTTACAATTTTAGTCACTCCACATTACAATTTTAGTCACTCCACAAAAAAGTTTCAGAATCAACGATTTAAGAGATTTTCTTTGTAATTTCAAGTAGTTAGGTTACAATTTTTGTCACTTCAATTTAAAAAGTCGTAGAAAAACCTAATAAAATCAATAAATTATGTCAGTTTAATATAGGCACGTCGCTTGCATCCAAAATTAATAAAAAATAAATAAAATTAAGGAGTTAGGTCTTTGGAAATTCTGAGGGTTGAGGAAAGCAAAGGTTGGTTGGAAGAAATGGGAGCTGAGGTTGAGGTGATGAGCCTCGTGGCCCCCCACCCAGTCGGCGACTTGGATAAGCCAAAGGCGATCTGGGTTGCTCGATATGAAGGTGGTGAACGTAAAGTCACATTAGGCTCCCAGAGTAGGTCAATTGGCTGGAGCTGGAATCAATCCCGTAAATCCCCTCATGAGGGGTAGGAGTTACGGCAGGGTAGCACAGCCCGATCTCCTGAACTAAGCCGTCCACCTGAGCAAATTGTGCTGAATGGGCAGGTGGTAAGCCCCGACTGGTGGAAGAAAGCCGAAAGCAGTCTGCCAAGGAGTGATGGCTGCGAAGGATTGCAAGTAGGCGATGTTGGCCGCTGTGGTGAGGCTCTGTAATGGATTCACTCCCCTAACAGATGACCTTGCTGAAATCCAGACAGTGGGCAGTCCAACCGAAACCAGTTTCCCCAATTCTACAAAAAGAGGGAAGAAGATGAACAGAAGATTGAGAAGCAATTGGCCCGATGAAATTCAAGGGAGATATGATGAGGGATACCTTTTAGGTATCCCTAAAGTTCAAGGTAAATTTAGATGTAAAGTATGTGGTTGGGTGCCGTATTTTAAATCTGAAATCCCAGCCTGGAAGCAATTGGCAAGCCATAAGGCATATAAACATTAAGCCCCACTATGGGTTGTCCGTCCTGATATTATTATGGCTTGAAGTTACGCAGATGTTAGTATAATCATATTTATAACGCAATTAGGAGGAAACTATGTATCTCTGTAAAGATTGCGGTAAAGAGTGGGAGCCTAAGGGGATTTATGCTGGATTTTATTCCGCTTGTCCTAAATGTGGGAATTGCAACATTGAGGAAATGGTGGATTACAGGTGGTGTTCTATTCGTGGACAGAGAATCCATATAAAAGTATGCGAGAAGATTAGAACTAAGGGGTGTATGAAAAAATGCCCGAATGGAAAGGAGTTCAAAAATGAAAGCAAGAAGGTGTAAATGTGGAAGGGTCATCACTTCTAAAAGAAGGAAGATTTGTATTTGGTGCTTTTTATCTAAATGAATGAAAGGAGGAGTAATATGGAAATTAGAGGAAAATTAGCGAAAGTTTTTTCATCTCTTGAAAAAGATGGATTCATCGCGAGGATGGACTGGAAGTGTTGTCAGACTTGTGGTTGGAATGCAATTGCTAATGAAGTAGAAAGGGCTGATTACCCAGTAAAAGGTGCTGTATTTTTCCATTCCCAAGACGCTGACGATTTATTAGAAAGAGGAAGGGTTTATTTAAGTTATGGGTCGATAAATGGTGATGAAGAAGAAGATAGAAAGGTTGGAGAAATTGTCTGTTCTGCTTTAAAGGAGAGTGGGCTTAATTTTAAATGGAGTGGAAACCCTTCTGAGAGGATTTTAGTTTTTTAAGGGGGTAGTAAAGGATGAAGGCAAAAATAATTGGTAAAAAAGATGGTTTTGAGGTAGAGATTCCAGCTTTTTATGACCCGTTTTTCAAAACGATAGCTTTTGGTCCAGTTGTAGTGCCTTTAAGTGAGGCTGGATTATATCTAAATGCTCTCTATGGCGCCGACCTTGTGGATGTGGTGCCATACGAAAATTAAAGGAGGTGCAATATGTCAACAAGAGGGGCAATAGCAAGGTTAAATGGAAATGGTGGCTTCAAAGGGGTCTACAATCATTTTGACTCTTATCCTGAAGGGCTTGGAAGGACGTTATTTAAGATTTATCGTGAGGTTTTTAACAAAGATTTAAAGGCCATGACCAAATTTTTAATTGATGACCATCCTGCAGGCTGGTCAACGATTAATGGATGTGATTTTTCACTACCTGCTGGTTATAGCATGTGGCCTAATAACGATACTACTTGTAAGGCTTGTGGTAAGGAGAATTGGAGACATTATCGGCAATATTACAAGGAGATGAATGAGGAATTACCACCACCTGAAAGCTGGTCGAAAGAAAATGAAGTCTTGGTTTTAGGGCATGGTTTTGTTTTTCCAGAAAAGCCTCCCACTCCACCGCAGTGCTATTGTCATGGAGAACGCCATGAGGAGGCATGGGAGATTACAGAGAAAAATGCTTCTTCATCTGGAATCGAGTGGGTTTATGCTTTTGATGAAGAAAAGAATGAGATGCATATTTTGGCTTCTTATTATGACCCAAATGGGAAATTTGCAGGTAAAAAGATGATTGGGATGTTTGGATTTGGCGACCCAAATGCAGTATGGAAAACAGTGGTTGTGGTTGATTTGAACGGAGATGAGCCAGATTGGGAACGAATAAAAGCATAAGGAGAAGGTTATGGAAAAAATTATCCAAGAATGGAAAGTCCAATCATGGACGAGTGATGTTCTTTATACAGTCAGAAGAGATGGGAGTAAATGGTCGTGCACCTGCTATTACTGGCAGAATAAAAAGAAGCAGTGCAAGCACATTACCCAGAAGAAGCAGGAGCTGGGATTGATTAAGCCTGACCTATCCCATTACAGGTCAGCAATTCAAAAGGCAATTAGGAGAGGAGACCTCAGTCTTCTTAAAAAATGTTTTTCAAAACTGTGGCAAGATGATAAAAGCTGGTTATTATGGAGGCTTCCTGTTTTGGCGTGTGAAGAGGTATGGACATTTACAGGTTTGGCTGTTGAGATGGCAATGGATAAGGAGATTGGAAGAGAACAGATTTGGAAGCTTTTAGCTAATTTAACTCTTAAACCAAAAAATAAAGAGGCTGAGGGGATAGCAGAGCTTCTGTTTCTTTATAAAACAAGGGGATTTGATGCAGAAAAATTTATCGAGGATGAAGAGAAGTTGAGGATGTTTAAAGAGATTCTGAAACTTAAAGAGAATGAAAAGTTATGGAAGGAAAATAAAGAAGAATATTGGAAATTGTATAGTGAGCCTTTAAATGAGGCGAGTCAAAAGTTTTTCAATCAGATAAAGAGAAGAATTAATTATGCTGGTCCGTCAGATATGTTTGTGGTAGCTGCTTATTTCTCTACTATTTATGAATTGGAAGAGGTTGTGCTTGATGAAGTGACGGGAGAGGAAGAGGTCGAGCCTGCCGACAGGATTCCCTGGTATTGTTATGATATGCATACATCAGTTGGTAAGCAGGTCTATTATCAACTTAAAAAAGCTTATGGAGAGGAAATGGGAGAATATCTTGGGAATGAGCTTTGGTGGTTTGAAGAGAGTGCTGTCTGTGACAGGCTTGTCAAAGATAGTTACTGGTGGTGGAAGAATAGAGAAATCTATTATCGAAAGAGAGGAAGAACTATTGAGCAGGCAGAGAAGGATTGGGAGATTTGGGGTCGTGAAATAAAGGATAGAGTTGTTGAAAAGATTAAGGCATTTGAGAAAGCATTTAGCAATTCAATTTAACCTTCCGTGAGTTTTTAAAATTCTTCCTGTAAAAATCCTGCTAAAAAATTACTAGTTGCAAATCTTTGCAAGAGGAGGATGAAGTATGGGTTCAAATAATATACGTGCAATTAGGGAATTTAACAGGAAGGTCCTTTATAGGGCTTTAGGAAGTCTCAAAAGCGAGGGAATCATAAGGGTTTATGGACCGCCAATTGTTGACCGGTTGGATAGGTGGAAAGTCGCAGGTTTTTTAAGCCAAAGAGGGTATCGTGGTGGATGGAATGTTGTTAAGTGGAATTACTATGGGTTTTTGAGAAAGAGTGACGTTGCAGTAACTTTTGCTGGTATCGGTCAAAAAGAAACTAAACTTGTTGGGAAGCGAATAGTTGAAGCTCTAAGGGAAGCTGGGCTTTCTGCTGATTGGGATGGAACTTTGAGGGGGAAGGTCATAGTTAATCTTGAAAGGCAGGAGTTATTGAATGGATTTCCAAAAGTTGTTGTTGATGTGTTTAATTCAACGATTGAATCTGCTAGGCAAAGGACGAATGCTTAAAATGGAGGTGATTTTTATGAGAGTGATATGTATTTACTGTGGTATTTTGTGTGACTTAATAGAGCCTTTTGATGATGACCGGGAGATTCAAGGGATATGCGATGAGTGTTATGAAATTTCAAAAAGAAATTTAGAAAATGGAAGGAGGTGTATAAAATGAGCGTTATATTGAGTGAAGGAGCTACAAATTATCTGATGTGGTTAGAGAGGAGACAAAAAGGAAAAAGAGGAAAGGCGTTGAAGGTTAGATGCAGGGCTTGTGGTGGAACTTGGGAAGAGTATGTATTAGGGCAAGATTATCCACCGTGTCCTGCTTGTTGTAGTAAAGATGTAGGCCCAAAGGAGGTGTAATATGGCAGAAATTATTAAAGAAATTTGTTGTGAATGTGGAAGAAGTGTAAAGCCTGGGTCAGGTCTTTTCATCAATAGAGTTAGAGTTTTTGATTCTTTTGATGAAAGAGTTGAGATGGGGAAACCTTACCCAGAAGGCGATTTTGTTTGCAGAGAGTGTGAGGATAAAAACAGCAATCAATGAAAGGAGGTAATAGCTATGGGGTATTATTCAACTTTAATTGCTCAGAAACCTGTAAAAACTGAATTGACGAAAGAGGAGTTCTTTGAAAGATGGGAGAAAGCCAAAGAGTCTTTGGTTGGAACTGAAGATGAAGGTTACCTTGATGAATATAAATGGGAAGTTTGGAAGGAAGAAGGTGGGTTTACGTGGTATTTGCTTGATATGGAAGAGTGGTATGCTAAGCACTACGCTGATGAACATCTGGCCAAATTTATATCTGAAGTCATCGTAGATGGAGAGAAGAGTTTATTGGAGTTTAACGGGGAAGACGGTATTAATTGGGGGTATTACATTACAAAGGGGTCTGTAAAAGAAATTGAATATGTAAAAATGGTTGATGGAAAAAGAATTGAGTAAAGGAGGTAGACATGCCTAAAAAATGGTGTCCAGAATGTGAAGAAGAAAAAGAAGTGATTAACAGGGTTTTTTCTGTAATGGCAACTTGGGACGAGGAAGAAGATGATTACCAATCTTCTGATAATTGTAATGGAAGGCTGTATGATGAATGCATTGAGTGTGGTGCTGTTTTAGAAGAAAGGGAGGTGTGAATTTATGGAGGAGATAAAAGAGAAGGAGTTTATGGTGGTGCTAAAAGTAAAGGTTAGGGGATATGCCTCTATCAAGGATTTTGAAAGGGAAATTGAGGTGTTTAATTCTGCTAATAAAGGGTTAATTGAGGCAGAGGTGGAGGAGATTAAAGAAATTTGGGATTTAAAAGGGATGATTGATGGGTTTGCTGATAGGATTTCATCTTACCATAACTCCATTTATCAGGAGCCTCTTGATTGTGATGAAACAGATAAGATTGGTAAGTTGCTTACTCTTGAGCTGGATAAAAGGCAGGGCAACTTGGAAGGAGATGAGGAGTATTATGACAGGCTCCTGGAGATTGAATTTAACTGAAAGGCGGTGATGTTAATGAAAGTGATAAAAGCGCTGGTGGAGTATCAAATAAAAATTGACGAGTGGGCGCATGAGGAGCCTTGTTATCAAACACCTGACAATTATTTAGAAGTAGTATATGACTGCTTAAAGGAGTCTGACCCGATGGATTATCAAAACGTCTTTTATGATGCTTATTCAAAGGTAAAGATATTAAGTTTTGAGGAGGTGAAGACCAATGAGTGTTCGAGCATACAGGGTCATTGAAATTAAAACTGCTCATCCTGAATCGTTTAACTTATGGCATGATGATGAGGTTTTAGGATGGCTTGAGGCGCACACAGATTTTTTGGACAAATTGGATCGAGGTGGGAATGGTTTGACTTCAATTTTGGTAGAGGATTTAGAGAGGATGTTGACTGAGATTGGAGATAGTCTTGATAAAGATACGAAAGAAAGAATTGAGGGCGACATTAAATTTGCAAAAGGCAGGGGGGATTTAGATATTCAATATTATTGTTATTGATTGAATTTTTAGTGTTGGATAGGAGAGCCACGAGATGATGGAGGTCTCGTGGCTTTTTTTATTTTTAGAAGAAAGGAGACGATGATGTTTAGAGTTAGAGAGGCAGTAGTGAGATATAAGACTATATCTTCTCCAATAAGGAGTATAGGAAGACCAGCAGACGTATATGATTTTTTCAAAAGCATGGTAGAAGGAGAAACGAGAGAGAATTTTTATTGTCTGTATCTTGATATAAAAAACAAAGTTATTTGTTTTGAAAAGATTGCAATGGGAACTTCAACGGCTGTGAATATTGACCCTAAAGAAATTATAAGAACGGGGTTGCTGGTTGGTGCAGAAAGATTGATTTTGGCTCATAACCATCCTTCCGGAGACAGCACGCCAAGTCCTGAGGATGGAAGTCTTACGATTAAAGTTGGTCAGATTTCAAATATGTTTAATATGGAGCTTTTAGACCATGTCGTTGTCGGGGATGGTCAATTTACAAGCCTAAAAGAAAGGGGGATTTTATGATTAGGGTAAAAGATTTGGTTGATGTTGCTGACCCAGATTTTGAAGAGCGTCAAGGAGAAATTTTTCTTTGTTTAGATTGCGGAGGTGAATCTGGGGGAACAAGGGGAGATTTTTTTATGTTATCGGATGATTACGAATTGAGGTGTCCATACTGTGGCGGAGAATTAGAACTTGTCAGAAAAGTTTGTAAATACGTTAGTGTTAAACGAAAGAAATAAAAATAAAGAGAGGAGGATAATTTTATGTGTGAGATCAAAGAGTTAGAAAGAGACGAATTTGCAGATTCTATGCATGAGGAGGAGCGTAAAATGGAAGAGCAAATTTATAAGGTTAGTGAGGAAACTATTGTTGATGGTGAATGGCTTGAGAACGAAATAGAAGAGGATGTTCTCTCGGATGAGGAAGAAATTAATGAGGAGAAATCAGAGGAAGAAAAAGCAGAAGTTAAAGAGGAAAAGAAGCCAGGGAGAATACTTTTGAGCCAGGCGAGCCTTGAAGTCGTTGCCTTTGCCTCTAAAGAAGAGAATAGATATAGCCTAAATACCCTCCATGTCACAGATAAGTATGTTGAGGCGACAGAGGGGCATATTCTCTTGAGGCTTTATCATGAAGGAGCCGACCACGAAGAATTCCCTGAAACTCCTGGGCAGGATTTTCAAAATGGCCTGAATTGTATTCTGCCTGCGAATGATGTAAAGAAGGTGGTTATTCCTAAGAAGGTTAGCCTACCAATTCTGAAAAATGCTTGTTTAACACAGGAAAATGGAGCGATCCTTGTTTCATCGACAGATTTATCAAGTATGCAAACAATTAAAATAAGACCAGTGGATACAGAATACCCCGAAACTGAACAGTTTTTGAAAGAGCCTGAAGGAGGAATAACTTTTGCCGTAGATGCGAAACTTTTAAAGATACTTACTGATTACCTGAATAAGGTTGAGAAAGAAAGCCAAGCGGTAAAGATTGTTTTTAATGTAGCTGACCCATCTTCACCGATTAGATTTTCATTCGAGCTGTCTAACGGACAGAGAGGAGAAGGGGCTTTGATGCCGATGAGGGTGTAAATTTTAATATTCGATTTATAGCAGATTGGAAATCAAAGCGATTTTTATTATTGACAGAATCATTTTTTGTTTTGTATAAATTAAATTTAATAAAATAAAATTCCTTAAAAAGGGGTAGCAAATGCTCAAAAATAATCCCTCAAAAATAAGTCAGATTTTTTCGGCTTCAGATGTGAAACACGGCCTATCTCTTTTCACGGATAGAGAGATTAGAGCTGTGGAGGCCATGATTATAGAACGGGATGGAAAATTTCATATCAAATGCCAGATCAAAGATAGATACAAAGTGGCAAAACCTGAAGAAATCGTGAGGCAACTTTGGGTTTATAGATTATTGAATGAATATAACTATCCGAAAGAAAGGATAGATGTTGAAAGAGTGGTTTATTTTGGCTCAAGAGATTCTGGTTTAGCAGATGTGGTTGTCCTTCAAGAAGACCTGAGCCATCCATACATAATCTTTGAAGTAAAAAGGCCTCAAAGAACCGCAGGGTTAGAACAATTAAAGAGTTATTGTAATGCTGAAGGAGCTCCGATTGGTGTCTGGTCTAATGGAAATGAAATGATAAGGCTACACCGAGAAGAACCTAATATTTTCGTAGAAATTCCGAGAATACCAAAAGTTACAGAGACACTAAGAGACATTTTAATTGAAAGATGGACACTTAGATGGCTTGAAGAGCATGATGAATTAAAGCAAGGTAAGACAACACTTAAAAAGATATTGTTGGACTTAGAGGAGCTTGTTTTAGGCAATGCAGGAGTGGATCCATTTGAGGAAATTTTTAAGTTAATCTACGCCAAACTCTTCGATGAATGGAGAGGGATTAACGACTCATCTTATCAGTTAGAATTCTTCGTTGGAGACAGAAGCCCAGAACAGGTAAAAAGAGCAATATCTAATCTTTTAGAAGGAGCAAAGAGAGAATGGCAGGGGGTCTTTGAGCCAACAGATAAAATTGAATTGAGAAACGACCATTTAAAAGTTTGCGTATCTTTCTTAGAAAAAATAAAGTTATTCAATTCCAATCTGCGCATCATAGATGAGGCTTTTGAATATCTAATACCACAAGTTTCCAAAAAGAAAGAAGGGCAGTTTTTTACTCCCCGACCTGTAGAAGATATGGTCGTTAAAACGCTCAACCCTAAAGCCAGCGAATTTGTTATCGACCCCGCCTGTGGATCTGCTGGATTTCTTTTACATTCTGTAATGTGGGTTGCAGGCGGAATGATTAGCGGAAAACCTCTACCTGAAAGTGCAAGAAACTTTGCTCAAACGAAGATTTACGGAATTGATTTTGCCAAAAAAGCTGTAAAGATAGCCAAAGCAATTAACCTTATTGTAGGGGATGGCAAATCTCATGTCTATAAAGATAACTCATTAGCACCTCATACATGGGAAGATGAAACAAAATCAGGTTTAAGAAGCAGGCTTTTAAGATTCCCTGATAATCCTGAAATAGATAGAGAAAATCAAAGTAAGTTCCTATTCTTTGATTTTGATGTCTTAATGACCAATCCACCATTCGCTGGGACAGTAAAGGAAAGGGATATTTTAAGACTCTATAACTTGGCTGAGAGAAACGGAAGATGGATAAACAAAATTGGCAGGCATATTCTCTTTTTAGAGCGTTCCCTCCAATTTATAAGACCCGGCGGAAGAATGGCTATTGTCTTGCCACAAGGGCTACTAAACAATACAAATGCTGAATATATCCGCAGATTTGTTATTGATGAGGCACGGATTTTAGCAGTAGTAGGCTTGCACGGCAACACTTTCAAGCCACACACAGGAACAAAAACAAGCGTTTTGTTCTTACAGAAATATACGGATGAGGAGAAAGAAAAAATCCAACAAATAAGGCTAAAGTATGAAAGCGAATGGGAAGAATTTTTTAAAAGCTTAAAAGAAAAATATCAAAAATTGACTTGGAATAGTTCTTTAGATGAAGAAGAAATACCGGAAGAATTGAGGTCTTTCTTGGAAGCTTATTTTGAAAGTAGAGAAGAGGTTGAGGAATTACCAGTAGAAGAAACTGGGGTTGAAGAAACAGAAGAGACAGAAAAAGAGAACACAGAGAAGAAAGGGAAAAAAGAAATTAAAATTACACTAAAAGATTTGATAGAAGAGCTTAATAGAATTAAAGAGACAGTGGAAGAAAAAAATAATCTACTGAATGCTTTATCAGATAGACAAGAAATCAAGCAACTTAAAAAAGAATTAAGAGCATTGGAAAGATTAGAAAAAAAGACTATAAAGGAAATTTCTCAAAGAACATTAGCAGGACAGATAAGTTTAGTTTTAAATGATGAAAAGATAACAGAAGCTTTTAAGAAATACTGGCTTGATGGAAAAGTAATGCAAAAAATGGATTATCCGATTTTCTTTGCTGTCAATGAAAAGCCAGTAAAGGATGAAAGCGGCGAGTATAGATACAAGAAAGCACCAAACGGCGATCTGGTAATGGATGAACACGGGCATCCAGTAATTGACCATGATTTAGACGAGATAGCAGAGGCTTTCATTAAGTTTGCCAAAGGACAAGGCTTTGATTTTTGGAGAGGATAAGATGGCTGTATTTAGCGTTATAAAATTATCAGAACTTGAAGGGGCAAAAAGGATTGATGCCGAGTATTATAAGCCGGAGTGTTTAGAAGCTAAACAACTATTATTCAAAACCAATTCTATTCCTTTTAAAAACTTAGTAAAGGAAATTATCCATCCTAAAGAAATTAAAAGAGAATATGAAGAAGAGAAACAAGATTATTTGTTCCTACTTGCCCAAAATGCGAGACCGCTAATGCTTGATTTATCAGAAAGAAAATATATCTCAGAAGAAAAAGCAAAGCAAATGCCTAAAAATTTGTTAGAAAAAGGGGATATTGTACTTGTGAGATCAGGAAACGTAGGTGATTTAACCGTTTATACAGGCGAACCTAATAAATGTATCGCTTCTGCCGATTTATTAGTGGCTAAGGTTAGTTTTAGACATCCTTATTATATCGGAGTTTTTTTAAATACATTTTTGGGAAGTAAATTTTTATTAAGAGGCATTTATAGTGGATTACAACCTCATATAGCACCAACTTATATAAAACAAATACCAATTCCAATTTTTTCTGAAGATTTGATGACAAATATTGATAATTTATTTTTACAAGCACAAGATTTGTTAAAACAAAGTCAAAATTTTTACTCACAAGCCGAAGACCTCCTTTTAGAAGAACTCGGACTTAAAGACTTCAAGCCAAAGTATGAAAAAACATATACCGCTAAACTTTCTGATGCCTTCTCTGCTCATAGAATAGATGCGGAATATTTTCAGCCTGCGTATGAGGAAGTGATTGAGAAATTAAGAGAAAATAATATAGAATTGAAACCGCTCAGAACATTTATTTTGCGCATTCAAAAAGGAATAGAAATCGGAAGCGAGAATTACCAAGATGAAGGGAAGGCATTTATTAGAGTAAGTAATCTTTCTATAAACGGATTTACTGATAGAGATCAAAAATATCTAAGTGAAGAATTATACCAGCAATTAAGAGAAACTTATGAACCCAAGCAAGGCGATTTTCTTTTAACAAAGGATGCAACCCCTGGGATTGCTTATGTTGTAAAAGAACAAATAGAAGGGGTAATCTCAAGCGGTATCTTAAGATTGCAAATAAACGAGAACGAAATAAATAATGAGTATCTTGCCTTGTGTATAAATTCCCTTATTGGAAAAATGCAGATAGAAAGGGATGGCGGAGGTTCTGTTATAATTCATTGGAAACCAGAGCAAGTAAAAAGATTAACTATCCCCATCCTCCCCCTTTCAACCCAGCAAAAAATCGCCTCATTAGTTCAGCAATCCCATGAGGCAAGAAGGAAGGCAAAAGAATTATTGGAAGTAGCAAAAAGAGCGGTAGAGATTGCTATTGAGAAGAATGAAAAAGAAGCATTGGAATATATTTATAAATTTAAAGGAGATTTTTAAATGGAACTGCAAAATATTGCAAAAGAAAAAAGAATTAATGCTATTCTTTATTTTTGTAAACATACAAAATTTCTTAATGAAACTAAATTATATAAACTTCTTTATTTTCTAGATTTTCTCCATTTTAAAGAAGTTGGGAGACCTGTAACTGACCTTGAATATTTTGCTTGGGACTTTGGCCCTGTTCCTAAAAAACTCTTTTTTGAGATTAAGGAAAAGAAGGCCCCCAAAGAAATACTAAGATGTATCATAGAAGAAAAGGATGAATTCACGGGAGAGAAAAAAGGACTTTCTTTCAAGTCGCTTCAATCTCCAAATTTGGATGTTTTCTCAGAAAGAGAACTCCAAATTTTAAAGAAGGTGGCTGATATTTTTAGAGATGCTAAAGCAAAAGATATGACAGAAATAACTCATTTAAAAAATGAACCATGGCAAAAAACCGTTGAGTTAAAAGGTGAAAAAGCTAAAATAGATTTCTTTTTATCACTTGATGAGGATAAGAAAATTACTGAGGAATTAGCGAGAGAAAGAGTAAAATTATCAGAGGAGATGAAGGAACTTTTTGGAGAAAAAAGTTAATATCATAGGAAGAGGTCATATTCTTTTCCATAAAAAATTTGAATTTAAAAACGGTGAGTTAGGAGAGAAATTAATAATTATTTTAAATAATCCTGACCCATCAAAGGAGCCTTACTTAGTTTGTCGAACCACATCACAGGAGAAAGACAAACCAAGAAAATTTGGTTGTAATAAAGAACTTTCGCTTTTTTATTTACCTGCCAATCATGATTTTTTCGAAAAGGATACATGGATACAGTTGTATGAAATTTTTCCTTTTAATGCCTCATCGTTGTTAGATGATCACTTTAAAGGCGAATTGGAAGTGATTGGAAAGCTTAGAGAGTTAACGATCCGCCAATTAATAAATTGTGTTAAAAAAATTAAGGATATTGCAGCGGCACATAAAAAATTGATTTTGAAGGATTGGTAATTATTTAGAAGATTTTTGAAAGTAGGAATAATTTTTTTGGCTTAATATAGAGTTTTGTGGTAACTTTTTGCAAAAATATTATTTTAGATTATTTTTTCTGGGAAATTAAATATTGATATCCGAGCTCAAGAACGAATTTACCTGGTCAAAAACAAGGGATGAGGTCTTTAGAACCTGCCTAAGGCAGTATTGGTTTTCTTATTACGGATACTGGAACGGCTGGCTGGAAGATGCGCCAGAGAGAACTCGTCAAATCTACATTCTTAAAAACTTGAAGAGTCGCCATGCTTGGGCCGGGGAGAAAGTCCATGAGTGTATTCAGAGAAGCCTTAACAATATAAGAAGAGGTATCAAAGTTTTACCCGTAGATGAAATAATTTCAATTACCATTAAACAAATGAGAGCTGAGTTCCGCTCCTCAAGGTCAAAAAATTACCTGAAAAATCCAAAAACATGTGCTTTATTTGAACATGAATACGGTATCGAAGTGACAGAGGACCAATGGAAGGAGATGGCTAATAATGTCGAGGTCTGTTTAAGAAATTTCTATGCCTCGGATATCTATGATGGTTTAAAATCGCATCCTAAAGAAGAATGGCTTGAGGTAGAAGAGTTTTCATCATTTCATCTTGATAACATCAAGGTCAATTTAGTCATTGATTGTGCTATTAAAGAAAGAGACCGAGTTATTATTTATGATTGGAAGACAGGGAAAAGTATCCCTGAAGACCTTCCTATACAGCTTACCTGCTACGCTCTCTATGCAATGGAAAAGTGGCAAATTCCTCCTGAATCCCTAAGTATAGTAGAGTATAACCTCTCTTTTAATAAGAAGTCATGGTTTTCAGTGACCAAAGGCCAGATTGAAGATATTGAGGAATATATTAGAGGAAGTATCAAAGATATGCAGTCTCTTTTAATTGATGTAGAAAATAATATTCCTTTGGAGGAGGACCGATTCAGTAAAGTGGAGGACGGAAGGGTAAGTCAAAGGTGTAATTTCAGAAAAGTATGTAAACCAGCCTTTTAGTAAAGAGAAATGGAGCGTTTATTGAAAATATTATCCAGTTCAAAATTCTTTTGTATTGTTTTGATTATTTTGATTTTTCTCGTTCTGAGTGGTCTCAGTATAGGGCAAAATTTTTATCTTTGCACTCGTGTAATTGATGGCGATACAATTGTAGTCAATATAAATGGGAAAAAGGAGAAGGTGAGGCTTATTGGAGTGGATACACCTGAAACCAAACATCCTAAAAAACCTGTCCAGCGATTCGGGAAAGAGGCGTATCTTTTCACCAAGAAAATGGTCGAGGGGAAAGAAGTTCGCCTGGAATATGATTGGCAAAAGCGTGATAAATATGGTCGGTTATTAGCTTATGTTTATTTGAAAGATGGGACTTTTCTTAATGCAGAGATAATAAAACAGGGTTATGGGTTTGCCTATACAAGATATCCTTTCAAGTATCTGGATGAGTTCAGAAGATACGAGAGGGAAGCAAGGGAAAATAGAAGGGGTTTGTGGAAATGATAGGGTCTGTAATTTTCTTTCTGTAACCCACAATTGACATTTCCGTTAGGAAGGTGTGGGTTTTAACCCATAACAAGTAAGCTTTGTATAACATGTTGGCGTTTTACTTGATTAAAATTACTTGGTTGACAGATATGACATTTCTTTATAAGGAAACTACCAACGGCAGTTTCCTTAATAGAGCAACTCAGCTAACCAATAGAGGTTGATAATAGCTATGGATGACCTAAGGAACCTTTTTGATGCTTTTTATGACCGTCTTGTATTGCGAGATTTTTTAGGTAAAGTGGTACCCGGTTTCCTTCTGCTTTCTACAGTGTGTGTTTCCTTTACTTGGGTAAACGTAACATCTGAAGAATTTTCAACCCTGTTAAAGAACCTACTCAATCTATCTTTCCTAGCTTGGTTTGTGATCTTTGGAACCGCATGGCTCCTTGCTTTCGCCATACAAAGCTTCGGTGAGTGGGCACACCTAATAGAGTATTTTCCCCGAAACGTATTCCCATCTGATGAATCCTTTTTTAGATTCCGTCGGGAATTTGAAAAGAAAGCCAAACCGGAAGATGGCATACAGCGTGAACGCTTTGTAGTGATCCTGGAAGCGTGTGGTAATGGATATTTGAGTCTTATTATATCGCTTCTATTCATAATCCTTCATTCCTTGTGGAGACTCTGTTTCGGAAGTTTAACCTGGCAATTGTTAGGTTATGGTTTTAAGATTTGGGGACCGGTGTTGCTACTTGCCGTCTTCCTTTTATTGTTCCTTAGGAAAATGCACCGGATTCACGTTAACCGTATGTATGATTACATGAAAGTGATAGTAGGAAATAATGTACATACGGAATGAGATATATTCTCAAGCTTTTTCTTCATAATTGTCAATTCATGCGCCGACTGCTTATGGTAATTTGTAGGTGTAGCCAGTAAACTTATCTACACCACTCATAGTTGGAGGAAATTTGGCAACTGTCCTTGACCCTATTATTTCAATTTATGAACTCCTTATGTCTCAAGTAATCCAGCAAGAGGCTTTAACAAGATTACTTATTGAGAAAGGGGTCTTTACAAAAGATGAATTTTTTGAGATGATAAAAAATGTGAATGATGAAATGAAGAAAGCCGCAAAGTGAAAAGTCAGAAATTATATATAAAATTCACTCTCATTATTTCAATCCTTATCGGAATTGTCATGCCTCTTTTAATCGGAATAAAAAGCACAAAAATAATTGCAATCTGCTTTAGCTTCGTTTGGTTTATTTATGCTGTTATCTTCTTTGTTTCGACTTTTTTAATTAATGGCCAAAGAGCAAAAAAGCAATTAAGTAGCGAAGATTCAATTTCTCTCCGAGATATCCAGGAGATTCAAAGCTTATATGAAATTACAATTGGTAAAGAAAATGAAATCCCAAAAGGAAAACTTTGGAGTTAGAGGAGTGAATTAAAACAGGTTATAAACTAAAGTAAGGAGTGGGAAAATGGTTAAAACAAGAAAATTAAAGATTTTGATTCTATTAATTGTAGTCTTTTCTATAATTAGCCTTTCATTTGCAGTAGATTATAAATATGTTGGCTCGTCTAAATCGAACAAATATCATTACCCTAACTGCAAATGGGCGCTGAAAATTAAACCAGAAAATTTAGTTACCTTTAAGTCTGCGAAGGAAGCGTTAGAAGCTGGATACGTTCCTTGCAAAGTGTGTAAACCGCCTACAAAAGATTAGAATTAATAAAAAGAATATTCATTTTTTTGTAATTTTGAAAAGATAGATATGAATATAAATTTTATTTTAAAGATTTTGAAAAGGGATTTATTTTTTATATTTGGTGTTCTGTTTTTGGTTTATGTTTCTAATGCAAGAGCAGATGGTTTCTGGTGTGGTAGCAAGCTTATTAGTGTTGGGGAAACAAAATTAGAGGTAATAAGCAAATGTGGTCCTCCTGATGATTCTGAAATAGTTTCTTATGATACTATGTGGTCATTTTCTTCGAGCGGAAATTTAACTGCATCTACGAAAAAAGTAGAAAATTTATATTACAATTGTGGAGATGGTAGATTTATTCGAATACTGACTTTTATTGATGGTAAATTAACAAGTATTAAGAACGGAGGATATGGGTCAGGTCCGAAAAAATGTGAGTGATTTTTAGTAAGAGATAAAAAAAGGCGATACTTTTACGATACCTGAATTGTAATTGCTTGATTTTATTGAATTTTTATAAGCCTCTCACGCCGAAAACACGGGTTCGAATCCCGTTGGGACCATTAAAAAATTCCTCCTGAGATTTGTCTTCTAAAAATTTTATTTCAAAATTTAAGATTTCCTTTTTGAAAGTATTTATTTTCTTTAAAATTTGAATTAAAGTGAAAGGGATTATCATTTATTATTTTTAGTCCACAAATCTATCATGGAAAGTTACATTGAAAATAACTTTTCCGAATACTCCAAAAGAGAAAAGGATTTAGGTGAAAGGTGGTTATAAAAATTGTAAAAAGTGAATGAAAAGTTTTTCCATTTTATGAGTGAAAATAATCGGAAAAAAAGAGAAAATATATTCCTTTTTATTTGGATATTAATAAATTAGTGTAAAATAGTGTTAAATAATGTAACAATTTAATTCGGCATATGATTTGCTTTATTAAGGTAAGAGGTGCATAAAAATGGAAAAAAATCCTATATATGAAATCAAAGATGATGATAATCCATTTAAAAATTTTTTAAACAAGAGTTCGACTCAATCTTTTGAACCAAAAGATATTGTCTCCAGCAAGGAGAGCATTTCATTCTTATTTCCCCTTTTTATTGAATTAATTAAACAAGTAAAAAATACACTCGGATCAATTAAAAATTTAACACAGATTTCTCAAGGTAAATTTAGTGATAAGGAATTCGGAGATTATTTTAGCCGATTTGTTACCGAGGATATTGAGAAAATCGACTTATTACTGAGCAATTTTCTTGATTACATAAAGGTCAATTTCACCATCAGAAAGAGTAATACGGTACATATGATTATTGAGGAAGCTATTAAAAGGCATCAGTCTCGATTAGAAGAGAAGAAGGTTCGAATTTTTAAAAAATTTGAAAAGGACCTTCCAGAGATAATTGTCCCTGATGAGGAGCTTCGATATATTCTAAATTCAATCATTCAATATGCTATTCTGTGGATGCCAATGGAGGGAAATATTTGGATTTTAACAAAATCTCATTTGATCCCAACGGAAATGATTGAGGATCAAACTTTATTTAAAAAGGATGGAAAACAAGTAGAGATAAATTTAATCTTTACAGGATATAAAAAGTCTAAAGAACAGTTTCAAAAAGTCATGCCCATCTCAGAGTTGCAAAAAGCAGAAGATTTAGATCTTGAGTTGAGGTTGGTTAATGAGATTGTAAAAAAGAATCGAGGAAAGATGAAATTTGTAGTTGACGAAAAAAATTCGAAAACCTTTATTTCTTTAAAGTTCCCTGCAGAAAGAAGAAATATAATCTATTACCAGCCAATCAATTAGAAATTTTACATATTTTCAGTTTCACACCTTAAGGTCAATCAGAAAAGACCCGAAATAATATGTATTTCCTCTTAAAGATGGATTTTAGATAATATAAGGTCTCTCAAAAATATTCTAACTGTAACAGGACCAATTCCTTTAAATTCTAAGAGCCTTATTTCCAAGTCCTTTTTATTCTTTGCTGATTTTAGGAGATTTTTTATATTTCCATATTTTTCTTTTAATTCTTTAGAAATCTCTAAGAGCTTTGTTGCTGTTGAGAAATCATATCTTACATAATGGCCTCGATCTAAAATCTCAACCAGTTTATTCCAGCCAGCCTCTAAAATCTTTTCTGGAGACAAAATGCCTTCCTTTTGAAATTCAAAATAGGTTCTTTTGGCCACTTCTTGCTGGATTGGTTTTCCGAATAAGAGACAGGCTAAAAACCATTTAAATAGTTCTTCTTCCTTGCCTAATTTTAAATTAATACCCAGATCTTTTGAATAAATTTTCTTTTTCATTTTTCCAATTGATAATTTTGATTAAGGCTTTTCTCAAATTCAAGTCTTTTTCTAGCGTGACTTTATTACGATTATTTTATTTTTAGGAGATAACATTTTGTAAATAAAGGCATAAATCAACCCAATTATATGTATACACTGAACGGAATATTGGTTTTGAG
>Ga0315298_1000730_pt1 | contig 63481 bp, 60 predicted proteins | sample WHS_1_MG_FD_203077 | JGI IMG/M metagenome (GOLD analysis project Ga0315298, IMG submission 203077) | Extremophilic microbial mat communities from Washburn Hot Springs, YNP, Wyoming, USA - WHS_1_MG | ecosystem: Environmental > Aquatic > Thermal springs > Hot (42-90C) | place: USA: Wyoming...
AAGACTCATCAAGCTATCTGTTGAGATAAAACCAAAAGGACATAATATCAACTTCGATAACCTACCCTTATCCATTAGAAAGATTCAAAACAATTGTAAAAGAATAATGTCACAAATTGGAGGATAACGGTACTTCAGATAATATCTATATCTAACTTTGCATATTTAGAATTTTTATCATTTGAAAGAATTGTTATTAAAGAATAATATCCTTTGGGTAACTTCTTAGGTAAAACAAATTTGATAGTAGACACATACGTTCCTTGATCTAACAAAAGTTCTCTCCTATCGAGTTCAATCCTCTTGTCTGCAAAACTTAATACTCGCCTATCAATAACCTTCAATCTTTCATCCTCTTTAGGTGATAACAGGGTGTACTTAATAGTCGCCTCAACGTAATTACCAGATTTATCATTTACAACTTTAATATTAGAATCCTCTATATTCAACTCAACCTTCTTTTCTTTTACATCAAACTTGTCAAATTTATCATTTTTGATATTATTATGATTATTATTATTTTTATTATTATGATTATTGTCATGATTTTTATTATTATTTCTAATAGATTGTTCTCTATTATATATAAGCCTATCCTCATATGTGATCTGTATATAAGTTAGTGAAACCATATCAGAAAAAAAAGCTCCTAAAACAAAACCACCCATATGACCATCAACAAGTCCGCCTAACACACCCCCAGATAAAGTCAGCAAAGCATGTTTTTCCTCTATGTCAAGTCTAACATATTTACCAGTACATGCAGCCGATGTTAAGACATAAGACAAGATAATAAAAATTCCGATTAACTTTCTAAATATAAAATTACCATTATTACATGCAATATACCTTCTTAATATATGCATCTTCATAAATTATAGGAATTAAACTATTTTTCAGATAAAACATTATATAAAATGAAATCAAAAATGTCTAAAAAATTATTCAAATAAGGCAGGCTCTTAAGGAATATGATTTATAAAATTATTATATCTTACAAATTCGGTCTCAAAATTATCACTTAATAAACCCTTACCTATAGATTCCTTAATATCTTGAAACTTCCAGAATCTAACTATTTCTATCTCTTTTTTGTTGTAATATATCTTTCCATCATAAAAATACCTAAAAGTATATACTAATTCTGTCTCATATGAATTAGTATGTATATATTTGTACAAATACTCAGGGTCTCCCTTATTTATACCAAGCTCTTCAAACATCTCTCTCTTAGATGCTGTTAGTAAATCCTCACCTATTCCAACATGCCCACCAACAGACGTATCCCACTTCCCAGGTGCAACATCCTTATTGATTGAGCGCTTTTGTAAAAGCAGTTCACCTTTCTTATTAAATACAAGGACATGTACCACACGATGTACTAAGGATGGATTTCCGTGTATCTCTCCCCTTTTCGCAACACCAATTATCCTTCCTTCATAATCGACTACTTCGAGTAATTCATCATCTTCATCGAATCTATACTTATACATAAACTTCTCATAGAAATTAATTGAGGGGGGTTTATTGGAAAGGGGCTACGAAGTAGCCCCTTGTTCTTACAGCTTCATTACTTTTTCAGCTTTAGGACCTTTTGGACCGTCTACAACTTCAAAACTAACAGTCTGACCTTGGGCCAAAGTCTTAAAACCATTACCCTGTATGGCTGAATAATGTACAAATACATCACCGCCATCTTCTTTGGTAATGAATCCAAAGCCTTTGGACTCGTTGAACCATTTTACGGTTCCTTTTACCATGATGCTACACCTCCTTATAAAATAATATTGTTGCGTACGGAATTATGCTATAAGGAGCTACAAAGTCCAAAGTCTTTGAAGCTGCATACAACAATACTTCCGAAACGTCACAAATAGTATTACATAGATATCGAAAAAGGTCAAGCATTATATTTAATTTGGAGATATTAATCTTACCTTTTCCCCAACTTCTACCTTAAAAATCTCTGAAGCATTTCCACGATTAACAAATATTTCATAATAACCAAAACTGTTTAGTAGATAATGCAATCCTTTATCCTCAGCTAATCCATATGTTTCCACATAAGGAACATTGATATCCCTGAATATTAATTTTGTATTAATATTAATAAATGTCCTTTTAACCTTCTCTATCTCATCGAATCTCAAATTTGTGTTTAGATTTCCAAAGCGGTCTATATATATAATCTCACCCTCTATTACATTCTCAGAAAGCCATACAGGCTTTGGAATGTCAAGAACCACATAATCACTGATAGCATCTCCAAACTTTAATATATCTATACCTTTTGAAAGCCATGCAGCTACAGGAGCAAAAATATCTCTTCCGTGAAATGTACTACTCCTATTTTTTAAAAAATAATGTTCAGCTTTTATATGAATTACATCTAAATCATTATGTTCTTTATATATTCTCGTAAAAACACCGTTATCAGGACCGACAAAATATTGAGAACCTGCTGCAACTAATATAGGCCTACGCGACGTACCAACACCAGGATCAACAACAACCAGATGTATTGTCCTCCTTGGAAACACTTTATAACTCTCACCTATAATAAAAGCTGCTTCAAGTATGTTATAAGGTCTAATATTATGACAAATATCGACTATATTTATATCAGGATTTATATTAAGAACAACGCCTTTTATTATTCCTACAAAAGGACCCTCATTACCAAAATCCGTTGTAAGAGTTATTATTTGTCTACTTTGCATTGTACTGCACCTATTAAATCCTTAACATCTTTAACCTTATTCTCTCTCATATAAGTTTTAATCCCTTCAATTACTTCAATAGTCACACCGGGGTTTAAAAAGTTTGCAGTTCCTACTTGAATAGCAGTTGCTCCGGCAAGCAGATACTCTACAGCGTCTTTATAATTTAGGATTCCACCAACTCCGATTATCGGTATTTTAACTACTTTTGAAACATCCCATACAATCTTAACAGCAATGGGTTTTATAGCTGGTCCTGATAAACCACCAATTATATTAGAAAGCTGTGGCCTCCTTGTGCATATATCTATAGCCATCGCAGGAACAGTATTAACTAATGTTACCGCATCACTACCATAATCTTCTGCTATCTTTGCAAGATCTTTTATATGGAATATATCAGGAGGAAGTTTAGTTATGAGTATTGCATTCTTAACAACTCTTCTAACACTTTGAATAAGTCTCGATAAAATCTTCTTATCAGATCCAAATAGTAGACCCCCCTTCTTTACATTAGGACACGATACATTAAGCTCTATTCCATCGACTCCAGAATCTTCAAGTCTTTTAGCCAATTCTACATATTCATCAATGGTGTTTCCAAGAATATTTACAATAATCTTGGTAGAGTATTTTTTTAGTTTAGATAATTTTTCATTAAGGAAATTATCTATCCCAATATTCTGTAACCCTATAGAATTCAACATGCCGCAGGGTGTTTCATAAATCCTCGGTGGTGGGTTACCTTCCATCGGTTTTAAAGATATTCCCTTACAGACAATTGCCCCAAGCTTACTTATATCAATGAATCCAGAAAACTCTTCTGCATATCCAAAAGTACCAGATGCAGTCATCACAGGATTTTTCAAAACCAACTTTGATATGTTTACTGACAATACCAATATTTTTCTACCTCCAGAGTATCTGCTCTATTGGGAAAACAGGTCCATCCTTACAGACCATTTTATAACCATCCTTAGTCTCAACAGCACAACCAAGACATGAGCCGAAGCCACAAGCCATGCGCTCTTCAAGTGAAATGTAACCCTTTATATTATACTTATAAGCAATCTCTGCTAATGCCTTAAGCATAGGTTTCGGTCCACATGCATACATCACGTTGAAATCTTTAAACCTAATATCAGACATCATCCTTCTTTTGAGGACTTCTATAACAGTTCCTCTTACGCCAAAAGAGCCATCATCAGTACAAATAAAAGCATTAACACACAACTTTTTAATATCATTAATTAATAACAGTTCTTCCATACAACTCGCACCATATATTAAACATACTTTTTTGTTTATACTCGAAACAAGAGAATATATAGATGCAATACCCGTCCCACCAGCAATAAACAAAGGTTTATCATTCTCAGAAGGCATTTTATATCCATTACCAAGCGGACCTATAACCCTTACCCTCATTCCAGTATTAAATTCCCTCATAATCTTAGTCCCCTTACCTCTAACAGAAAATAATATATGAATTCCTCTTTTGTTATATTTGAAGAAACTAAATGGCCTCTTAAGAAGTGGTTCACATAAATCATTTACACCTAACATGTAAAACTGACCAGGTTTTGGAAGTGGAACTTCTTCTAAGGGTTTTAAGATGAGGATATTACTCTTTTCGCTAATCTTTTTATTAACAACAACTTCTGCATCGAAGAGCTTACTCAAAGTTTATCTCTAAGATCTCATACTCCAATAATCTTGCAGGTGCTTTTATTTGAACAACATCTCCAACCGACTTATTAAGCAAAGCCTTTCCAACTGGTGAACTGATAGAGATATTACCTATTCTAACATCAGCCTCATCAGGTCCAACAAGTTTAAAAACCTTCTCTTCCTCACTCTGTAAATCGAGAACCTTAACCCTTGCTCCAAATGCTATTCTGTCTTGTGATACCTTAGCTGGATCAATAACATCTGCAAGGGCAAGTTTTGTTTTAAGCTCTTGTATCCTCCCCTCTATAAACGATTGCCTCTCTTTAGCTGCGTGATATTCAGCATTTTCAGACAAATCACCATGCGCCCTCGCCTCAGCTATCTCCCTGATATTTTTTGGCCTCTCAACTTTCAAAAGATACTCAAGTTCTTCTTGTAATTTCTGATATCCCTCTGGTGTTATAGGAACTCTCCTCAACTCAGAAACTTCCTCCTTTCAATTAAATAATCTAACACTTTTATTATAATTTTTTCTATATTAGAAGTATTCAATGTTATGTAAATATCGTTTATTCACATATGGGAAACTATCTATGGATAAATTAATGCAGATGTTGCGAAAAAATTTATTCTTCGATACCTTTTTGCACATTGTATGTAACAATATGAAAATAATTATATACTGTTAATGATTATCTTATACAACACTAATAAGGACATTTTAAATAAATTTTTGAGCAACATCTGCATTATATTGAAATCACTTAAATACAATTTCTACAAATAGTATATAAATGATGTTACGTAACATATTATAAATATTCAATATCAGGAAGGAGTTAACTTATGTATTTTTCAAAATTGTTAATACCTACGTTGAGAGAAGTCCCATCAGATGCAGAAGCCATAAGCCATATCCTTATGCTAAGAGCTGGATATATAAGACAGCTTGCTGCTGGTTTATATATCTATTTACCACTTGGTTTGAAGGTAATTGAAAAAATAAACAAAATCCTGCGTGAAGAAATGAACAAAATTGGAGCTCAAGAGATGATGCTTCCAATATTACATCCTGCAGAAATATGGCAGAAGACTGGAAGATGGTCTGAGATTGGTAGTGAAATGTTCAGACTAAAAGACAGAACTGAAAGAGATATGTGCCTTGGAATGACCCACGAAGAAATTATGGCGTGGCTTGCATCAAGAGAAATACGTTCCTACAAGGACCTCCCACAGATATGGTATCAAATTCAAACAAAACTGCGAGATGAAGCACGCCCCAAAAGCGGGGTTTTAAGGACAAGAGAATTTATTATGAAGGACAGCTATAGTTTTGACATAGATGAAGAGGGTCTTTCGAAGAGCTATGAATTACACATAGAAGCATATAAAAGAATCTTCACAAGATGTGGCATTAGATTCTACATGGTTGAATCTGACCCTGGAATGATGGGTGGAGGAGGGTCCCACGAATTTATGGCACCAGCACCAGCTGGTGAAGATGAGGTTGCTTTATGTGACTCTTGTGGATATTCAGCTAATATAGAAGTTGCAAATTCTGTAGCTGAAACTGTAAATGATGAAGATTGGGAGTATGAAGAAGTTTTTACTCCTGAAAAAAGAACAGTAGATGAAGTCTCGAGATTTTTAAATATCGATAAGAAATACTTCATTAAAAGTCTACTTTTGATCAGCGAAAATCATGGGCCTGTTCTTGCGTTGATTCGAGGTGATCAGGAATTACACGAGAAAAAAATATCACGTATTATAGGGAAACACAGACCTGCACATAAGGACGAGATTGAACAAATAATCGGTGTTGAAGCTGGATTTATCGGTCCCCTTAATCAAAATTTAAAAATTATCTCTGACCCATCAATAAAAACTGGCACTTTCATAAGCGGTGCTAACAAAAAGAATTATCATCTAAAGGGCATTAAGCCTCAAAAGGACATTAATTCAGAATGGCATGACATACACGTCGTAAAAGAAGGAGATTTATGTCCAAAATGTAATCATAAATTAAGAATCGAGAAAGTAATCGAGATAGGAAATATATTTAAACTTGGAACAAAATACTCTATTCCTTTAAAGGCATTTTATCTTGATGAGAAAGGAGTCGAAAAACCCATCATAATGGGTAGCTATGGCATCGGTCCTGCTCGAATAGCAGCTGCAGCTATAGAACAAAACAATGACAAAGACGGTATCATATGGCCTAAAAGTATATCACCTTTTGATATAGAAATAATACCATTAAATACAAATGATTCAAAAACAGTTCAAGCATCTGAAACACTCTATAAAAAACTTTCAGATATCGGTATCGAAATACTAATCGATGATAGAGATGTAAGGGCAGGTGTAAAGTTTAAGGATGCAGATTTAATTGGAATCCCTTATCATATGATAATAGGTGAAAAGAATATAAACGAAGGATATGTAGAGATCAAAGATAGAAAGACAAAAGAATTAAAAAGATTAAGAGTAGAAGAGGTAATCAATTATTTAAATCTTATTTAAGCTTGAATGATTTTATTCAGAAAATGAGTTAACAATTAATATTAAATAAATTATGATATAATGTTAATAATTTCTATAAATTTTAAAAATACTTAAATAATGATGGAGGCAACAAATGAAAACCATATTTGGAATCATATTAATTCTTTTTTTAATATCATGCGCTCCTACCTCAAAACTTTCTGAATCAGATATAACAAACACAACCATAAAACCATCAGATACGGTCATCTTTAATATTCCTAACTCAAAAATCACAAGAGAGATGAAAGAAACAAAACCCGACCTACTAAAAAGATTCCCCTTCATATCATATTTACCTGTAACAGATTTTAATGGTAAATTCCCTCCTGAATTTTACACGTCGATTAAACTTAAATTTGAAGCTGAAAACATCAAGAATGTTGATTACTGGAGTTTAAGGAACAATAAATCCTTATATGACATAATATACATCCAACCCTTATGGATTGGCGAATTTACACTTAAAGAAGATGACCTTATTTACAATATTGCCCGTTCATTCAACATCTCCAAAGAGCAGGTTAATATACTTGATAATTGGGTAAAAGATGGGGGAATACTCTGGCTTGAATCAGCACTCTTTATATCTTCATACGATTATAAATTCAATAACTTTGATGAAAATAAAATAAAAGAATATATTCAAAAATTAAAATCACTTAAATTATTCGGAAACAAAATAAATATTACAACCTTCACAGCGAAAAAAATAGATGAATTCAATATTGAGAAACTATTGATAGAAATAGTACCTGAAAGAAATTCTTTCAATGATGAGATACTTAAAGATACCGAAAAACTCCTGCTTGAGCAAAATGATTATGTAGGGATTTATATTACAGTCGATGGGACTCCAATAGTAAAATCAGGAGACAACATCTTTTCAAGCTATGTTAATCATGGCAAAGGAAAAATAATTACCATAGCTCCATTTGACTTCAAAAATGTTTACTATGATGGTGAAATATTCAGAATAAATCTTTTGTCATGGGCTATGAATGTTAGAAAGTGAAGTTTTAAAACTTCAAATCATCAGCACCTTCAAACTTACAATCTCTGGCTATTTATTATTTTTCTGGATACCTAATAAGGTTTTTCCTCAAGATTACATAGAAAACAAATTAGACAAAATAGTTTTTAACATAATACACATGGTAGCACTAATAACTCTTGTATTCCCTTTCTTCATATACATAAAGGTCTTCGGATTCACTTTTATGATATTCTTCTTTATAATATTGAAGCTAATCTTCATAAAATACTATCAGAAACATTCAATATCTACATACTTAAAAAAACTATCTAATAAAACTATCTACTCAACCCTTAGATTCCTTGAAGATGTAAACTCCCCTATCAAAAACTTTATAACCTCAAAAAAAGAAAGATTTCTTTCATTTGTATCAAAACTTGATTACCAATCAACTTTATGTGGAACTTTCACATCATTTTTGTTTATTTATTCCCTCTTCATCAGATTATACAGAGGTTTCATAAGTCTTTCAGGTGCTGAACCTGATATGTATGTATTCTACTATTGGAACAATATTTTAAAACTCAATGTCTTATTTGATAAAGTTGCTGCGGCTCCGTACATGTGGGGTGGTCCCGTTCTAATCTACACAGTAGATCAGCTATCGAGACTTAATACAATTGTACTCTATAACATCTTTCCACTACTTTATCTCTCTTTTACTTTTTTTAGCTTATATTATTTTCTTAGAAAAAGTTTAAATAGCTACACAGCAATATTCCTTGCCCTATTCGTGTTCGGTATCGTCCTTCCAAGTCCGATTTCTCTTCATCTTTTTGGAAATGTCACAGAAACGAACTATCCCGAAGTTATAAACTTATGGTTTCTATCGTTTTATTACAACGCCAATCCCTTATCTGAAAAAATAATGGACATTTATCCTTTTATCTTCTTTTGGAGATGCACAACAACACTTCCATATGAATTAGGAGCATCGTTTTCGTTGATATATCTTTATTTCCTAATAAACTTTTTAGAAACGAAAAAAACCATCTTTATACTTTTATATGCAGAAACACTTGCAATCATCTTCTCAATACATACTGGTATAGCTATTGTCTTATTTTTACCCACCATTTCAATCCTTATTTACGCACTTTTAACTAACAGAATCGATATTAAATCATTGAAATTATCCATATTATTTATCTCCCTATCTATAATCATTGGAAATATATGGATGTTACAATTCCTCATATATGGAATCCCCCAAGACATTGGGGCAGCAGCTCCGATACTCGATAAAATCTTTATGACCGAAAGGGCTTATAGAGATTTAAAAATTACTGGATTATACACTGTCCAAATTGTCAAATTCTCACCCTTACTATCAATAATTATATCTTTATCATTATTAATATCCCTTCTATCTATATTTTATGAATTACTCTCAAAGAAAAAAAATTTATACATTCCTTCCATAGGGCTCACCTCAATTAGTATAATCTTCTTATATCTCTCACAAAATATTGGACTACCTCGAATAATAGACCATTCAAGACTACAGTTTTTCGTAGCAATGGTTTATGCCCTCTTACTCCCAACAGCGTTTTCATTACTTATAGAAAATAAATTCATATCAAATAAATCTAAAATATCATACAATATATACCTAACAATCATTGCAATAATCATTCTAACACTAACGGTAATAACACCCAGATGGATAGATAAAGAAGAATTCTGGAAAAGTATCGATTTCATTGAATATAACGAATTTCCATATCTTGTTAATGAGATAGAAGATAACTTCCAGCCTTTCACATATTTAATCGTTTCTTACGTGCAACAATTTTCTCAGATTATATCAAGGGGTTATCATGAAAATACTCAGGATTTCATACAATCTTATTCACCTTTAGATGAATATATACCAATAGATGTAAATTATATATTTATCTTCGTTGAAAATGAGCCAAAAGAATATTATGGTCTTGGTGAATATTGGTATAGATGGAGAAGGGATATTATGATTAAATTGAAGGACTGGATTACAATATATTCACAGCATCACGATAACATTAAATTATGGTATAGTAGTAAAAACGTTAATGTCTTTTTAATAGATAACAGCAAATTTGTTAATTCTATCGAAAAGCACAGAAAACAACTAATGGATATAAATAGATGAACACAAAGAACCTTATATTTACATTAATAATATTTGTATTCATCTATTGTTGTTCTTCAAACACAAAACAAAACGGTGATATTAATCCAACAATTGCGTTTACATACCATAATATAAAAGAAGAAGATATGGTTTTTTTATCAAATTTTGACATTATTGTAACAGGAAAATTTTTAGATGATGACCAGATTAATACCTTAAAGAGAAAAAATATTAAACTTATTTACTATGATTGGCTACCAGCAATTTATTACTGTTCAAAACCAAACGAATGGGAAACGTTGGTTTACCAGAATAGATACCTATGGACACTCGATCCAGACGATTCTTCTCCAGACCCCATGGGTGACAAATATGGATGTAAAGACTATTTTTACGATATGGCAAACAAGGAGCTCATTGACACACGTGTAGAATATATTGTCAATAATTTAAAGAAACACAACTACGATGGTGTCTTTTTTGATTGGGGCTCTGGATTGAATGCTTTAATAGAAAACAAATATGATTTTCTTATAAATGAATATAAAAAAAGACATCCTGATAGTGATTATGACGATATGGTGATAAATTTTCTTAAAAAATTGAAAGAAAATAATATAATTATAATTCTAAATAGAGGATTTAAGTCAGATAGGGCAAAACTCAATCTATACGCTGATATTGACACCGTAGAAAGCACATTCACAGGTATAGAATGTGATAACAAAACATATAATATCTTCGTTGAGTCAGAAGGATTCATAAAAGCACAAGATACATGTTTTAGCAAGATAAGAGATTCTATTAGACTATCATTTAATCTATCAAAAAAGTCGAAGGAAACAAATCCAAAAATAAAATTCTTATTTCTAAATTATGCCCAACCTTATTATTATAATACAGGTAATAAAATGAAAATAAATAATGACGAAATATTCACTTACAAAAAAATAGTCGACAGACAAGCTATACTTTATTCATTAGCATGCAGTTTAATAAGTAATAGTATTGGTTTTACTAATGGGCCTGATGTTAGTCTCGATTATGTCAAGGACGACATATACTTTAAAAAATTGGGTAATCCCATAAGCGATTTAATACAAATAGATGAAAACACATACCTTAGAAAATTCTCTAATGGCCTAATATTAATTGGAAATGATAATACTATAGTAAATATAAAGCTACCAACAAATATCAAAGGGATCTATGATTCCCTTAAAAATGAATCTATTAAACCAAACAATGGCAATGTATCAATTTTATTAAAATCTCAAATCTATCCCTCAGGGGAAAAATATCCAGTAGGTAATATATTTATCTATGAATATTAATGAAATAAGAGAATTCCTCAGAACTGATTTACCCAATAAGATACTTAATCAAATAAAGGACATAGAATATAGATTATCTGAAATATCACCATTCTACTATATAATCATTATAATCATTCTTATAATATTATTATCTCTTATTTACAAAAAGGTTATAAAAAAATCAAAAATAGAAAAAAAGAAATCTTTATTTATAAAGAAACTATGTGAAGCAAATTCGATTCAGGAATACACAAATATATTAATAGACTATTTCAAAGTAATCAATCCTAATATCAAGAACGTTGGGATCTATCTAAAAGATAATGATTTATATAAGCTTTCTCATACTGACTATTTCGACACCGATATAAAAGAAAAAGTCTATCTACCCGAGACATTTACCTCATCAGCACCCGGATACGAAAAAATCGGAAGACTTCATATATACACACATGTACCACCAAATAGAAACTTCGCCATAAGACTGGCTTCTTCAGAAGAATTCGACCTCAAAACCTTCATGTGTGAACTTGAATATCTCTCATCCTTGATACAAAGTTCCATAGAAATAGACTCATTAAAGTCTGAACTAATAAAAACAAAACTATTAAATGGAGTGAAAGACCTTTTTTCATCAGCTTCTTTTAATAAAGAAAACTATTTCAGGTTTATTGGAAATATCATAATGAAAGCCATAAATTTAGATGGCGTGAAGATATTATTCAATGATAAAACTTTCAGTCTTGGTAGTTTTGACGAAAATACATATAACAGGAAACTGTTAAAGGTTAGAAATACAAACATTGATATTGAATTATTCAAAAAAATTCCAATAACACAAAACGATATATCTAATACCGGAAAATTTCTTGACTTAATATCTGCAATGTTTTCTTTTTACACAAATCAATCTCTTTTATTTAACTATATATTAGTCCTTGAAACAGCAGTTAATACATTTGAGGAGGGAGACCCCTTCTATAAAAACCATTCTCAAAAAGTAAAGATAGCTACCAAAATTATAGCAGAGAATCTTGGCCTTAATAGTAAACAGATTGAAACTTTGGATTACGCTGCAAGATTACACGATATAGGAATGATTGGTGATATAAATGAGATTAGCCTAAAAGACATAAGATTCTCAGAAAAAGAATTCGGAATTATAAAGTTTCATCCATTAATTGGTTATACAATAACTACACCAATCGACTTTCTTCTACCCATCTCAGAAATAATATTACAACATCACGAGCTATTAGACGGCTCGGGGTATCCAAATGGACTAAAATCAAACAATATATTACAAGAATCTAAGATCTTGTCCTTTTGTGAAATACTCGTCGGTCTATTAAGTGAAAGACCTCATAGAAAGGCATTTACAATTGATGAAGCAATATCACAAATCTCAACTTTAGTACCTAAAAAAATTGACCAATCGGTTTTCAAAACATTTATTGATAATAAAGAGCAGATTATAAAAGAATTTAATTCTCTTACTTAATCTCAGGAGACTTCAAATCTGATTTTACATGTATCTTCTCTTCTTTAACATCCATTCCACTTTCTTTTACCTGACTCTTGGGCATTACCTTGCTTATCAAACACTTAACCCCTGGCTGAAGAAGATATTCTGGATTATTCAGTAAAATATATATACTCATCCTACCAGTTTGTGGATCGATAACTGGAGATACTTCGTTAATAACACCCTCTATCTTAACTGGTGGAACTGTAACACAACTTATATTAACTCCCATACCAGGTTTTATATATTTATATGTACCTGGAGATATTGCACCTTTTAGCACAACTTGCTCAATGTTAACCACAGACCCTATTACCTCTCCTTCAGACAAATTCTGACCTACAAAAACATTAAACTCCGTTAAATAACCATCTATAGGTGAAAATATATCAGAATGTAATATCTTGTATTTTGCTCGTTCCATCTCATATCTTGCTTTTTCAATATCCTTGAGACCTTGTTTCTGCAATTTTGATCTTTCAAAATCCTCGCGTAATTTTACATGTTTGTTATTTATATCTGACATAAGGGCATCCATATAATTGTCTTCTGCAGATTTTAGTTCTGCAAGAGATGCCATATTTGCTTTATATAACTCATAAGTCTTCAACAACCTATCTTTAGCATTATTTATTAACACCCGATTAACAACATATTCAGGCTCATAATATTTAACAGCTATTATCGCCTTTTCATAATCAGCTTTCGCCTTGTTATAGTCAAGTTTTAACTCATATTTATCGAATTCAACTAATTTTTGGTTCTTTATCACCTTTTTTCCTTTTTCTGCGTAAACCTTCGAAACTTTTCCAGATATTGGTGATACTATCTTTTCCTCTTTAGACGGAACTATAATACCCTCAAAAACTACCTCTATCGTATCCTTTGCCTTTTTTATCTCCTTTTCTTCAGATGGTCTTGCACAACTCAAAAAAAATAATGCCATTAATAAAAATAACAAAAATAATGAATTATCAAAAATTTTTGATTTATATTTCATTATTAAAATATATCATTACCACAACATATTTTCAATATATATATAATTTAAATAATATTATGTTATAATTCTAACTTAATAAATATGTTATACGGTTTACCATTAATTAAGATTTCTAAATCTATTTTTCATAAAAAGATATATCTTTTTTTATTAATTTTTATACTTGCCCTTTTCGAAAATGTATATTCAGAATCAGAATTACAATATAAATACATAACCCTTTCTGAGTATATCCACAGGGTTATCGAAAATAACCCTTCCTCAAAGATCAATGAACAAGACTACAAACTTGTTCAATTAAACCACTTAAAGGAATTACAAAAGTATAGTTTTAATGTAGATTTATCAGGTTCTTTATCTTACGATATAGAACCAGAAGGTAGAGGTGCATATCTATCATTAAACGCAAAAAAGATAATTTATGACGGTGGTAAAAAGAAGATCCTCGAAAAAGAATACGATTTAATTAAAACATTCTCAAACGTAAATTTACTCTCTCAAAACGATACATTAATACTAACTGCTATATTATACTATACCGACTTCTTTTATAAACAAGAAGTACTTGATTTCCTAAATGAGCAATTTCAACAACAAAGACAATTTGTTGATAAAGTAGAAAATACATATCAAAAAGGCCTAAGATTTTCAACTTACGATTATCTAACATCGAAAAGTGAACTTCTCAGACTCGAAAAAGACCTAATAAACCAAAAATCAAACATTGTAAAAACTGAAATAGCATTTAGACAATTTGGGCATATATATGATGTAGAACCTATTAAATTAGTATTATTAGACATTAACTTTAAACCAGATATAATAACACTTCAGAAATATTCATTAATTCACAACAACTCTTTAAATGCCTTAAGATTAGAAGAAGATATACAAAAACTCAAGATCCTTGAAAAAGAAGCTGAAGGAGGTTTACAAGTAGATATTAGATCATCACTTGGAATTCAAGGTGGTACCAATGAATATACAGACCAAACAAACCTTATTGCCTCAATAGCACTTTCTTTTACACTGCCACTATATGATGGTGGAGAAAGAAGAACAGAGATTCTTAGTGAACGAATTCAAGCTGTAAAAAAATATCTTTCTATAAAGAAAACTGAAGAAGATATTATCAAAAAGATTAATGAATTATATGCTGACTATGAAACTATAGAAAAGACAATAGAAATATTACAACAGCAGCTTTTGATAAACGAAAAAAGACTAAAAGTCTCTCTTGAGAGGCTCGAGAAAGGTCTTGAAGATTATAGAGCTGTAAGGGAGTCGTGGAGCGATCTTATAAATACAAAAATAGAATTAATATATAATAAAGCAATTTCTCATAAAATACTTGCCGACATGGCTGTTCTATCTGGTACAAAAATCTTTTAAATTTAAATAATAATGACAGAAAAAATAAACGTTGTCTTAACTACAGAAGGGACTTATCCATACTACACAGGTGGAGTTAGCACATGGGCAGACATTCTCGTTAAAAAACTTGATGACATAGATTTTAGAATCTTAGCTATTATGATGCATCCTTACATAACAATAAAATACGACCTTCCATCTAATGTGAAAGAGCTTATAAATGTTCCTCTTTGGGGTACTGAAGAGCCAACTGAATATATAAGTGGATTAAAGTTATCCGAAATATTTCTAAGAAAATTAAAAACACACTATGATGTAATCGAATTTGTAGCAGAAATAGTCAAAAATATAACGCAATCAATATACCTTCGTAAAGATAACCTCTTAGAAATTGGATACAATCTCGTTCAATTATATGACATATTCCAAAAATATGACTATAGAATCGTATTTCGTTCTAAGGTTCTCTGGGATACTTTTTATGATATTTCATTACTTTATTTTAAGGATAAGAAAGAAAAACCTTCAGCCTATGAAATAGTCGAGAGTCTTAGATGGCTATACAGATTTCTTATTTCTATATTATCACCTATCAGAACAGCTGATATCTACCATTCAACAGCATCAGCATTCTGTGGACTTCCATGTATCATTGCAAAATTAAAGAAAGGAGCAAAATTTGTCTTGACAGAACATGGGATATATATGAGAGAACAATATCTTTATGCGTCAAGGCAAAAATTAACTAATTGTACGAAAAATTTTTTTCTTGGCCTAATCAGCCTTATTTCTAAACTAAATTATTACTTTGCAGATATTATACTGCCAGTTTGCGAACATAACAAAAGATGGGAAAAACAATTTGTTAAAGATATTAACAAAATAAAAGTAATCTATAATGGTATCGATACAGAAAGATTTAAAAAAATAATCGTTGATAGGGAAAATAGGCCGACTGCTGTGATGGTCGCAAGAATAGACCACTTAAAAGATATTGAAACATATATTAAAACATGTGCTATCGTCAAAAATACTTTTCCCAATATCCTATTTAAGCTTTATGGGCCAGTAATAGAACAAGATTACTATGAAACTTGTAAGAATCATATCCAAGAACTAAATCTTGAAAACAACTTTTCTTTTTCTGGTGTATCCTTATCCCCTGAGATAGCTTACAATGAAGGCGATGTAGTAGTTTTAACGAGTATCTCAGAAGCATTTCCATTTGCAGTTCTTGAAGGAATGGCATGTGAAAAAGTAGTAATCTCTTCTGATGTAGGAGGAACAAAAGAAATTCTTGAGGGTTATGGATTTATCGTCAAGCCTAAAGACGCTCAAGCATTTGCAGATAAAATTATATATGTACTTCAGAATCCTTCAAAGGCAGCAGAAATAGGCATTGAAGCAAGACAAAGGGTACTCAACGGGTTTAGAATAGATGACATGATAAATAATTATAGAAATGTTTATTACCAATTTTCTAAAAAACAACTCTTAGTTTGAAATGATTAACACAGAAGATCAAAAATTGATACAACTTCTCAAAACAATAACTAAGGGGAAAAGTAAACCCTTTGATGAATGGGAAATTACTGCATTACTTGAAACCAATGGCTTAAGAGACATAGACGCACTAAATGAATGGGGTGAGCCCGATCTCTTTTCATTAGCTAAAAAACTTCTCAAATATGTAGACTTAATTGAATACGAAGAAAAAGAAACAAAAGAAGAAGGAATTAAAATAAAAAGGATTATACAAAATTATATAAAAGGTTCACTCTTTGCTTTTCCAATGTTTATACAAATCTTAGCAATGGTAATCATTGGTTTTGGTATATGGTCAAGTATAGAATTTTCTTTAAAAGAAGCCACAGCTATAGGTCTTGCAACCCTTCTTGCACTTGCAACGACAGGAGGATTATCACAAATAATTGGGAGGAAAGGTCTATTTTATCTAAAATTTGAAGAATATCTTCTTGCTTCACAAATTACAAAAAGACTATACATACTTGGATTAATATTCATCTTATTATTGAGCATCCTTTTCACCTTCATCAACTTATATTTTAAGCTTTTCCCACCTTACATGTTTCAACTATTTATAATTTACTATCTTCTGTTGAGTCTTCTCTTCCTCATATTTTCAGTCTTCTACATGATTGAAAGCTATGGCACAATAGCGTTTATGACATTCATCGGTATTTTAATCGTCTATATCCTTTTTTCATTTCTTAAGCTAAACCTAATATTATCCCAAGCTATCGGTTTAATAGTTATCATACTAATGTCAAAAATCATTGCATTTTACAAAATGCAGAAATTAAAGAAAAAATCTGAGTCTGAAGGAGCAATCCTTCCTAATTTTCCTTCGCTATTTTATTCTCTTTATCCATACTTTATATATGGAACAGCATACTTTCTTTTTCTTATAATGGATAGAACACTCGCATGGACAACAAGCAAAACATATCTACCTTATTTTATTTGGTTTAATTACCCTTACGAAGTAGGTGTCGACTGGGCACTAATTCCATTAATTGTAACTATCGCATTAATCGAAGTCTTTATATATGAACTTGGTTATTTTGCATTTAAAAAAATTAATGAAACTAAAGCTGATGTTATTAGAAATTTTAATAAATACTTCCTTAGAGTTTATAAATTAGCAGGTTTGACCTTTATTATCTTTGGAGTAATTTCAATACTATTATCATTTCTCTTACCATATTTTCTTAAAAACTTCCCTTACTTTTTCCAATTTGTGGACGTGTTTTTTAATAATGTTAATATATTTGTCTTCTGGTTTGCGTCAATCGGCTATATATTATTAAGCTGGTCACTATTAAACTGCATTATATTTTTTGCATACTCAAGACACGAGTTCGCCTTGAAATCCATACTTTTCGGTTTATTAACTAACTTTGCCATAGGCTATACACTGAGCAGAGCTTATTATTATTACTATTCCGTTATTGGATTAACCGCGGGTGCAATAGTTTTTGCTATAATAAGTACATACTATGCGTATAACTTCTTCAAAAATTATGATTATTTTTATTATTCTGCCTATTAATCATGAATAATAATTCAGAAAACAACAATTTCATTGGTTTTATAGGGATCGGCTATTGGGGTAAAAATATCTTCCGTAACCTTTTAAGTCTTAAGGTCTTACATACAGCATGTGATTCTAACCCTTTAACACTTTCAACATATAAACAAAATTATCCTTCTGTAAAATTTACTGACTCCTATTATGAAATATTACAAGATAAGGACATAAAAGCAGTCATCATAGCAACGCCAGCATCAACACACTACGAATTATCAAGAAAGGCAATCGAATATGATAAAGATGTTCTTGTAGAAAAGCCTCTTGCCTTAAATATTAAAGATGCTGAAGAGCTTATTGATTTGGCAAACAAGAAAGGTAAGATATTAATGGTAGGACACATACTTTTACACCATCCAGCTATAGCAAAACTAAAAGAGATGATTAACTATGGTGAAATAGGGAAGATACAATATATCTATTCGAATAGGTTAAACATAGGAAAACTTAGAACAGAAGAAAATATACTTTGGAGTTTTGCACCGCACGATATCTCAGTAATTCTATGGTTAGTAGGCGAAGAACCTGAAAATATAAATGCCTTCGGCGGAGATTACCTTAATAAAGGTATATACGATACAACTATAACAACCTTAGAGTTCAGAAATGGGATTAAAGGGCATATCTTCGTAAGTTGGTTACACCCATACAAAGAGCAAAAACTAATAGTAATTGGCACAAAAGCGATGGTCGTTTTCGATGATATATCAAAGGAAAAACTTTTTTTATACCCTCATACAATCCAATGGAAAGAAGGTAAAATACCAGTAGCACAAAAAGCTGATTACCGAATCATTCCTGTCAGTGATGAAGAACCCTTACGAAGAGAATTATTACACTTTATTGAATGTGTAAAAACAAGAAGAAAACCAATAACAGATGGCGAAGAAGGACTTCGTGTCTTGAAAATAATAAATGAAGCAGAAAAAAAGCTTTCTTCTCATCATGAATTTATAAAATATCAACAGGAACAACATTCTAATTACTTCGTGCACTCAAGTTCTTATGTGGATAACAATGTGATAATTGGTGAAGGCACTAAGATATGGCACTTTTCTCACATCCTTGAAAATACTACAATCGGTAAAAATTGCATAATAGGGCAAAATGTAGCAATAGGTCCAGATGTTACAATAGGGAATAATTGCAAAATTCAAAATAATGTATCTATTTTCAAAGGCGTAACAATAGACGACGATGTCTTTTGTGGCCCTTCCTGTGTTTTTACCAATGTTTATAATCCAAGAGCTTTCATAGAAAGAAAACATGAGTTTCGTAAAACAATAGTCAAAAAAGGTGCTACTATTGGTGCTAATTCTACCATTATATGTGGTATTACAATAGGAGAATATGCAATGATTGGAGCAGGAGCTATAGTTCGAGAAGATGTGTTACCACACGCATTAGTCGTTGGTGTTCCAGCCAAACAAATAGGGTGGGTTTGCATATGTGGGAATACTTTAAGATTTCAAAATGATTACGCAAAGTGTAACTATTGTAATACCCAGTATAGAATTGAAGATGGAAGACTTGTCAGAGAATAAAAAAACAAAACTATCAATGCTTAATCTGAAATTACAATATTCGTTTATGAAATCAGAAATAGACGCTGCAATCGAAAAATGTCTAAACCACCAAAACTGGATATTAGGAGATGAAGTTTACGAACTTGAGCAAAAATTCTCCAAATATCTTGATGCCAAACATTGCATTGGTACTTCTTCTGGCACCGACGCACTTGTTATCTCATTAAGAGCAATTGCAATTAAATATAAAAACAAAGAATATTTCAACAAAAATGATTTAATTATTACCACACCCTTCACTTTTACGGCTACTGGCGACTCAATTTTAAGATCAGGTGCAAATGTTGTATTTATAGATATTGACCCTAACACCTATAATATAGATATAAATAAAGTAGATGATTTTCTGAAAACAAATAAAAAGAATATTATTGGCATAATACCCGTGCACCTTTTTGGCTTATCATGTAATATGGATTTGCTAACAAAAACTGCTCAAAATAATAATCTTTTCATAGTTGAAGACGTTGCACAAGCATTTGGAGCAACATGGAATAACAAAAAACTTGGTACTTTTGGCATCTTAGGTGCTTTCAGTTTTTTCCCATCAAAAATACTTGGTGCATTTGGAGATGCGGGGATGGTCTCAACCAATGACGACGAAATAGCTGAAATAATCAGGATGCTTATTAAACATGGTGGAAAAGACAAATATAACATTGAACATATTGGTTATAATGCCCGTCTTGACACAATACAGGCTGCTATTCTAATAGCTAAATTTGAATACATTGAAGAACTAAACAAAAAAAGAAATATAATCTCAAATATTTACATAGAAGAATTAAGAGGAATTTCAGAAATTATATTACCATTAAATCCTTTTAAAAATAACACAACACATCTATACCATCAATTTACAATTAGAGTATTAAATAACAAAAGAAATCTTCTACAAAGTTTCTTAAAAGAAAAAGGGATAGATACGATGGTATATTATCCAGTACCCCTACATAAAATGAAGGTTTTCAAAGGGAGATGTATTATTCCAAGTTCTTTAAGTATCTCAGAAAACATAGTAAAAGAAGTCTTAAGTTTACCAATTGAACCTTTAATGAAAACAGAAGATGTTTATTATATAACTGATAGTATTAGAGAATTTTTTAATAAAGATTATGATAAACGATAAAAAGATAGCTGTTGTAGTCCCTTGTTATAATGAAGAAAAGCAGATCGCTAGTGTAATTAATACAATGCCCGAATTTGTTGATTTTATAATCGTTGTTGATGATGCAAGCACCGATAAAACATATGAAATAATAAAAGATATTGCCTCAAAAAATAAAAAAATTACATTTCTACATCACAAAAATAACTCAGGCGTAGGTTCAGCCATTTCTACAGGCTATAAAACCGCCCTCGAAATTGGTGCGGATGTCACGGCGGTTATGGCTGGTGACGGTCAGATGGACCCAGCAGATCTTTATAATGTCGCCATTCCTATAATTAGTGGGACTGCTGATTATTGCAAAGGCAATAGATTTTTTTATCTAAAAGGAATCGAAAGAATTCCAAGATATAGACTATTAGGCAATTTTATACTTTCAGCCTTCACGAAGATTGTCTCAGGCTACTGGCATATATCCGACACACAATGTGGATATACTGCAATCAGTAAAGAAGCATTAAATAACATTGATATATCTAAGATTTATCCAAGATATGGCTGCCCAAATGATATACTCACAAAATTGAACATCGCAGACATGAGGGTAATCGAAGTGCCCGTAAATCCTCTTTATGATGTGGGAGAAACATCAAAGATGAAAATCCCGCGAGTTATATTTCCTATAACTATGCTTTTGATTAAACTCTTCTTTTATAGAATGTTTCAAAAATATATCTTTAAAACAGGCCACCCTCTTGTATTAGCATATGCTGTCTCGGGATTACTATTTATTATCTCACTTATAATCAACATATATATAATAATTAAATTGATTATTACAGGTGAAATTCCAAAGGCAGCGTTAATAACAACTGGTTTTACCTTAATAATTTCAATTCAACTACTTATTACAGCATTTATGATGGATTTCGACTACAATAAAAATCTTTTTATAAAAACAAAAAGTTCAACTAAACCTATAAATAATGAAGATAAAACAACTTCAACTTGAATTTAGACGTCCTTGTTAACATCATTCACACATAGATATTATTTAAAACTTTTAGAATCATTTAAAACTTTAGGTTATCATACATGTACTATTAAAGAATTTTTTACATCGAATAGAGAAGGGAAAATACTGATTATTAGACACGACGTTGATAGATGGGCCAAACAAGCAATCAGAATGGCTAAACTTGAATACGATAATAATATAAACAGTACTTATTATTTTCGCGCTAATACATCTGGTAAATTCGACGAAAAAACAATAAAGTTAATATACAGTTATAATCATGAAGTTGGTTACCATTATGAGACTTTATCCACATGTAAAGGAAACATAAAAGAAGCTCTTAGACTATTCAAAATCAACCTTGACAACTTTCGAAAAATTGCACCATGTTATACAATAAGTATGCATGGTTCACCTATGAGCAAATACAATAACCTTGACTTGTTTAAAAACGTAAGTCTGAAAGAATATGGTTTAATTGCAGATGCATCATTAAACTTTGAAAATATCGATGTTATCTACTTTACCGATACAGGTGGTAGATGGAATTCCAACAGCACCTTAAATATAAGAGATAGAATAATCTCGAAGCGCCCTTTTTATAATGTAAACCTAAGATTTGGATCAAAAGAATTCTTCGAGTACCTAAAAAATGAAAATATAATTATTTATATAAACGTCCATCCAGAAAGATGGGCACATAACTTTCCAACTTTAATTATCTGTAAAATAAAAGACTTTCTAACAAATACATTAAAACGAGGAATTAAGTTAGCAAAACCATTCATATATAGGCAGTCTATTTAAAGACCTTCTTAACAATCTTTGGAAACTCATTTTTAAAATCTGGATTAATCCTATTGAGATATAACTTTAAAGCCTTAACCTCATTCTTTAGCTCTTCTAAATTAGCACACAACTTCTCCAGTACCTCAATTTTTTCAGTTAAGGTAATAATCTCCTTTTCAATAATCTTTATCTTCTCTTTTAATGCAAGTTCCTCTTTCAATATAATATCCTTTCTTAATTAAATAATATTTATTAAACTATTATTATACATTATAATAAACTAATTTTTATAAATATTTATTGCTTTACTTATAAAATCTTTAATATACTTTAATTCATTTATTAGAGGTTATATAATGCCACTTTTTGGTGAAGTCTTTGTCAGCGAAATACTAAATAAACCTGTTCTTGACCCCAAAGGGGAGGAAATTGGAAAAGTTAAAGATATTGTTGTAGTCAAAGGTGAACCATTACCAAAGGTTTCCTCCTTAATACTCGAGAAAAAGAGAATATATCTACTACTCCCTTGGCAAGAACTAAATATCTTTAACAAGAGAATTATGTCAGCAAAAACTTACGCCGATAATTTATCTCGATATAATTTTGATGAAAAAGACCTATTAATCGTAAGAGACATATTCGATAAACAAATTGTCGATGCAAATGGCGCTAAGGTTGTAAGGGTAAATGATGTCAAGCTTGAAGGATATAACAACGAAGCTGTCTTAATAGCTGTGGACGTTGGCATGAGAGGAATAATGAGAAGACTTGGCATCGAGCGAAGTGGAGAAGACTTCATGAGACTTTTCAACCGTCATTTACCTTATAATCTAATAAGCTGGAATTACATACAACCTCTTGAGCCAAAACTCACACAAATATCCTTAAAAATACCAAGACAGCTCCTATCCGAATTACACCCAGCTGATTTAGCAGAGATAATAAGTCAGATTTCTCACAAAGAAGGAGCAACATTCTTTAAAGGACTTGATGTTGAGACAGCAGCTGAAGCGCTTTCTGAACTCGAACCAGATGTTCAAGCAGCTATAATAACCACAATGGATTCCGAAAAGGCTGCTGACATAATAGAAGAGATGCCACCTGATGAGGCAGCAGATGTTCTGAGTGATCTCCCAGCTGAAAAGGCTAAAGAAATCCTCGAAAATATAGAAAAAGAAGAAGCTGAAGACATTCAAGAACTCCTCAGCCATAAAGAAGATACAGCAGGTGGTCTTATGACCAACGAATTCATAGCCTACAATCAAAACTTGACAGTTAAAGAAACTATAGAAAAATTCAGGAAAGATGCTGAAGATATTGAAACGGTATATTACATATATGTCTTGGACGACGATGAAAAACTTTGTGGTGTTATCTCACTGAGGGAACTTTTACTTGCCGACTCAAGTGCAAAACTTTCTGATATAATGGAGACCAAATTAAAGACTGTTACACCAGAGATAGACGAAGACACTGTTAGTGAGATTATTTCAAAATATAATCTTGTTGCACTACCAGTTATAGACGAAGAAGGTCATCTACTTGGAATCGTTACCGTTGACGACATTTTGGATAGAATCATACCGCCAGTAGCAAAAAGAAAGAGGATGAAGATATGAATATCTTCAGGAAAATATTAATCTTTTTCTCTATAATGGGTCCTGGGATTATCACTGCAAATATCGATAATGATGCGAGCGGTATTACAACATACTCTGTCGCTGGTGCAAGATTTGGATATTCCTTATTATGGACACTAATCCCTACTACCATAGCCCTTATAGTCATACAAGAGATGGTTGCACGTATGGGGGCAGTAACAGGGAAAGGTCTTTCAGATCTAATTAGAGAGAAATATGGTATACGTTCCACAATCTTTATGATGGGTGTACTTTTCTTAGCTAATTTCGGTACAACTGTAGCTAATCTTGCTGGATGGGCTGCAAGCATGGAGATACTCGGAATCAGTAAATACCTTATAGTACCTTTTGGAGCGATAATAATATGGATTTTGGTTATTAAAGGAAGCTATAGATTCATTGAAAACATACTTCTAATTGCTTGCCTCTTATACTTCGGTTATGTGATCTCGGGTATATTAGCCAAACCAGATTGGTCTATAGTCTTAAAAAAAACATTCATACCAGAAATACAATGGAAATCTGAGTTCATATTCCTCAGTATAGGGATAATAGGAACTACGGTAACTCCTTGGATGCAATTTTATCTACAATCCTCAATAGCAGAAAAAGGCATAAAAAAAGAAGAGTACAAAGCCTCACGTCTTGATGTACTAATAGGTTGCAGCATCACCGACCTAATCTCTTTCTTTATTATAGTCACATGTGCAACAACTTTATTTCCTTATGGAATAAAGATTAACGATGCATCAGAAGCAGCATTGGCTTTAAAACCATTTGCAGGTCAATATGCCTCTCTCATATTTGCTATAAGTCTTGCAAATGCATCATTACTTGGCGCAATCATCGTACCACTTGCAACATCATATTACATATGTGAGGCAATGGGTTGGGAGAGAGGTGTAAACAAAACATTTAAAGAAGCACCCCAATTTATGGGAATTTACACTTTTATAATTTGTTTCTCAGCCTTACTTATATTAATACCCAAGGCACCATTGATATTATTTATGGTTCTATCATCTTTCTTAAATGGTATACTACTACCATTTGTCTTACTTTATGCAATATCATTAGTAAACAATAAATCCATAATGGGCGATTTTATAAACAACAGATTTCAGAATTTTATCTCATGGGGTACAATAATATCTCTAATAGCATTAACCATAATATTTTTAATCAGTTTTATTATAATCTAATTTTTAAACTATGGTAAAAGCAATAGATTTTAAAAAGGGAAAGGTAGTAATACTCGACCAGAGAAAATTACCTTTTGATGTTAGCTATATTGAATGCACGAACTATAAGATGATAGCCGAATGTATTAGAAAATTATGTATAAGAGGAGCCCCTGCTATAGGTATTGCAACAGCAATGGGTATAGCACTCGGAGCTCAAGATATAAAAACAAACAACTTTGATATATTTATGAAAAGGCTCAAGGTCATCTTTAATGAGATGCTATCAACAAGACCAACTGCTGTTAACATAAAATGGGCGATAGAGAGGATAAAATATGTCTTAAACATGAACAAAGAACTCTCTATTAGAGAGATTAAGAAACTACTAATAAACGAGGCAAAAAGGATACTTTTAGAAGACATAGAGACTAATAAGTTGATTGGTAAATGGGGTGCAGAATTTATAAAAGATGGTGACACCATACTCACACATTGTAATGCTGGTGCACTTGCTACCGGTGGGTATGGTACAGCTACCGCACCAATGCTTGTAGCAAAAGAACAAGGCAAAAAGATCAACGTAGTTGTTGACGAGACAAGACCAGTATTACAGGGGGCAAGATTAACAGCATGGGAACTTATGCAACAAGGTTTTTCAGTCACCCTTATAACCGATAATACCGCAGGAGCTTTAATTAAAAAAGGCGAAATAAATCTCGTGATTGTTGGAACTGATAGAACAGCCAAAAATGGTGATGTTGCTAATAAGATAGGTACATATACGCTTTCTGTCTTGTGCAAAGAAAACAAAGTGCCATTTTATGTCGCAGCTCCTCTTAGCAGTATTGATTTTTCCATAAAGTCTGGAGATTTCATACCCATAGAAGAACGTGATGCAAAAGAGGTCACCCATATTTTTGGAAAATATCAGATAGCACCTAATAAAGTTAAGGTAAGAAATATCGCATTTGATGTCACACCCAACAAATACATAACAGCAATATTTACAGAAAGAGGTGCTTTTAAACCTAAAGATATTAAAAAACTGCAAAATAAAAAAATAGACTGCGAATACTTTAGGATAAAGCCTCAATCTTCTTAAAACATTCGTCTATAACTCACAGAAAATCTTATTATGGCATTATTGTTGCTTTATTAATTGTGGAGGTGCTACAAGGCTTATAGCTTAAAGATTATGAAGGTAGCGTCAGGTTTAATATATGAAGCAATTTCTTTATGTCTTGATTCAAGAGTATTTATTTTTCTTGATAGACAGCAGAAAAGACAAGCACTTTTATATACTTTAAAAATATTAAGTAGCTATTTTACCAAATCAAGAAAAGAAAATAACTTTAATTTACAAAATAATTAAAATATACTTTTCTCACCTAATATCTCTTTTGCTTTTGTTATATCCTTTCTAATTTGTTCCTCTAATGCCTTAATATCAGGAAACTTTTTCTCACTTCTTATTCTGTCAATAAAATATATCTTTAAACGTTTATCCAAGATATTATCATTAAAATCAAAAATATGGACTTCATAGCTTGTAAGCGAGTTGCCAAATGTTGGATTTTTTCCTATATTTGCAACACCATCATATAGATTATCATCCAACTCAACACGCACGGCATATACGCCATCTTTTGGGGTTACTTCAAAAGGTGTTTCTATATTTGCTGTCGGCACATTAAGGAGTTTAGCCCCTCTACCCTTTCCTTTTATAACAACACCTTCTATAGAATACGGCCTACCAAGAAATAATGATGCCTCATGAACAGCACCTCTTAAAAGCAAAGACCTTATTGCACTACTACTCACAACAATTCCATGAATCTTTACTTGCCTTACTGCCTTTACAGAGAAACCAAATTTTTTACCTCTCCTTCTTAATAAAGGAATCTTTCCTTTTTTGTGTCTTCCAAAGGTATAATTACTACCAACAATTACAGCCTTAACCTTTAATTTTTCAACAAGGATATCTTTGACGAACTCATCAGGTTTTAAACTTGCAAAATTTTTATCAAAATTAACACAAAGCAGGACATCAATACCAAGTCTTCCAATAATCTTTGCCTTCTCTTCAAATGTAGTTAATAATTTTATATCCCTCTCAGGCGAAAGAACCTTAACCGGATGTGGCTCAAATGTCATAACCATCGATGTTCCATTAATCTCTCTCGCTTTTTTAATAACATCCGACAGTATCTTTTGATGTCCTAAGTGCACACCATCATAATTACCTATTGTAAGAACAACGTTTGAATATGAATTTTTAAGATTCTCAAGACCTCTAACAATTTTCAATATTAGACCCCTCCAAACCTTTTAACTGTAAGAATATCTCCTTAACTTGATTCATCGTCTGTTCAATAGTCCCATTATTGTCTATGACAAAATCAGACCTTCTAATCTTTTCTGAAACAGGCATCTGTGCTCTCAACCTCATAAGAGACTTATGCCTATCAATACCTTTTCCCTCTAATCTTCTTAAAGCAACCTCTTCTTCAGTGTATACCGTTATTATCCTATCAAATCTTCCTTCATAACCTCTTTCAAAAACTAAAGGCATCTCAACTACAACGATCACACCCTTATCCTTAATTCTGTTAATATATTCTTTAATTTTCTTAAATACAAGTGGATGTAATATATCTTCAAGTGCATGTCTGTATGTGGAATCTTTAAATACTAAATCTGCAACCTTTGACTTATCTAACGTCCCTTTATTATTTATTACATCCTCCCTGAAAAGGCTCTTTATCTTTTCGATAACATCTTTATCTTCAAGAAGCCTACTAACTATCTCATCAGAACTTATCGTTAAAGCACCTATTTCCTTGAATAAATTAAGCACACTACTTTTACCCATGCCATAATTCCCTGTCAAACATACCAAAAGCATGGATTTTATTATACAAAAAACAACCTATTAAAAATTATACTAATACAAAACTTAAAAAATATTGCGAGGAGTAAAGTAACCTTACAATTACCTCACTATACTCGCAAAAATATAAGGTAATTTTTGGTTGTTCTTAAATTAAAACTTATAAGTCAGATATAAGTGTACTGTATTCTGGTAGTGTTCTTCTTTTGCACCAGGACCAAAAGGCGCGTCTCTGTTATAGTATTTAACAGATTTATTAAATCCATGCTCCCACGCACCATCTAAATTAATCTTCTCACCAATCTTATATCCAAAACCAACTGTCAAATGATGTTCAACAATAGCTGGAAAGAGCGGAGAGAGTGTTTTAGCTGGAACTGGATTCTTCCCATAGTTATACCCAATACGTAATGTTAGGTTATCCGAAGACTTATAAGCAGAGCCTATTGCCACGACAACCTGGTCTTCCCAATCCATTTTAAAAGGAATCACACGCATCCCTGGAACTTTACTATCAGTCTTAATTTTAACTGTCTCTATAGCATCGCTCCAATTCACCCAAGTAATATCAGCAGCAAGGAGTAATCTTTCAGTTGGTCTGATCCCAATACCAGCACCAAGAGATGCTGGCCAAGTAAATCCTTCCATCTCAGCATCATACTTACCACCTATCGGAGCTGGACCTCTAAATTCCATCTTTCCATTATCATAATTAAGTTCTGACCTTGTGGTATAGACAAGCCCTATATTAACATTCTCACTAATCTTATACATTAGACCAATCTTTGCACCATAACCAAAAGCATACTCATCCTCAAGATCCATCCCTGCAAAAGGCGGTATACCATCCCCACCTGGAAAGAATGTATCAGGGAAAAACTCCATCTCAACATCAGAATAACCAACATTCAAAGCAACCCCTCCAGATAATCTATCAGTAAATTGATATGCGATCGTAGGGGTTATCTTGGCATATCTAACATTTGTGTATGTCCTATCCTTTGTCCCAAAAGCAGTCTTCAAATCCTTAAAATCAGCGCCCATTCCTCCTTGTGCAAATATTCCAATACCCAAAACTACCTTGCTATTCGGTATTCTCTTCGCATAAGCGAGTGTAGGTAATGGAAAGACCTTATTCTCTCCATTCTTATCATTTGAACCTAAGGGTGATACACTATCCATATGCTTAAGATTAGGCATTAACAAAGAAATACCAACAATAAGCTCGCTATCTTTTATCTGAGTTAATCCTGCTGGATTATTATTCATCGCCATAGGATTATCTGAAACACCCAAGCTCGCACCAGCCATTCCAGATTCTTGACCACCATAACTTATCATATTCATTCCATTTGTTGCATAAGAAATACTTGCCATTAAAAAAATAAAGACTATAGCTGTAGCAAAAATACTTGCCCTCATCTAAACCTCCAAGATATTAAATTTTTTTTAAATATTTTATGTATAAAGAGCTATCCTACATTCAAGTGCATATTTTAGAAAATCTTCTGCACTTTGTATAATAACACCTTCAATAAAATCATCTTGTTTGAGGCCCATCATATCTACAGTCATCTTACATGCAACAAATTTTACACCTTCGAGTTGAGCCATCTCAATTATATCGGGCAAGGATGGAATTTGCGCCTTCTCTATCTTTTCCTTCATCATCCAGGTCGCCAGAGCACTCATCCCAGGTATCGCTGCCATTAAACCAGGTGGATAAAACTTCGCCTTTTCTACCCATCCTTTTCTTATTACATTAATACCCATAAAGGTATAAAATACCCTTGACTCAAGACCAAGTCTCCTTGCATTAATTCCAAGGATTAAACCTGGATAAGCACCGTCAAGGGTATCCCTTGAAGTGATAAATGCTGCCTTTCCCTGTTCCATCTCAATCTCCTTTCATGATAATTTTTGATTTAATCGTATTAAATTTTTAAAATATTTTCAAGTTTATTTATTAAATATTTTAAATTTGAAGTCATGATAATTGAGGATAACACCATCATTCAAAATCTTCTCAACTACAATATCATTTAAAAGCGTTTGCCCTTCTCTCAAGGTATAACCATTTATTCTAACCATCCTTGAAGAAGGCTCATCGGAATATAAAAGGATGGAAATACGTAACTGCGGCAGCTTCTTTACTATCTGGATAGGTAATTCATTGAAACTATATATTCTATCCTTCTCAGGCTTTATTTCAGACTCTTCAGCCTCCACATTCTTATCCTCCTTTTTCGTTTCATCAACAGCAGCTTCTAATCTCGTACCTGGATACGGCTTGTCCCCATTCTGAGATTTATACTCTCCAATTGTATTAGATTTATCCAACTTTTTATCCAAATCCTTCTTTTTTGTAACTCCAGAATTCTCTATCACGTTATTAATGTTAGACTTAGAAAGACCGACTTTCTGGATGTCTTTATCAACTTTCTCTTCATGTATTTCATTCTTAACAAACTTCGATACACTATCATTCTTAATGATACTTTGTAGCGAACCAGCCTTATTTTTTCCCAAATCTAAAACATATCTATACCCAATAAACACAATAATAACTAAGAAAGAGAAAATTATTCCATAAGTCCAGACATTACGTTTTTTCTTTATAGAAATATCCATCTCAGGTACAGATAATAGATCTGGTATTTCTTTCTTTTTCCTTTCCTTTTCGGACTTCCTCAATGCATCAAGTATATACGACACTCCTCAGCCCTCCACCTTTCCAATCAAGCAAGGTTGATTATAGTTTAATAAATTATTGATATAAATTATAGTATGTGCTCCGACTATGCCATCAGGATTTAATCCGTGTCTAATCTGAAACCTTCTTACCCTATTCATAAGCATCTCATCATATAACCTACTATCTAAATTCGAGTCATCTCCATATAATCTTTTCAAACTATCCCTCAACCATAAAACAACATCACCTGTATAACCTTTTTTGAAAGGTCCTTCATAATGCGGAGGCGTTTTCCATAATAATAAGTACTCACCAAGCCACAAATCCTCTAAATCCTTTAAGTAAACATTCAAAACCCTTTTATTATAGTAAACCTTAGCAATATCATCCTTTATAGATAATAATGTAACATAATGCTCAATATTATTATTATCAAATATCTTTAATACAACAGGCAGATTAAAACCTACAATCTCTTTAATACTGCCAATGCCTTCTAAACATCTCAACCCATATTTCTTAATATTATTACAAAAATTATTATCCACACTCACCCTACTTGAAAACTTCCACAATTTTAATAACTGCTCATAAGCTTCGAACTTACTCTGAATAAAGAACTTATCCCCATTGATTTCTGATAAGAGATCCGATACAACAGCTTCAGTAACATTCTGCTTAGTATTTTTAGAAATATTCATGAGAGACCTTGATAACACAGCTTTGTAATTAAAAGACAAAAAAAATATTATTGATATGAACACTAAAGAAAAAGCCACAGATACAGCAGTTCTATTAAAAAATACCATCTTCATTCTCGACTCATTCATCCCAAATACTTCATTAACAGCTTTTAATAAAATATTTTTATCTACTATCTGCTTACCCTCAACATATGCTCCAAGAAGAGCCCTGTCACATATTATATTTATCAGTCTTGGTATACCTTTGGTATATTTAGCGATTAAATCCATAAGTGATTCTGGAAATAATATCTTATCTATTCCTGCAATCTTAAGCCTATGTCTTATATAATCATATATCTCATTTTTATGAAGCGGTCCTATGTGATAGCGAGCCGTAATCCTTTGTGAAAGCTGGCTCATATCATCCCTCGATAAAATATCTTTTAATTGTGGTTGACCAATCATTATAATCTGAAGAAGTTTATGTTCGTTGGTCTCGAGATTTGTTAAAAGTCTTATCTGCTCCAAAACATCTGATGAAAGGTTTTGAGCTTCTTCAATTATAATTATTGTCCTTTCTCCCTTACTAAACGAATCTATTAAATAACTGTAAATACAATCTGTTAGATACTTCACACTATCAGTCTCAACAGTATACTTAATGCCCAGTTCATCACATATTTTTTTTAATATCTCAACTTTTGAAACTATAGGATTCAAAATAAAGGCAACATTAGTATTCTCAGGTAGCTGCTCTAAAAAACATCTACATATTGTTGTTTTGCCAGTTCCAACCTCACCCGTCAAAACAACAAACCCCCCTTCACTTTTAACTCCGTAAATCAAGTGGGCAAGAGCTTCTCTATGGTGGTAACTCATAAACAAAAACCTTGGATCAGGCGATATAGAGAAAGGCATCTCATTAAGACCAAAATATTCCTTGTACATAATCTACTGATATTTTAAATTAAATAATGTATTCAAAACATCAAACAAAAATGCGATCGGCAAAATAAATTTATTTTTATGATTCTTTTAAACCGATTCAGCTAAAAATCAACTATAAAAAGGTGGGATCGTACTCTTTTTTATTAAATGTAAATGAATCTTTTCGTCTTTATTATAATTTTGAAAAACACTAATTGCTTGTTCTTTCACAGCTTCTGGATCTTCAAAAACTAAAACGATACGTAATCTATTAAATCCCTTACTATCACGTTCTTTTTTACCATAATCAATCAAAAATGGAATCAAAGAATTTAAGTTTAATCCATTACCCTCAATCATATAAATAAGCAATCTATTACCAATATTTATCTTTCCTCTTAGCAATACATTATCAATCTTGATATTGAAAACAGGATCAATAATATTAAAAACCTCTTCTGGACATCCACATCCTAATATATCCCTGACGAAATATCGAATATTCTCTTTATTAACAGTCATAGGGTTTATTCTAAAGACTTTTTTCTTGCCGCAAGTTTATTTAAGGCATTGACATATGCTTTTGCAGAGGCAACAATTATATCGGTATCCGCACCATGCCCCCTGACTGTCTTTCCATCTTCTTCGAGTGAAACAAAAACCTCGCCAAGCGCATCAGTGCCACCAGTGATACTCTTTATCTCAAACTTAATTAACCTGCTCTTTGTATTTGTTATACTCGCAATAGCTTTATATGTCGCATCTACAGGGCCATCTCCTTGATCCATCCTATGAACGACGGTTTCACCTACTCGGAGTTTTACGGTTGCAGTCGGTTTCTGATTTATACCGCTAACAATATACAAATCCTCAAGGCGATAAACCTCTGGCACCTTCATAATCTCTTCTGAGATTAATATCTCAATATCCTCATCATAAATATCTTTTTTCTGATCAGCGAGTCTTTTAAAGTTTTCAAATGCCCTATTCAACTCGTCATCCGTTAAATCATATCCTAACTCTTTCAAACGAACCTTAAAGGCATGCCTTCCAGAATGTTTTCCAAGAACAAGTTTAGCAGAATGTAGGCCTACGCTTTCGGGTTTAATTATCTCATAAGTTGATTTTTCTTTAAGCAAACCATCCTGGTGTATCCCAGATTCATGTGCAAACGCATTAGCCCCAACTATAGCTTTATTTGGTTGCACATACATACCTGTTATCTTCGTAACAAGCCTGCTCGTTCTCATAATCTCTTCCGTATTTATTCTGGTATCAGCATTGAATACATCGCGTCTCGTCCTCAATGCCATAACAACTTCTTCGAGCGAACAATTACCAGCTCTTTCCCCTATACCATTTATTGTACACTCAATCTGTCCAGCACCATTTAAAACCGCTGCGAGTGAATTAGCTGTTGCCAGACCAAGGTCATTATGACAATGAACAGATATAACTGCTTTATTTACATTTTTAACCCTTTCAAAGATCTTCCTTATCATCTCACCGAATTCATTAGGAATGCTATACCCAACAGTATCTGGAATATTAACTGTTAAGGCACCAGCATCTATTACTGCCTCTATAACCTCACAGAGATAATTTATATCACTCCTTGTAGCATCCATTGGTGAAAATTCAACATCATCGACAAAGCTCTTAGCCAGCTTCACCATTTCAACAGACCTCTTAAGTGCTTCTTCCCTCGAAACCCTAAATTGATACTTCAAATGAATATCAGATGTTGAATGGAATGTATGAATTCTAACTTTTGGTGCACCCTTCAAAGCCTTCCATGCAGCTTCTATATCTTCTTTTTTTGCCCTCGCAAGGCTACATATTATCGGCCCCTCTACCTCTCCACAAATAGTCCTTATTGCCTCAAAATCACCTGGAGAACTATACGCAAAACCAGCTTCTATCACATCAACGCCAAGACGAGCAAGCTGCTTTGCTATAGTCAGCTTCTCTTCAACATTCATAGTTGCGCCAGGAGACTGTTCACCATCACGTAATGTAGTATCAAATATCTTTATTATTCTCATACTCAAATTCCCGCCTTATTCAGTTGTTTTCTCTTTCTATAAAATATAACAATATTTTCAATTATACCGCTAATAAGGTATAACATTGCAAATATAAAAAGCGATATTGGAGGGTGTATCAATATTATGACTATTAATATTATAATTGCAACAAGAATCCAAAAAGGTTTCCTTTTACTAAAGTTAATCTCTTTTGCGCCATGAAATCTCAAGGTGCTTACCATTAGTACAGCTAAAAATATAATCAAAATTAAAATAAGTATGTTCTTTCGAGGAACAGTATCCCATAATTCATGGTAAAATATAACCATTGCTGAGACAACAATTGCCGCTCCAGGAATAGGCATACCTGTAAATGATTTAGATTCTGTTGAACCCATTTGAATATTATATCTGGCAAGTCTTAAAGCACCACACGCAAGAAATAAAAATGCCACTGCCCATCCAACCCTTCCAAAATTTATAAGATCCCATTTAAAAACCAAAATCGAAGGGGCTACACCAAAAGCAACAAGATCTGATAAAGAATCCAGTTCTATCCCAAATCTTGTAGTACTATGGGTCAGTCTTGCAACCCAACCATCAAGACCATCAAAAAAAGTTGCAATTACTATCGCCCACGCAGCAATAACATATTCTCCTTTTAATGTATTCAGTATCGAGAAAAACCCAAAAAACATGCTGCATAATGTCAATGTGTTTGGTAGTATGTAGATACCTTTCTTCATATATTCTATTCTTTAAGTACTGACCTTTTAAACTCTTCGATCCCAATTCTTTCAATAAATCTTGGCATTCTTTCCCTTGGTCTTGCATTCTTAGAATAATAATCAAGGCATCTCTTAAACAATTCGATAACCTGTTCATCAGTTAATTTCTCAGCAATTACGTTACCAATACGTGGCCTACCACCAGAATTTCCACCAACTACAACGCTCCAGCCATCAGGCGCAGCAAACGCACCAAAATCTCTTAAAAAACTCTCTGCATAATTAAGTCTACAACCAGATATTCCAAATTTGGTTTTTGCAGGTACTAAGTCTTTTCTACCAACATACCACTTTTCTATCATATCAGCAAGTTTCAAAGAGTCACCTTGACCAAACTTACATGTTTCGATACCAGGGCATGCTTGTACATAATGTACACACAGACCTTCTGCAGGTCCCACATCCATCTGTAACTCATCCCAGATTTTATTAACATCTTCTGGCTTAATACCAACCAATGCTATACGTTGACCTGAGGTTATCTTTATAATTGGAATGCTATATTTACGACAAACATCAGCTAATTTCTCAAGAATATCTGGCGTCAACAATCCCATCGGTATTCTTGGCACTATAGCATACGTCTTTTTATCTCTTTGCAATATCGCTCCTTTTAATTCCAGTTCATCTTTATTCATAACAATCCTCCTAATATGGTTTCTCCCGCTTTTACCTTATCTCCATTTCTCACCTTTACTATAGTATCTTCTGGTAAATACACATCAAGCCTTGAACCAAATTTGATAATACCATATCTCTCTCCTCTTTTAACAAAATCTCCAACCTTTAACCTACAAACAGCCCGTCTTGCTATAAAGCCAGCCACTTGTCTAACAAGTATTCGATAATTTGGACCTCTTATCAACATTACAATATTCTCATTACTAAATGAAGCATCTTCTCTATAAGCTGCAAGGTATCTACCACTATTATATTCAACAAGCTCAATAACACCATCACACGGCGAACGATTAACGTGTACATCAAGTGGCGACATAAATATACTTATCTCGATAATATTTTCATTTAAATACTTATTATCATAAATCTTCTTAATTAAAATAACCTTTCCATCTGCAGGTGAAACAAAAATATTATCACCTTCTGGTATATCTCTCTCTGGGTCTCTAAAAAAAAATAAAAAGAACATCGTGAACAAAATTGCTATAAAGGTAATGCCACCGAATAGATAAACAAATGTGCTATTACCTTTAAATCCTAAGACTAAAGCTAATGCAGCAAGAGATAATATAGAAACGAAGAGGGATGATTTGATATAAGGCAATCCCTCTTGAGCAAACCTAATCACGCCTTTGTCTTATCAACAAGTTTTCCTTTTTTAAGCCAAGGCATCATCTCCCTAAGCCTTTTGCCAACTTCTTCTATCTGATGCTCCTCACCTTTTTTAGTAAGGGCATTAAAAACAGGCTTATTAGCCTTACACTCAAGGATCCACTCTCTTGCAAACTCCCCAGACTGTATCTCATTCAATATCTTCTTCATCTCTTTCTTCGTTTCATCATTAATAATCCTTGGCCCTCTTGTCAAATCTCCATATTGTGCTGTATTACTTATAGAATATCTCATATTCGATATACCACCTTCGTATATTAAATCAACAATAAGCTTAACCTCATGCAAACACTCAAAATAAGCCATTTCAGGAGAATAACCAGCTTCAACAAGTGTTTCAAAACCTGCAGTAATAAGAGAAGTAAGTCCACCACATAGCACCACCTGCTCTCCAAACAAATCTGTCTCTGTCTCTTCCCTGAATGTTGTCTCTATAATACCAGCCCTTCCACCACCTATAGCAGATGCATATGCAAGTGCAAACTCCTTAGTATTCTTCGAATAATCCTGATATACAGCAATTAAACAAGGGACACCACTCTGCCTCAAATATTCAGATCTAACAAGATGACCTGGACCTTTTGGCGCTACCATATAAACATTTATATCTTGAGGTGGCACAATCTGCCCATAATGAATATTAAATCCATGTGCAAAGCCAAGATAACAACCTTTCTTAATATATGGCGCAATCTCTTCTTTATAAATATCAGCCATATACTCATCTGGAACAAGCATCATAATAACATCAGCTTTCTTTGCTGCATCAGCAGGAGTATAAACTTCAAAGCCAGCCTTTTTAGCCTTCTCCCATCCTTTCCCATCCTTTTTAACACCAATAATCACATCTGCTCCACTCTCTTTTAGATTATTCGCATGAGCATGCCCTTGACTACCATATCCAATTACTGCAATCTTCTTATTTTTGAGAATCTTCCCATCAATATCCTTGTCATAATATATCTTAGCCATAATCCCTCCAGAAATTAATAAAATATATTAATTATAGAATAATATTATATTTTTTACACTTTATCTTTGTAATTTCTTCAAAACTTGTTCAATCTTATCCCTATAAGCCATTGACAAAAGAATAATTACAATCGCTATTCCTAATAAGATTGTGAAACTATAATACTGGTGATTTCTTATAAAGATACCTCCAAGTGTAAGAAGACATGTTCCAAAAAATCTTCCTGCTGTGCTTACTATTAAAAAGATTCCTGTATGCATAGGACCCAAACCAAGAATATAACATAAATAATCCTTTGGAAAACCTGGTATCAAAAACAACAAAAACACTAATATATCAGCCTTCTTATGTCTTAAAAGATAATCAAATCTATTTATTGTATCTTCCTTTACAACCCTTTCTACAAAAGGTCTACCGAACATTCTTGCTAATGTAAACGCAAGCCATGAACCCATTGTTAATCCGACTGTTGAAAGTACTATCCCCCAAAAAGCCCCAAAGAAATATCCACCAAGGAATCCAGTAACCTCTCCTGGTATAGGAGCTGCAACAACTTGAAATACCTGTAGCAAGATAAATCCAATGAAAGAAAATGGACCGAGTGATTTTAGAAAATAAACTATCCTATCTTTATCAGTAAAAAAATTAAAAAAGCCATAATGGTATAGGGTAAATGTCAGAAGAATAAAAGAAACAAGTATTAATATTTTTAGTGGTGTCCTGTTTTTTGACTTAACTGATTTATCTCTCTTACAATTGCTGATAATTACTTAACCTCTTTTGTAGGTTTTTCAAAAAAAGGCTTAATCAAATCAATAGGCACAGGAAATATTATCGTTGAATTTTTCTCCGTTGCTATCTCTGTTAGAGTTTGAAGAAATCTCAATTGCAATGCCGAAGGTGAAGCAGCAATTATATTCGCAGCTTCACTTAATTTTGTTGCAGCCTGAAACTCGCCCTCAGCATGTATAACCTTTGCCCTTCTCTCACGTTCTGCCTCTGCTTGACGTGCAATCGCACGTAACATCTCTGTTGGAAGATCAACATTCTTAACCTCAACCGCAGTAACCTTCACACCCCAAGGCTCAGTTTGAAAATCTATAACCTTCTGCAATTCTGCATTTACTTCTTCCCTCTTCGTTAACAAATCATCTAACTGGCTCTGCCCAAGTATACTTCTTAATGTCGTCTGTGCAATCTGAGATGTTGCAAAATAAAAGTCCTCAACCTCAGTAATAGCCTTTATCGGATCAATTACACGAAAATATACTACAGCATTCACTTTAACTGATATATTATCCTTTGTTATCACATCTTGAGCCGGAACATCCATTGTAACTGTTCTCAAACTAACCTTTACAAGCCTATCAATTATAGGCCATATTATTACAAGACCAGGTCCTTTGACAGGTATAATCCTTCCTAATCTAAACACAACACCCCTTTCGTATTCCCTTAAGATCTTTATTGCACTGGAGAGAAAATAAATTACCAAAAAGATAATAAACAAAAAACCCATAAAAGATGGACCAATAAATGGCATGTCTACCTCCTTTTTTATTCTATCTTCTTAACTTTTACCTTTAAACCCTTAACGTCTTCAACTAAAATTTTTTCACCTTTAAAGATTTCAATATCTGAATATGCAGACCATCTTTCCCCATGAATCAAAACCATCCCACCATCCTTGTTAATGTTTGTATCCGCAATACCAACCTCTCCAACTAATCCTTCCTTACCAGTAACGGGCTTCCTCTTATACGCCTTAAATGCAAGACCAAGTGTAACACTAAAAAATAATACTGTCACTGCAACGGCTGGCAATACAATAAATAAAGAGAGTTTTAAAAAAGGCGATGATGATTCAAACAACATTAACGAACCGAGTATCATAGAGATAATTCCACCAATCGTAAGAATTCCATGTGAGACAATCTTCACTTCGAGAATAAAAAGTATAATTGCAAGTATAATCAACAAAAGACCAGCATAATTCACAGGTAATGTTTGAAACGAATAAAATGCAAGTATAAGACATATACCGCCTATTATACCTGGGAAAAGAGAACCAGGGTTTGTAAGCTCAAAGAAAAGACCATAAAAACCAAGTAACATAAGGATATAAGCTATATTGGGATCAGATATAAGATTCAAAATCTTATGTCTGACACCCATCTCCTCTCTAACTACAACAGCATTCTTCGTTTTAAGAACCCTTTCACCGGCCACTGTCTGAACTTTGAAACCATCAATATCTGATAAAAGAGAATTTAAATCTTTTGAAACCACATCTATAACCTTCTCTTTTAAAGCCTCTGCCTCTGTTACAGAAATACTTTTCCTAACCGCATCCTCTGCCCACTTGATATTCCTTCCTCTCCTTTCAGCAAGTGATTTTATATAAGCTGCTGCGTCATTTGTTGCTTTTTCTATCATAACTTTATCCATCTTTTCGCCAAGACCGACTGGATGAGCTGCTCCAATATTGGTCCCAGGGGCCATAGATGCAATATGCGCTGCGAGTGTTATAAATACTCCAGCAGAAGCAGCCCTACTCCCACTCGGAGATACATAAACTACTATAGGCACCTCACTATTAATTATCTCCTTTACAATACTCCTCATCGAAGTATCAAGACCTCCAGGCGTATCCAATTCTATAATGAGCGCCTCATACTTCTTTTCGTTGGCTTTTTTAATACTCTTACTGATAAATTCTGATGCAACAGGATTAATCACTCCACTAACATTAATAACCATAACCTCTTTAGGTTTATCAACGGAATTTGCTGGATTTGATACGTATAAACAGAAAAAAATTATTAAACTAACAAATATAACATTTTTCATATATTATTTGATATCCTTTAAATTAATAACTTAATATACTTTTATTTATAATAGTGTCAAAGATATTAAATTTCAATAAGTTTTAGGAATCCTTATTCGTTAATCTTTTTCGAGGAGTTCCCTGATAGTCAAATAAACCGCCTTACCAATTGCATCGATATCGTAGCCCCCTTCGAGAATAAATATATAAGGTATCGAAGGGAAAAAAGTGGTAGTAGAACGTAAGAGTATCCCCCTATTTATATTTCTTAACCCTTCAGATGTAACATTTATCCCAGACAAAGGGTCTGTGGAGAGTATATCATAACCTGCGGATACAAGCACAATATCGGGACGAAAATTTTTAATAAGTCCTGGTAATATATCCCTATATGCCTCTATATATTCTTTATCTCCAGACCCATACCTCATTGGTATATTATAAGTAAATCCCTTACCTTTGCCCTTTCCCCTCTCACCATCGCTACCAGTTCCTGGATAATAAGGGTATTGATGTGTACTAAAATAAAAAACGGTATCATCCTCTTCGAATATATGCTGTGTTCCATTCCCATGATGAACATCAAAATCAACAATAAAGACTTTTTTAAAGCCAATATTCTGTGCATATCTTGCACCAACAGCAACATTATTAAAAACGCAAAAACCCATAGCCCTATCAGCTTCAGCATGATGCCCTGGTGGTCTCACTGCACAGAATGCCCTTTCAATCATGCCATCCACCAAGCCCTCAATAGCAACTATAATCCCGCCAACAGCATAAAGGGCAACTTCGAATGTTTCTTCGGATATAAATGTATCAGAGTCAAAATAACCAGTAAATGTTTTAATAGTATCAAGATAATCTTTCTTGTGAACTAAAAGAATATCTTCTTCCCTTGCTTTCTTTGGACTAAGGTGTATCAAGTCACTCCAGATATCTGAACTCTTCAGAAACTTAACTATAGACAAGAGTCTTTCTGGAGATTCAGGATGTGAATAAGGCGTTTTGTGCCTTAAATAAATATCATCATATACAAAACCAGTTTTTTTCATAGGCTTTTGGGTAGGTAATCCACCTACCTAAACCTCTTAAAATAAACCCTTAACTCTTCCAGTCTTAACATCAACATCTACACGTCTATATGCAGGGTCTGAAGAAGTCCCAGGCATAAGGCTAATATTACCCGCAACTGGACAGATAAACCTTGCACCACCATAGATCAAGAAATCTCTCACATGTAATACCCAGCCCTTAGGAACACCCTTCAAAGTAGGATCATGAGAAAGTGATAGATGAGTTTTAACCATCATTGTTGCATAATCTTTGAATTTTGAATCACTTTCGAATCTCTCAGCTTTAGCTGTGGCTTCAGGTGAGTAAGTAACACCATCAGCTCCATATACTTCTTTTGCGATGAGTTCGATTCTTTTTCTTAATGGTGTATCGAGATCATACAAAAACCTAAAATTCACTTTATCATTACATGCATCAAGAACCGCATCTGCAAGTTCAAGAGCACCCTCGCCACCATAACGCCAATGCTCAGAAACAGCAACACGTGCACCTGCAGCTTCACACATCTTCTTAGTAAGCTTAACTTCCTCATCCGTATCAGTATGAAATCTATTAATACATACAACTGGATTTATTCCTGCCTTCTTAACAGTATTTATATGATGTATTACGTTTGACATGCCATCTTCAAGCCACTTAAGATTCTCCTCAAAATATTCTTTAGGGATTGGCCTTCCAGGAATAACTGGTGGCGCACCTGCATTTACACCATGATGTTTCAATGCCCTAATGGTAGCAGTTATAACAGATACATTAGGTACATTTCCAGAATACCTACACTTAACGTTCCAAAACTTTTCAAAGCCAATATCTGCGCCAAAACCTGACTCTGTTATATGATAATCAGCTAATTTTAAACACAACTTATCCGCAACTATCGAAGATTGACCAATTGCAATATTTGCAAATGGACCAGCATGAACGAAACAAGGCTGTCCTTCAAGAGATTGAAGCATATTAGGATTTATGGCATTCCTCATCCACGCCGTCATAGCTCCAGCAACTTCGAGATCTTCGGTAGTTATTGGATTACCTTTTTTATCGTACGCAACAACAATACCACCAATTCTCTTTCTAAAATCTGCAAGGTCACTAAATACAGAAAGTATTGCCATCACCTCTGAAGAAACCGCAATACCAAACTTTGAAGGCATCATAAAACCATCCATTTTACCCCCAATGCCGATTATAATATTACGTAGTGCCTGTGCACAGAAATCTATTACCCATCCCATCTCGACATTCTTAGGGTCAATATTAAGCCTTTTTAAATTCCTTTTTGCAAGTTGTTCATCAGTATAATTAAACTCGTGTTGTAACCTCGCTGTAAGTGCCACCATAGCAAGATTATGAGCATTCATAACAGCATTAATATCACCTGTTAAGCCCAGTGAAAACTCCGTAAGCGGTATACACTGAGATAAGCCACCACCAGCTGCCGAGCCTTTAATATTCATTGTAGGCCCTCCAGATGGTTGACGTATAGCAGCTGTGACTTTCTTTCCTCTCTTACCAATACCCTGCAAAAGACCAAGAGTAGTGGTTGATTTTCCCTCACCGAGTGGTGTTGGTGTTATTGCAGTAACTTCTATAAATTTTCCATCCGGTTTATCCTTTAGCCTTTCAAGTATTTTTGCATAATCAACCTTTGCTATATAATGACCATATGGAATTAATTCATCCTCAAGAATACCAAGCTCTTCGGCTAACTGCCTTGATGTTTTCATTTTTTTCTCTGCTGCCTCTGCTATCTCCCAGTCTGCATATTTCGTGGGATCCATTAACATTTTAAAAACCTCCCATCCAAAGATTTTTAAGAACAAAAATCAAAAACAATGCCTTAAAAAATTTTGAATGATTTTCAAAACACTAATAACTTATCAAAGCACTTAAAAATTTATCGTTCATCCGCCTCAAGTTCTTACTCATCACTATCGCTATCCTCTTCACAATATTTAGTGCAAGTGCGCAATCTTCCTGCATCAGCTTTTCAAAATCTTCTTTTGGTAATAAGAATAACTCGGTATCTTCCAATGCCGTTGCAGTTGCGACATGTGTACGATTCTCAAGAATTGATAGTTCACCAAAAAAATGTCCTACTGGAAGTACAACAAGTGTCTGCCTCCATCCATCTGCTGTCATTCTTGATATCTCAATCTTTCCAGAATGAACCATCCAAAGCCCTTTCGTCTCATCCTTTTCCTTGAACAATAGCTCACCTTTCTTAACACTATGTTGTTTCACAATCTTTGCTATCTTCTCAAGCCCATCACTATTGATATCTTGTAACAATATTTGTTGTTTTAATAATTCTGGTTTTACCACAATCTCACCTCCTATTTAATTATTTTTTAATTTTTCAATCCTCACTGCACAAACCTTAAATTCAGGTATCTTAGAAACTGGATCAAGTGCATTATTTGTTAATATATTAGCTGCTGCTTCTCTATAATGAAAGGGAATGAAGACTACCCCCTTTGGTATCTTCTCAGTGACTAATGCCTTAATTACAATCTCACCCCTTCTTGAAACCACCCTAATTTTCACTCCATCATTAATACCCATCTCTTTAGCATTCTCAGCATTGATTTCCACATACGGTTCAGGTAATGCTTGATTAAATGCTTCAACCCTTCTCGTCATTGTCCCTGTATGATATTGCAATAACTGTCTACCTGTAGAAAGTGTGTATGGATACTCATCATCAGGTATTTCTGCTGCTTCTCTATAATGTGTAACTGTAAACCTTGCTTTCCCTTTTGGAAAGCCCCCTTTGAATAAATATTGAGTGCCGGGGTGATCAAAGGTTGGGCATGGCCACTGTATGCCCTTCTTTTCTATCCTTCTGTAGTTTATTCCTGCAAGTGCAGGCCAAAGTTTACCAATCTCGAGAAACACATCTTCAATTGCGTTATAATCCATAACATATCCCATTTTCTTAGATAGTTCAATTATGATCCAAGAATCCTCTTTTGCCTCACCAGGAGGATCAATTGCCTTACGTACCCTTTGAACTCTTCTTTCCGTATTTGTAAAAGTACCGTGTTTTTCTGCAAAACAGGCAGCTGGCAAAACAACGTCTGCAAGCCTTGCGGTTTCTGTCATAAATATATCCTGTACAACAAGAAAATGAAGGTTTAATAAAGCCTTCAAAGTGTAGTTAATATTTGGGTCACTTAATGCAGGGTTTTCCCCAACAATAAACATTGCCTTTAGTTCATTATTGTAAGCAGCTTCTATCATCTCTGTAGCAGTTAAACCAACATTACTTGACAGATCTACTCCCCATGCCTTTTCAAATTTTTCTCTTATCCCTGGGACTATTACCTTTTGATAGCCAGGGTAGAAATCTGGTAAACAACCCATATCAGAAGCACCTTGAACATTATTCTGTCCCCTTAAGGGATTAACACCTGTACACTCTCTCCCGAGATTACCTGTCATCAAAGCAAGATTAGCTATTGCAAAGACATTTTCTGTTCCATGGGTATGTTGTGTAATACCCATTGTATAATATATGCCAGGCCTGACAGCATTACCATATATTCGAGCAGCTTTGATAACATCCTCTTTTGGTACTCCTGTAATTCGCTCACACACCTCTGGGGTATATCCTTCAAGAGAATCTTTAAAAGACTCAAATCCTTCTGTTCTCTCATCTATAAATTTTTTGTCCACCAGACCTTCTTTAACTATAACATGCATAATTGTGTTGAGAAGGGCAATATCTGTTCCGGGTTTATGCTTCAACCACAAAGTTGAGAACCTCACAAGCGGAATCCTTCTTGGATCAGCAACTAACAATTCAGCCCCTCTTCTCACAGCCTTTTTCATCCTTAAACCAATTATTGGATGCGTCTCAGTTGTGTTTGAACCGATAACAAATATCACATCATGATTCTCTATCTCTGGAATCGAGTTTGTCATAGCACCTGAACCAAACACTGTTGCCAGACCAGCAACCGATGAACTATGTCAATACCTTGCGCAATGGTCAATATTGTTTGTTCCAACAACTGCCCTCATAAACTTCTGAAAAAGGTAATTCTCTTCATTTGTACACCTTGCAGAAGAAAGTCCCCCTATAGAATCAGAGCCAAATTTTTCTTTAATCTCTTTTAATCTACTTGCAATAAAATCTAATGCCTCATCCCATGTCGCCTCTTTATACGAAGAAGATATTTGATAGTTTGCTTCTAATACACTATCCATCGTTTTTGGTGCAATCCTTATCAAAGGTTTTTTCAATCTATCAGGGCTATTCACAAAACCATAACCAAATCTTCCTTTCGCGCATAACCAACCCTCATTAATCGTCTCATCTTTCGATGAAACCCTAATAATCTCATTCTTCTTGATATGTAATGTAATATTACATCCACAACCACAATACGGACAGACCGTTTCAACCTCTTTAAAATTTTGTCTACCTCTACGAAACCACATCTTACCTGTTAAAGCACCCGTTGGACATACTGAAACACATTGCCCACAAAATTCACAATCTAAATCCTTTTCAAAGGCAGGGCTAATCTTTGTATTTAACCCCCTATATGTAAAATCAATAGCACTAACACCTTGTATCTCATCACATACCCTTACACACTGACCACACAAAATACATTTAGACATATCCCTTTCAATGAAAGGATTGTTATCCCTTTTCTTATAAGTCCTCTTCTCTCCCTCAAATCTATTAGACCTGATATCATAAAAATATGCTAATTCTTGAAGTTTACAATCTCCAGCCCTCTCACAAACCATACAATCATTTGGATGGTCCGAAAGAATCAACTCAAGGGTAGTCTTTCTCAATTTCTCAATATACGGCGTTGATGTTCTAACAACCATTCCATCTTTTGCAAAGGTAGTACATGATGCAACGGGCTTTGGAATACCTTCTACCTCAACAATACATAATCTACAACCACCATAAGGAGACAACTCTGGATTGTGACACAAGGTCGGAACATAAATATCGAGCTTCTTTATTGCATCAAGAATCGTAGATAATCGTCTTACTGTAACAGTCTTTCCATCAATTGTTAATGTAACCATATATAATCAAACCTTTATAACTGCTTTAAATTTACACACATCATAACATGTTCCACACTTTATACAAAGAGAATTCTCAATCTTATGTGGCTTCTTTTTTACACCCCTTATAGCGTCTGCAGGACATGAACGCTTACACGCACCACACCCTGTACATTTACCTTCATCAATCTTAAAGGTAATCAATTCCCGACATACGCCTGCAGGACATCTTTTATCATAAATATGCGCCTCATACTCATGTCTAAAATATCTTAACGTACTTAAAACAGGATTTGGCGCTGTCATACCAAGCCCACACAAAGATGTTGCCCTTATATATTGACCCAATTCCTCAAGTAACTCTATATCACCATCCCTACCATTTCCTGATGTTATCCTCTGCAGAATCTCAAGCATCCTTTTTGTGCCGATTCTACAGGGAACACATTTACCACATGATTCTGCCTGAGTAAATTCAAGAAAATACTTTGCAGTATCGACCATACAACTCGTCTCATCAAGTACAACCATCCCACCAGAACCCATAATAGAGCCGGCTTGAGCAAGGGATTCATAATCAACTTCAATATCTATTAGCTCAGCTGGGATACAACCACCAGATGGACCTCCAGTCTGAACCGCCTTTAGAGATCTGCCCCCTTCTATACCACCACCTATAACATATATTATATCTCTTAGACTTATTCCTAAAGGGACCTCTATTAAACCCGAATTTTTTATCCTACCTGTTAAAGAAAATACCTTTGTTCCACCACTTCTTTGCGTTCCTAACTTCCTGTACCAATCTGGCCCTTTTAATATTATTCTTGGAACGTTTGCAAATGTCTCAACGTTATTTAATACAGTTGGCTTATCCCATAATCCTTTTTCTGCAGACCTCCACAACTTTGCAGTAGGCATACCCCTTTTACCCTCGATAGACCTCATTAATGCTGTTGCCTCCCCACATACAAACGCTCCCGCACCTTGAAATATTTTAACATCAAACGTAAAACCAGACCCAAAAATATTATCACCAAGAAAGCCCTTCTCATAACATTGGTCAATGGCCATCTGTAATCTTTTAACAGCTAAAGGGTATTCAGCCCTCACATAAATATAACCCTGTCTCGCACCTGTTGCTTTAGCACAAATAATCATTCCCTCAATAACAGAATGAGGATTACCTTCCATTACAGACCTATCCATGAAGGCACCAGGGTCACCCTCATCTCCATTACAAACAACATATTTAACATCTGACCTAATTTTTAATCCCAATTCCCACTTTATGCCGGTTGGAAAACCGGCACCCCCCCTACCCCTTAAATTAGAAGCCTTAACAATCTCGACTATCTCTTCAGGAGTCATTTCCGTTATAGCTTTTTTCGCTGCGCTATAACCACCAACATCTATATAGTCATCAATACTTTCAGGATCAATCTCACCACAATATTTTAAGACAACCTTTGTCTGCCCTTTATGAAAGTTTTCATATTCTATCCCATCGACCCACTGTGTTACAGGTTCCCCTTTTAATATGTGTTCATCTACTATTCTTTGGACCATATCAGGTTTAATATGCTTATAAGTTGTTCTCTGCCCATCGATAACAACATCGACTAGCACATCATGAGAACAGAATCCTCTACAACCAACCCTTTTTATATCACATCTATCCTTAAAGACACCTCTCAAATTATATAAAGAAAACAACTCCTTAAACCTTTTTAGAACCTCTTCTCCACCCGCCGCTAATCCGACCGTTCCATTACATACCTTTATAATAATATCTTTACCCATATTCACCTTAACTTTTTTATCTCTCTTAATATCTTATCAATATTAACGTTCCCATATACTTCGCCATTAATGATTACCACTGGAGATATTCCACACGCACCAACACAATTAACCCTTTCAATCGTAAAACTCAGATCCTCTGTCGTATCTTCTCCTTCTTTCAAATCAAGTTCAATCATCAACCGATTTATTAACTTTTCTGAACCCTTAACATGACAAGCAGTGCCACGACAAATTGTAATAACATTCTTACCACGGGGCTTTAAATGAAATTGAGAATAAAAAGTGGCTATACCATAGAAACGACTTGCAGGTATATCAAGTTTATTAGAAAACCATATTACCGCTTCTTCGGGTATATAACCAAAATGTCTTTCAATATCCTGAAGTATTGTGATAACATTTCCTTCACTTTTTAGATAATTATTATAGATTTCCTCGAGTACATTTTCCATACCAAATTCCCTCAAATAAAGGGTGATTATGAAGTTAACAAATTATTAAAGATAAGTCAATATTATTCCAAATTATTTGTTACGTAAAAATCATTTATGCACATTTGAGAAACTATTTATGAATAAAATAATGCAGATATTGCTAAAAAATTATTTTTCTATAGTTGATATCATTCTTGTAAATAACGCTTAAACGTAATGAATACAATAAACGCTATAAACGCAATAAACGCTACAAACGCAACAAACGCTATATCGATGGCAATAACTCAATTTATGAAACAAAATCACGGGTCTTCACTACTGAGGCTGAAGTCGAAGCGTAAGCCTCAAGTATATTAAAGGTTGGATGTATAGTGCAGACATTGCTCGAAGATTTATTTAACTCGATGAGACTATTGGAGAAACTGAATAGTGTGCTTATAATGTATTTGTTAAGTGATAATAAGGATATTCATGAGGTTATACATAGACGTTACTTAAGGTATCGAAAAATAAATCTTCTCGCAACATCTGCACTATATTAGGTTTAATTTATGGATGAAGGGGTGGTTAGGTAGTTTATTTTGTTTCAGAAATTGAGTTATTGCCATACTTCCTTTAAGTTTTAACCTTCTTTCCTTCAGCCTAAAGCCCACAACTTGCGAGCTACCAACATCACAAATATTACGTTCTAACATACGAATTTAAAAGTAATTTTAACCCCTCTTTGTGTAAAATCTATCTTGCATTAACTATCAGCACAAAACCTACAAACATCAATAAAGCACCCATAAATCTTTGTGCAATTTCTTCTTCTTTAAATAACAAAAACCCATATATTACGCTAATCATAATACTCAATCTCTTAACAGAAATCATATATGAAACCTTTGCCATATCCATTGCAAGCATATGCGTAATTATCATTATTGAATAAAATATACCCGGTAATATTAAACCCATAAATTTTCTTGAACTAATAAACATTTTCACATCCGCTATCGAGCTTTTGAAAATAATTAGAGAAAAACAAATTGTTAACGCTAAAAAATAAGTCGCCCCGAAGTAAAGAGGAGATGAATGCTCTATTGCAATCTTTCCAAGAGAAGAAGTAATACTATATATGAAAGCAACAAATATCATATAAACCGTTCCTCTCTGTTTCATTATTGATTTGACAGGTTCAAATAAACCTTTTTTTATATCCTTTAAATTTAATATATATCCACCTACTGCAATAAACATTATTCCTACAAAGCCTTGTAAAGAAACCCTTTCATTAACCAATATATATGAAGTAAATATCAAAAAAACAGGTGTTAAAGACAAGAAAGGCAACGTTAAGCTCATAGGTGATAACTTCAGTGCCTTCACATATAAAACCATTGCAACTATCTCAAGAGGTATTGCACAAATAAACGACAGGTAAAAATAAATATCAAGACTGGGTTTTTGGATAGCCAATAAAACTATTATCAATATGGGTAAAGAAAATAAAAGGCGAAAAAAAGCAACTATATATTCATCAGTTACCTGAAGAGCTTTCTTTGTTAGTGCATCGCTTGTGGCAAGTGAAAATGCAGAAATAAGAGCAAGGATTGCCCAGTTACTTAACATAAACAAAGTTCTCAATTATTAACAGATATTATTGTAACTGCGTAAAAAATATACAACAAACCCCCAAAAAGCAGAGTTAACGGTGAGACATTTTTCTTAAAGGATAATTCTGCTAAAACTAATGTAGCCGAAAAGACTGCTAAAACAGCAGATATAAATGCCATTCCAGAAATCTCCCATTCAGTAAAAAGTATGCCAACAGAAACAGGAAAAGTTGCTTGAAAAACCATCGCCCCTGTTATGTTCCCAATTGCAAGCGTATCCTTTCCTTTCCACGTCCAGGTCACACTATTAAATTTTTCAGGAAGCTCTGTAGCTACTGGAGCAATCAATAAAGCAAAAAGTAATGGATTCATTCCAAATCTTAAAGAAATATTTTCAAGTTCTGAGACAAAAATCCTTGCACCTAATACCATAACTACTATTGAACCTATAACCTGTGTTAGAATCACACCAACAAAAGGCTCTTTTGATTTTGAAATCTTTAATCTTCTAAATAACTTCCATAAATACATCTCTTCAACATGCTCAATATCTCTACTTTCACATCTAAAAGTTCTGTAAACATATAGCAAATAACTAAATATCAAGATTACTGAGGTAATGAGGTGCACCAATTTTCTATCTATAAAGGATGACAATAAAGCTAAGGAATACATAGGTAAGAAAAAAGAAAGGTCCCTTTTCATCGATTTGTACTCAATATTAATTGAAAAATCCCTCCTCTTTTTCAAAGTCGATATTAAAACCGTAACACCAACAAGAAAAAAAGCAAGGGTTGACAACATAAAAGGCGCCCCAAGGATGGCTCCAATACCAATATCCTTACCAGATTTACCATGATGGAAAAAGATTGCAACAATTGGTAAGATAGTCTCTGGCAAAGCAGTACCAACTGCAGCGAGCAAACTACCAACAACTGCCTGTGAAAGCAAAAATCTCCTTCCAAACACTTCTAAACCATTTGTGAAACCCTCTGCTGCGAGCAAGATTAAAAGAAGTCCTAAAAATAAAGTAAAAATATCTAAAAACATCAATGTACAACAAAAACAGGACAATGAGATGTCTTCAAAATAGAGTCTGTAACACTCCCGATAAATAAACCCTTTATTAAACCAAGCCCTCTTGCACCTACTACTATTAGATTGAAATTATTCTCATTAGCATATCTAACTATATCTATATAAGGGTCCCCTTCAATAACCTCACCTTTATCCTTGCAATCAAAACTCTCTAACAAAGAATAAAATTCCTTACGACGTTCTTCAAGTATTACTTTATAATATTCCCTTAATTCTCCTTCTTTAAAGACTTTATCTTTTATAAACTTATCTGAGATCACATGAAGTATCAAAAGGTCAGCGGATAAAAGTTGTGACAACTGTATAGAGAAACTTAAAGCTTTTTTTGAAGGTTCTGACAAATCCACCGGACATAATATCTTTTTTATTAAAACAGATTCCACATCAATCTCTTTAAATGACACACCTCTAACCACAAGCATTGGAACTTTAAGACTTTTAATAATCTTTTCAGAACTACTTCTTCTAAACTGGTGACTTGAAAAGCCGATTATAAGCATCTTAGGTGCTTTTTCATCAACATATCTTTGAAAGGATTCCTGTAATCTCCCAACAACAATCTCTAATCTAAGATTTATATTATATTTTTCTAATATATTCTTAATATCAATGAATCTTTTCTCAATAGCTTTTTTTTCCTCTTCAATATACTTTAGCAAATAAGAAGGGGGTGTTGTTATGTAATCTATTACATTAAGAAATTCTAAAGAACTTCCAGTTTTTAAAGAAAAATAACCTGCATAAGAAACTATATTATTTGTCTCTTTTTCAAAATCAATAGCAACAAGTATCTTATCAATAAGCATGTTAAATATCTTTTAATCTTTCCTTAATCTTACTCACTTCTTTAATAATATCCGAAGAAATAAGATATGAAGCCTTCCCCTTAATATCTGCCTCAACAAGTTGATTTGAGTAACTTACAAAACCTAAAATTTCTAAATCTTCTAAGCTTTTTTTGATGAATTCTTCATCGTTAATATTTCTTATCTTGTTAGCAACAACAAAGACATCCATAACCCCAAGTTTTTGAGCCATTGACTTAATCGCCTTTGCAGTTTGAATACTTCTCTGACCTGGTTCTACGACAACAATAAACGCATTGACTGCTTCAGCCGTCCCGCGCGTCAAATGCTCAATACCTGCCTCCATATCAACGATAACAACTTCATCCTTTCTCTCAACTATCAAATGTTTTAATAAACTTCTTAAAAGCACATTCTCAGGACAATAACAACCTGAACCAGCTTCTTTAAGCTTACCCATCACTATTAATGTTATATTATTTAAACGATAACCTACATTCTCAGGTATATCATCCACTTTAGGGTTCAATTTGAACATAGAACCAAAACTACCTATCTTGGCTCCCGTTCTCTCCTCAATCAGTTCCTTCATATGAGAGATTGGCTTGATAGTCTCCAATTCTTTTTCTGTCAATCCAAGGGCATGTCCGAGATTTGCATCAGGGTCTGCATCAACCGCTATCACCCTTTTACCTTCTTCTGAAAATAGATAAGCCAATATTGAAGCGATAGTTGTCTTACCAACTCCGCCTTTACCTGTAATTGCTATCTTCATAATATATTCTTGGTCGAAGGAATACCTCTTACTCTATTATCTAACGAAACAGCTTCTCTCAAAGCCCTACCAAATGCCTTAAAGACCGCTTCCAAGATATGGTGAGTATTCCTGCCATAAGGGACTTCAATATGTAAAGTAATACCACTATTGCTAACAAAAGCCTGAAAAAAATCTTGAATCAAATCAGGTTCAAAATTTTTTATCCTTGCCTTTTTTGAAAACTTAACATTGTAAACAAGATATGGTCTACCGCTTATATCAATACTAACGGAAGCCAATGCTTCATCCATTGGAACACTTGCAAATCCATATCTTGTAATACCTTTCATCTCTCCAAGAGCTTGTCTTAAAGCCTTTCCAAGAACAATACCTATATCCTCAACAGTATGATGGTCATCTACTTCTATATCGCCTAATGCCTTTATCTTGAGATTAAACAGCCCATGCTTGCACATTAAAGAGAGCATATGGTCAAGAAAAGGAATGGAAGTATTAATCTCATAATCTCCTTCTCCATCGAGTTCAAGCATAACGCTTATATCAGTCTCTTTTGTCCTTCTCTCAATCTTCGCCTGCCTCATTATTATCTCAATTAAAGATATTTTTATTGCCCAAAATGTTATTCAATGTATCTATGAATAATTTATTTTCCTCAGGTTTTCCTATCGTAACCCTGAGACAACCATCTAAAATTCCCTTCATATTCCTAACAAGTACACCTCTATCAAGTAGCTTATTATAAACACTATCTGAATCTTTAACTTTAAACAAGATAAAGTTTGCTTCTGAACGAAACGGTTTCACACCATTAATCTTTAGCATCTTTTTATATAAAATATCTCTCTCATTAGTTATTATCTTTATATTTCTATTTACAAAATCTTTTTCTTTTATAAATAACTCTAACATCGACTGTGAAACAGAATTTACATTGAATGGCAATCTTATTTTATTAACCTCATTGATTATATTACCATCTCCAATTAAAAAACCAACTCTTAACCCAGCAAAACCAATTTTGCTGAAGGTTCTCATTATCAAGAGATTTTTATAATCATCCAAAAGAGGTATATAACCACTCTTGCTTGAAAATGGTTGATAGGCTTCATCAATAACAACTATTGCCCTTTTCTCACAAAAATCTACTATTTTTAAAACCTTCTCTGAAGAAAAACAATTACCTGTTGGATTATTCGGAATGCTTAGAAAAATGATTCTTATTTTATGACTCTTTATAATCTTAAAAATCTTGTCTATGTTCAGGTCAAATTCTCTATCAAGAGGAACTTCTACACACATCTCATCAAGAGCCTTTGAAATTATGCCATACATCGAAAAGGTCGGCACAGGATATAATACAGGTCCACCAAATACAACCAAAAGATAATAAATCAACTCATCAGAACCATTACCCTGTAACAAATTCTCAGGAAGAACACCATAATATTTAGCAACAACTTCCTTTAATCTCTTTGCTTCTGGGTCGGGATACCTATTTATGTTTAAAATAATATCTTTACTTTTTAAAATATATTTATTATATAATCCTTCTGGAATCTCAAAAGGACTCTCATTAGCATCAAGTTTTATCTTACATGCGCTCTTCTTCACCTCATAAGGCTTAATTCCTCTAATATTTTTCTTCACAAACTTAATGATATCCATGGTTTAAAATTATAACACAAAACAAGATGCCAGAATTTTTAAAATATCTGAATTATCTATCTCACATTAAAGTTAAAACAAAATAGCGCATATGTTGCTAAAATATTTATCTCTCGTTACCTTATATGGTCTTTATAACCTACTCATCCTTTTCAAGTTCTTTCAAAAGAGATTCATTACACATCAAATCAAGTACAATTTTAGATATACTTTTCATAATATCAGGTAACAAATTCCCCATATCAATTCTTGCAAGATCATTATATATAACAAGAGCATTCAAAAATATAGCCGATTGCCATGATTTCTTAATAAATTCTTGTTTCTTCTGAGTAAGATGTTGTCTATTCAAAAAATCATGAAACACATCAGCATCCATATTTATAAATATATCAACATTTCTACCGTCACCACTTGGAACCACCTTTGCAATATCTTCTCCATTCCACGCAGAACCATCTTCTCTTCTAACTTCATCCCAAGTTTTACAACCTTCTCTTCTTTCTTTATAAACAAGAATAGGCTGAGGAAGTTTATAATCCTTTATCCTTGTTAGTGAAGGCAAAGACACAGGACTTTCTTTACTTTGTTGTTCTTTACCCTCGACATATCTGACTTTAAATTCAACTATTAAAGGCTCATATTCATGCCTTGTCAACATCACTATTACACTTTTAACATCACCAACTTCAGCCTTCTTAGATGGTATAAGTTTCACGGTTATCCTACCATTCCATAAATGATATGACTTCATGATGTCTGGATACATAATTAGCGAACCTCTCTCCCTTTCTCTGCTAAAATAATCATTGGGTGCATCAGTCTCAAAGATAACCCTTGCATAGGAATCTATTGGAACTTGCTTAATCTGTGAGCCTTTAATCCTCAAATATGTTGGAATCCATTTCCCTTCAAATTGCCCAAAAACTAAATCACCTATTTCTGATTCATCTTTTATCCCTCCTCCATAACCAAAATAGTTTAAGATTAAACGATTCCTTTTTATTAGTTTTGAGACCACCTCTTCTAAAAACTTTGTATCCCTTGGATTTCTCGCAATCTGTTCCTCTCTTCTTCTCTGATTCAGCTGTTTTAATCCCTCATGTCTACTTAATTCTTCTGCAAGAATCGCTTCGACTTCTTTCGAAACCTCACTTTCTCGCATCCTATCCCTTGAAGGCATAAAAGTCTTTTCTCTTATATTTGTTTCTACATCAGTGCAATCAATGTGTACTAATAAAGAATCTGCAAGATAGTGGAGATTTGCCTTCGTCCTTAAAAAAGACCTCCCAATAGTAGCATGTGTTTGGCCATTTATTGTAAAAAATACCGCATCGTTAGGTGTAGAAAACTCCTCTTTCCCTGTCTCCTCTTTAAAAACGGTCACTTCTATCGTCCTTTTACCAAATCTACCTAACTCGGCAATTATAGGGATTATAGGAGGGCATCCATCTTCAATGCTATCTCTATCATCCTTTAAAATCCTTATCCTGTTACCCATAAGTACTCTCGAATTATTAACACCCTTCAACCTGAATCTCCTTGTCTCATATAGCAACATAGGCAATGCTGGTGAATGTAACACTCTATTCAGCGCTCTCCAAAGATTCAATGTAATTATAGATTGCTCTGGTAGATAATAATTATAAAGCTTTATAAGTGTTCCTGAATGTAAACTTTCATTTTCAGGTAATATATTAAGAGTTTCACCTGGAAAAGACATAATCTCCCCGCTTTCATCTACAAAATACTCATACCACGAATTTTTAAATTCAGATTTCGTAGCAATATGTAATCTCACAAGTGTAAACCCCCACTTATCGTCTTGATTACTATTCAATAATTCAGGCGTTTTTCTCGAAAGAATTAATTGATAATTAAGTTCTCCGCAATTAGGTAATACTCCACTACCTCCCATATTATACTTACCCTGGACAAATGGTATTCTGTTCTTATTGCCTCTATGAAGCGATAAAAATGTATCCTCAAAATCAGAAGGATGTTGCCCCTCTCCTTTATCAACAATCATAATATTAGGCTTTTTCCTATCTCCCTCTGCTATAATCATTATATTAATTGCAAAGTTTTTTCTATCTTTATCGGGAATCTTAGATATATCGCCATTTTCTATCTTATAAAACGTTTCTACAGCCTCTTTTATTGTTTTTGGAACGTTTTTTGACTCTGGATCAAGACCTTTTAATTTACATTCTTTAAGTAATAGTGCATCAATCGAATTTATAGGTTTTTCTGCTAATGCTGCTATAGGATTTTTTGCTTGATTATTTATTGTATTAAAATTACCTTCATACCCACCATAAGGTTTCCAACTGGAAAGATCCAAAAGAAATGGCTCAGAATCTATAATCTCTTTCACCTCATATTCATTTCTCGCAGATATTAACCTAAAAAGGAGTTCCTTCGCATATCTTTTATCCATATTAATCCCTTTTACCTTTTTACTTTAAATATCCTCTTAGTAAGTCTTTCTCTCATAATACTATCACCCTAAGAACTATCAAATAATATCATAATAAATTATGTAAAATAAAATAACATGATAGAAATAGATGGTAGTTATGGAGAAGGCGGTGGTCAAATACTCAGAACATCTCTAAGTCTTTCATGCCTATTTAATAAGCCTTTCAGAATCTTTAACATTAGAAAAGGTAGGAAGAAACCAGGCTTAATGCCTCAACATCTAACATCAGTAAGAGCATCTCAACTAATTTCTAATGCAGATGTAGAAAAAGATGAAGTCGGTTCTACAGAACTTATCTTCATTCCTCATGAAGTAAAAGGTGGTGAATTCTTATTCGACGTTGGTACAGCAGGCTCAACATCACTCGTTCTACAAACACTGATTCCATCATTAATATTTAGTAAAGAGCTGACCACCATTATATTAAAAGGAGGAACACACGTCCCATTCAGCCCATCATTCCACTATCTCTTATATATATTTAGATATTTTCTTAATAAAATAGGTATTTCGATAGATTTGTCTATTGAAAAATATGGCTTTTATCCTAAGGGTGGTGGGAAAATAAAAGCACAAATAAAACCTGCATCTGGGATAAAGCCCCTAAACATTAATAAAAGAGAGGAAATTAAAAAGATCGACATATTATCTTATGTATCTAATCTACCAATTAAAATTGCTGAGAGACAAAAAGAATCCATAGTTAATAAGATCTCCAATCTTTTAAAAGATACTCCTTACAAATTAAATATAGATTTACAAGAGGTTCCCTCTATAGGTCAGGGTACTTTTGCATTTTTATTTTCTGAATACAATAATACTGTTGCAGGTTTTACTTCATTAGGAGAAAAAGGTAAAAAAGCCGAACAAGTAGGAGAAGAAGCTGCAAACGAATTCATAGATTATCACAATTCAGGTTCAGCTCTTGATCCTCACATCTCAGACCAAATTGTATTGTATTTATCTCTTGCCGATAAAGAATCATTTTTTACAACATCAAAGATAACACAACACCTGCTATCAAATCTCTGGGTAATAAAATCTTTTAAAGATATTAAATATACTATTAATGGTGAATTAAATCAGCCTGGAGAAATCAGAATAATTCCGAATCCTAAATATTCATATTAAATATTTTGAATCAAATATATTTAATAACTGCATGTTCATCACATCCTGGAAACTTAGGACAGTTTACACAATCTCTCCATATCTTCTGCGGAAGACTTGACTTATCTATAGGTAAAAAACCTATCTTTATAAAATAATCTGGCATATATGTTAAAGCAAAAACTCTCTTAATCCCAAGAAACTTAGCCTCATTTAAACAATACTTTACAAGTTTTTTACCGATACCTTTATTCTGATACCTTTTATCAACAGCGAGTGACCTGATCTCGGCAAGGTCCTCCCACATTATGTGCAAGGCACAAACACCACAAACATCATTATCTACTTCACATACAAAGAAATCTCTAATAGTCTCGTATAATTCATTTAATGACCTTGGTATCATTAACTCTCTCTTCGCATAATCATTAATTAGTTTATGAACCTTTTTCAAATCTGAAACCTTAGCTTTTCTTATTTTCAAGATACTTAATACCTTCCGAAATTGCTTTTTTATTATCATTAATATACTTTTTTAACTTATCTGATAATAAGCATTCTATTGATTTAACAGCTGTCCTTTTCTTAATCAAATTAGTCTTTCCAATAAAACTTCCAAGCATAACCATATTTGCATATCTTGTACTACCGATTTTAGTAGCTATTTCTGTAGCAGGCACACCTACAATCGACACATCATCCCTAAAACCACAAGAATTTATCAACGAAGAATCATAAAAGAGTATCCCATCTTTCTTTAATCTCGACTGGAATTTCAAAAGCGAAGCTTCATTCATTACTATCAAAATATCAGGAAACTCAACCACTGGTGAACCTATCAATTCATCAGCCAAAACAACAGTACAATTTGCTGTTCCACCCCTAACCTCAGCGCCATAAGATGGAAACCATGTTACTTCTTTCTCTTCAAGCATACCTGCAAAAGCAATTACACTACCAAAAAATAAAACCCCTTGACCACCATGCCCAGCAATAATAATTTTAGTCTCCAGCTATGAAACCTCCTTATATTTATCTTTAAAAACCCCAAGTGGAAAAACCTTCGACATAACATTCCGTATCCACTTCAAAGACTCAACAGGTGTAAGCTTCCAATCAACAGGGCAAGGAGACAAAATCTCTATTAAGCTAAATCCTTTATTTTCTATTTGATATATAAATGCTTTTTCTATAGCTCTCTTTGTTTTAATAATATTGCTATATGAATCGAGAGATGTCCTAATTATTAAAGATGCCCCATCTATCGTGGACAAAAGTTCAGATATCTTGAGAGGATAACCATGACATCTCGAATCTCTTCCCGTTGGGGTCGTGGTTGTCTTCTGCCCAATCAAAGTTGTTGGAGCCATCTGACCTCCGGTCATCCCATATGTAGCATTATTAATAAAAAAAACAGAGATATTTTCCCCTCTATTCGCAGCATGAATTATCTCTGCAGTACCAATTGCAGCTAAGTCTCCATCCCCTTGATAAGAAAACACAATCCTATCAGGCATCGACCTTTTTAACCCCGTTGCAGCAGCCGGAGGTCTTCCATGCGCCACCTCAAGCATATCAAAATTAAAATAATCATACGCAAAAACGGCACAGCCAATGGGTGCAATTCCTATAACCTTTTCCCTAATACCTAACTTATCAATGCACTCAGCAATAAGCCTGTGGACTATGCTATGCCCACAACCTGGACAATATCTGAATGGTTCTAATTTTAAACTATTTGGTCTTTCGAATACCTTCTTCATGCATTACCCATCGTAAATTCTTCGTATAATTCTAATAAAGCACCCTCGAGTATCCCATAATCACTAATCATAAGCTCCTTAATATCAAACAATTTCATAATCCTCAATGTTAATACCATCCCAGGGACTATCAAGTCCGCACGCTCAGGCTCAAGCCCTTTTAATTTCTTTCTTTCATCAATGGTAAGAGATATTAAGCCATCATTAATTTCTTCTAATCTACCATAAGGTATTGTATGAAGATGAATTTTATCTCTTTTATATTCTTCAAGCATCAAATCAACTGAAGCGATTGTAGAAAAAGTACCAGCTGTTCCAACAAATAAAAACTTGTTGCCAATAATTGCTTTAGTCTTATCCTTCAAATCAAAAATATATTTATCAATCTCATTAATTAATGCTTCCAATTCTTCTTTCTTAATAGGATCAGACTTTAAAAATCTATTAACAAGTTTTATAACACCTAAGGGTAAACTATCCATAAAAATTGGCTCTTTGTTCTTTAAAAAAATAAATTCTGTACTACCACCTCCTATATCAACAATTAACACTGATTGTTCTTCAATAACATGCGTTGGGAAAGAAAGGATTATACCTTTTAGTGTAAGTTCTGCCTCTTTTTCACCAGATATAACTCTTATCATAATCCCGGTCTCTTCATACACCTCTTTTATGAACTCCTCAGCATTTAATGCCTCTCTTAAAGCACTTGTTCCAAATGCGATTGTTTTAATAACATTAAATTTAGAAATCACATTAGAAAAATCTTTAAATGCATTGATTGATAATTCAAAGTTATCTTTATCAATAATCTTTCTCTTATCAATTCCGCTACCAAGACGAGTAACCCTGCGTTCATAATAAATATCTTTTATATTCTTGCCTTCACCTATGTTTGCAATCAATAGGCGTAAAGTATTTGACCCCGTATCTATAGAAGCAAAATTAGGCATGAAAATATTATAAAATATTCTCCTTCAATAATTATAATTTTTTTACTACGCAAATAAGCCTTCTTTCTCTTCTCTAAGTACGTCTTATAAATAACTCTATAAACGCTACAAACACAATAAACGCAATGAACTCAATAAACGCAATAAACGCTATAAACGCTATAATCTTCGAGCAATATCTGCACTATATTTAATCTCATCAAATAACATACAAACGATTTTTGTGGAACACAATTACAAACTAATATAAAATTATTCTTTAATAGGGAAATGCAATTGTATTGCAGAATCTATAAAACCTTCGTATGCAATTACAAGTTCAAAATTTATATTTAGTCTTCTCAATTCTTCCTCAATAGTATTATCTTGAGGCTGAGAAGTTGCAATCAAAACTTTTCCATCATCTTGAATCTCTATAGGTATTATCTCATACCTTCTAACAATATCTTCCGGTAATATAGTAGCAACCTCATGTGGTATCTTAATAAGCGACATATCTATCCAAGGTTTATTAAATTGTGTAGCTAATGCTATACAAATATCATTTGGCGTAACATATTTTAATTCTACTAATATTTGGCCAAGCTTCTTACTTCTATTCTCCTGTTGTATCTTAAGCGCTGTTTTTAATTGTTCTTCACTAATATACCCTGCTTCAAGCAATATCTCACCAAGAAGCTTATTTTTTTGTTCTTGTTTCTTTAGAGATTCTTTCAGTTGTTCTTCAGTAATATAATTATTCTCTTTTAAAATTGTTCCAATTCTTTTCTCCCTAAGCTCTCTTTGCTTTTGTAATGCATATTCCAGTTGATTAGTAGTTATCTTTTGATGATCAACCAAAACCTTCCCAAGTAATTTTTTCTGATCAACATACTTAACTGCTTGAGCATTCACATATATACGTTCACTAATATCGCCAGGATTCAATGGAACTAAAAAAAATCCTTTATCGTTTGGATTATACTTAAGTGTAGAACCATGAATTATCTCCCCATCCTTAAACTCAACAACCAACTTATTAGCCATTGTCCCGGCATAAATCGATTTATCTATCTTTTCTTTTATCAACAAAGAATCATGGGTCTTCTTCTTTAAAAAATGAACTGACTTTACAGAATCAAGGTTTATATTCAAAACCTTTGTTTCACCATCGTTAATTTGTAAAGGAAAAGTCTTCTGATTAACATTAAAATATAAAACATCGCCTTCTTTCACATCACCATCTAAAAACTTTACAATCACCCTTGGCATAAAAACTAAATACCTAAAGCTTCCACTATCCTCTTTTTCTGCTTTTCGATTACCTTCTGCCCATACTCAAGATTCTTAACTATCTCTTTCTTTGCGCTTTCCGAAATATCTCTTCCATGTTCAATAATATTAGATACCTTCTCTTTCACCCCATCCGCAAATTCACTAATAGAATCAATAGCATCTTCAACAACCTGCGATGTTTCTTTCTTTATCTTCCGAGCAGTCCTAACGATATCCTTTCTTGTTTCTTTTCCAGACTGAGGCGCATAAAGTAATGCAATCAATGCGCCTATAGCACCACCTACAAAAAAAGCTCCTAAAATCTTTTTTAAATCGTCATCCATTTTCCCATTCTCCTTTCATATTAATCTAATAAACTTTAACAATTATAAAAATTTGAGTCAACCTTTAAAATTCTATTTTTTAAATAATATTTATACACATATATGAAACGAAATCATGGGTCTACTGAGGCTGAAGTCAAAGCATAAGCCTCCTTTTTTTACGTTATGCGCTCTGCGCCATGTGCAGTTAAGCCATGCGCCTTGCGCTCTACACTTTTTTTGAACGCCATAAACGCAATAAACGCAACAAACGCTATTGACGCTATCATGATAGCAATAATTCTTTTCCATAAATTAAACCTAATATAGTGCAGATGTTGCGAGAAGATTTATTTTTCGATACCTTAAGTAACGTCTATGTA
>Ga0315298_1000731_pt1 | contig 63480 bp, 53 predicted proteins | sample WHS_1_MG_FD_203077 | JGI IMG/M metagenome (GOLD analysis project Ga0315298, IMG submission 203077) | Extremophilic microbial mat communities from Washburn Hot Springs, YNP, Wyoming, USA - WHS_1_MG | ecosystem: Environmental > Aquatic > Thermal springs > Hot (42-90C) | place: USA: Wyoming...
GATGAAAATGACAAAATCTCAGCCAAATACCTGTATTTTTATTCATGATGACCCCGGTGAGATTCGTCAAAAGATAAACGGTGCTTTTTGCCCTCCAAAAGAGGTGGAATTTAACCCAGTTTTAGATTGGACAAAACATCTGATTTTTCCCTTGCGAGGAAAAATTATGGTTAAAAGAGAAAAAAGGTTTGGGGGAAATATTGAATATCAAAGTTTTCAAAAGTTAGAAGAAGATTACAAAACCGAAGCTTTACATCCTCAAGATCTTAAAAATGCAGTGGCTGAGGCTTTGACAGAAATTCTTGCTCCTGCCAGAAAACATTTTTCCTCTGGTAAACCAAAAGAAATGTTGGAAGAACTTGAAAGAATTATTTCAAAATGAATATGAATAATAAAATTAAAGAAAAGATTATTGCCGAAATAGAAAAATTTAAGAATGAGGAGATTAAATTTCTCCAAGCATTAGTGCAAACCTCCTCCGTTAATCCAAATATGGGAGACCCCACGAAATCAAGTCCCTATGATCCGATTGAAATTGAGGTTGCAGAACTAATTTTTAAGAAATTAAAAGAGATTGGGTTATCGCCAAAATTTGAGAGCGTTTCTCCTTCAAGGCCAAATGTGGTTTGTGAATTTGGAAAAGGAAAAATAACTTTGATTTTCAACGGTCATATGGACACTGTTCCTCCGCCCGGAGGGTATGATTTCAATCCCTTTCTTGGTTTTGTCAAGAGTGGAAAGCTTTATGGAGCAGGGGCATTAGATATGAAATCAGCTCTATGTTGTTATGTTTATATGGCTAAAGTTCTTTTAAAATATGAGAAAGAATTGAAAGGGAAGATTTGTCTCCAGTTTGTAATTGACGAGGAGCCGATGGCCGCTTCTCATTTTGGGACGCGCTATCTTTTAGAAAAAGGTTATACCGGAGATGCGGCTATAATTGGGGAACCAGGAACCAGAAAGATTACTATTGGAAATCGAGGCGGATATCGATTTAAAATAGAGGTTTTTGGCGATGCAGTTCATACGGGTTCAAGAGAATGGGAACAAAAGAAAAAAGGAAAAAACGCGATATTAGAAATGACAAAGGTAATTAACTCTTTACAAGATTTTGAATTTCCCGCAGAACAACATCCGGTTTTTCCTGGCAGGAAAAATGTGCTTACATTTCCCACTTTAATAACAGGCGGGAAAGCAATAAATGTGGTTCCCGATTCTTGTGTTGCCTTTGGAGATACCAGAATTTTGCCGGGAATAACAAAGGAATTTATGGAAAAAGAGATTAAGAAGAGAATTGACAAATTGGAAGTTAAATATAAACTGACCCCGGTAGTTTATGTTCCTTCCGTTTTTATTAAACCAGAAGAGAAAATTGTAAAGATTCTAAAAGATAATACTCTTCAGATCTTAAAAAAGGAACCAATTGTTGAGGGTTCCGGACCTTGGAGCGATATGTGGATGTTTATTGATAAAGGAATTCCGGCGGTGAATTTTGGTTGTGACGGTGAGGGAATGCATGATAAAAATGAATATGTAGAGCTTAAAAGTGTAATAGAAGTGACAAAAATTTACGCTCTTACTGCGTTGGATTTTTTAAATAACTAAATTTTATATCTTATCCTTCTTTTTGTTTCTGGCAGGATTTCGATAGTTACCCAAACAAGGCAAACATTTTTCTTTTTGGCGGCTTTTTCTAAAACTGGTCGCACTTTTTGGAGCCATTCTATAGCAATGACATTACCGGATTGAAGCATTTTGTTAAAGCCTAAGGCCAGCAAGTCTTTTTCGCTTTGCATTCGCCAGGTATCGATATGAAAAAATTGTCGAATTGTCGAATTGTTTAATTGTCTAATTTTATATTCTTTAAGGAGAATGAAAGTGGGAGAGGTGATGTTTTCTTTAATTCCCAAAGCCTCTCCTAAACCTTTAGCAAATTGGGTTTTGCCGGCTCCAAGTTCTCCCTGAAGGGCAAAAATTAGGCAGCGAGAATTGAGTAAATTTTGTAATCTTTGAAAGATCATTTTAGCCGCATTTTTGGTTTCTTTTTCAGAATTTGATAAAAAATTTTGTCCAGGGATTTCAGGAATAAAAATTTCTCCCTGACGTAAAATTGTTGGCTCTTGAAGAGTAGTGTCAACAACGGTTGAGGGTGGGCGAAGAGGAAGCTGACCAGTATCCAAAAAGAGGTCAATTAAACTAAGGCGTTTTTTGCTAGTATATTTCAAAACATCTTTTAGGCTGTAGGGTGGTTTTTTTCCTGAAGGATTTGCCGAAGTAGAAGTAATTGGTCGGCCAAATCGGCGAGTAATTTCTAAAATTAAGGGATAGTCGGGGATGCGGATTCCCAAAGTTTGATTTGGCGATTCAATTCCGGGAGCGACTTTTCCTTTGCTTTTAGAAACAACAGCTACTGGTCCAGGTAAAAAATTTTGGTAAAGATTTTCTGCCATTTCATTAATTTCTACATAATCTTGGGCCATTTTTTTATCAGCAACGGCAATCAAAATTGGTTTTCCCCTTCTTTCGCCTTTAAATTGCAAAATCTTTTTAACTGCTTGAGAATTGGTTGCGTCTGCCCCCAAACCATAACAAGTTTCCGTTGGATAAATTATTAAACCGCCGGAATTTAAGACTAAAACTGCTTTGGAAATAATCTTTTCTTTTGGTTCCTTTTCAATATTTAAAATTTCCATGCGGTATAATTATACCCAAGGAGGTAAAAAAAATATATTTATGATGGAAGATTACCAAAAAAGGATTGAGGAAATAAAACAAAAATTAAAAATAGAGCAGCTTTCCGAAGAGGTCAAAAGGATAGAATCCCTTTCTGGAAGTCCGGAATTTTGGCAGGATCAACAAAAGGCAGTTGACGAGATGAAGCGCTTGGCAAATTTGCAAAAAGAAATAGAAAGATTTCAGCAGCTGGAAAAACTTTTGGCAGAAGGGAAAACCATTGAACTTGAGGAGAAACTTAAGGAAATGGAGTTAAATACTTTTTTGGCGGGCAAATATGACAGTTTTCCGGCTATTGTATCCATTCATGCAGGTCAAGGGGGAACAGAAGCAATGGATTGGGCGCAGATGCTTCAAAGGATGTATTTAAGGTATACGGAAAGAAAAGGTTGGAAAACGGAAGTGGTTGATTCAACCCCCGGGGATGAGGCGGGAGTGAAAAGCGTAACTATGATGGTTTTGGGAAGCTGGGCTTATGGTTATCTGAAAGGCGAAAGAGGAACCCACCGCTTGGTAAGGCAATCGCCATTTAACGCCGATAAACTTCGGCAGACCTCTTTCGCTCTGGTAGAAGTGATGCCAAAGATTGAAGATGAGCTTACCGTGGAAATTAAACCAGAGGATATTGAGTTTGAATCTTTTCGCTCCGGAGGTCATGGTGGTCAAAATGTCAATAAAGTTGCTACCGCTGTTAGATTGCGTCATAGACCGACAGGGATAGTGGTTTCTTGCCAAAGTCAAAGATATCAAGAAGAAAACAGAAGAATTGCGATGGAAATTTTGAGAGGAAAACTTTTACAGATTGAAGAAGAAAAAAAAGAAGAGGAGGCAAGAAAACTTAAAGGTGAACACAAAGTTGCCAGTTGGGGTAATCAAATTCGTTCTTATGTTCTCCATCCCTATAAAATGGTTAAAGATTTAAGGACAAATTATGAAAGTTCTAATCCCCAAGAGGTTTTAGACGGAAATTTAGACGGCTTTATCCAGGCGGAAATTAGACAGTTATTTTAAAAATATGTTATATTTTGATTGGAGGTGAGATGATGGAAAACGAAGTTGGTCAAATAAATAAAATTCTTTCGGAAACTCCTAAAAACAGGAAGTTTTCATTGTTGCTGCCTTTGATTGTAGTTATTGTGTTAGGAATTATTACTGGTTTTTTGCTTTCAAAAAAATATGGCGGAAAAGAAGAAACTTTACCCGCTACTTTGGTATCCTCCGAGAAAATCAAACCGGGAGCAGAATTTGGTTCCAAAAATCAGAATTTTAAAGATACCACGATCGGAGTTTTGGAAAAAGGAGGAATCGACGGGGAGGGAACTCACCATTTGGTAAGAGAAGGAGGCCCGAGTCAAAATGCCTATTTAACTTCCTCGGTTTTGGATTTAGATCAATTTGTGGGTAAAAAGGTTCAAGTTTGGGGAGAGACTTTTAAAGGCCAGAAAGCCGGTTGGCTGATGGATGTAGGAAGAATAAAAATATTAGAATGATTAAATTTGAGAATGTTACCAAAAAATTTGGCCTGATCACTGCCCTTGACGACATTTCTTTTGAGGTTAGAAAGGGTGATTTTGTTTTTTTGATTGGTCCTTCCGGAGCGGGAAAGACAACCGTTATTAAATTAATTTTAAAAGAATTTTTACCTACACAAGGTAAGGTAATAGTTGATGGCGAAGAAACCAGAAGAATTTCTCCCAAAAAGATTCCTCTCTTTCGCCGACAAATTGGAGTTGTTTTTCAGGATTTTAAGCTTTTGCCCGACAAAACGGTTTTGGAAAATGTTGCTTTGCCTTTGCAAATAAGAGGAATTTTAGAAAAAGAAATTTTAAAAAAGGCAGAGGAGGTTTTAAATAAAGTTGGACTTTGGGAGAGGAAAGATCTTTTTCCTTCCCAACTGGCGGTAGGCGAGATCCAAAGAACAGCCTTAGCAAGAGCCGTTATTACGAAACCAAAACTGCTTTTGGCAGATGAACCGACAGGCAATCTTGATCCCATAAACGCCCAACAACTGATAAAATTATTTAAGGAAGTTAACAAGGAAGGAACAACTATTTTGATGGCTACCCACAATGCTGAATTGGTAAATTTTTTAAAAGAAAGAGTGGTTTGTTTGAAGGAAGGAAAAATTGTTTTTGACGAAGAAAAAGGAAAGTATAAATTAGATTGAGATGTTTAAAACTGCTATCCAACATATTAAAAGGGCACCTTTCCAGGCCTTAGCGGCAATTTTGATTATGAGTTTAATTTTTTTTATTATCGGAAGCTTTGTTCTTTTGGCCGCGGGTTCGGAAAAGGTTTTGCGCTATCTGGAAACCAGACCCCAAGTAACTGCTTTTTTGAAAGATGATATTAAACCTCAACAGATTGAACTTTTGAAAAGCAAGTTGGAAACAACCGGTAAGGTCCAAAAAATAAAATATGTTTCTAAAGAAGAAGCATTGGCAATTTATCGGGAAGAAAATAAAGATAATCCTTTACTTTTAGAGATGGTGACAGCCAAGATTTTGCCCGCTTCTTTGGAGATTTCCGCAGTCAATCTTTCTTCTTTGCCTGAGTTAGCAAAACTTTTGAAAGAAGAACCAATTGTTGAAGAGGTTTTATTTCAAGAAGATGTTATTTCTACTCTTTCTTCATGGGTAGTTTCTTTAAGAAAAGCAGGGATTTTTCTAGTTTTATTTCTTAGTCTTATTTCAATTGTTACTATTTTGATAGTAATTGGAATGAAAATTTCTTCCCGAAGAGAGGAAATTGTTATTTTGGAATTATTAGGTGCAACTAAAAGCTATATTCGCTTTCCTTTTATTATTGAGGGAATGATTTATGGTATTTTGTCCGCTCTTATTTCCTGGGGATTGGTTTATATCTCGCTTTTATACGCCACTCCTTTTTTGGTCAATTTTCTTGCCGGGATCCCCATTTTTCCTATTTCCATTATTTTTATGTTGGAGATTCTTGGAGGCTTGATACTTTTGGGAATATTGGTGGGGGGAACAGGCAGTTTTTATGCTGTCAGGCGATTTTTTAAAAAAAACTAATTCTGCCAATGAGAAGAGTTTTTATTTTTTTTGGCTTCGTTTTGGCAATTTTTTTCCCTGTTTATGCCTGGGCGGCTTCTTGTATTGAACCACCCAAGGGGGCCGACCTTTCCACTTTGCAGCAAATAGAAAATGCTTGTGTGATGGAACTGGAAAATATCCAAAAAGAAAAAGAAAGTTTGGCCAAGGCGATTTCTTTAATGGAAACTCAAGAAAGGACAACCCGGGTAAAAATAAACCAAACTATAAGCAAAATAAATACTTTGGAAGTGGAAATAGCCACATTGTCTGGAAAAATTTCTCAACTTGATTCCTCTTTAAATTTTATTTCTAAGGTTTTTATAGGAAGAATTAAACAAACTTATAAAATAGGCTTGATTAATCCTTTGACTCTGCTTTTTTCTTCCCAGGATTTTGGAAGTTTCCTTTCAAAATATAAGTATCTTAAGGCGGCCCAGCTCCACGATAGAGATTTATTGTTGTCAATGGAAGAGACAAAAATGAATTATGACGAGCAAAAAAAATTGAAAGAGGAAATGCAAGCAGAAATGACAGCCTTAAGAAAGCAATTAGAAATTCAGAAAGCAAATTTGGTTGCCCAAATTGCCAATCGGAAATTACTTTTGGAACAAACTAAAGGAAAAGAATCTGAATACCAAAGACTTCTTGATTCAACGCGGGCCGAGCTTGAAGCTATCCAAAATATTATTGCTGGTAAAGGAGAATGTGTTGAGGCAAAGAAAGTAAATCAGGGAGAGAGAGTTGCCTCAATAATCTATGGCGCTTCTGCTTGTTCTACCGGTACCCATCTTCATTTTGAGGTAAGAGAAAATGGGGACCTGAGAAACCCTTTTTCTTATCTTAAAAATATTAATTTGATTGATAATTCTGGTGGAGATTCCCACACGGCCAATGGTAATTGGGATTGGCCATTGAATGAGCCAATTAAATTTAACCAAGGTTATGGTTCAGATACCGCCGCAATTCGGGCAAAAATAGTTTGGTATAAATTCCATACCGGAATAGATATAGTTTCTGATGATCGGACAGTCAAAGCTGTTAAACCGGGAACTTTATATCAATGCGCTATCGCCTGTGGTGGAGGAACTTTAAGGTATGTTTACTTACGCCACGACGAAGGCAATTTCAAAACCTATTATCTGCATGTCAATTACTAAGTTTTTAGCGTTCTCATAAAATTTAAGATTTATGAAATTGCTTGAGAAAAAAAACAAGCTTGCGAGTTTTCTTCTAATTTTGTTTTTTTTATTTTTACCCAAAAGGGTTTTAGCTACAAATCTTCTACAAAATCCTGGTTTTGAAGAGGGAAATTCCTTTTGGATAAAATATGGAGGGGAATTTGATGTAATAAATAATCCCGTCCATAGCGGGAGAAACGCTGGTAGATTAATTAGCACCACAGATAGCACAAAATGGGTTTACCAAACTATCCAAGTAGTTGGAGGAAAGGCTTATAAATACTCGGGATTTCTAGTAAAGAATGATCCCCATATTTCTTCGGTTTTTTTAAGAGTTGCTTGGTATAGTTCTACTGACGGAAGTGGGACAGAATTAAGCCACAATGATTCCAATAGCTCATTAAGTAATGATAATCCAGGATATCGATTTCTTACTACAGATATTGTTATGGCACCAGATAATGCCAATTCCGCTAGACCGAAAATAGTAATTGCCTTTTCTTCAACAGATCAAGCCCAAGCTTATTTTGATGATTTAACTTTTGAAGAAGTTGAGATGCCTTCGCCAACCCCCACTTCAACTCCAACCCCTACCTTAATTCCTCCAACCCCAACCGCAACTTTAATTCCAACCCCTTTACCCACCAATACTCCTACTCCCAATTCTTATGATGACATTTATATTTCCGAATTTATGGCCGATCCAGAAAGTGGCGATGAATGGGTGGAACTTTATAATAATAACGATTTTGAAGTGAATCTTTTTGGTTGGTATATTGACGATATTAGCGGTGGCAGTTCGCCGATCTCTATTTCCGGAACCATTCCGGCTAACAGTTATAAACAGTTTTATTTAAACAGTGCCTTTCTTAATAACGATGGTGATGATGTGAGATTATTAAACGGTCGCCAAGAGGAAGAGGATAAAGCATCTTTCAGTTTTTCCACAAAAGGAAAATCTTGGTCAAAAGACAATTATGGTAATTGGTGTCAGACTGACCCAACTCCCAATTCTGCCAATCCCGATTGTCCTTCGCCAACTTCGCCGCCAACACCTACGAATACTCCTTCATTAACTCCCACCAAAACTCCAACACCAACCAAAACGCCAACTCCAACTCCCAGTCCAAGCCCTGTTCCTACCGAAGAAGAGAAAATAAATTTGACTGGAGAAATAAGCGGAAATTCTTCTGTTCTTGGGGTTCAATTTTCTCCAACCAAAACCCCTCAAAATAAACAGAGGTTTAAGATCACCGCCGGAATTTTTATTCTTTCTGGTTTAATTTTGGTAGGAATTTCCGTCTTTTTTATTTTAAAAGAAAAACTGGTAGAATCAAAAGAAACAAATGATTAAAATTAAAAACTTTTTTCTTTTTTGGAGTCCGGCAATTTTTTGGATGTTTTTAATTTATTGGTTATCTTCTTTTCATAAGCTTCAAGCTTCTCCTGTAGGTTGGCAGGATTTTGTAATTAGAAAGACTGCCCATTTTTTGGAATATGCAGTTCTTTGTCTTTTATATTTCCGGGGATTAAAGAATACCACTAAAATATCTTTTAGAAAATCTTTGTTTCTGGCTTTTTTAATGGCCGTCTTTTATGCTCTTACTGATGAATTTCACCAAACAAAAGTAAATGGCCGAACAGGAAGGATTTTTGATATCGGGATTGATTCTTTAGGAGCGTTTTTTGGAATGATTTTGTCCAAAAAGATTTTTCCCCGCGAAAGGGAGACATTTAATAATAATATTTTGGCTAAAAAATGAAAATTTTAGTAACCGGAGGAGCGGGTTATATTGGCTCTCATACTGTTGGAGAATTGCAAAGGCAGGGATTTGAAGTCGTGGTTTTTGATAATTTGGTTTATGGTCACAAGGAGGCGGTGAACTGTCCTTTGGTAGTTGGTGATTTGTTGGACAAACAAGAAATAGAAAAAGTTTTTGAGCAAAATAAATTTGACGGAGTAATTCATTTTGCCGCTTATGCATTGGCGGGAGAGTCGATGAAGGAACCGGCAAAATATTTCAAAAACAATATTTTGGGAGGCTTAAATTTGCTGGAAGCAATGAAAAACTTTGGGGTAAAGCATATTGTTTTTTCCTCAACTTGCGCGATTTATGGGTATCCCAAAAAACTGCCCGTTGGCGAAGAAGAAAAGAAAAAACCTGTTTCCGTTTATGGCGAATCAAAATTAGCCTTCGAAAAAATTTTGGGTTGGTATGATCAGATTTACGGCATTAAAAATGTTTGCTTAAGATATTTTAACGCTTGCGGAGCGTCTTTAGATGGTTTAATTGGTGAAGATCATCGTCCAGAAACTCACATTATTCCGGTGGCAATGCAGGTAGCTTTAGGGCAAAAAGAAAAGTTTACTATTTTTGGGGATGATTACCAGACTCCCGATGGAACTTGTATCCGTGATTATATTCATGTTTTGGATTTGGCAAGCGCCCATTTGAAAGCTCTAGGATATTTATTCGACGGAGGTAACAGCAATTATTTTAATGTTGGTACGGGGAAAGGGTATTCAAACAAAGAAATTATTCAAATGATTAAAAAAATTTCCGGCGTTGATTTTCCGGTGGAATTTGGACCAAGAAGACCGGGAGATCCTGATGCCATATACGCTGATAATTCAAAAATAAAAAAAATTTTAGGCTGGGAGCCAAAATATCCGGATTTGGAAACTATCATTAAGACTGCCTGGAATTGGCATAAAAATCATCCTGGAGGTTTTTCTTCTTAAAACTTTTATGAAAACAATTGGAAATTTATTAATTGGCGCTGGTTTGATAATCGTTTTTTTAACTTTTTGGCCAGTGGCCAGAGAAGAAATTCAGTATTGGTCCGATAAAATTGGAGGAAGAAAATATTCTTTGACTATTGATTTGGATTTTCCTGAGCCAAGATTGGAAAAAATTATTCCGGTGGATGATGACTTCGGAATCGTTATTCCAAAAATTAATGCCAACGCCAAAATTTTTGCCAATGTTGATCCTTTTGACGAGAAAGAATTTTTGCCAATTTTAAAGAAAGGAGTAGCTCATGCCAAAGGAACAGGTTTTCCCGACGAGGGAAAAAATATTTACCTTTTTGCCCATTCAACCGACTCCTTTTTTAATTTTAATAAATATAATGCGGTTTTTTATTTAATTGGAAAATTAGAGGAAGGGGACGAAATAGACATTTTTTATCAAGGCAAACTTTTTAAATATTCGGTTCTTGACAAAATGGTGGTTAATCCTCAAGAAATTCAATATTTAAAAACGGAAAATGAGGAAATTCTAACCCTACAAACTTGCTATCCGCCGGGAACAACATTAAAAAGATTAATAGTAAGGGCCAAAAGGATTTAGTTGACAAAAAATTTTTTTCTGTTAAAATAAGGCTTATTCATGATTTTTTTTGTAAATTTGACAAAAGCTTTTTTATAGGGTAAAATACGCCCATCCTGCCAAAAGCAGGAATTTTTATGCAAAAAAAATACAAAAAGTTTCAGAAAATTTTTTCCCTCTTAGCAATTGTCTCTCTTTTCTTTCAAACAACTGTCGGAATTTTTTATTATCAACCAATTCTTGCTCAAGAAGATGAACAATCAACCCCTGTTGAGCAACCATTAGAAAATTCTCAAGAACAATTCCAACAAGAACCTACTTCGGAACCGACACTTGAACCAACCCCCGAACCAACAATTCAACCTACACCTGAACCAACTATTCAACCAACTACCGAACCCACTCCCTCTCCAACCCCAACTCCAGCAGGAGAAGTTCTTTCTCAAGAGAGTCAGGCGCTGCCAGTGGTAGATAGTTCTTCGGTAGATTTAGAAAAACCCACTGAAGTTCCCGCCAGCGGACAAATTGTTTCTACTCCCACTCCTACTCCTCCAGAAAAAGAATGTTTAACCGAAAGCCAAGAAATTAAAGAGACAACCAATGATGATTGGAATATTGATTTGGAAAAAGGAATTTCTGAAACAAGGGAAAAAGTAAAATTGGGAGTTAAATATCTTTTCCCTCAAGAAAACAAAGTTTCTGTTACTTTTAAATGCTTGCCAAAAGATGAGAATTTAAAAACCACTTTAAAAATCCAGCAAATTAAAGTTAGCGATTTAAAACTTCCCGAAGGTGTTAATCCCTATGGCGAATATGCTTATGACATTACTACCGGAATGACTGACGGCACTTTTGAATATGATATGACTTTGCCCAAGCCACAGGACAAGAGTGTAAATGTTTCTTATATGGAGGATAAATATGGAGAGGTTAAACAGATTGGGGAGGAAAAAGTAAATGAGGAGGGAGACAAAGTTAGAGTTGAGGGCATTGACCATTTTACGATTTATTTTGTTGAAAGTAACTACATCACAATTAAAGTAGAGCCTGTTTCTTATCTTCAGGGTGAAACCGTTTATCTTAAAGCTGATGGACTAAATTCCTCAAAGTACTACCAATTTTATCTTGATCCGCCAGGGGGCGGTGGCGGAGGAGGAGAATTTCCTATTGGGAGTTGTCAAAGTGGAAGTGCAACACCTATAACTGAAAGTTATACTTTATCTACGTCTGCGGCCATTGGTGAGTGGAAAGTAGAATTATATAGATTTGACAACAGTGGTTGTAGTAGTGGTAAACACAGCGAGGGCGAAAAAAGATTTACAGTAAATCAACCCAAAGCCGACTTAGTGGTTTCAAAGACAAATAATGTCGGAGGAATTACAAAGATTGGCCAAGTGTTTAAGTGGACATTAAGAGTTACAAACCAAGGAACTGCCCGAGCTGATTTTGGGAAAAATGAAACTATTTTAATTGATAATCTTCCCGACAGCGGGGTTACTTATAGTTCTCCTGTCGTGGAAAATGTGACAAATGTATCTCAAGTTGGAGGGATAAATTGTTCCATCTCGGCGGCAAAAGATTTAACTTGTAAAACTGGAACTGCTAATGGAAATTATGTTTATATTGAAGTTGGGGGTTATTTTGATGTCTCAATTGAAGTTAACCCGTCTAACTCAATGTTCTTGGTAAACCCTCGCGGCGGTCATGGGGGAGATAAATGCCAAGTTGATCCAGATAACAAAGTTCCAGAATCTGAAGATAAAAATAATAATTGTTCAGATTCGGTTTTTGTCACTTTAGCAGATGGAAACTGTAATATCTGTGCTAATGGTGGAAAACCGGACTGGTTGGTTTTGAGATTGGAAACATCCTCCGGAGTAATAAAAGTTAAAGCAGGTAATGGTCCTGGCGACCCCGTAATTTTTAATCAATCGGTCAATCAAGGGTCAACTTTTACGATTAATGGCGATAAAGCTGACGGAACTTTTTCTAAAAATGATCTTTATTTCTATAAAAACGATACCTTATTAGTTGGTAAAATCCATGTTAGCTGTTCAAAAGATATAATATCTGGTCAAACTACTGATGAAAGTCATGGAAATGTAAATGGAGAAGTTGATTTTACGGTTATTCAAGCTCACAATCAGACCAATAATCTGACTTGTCCAATAAGCACCCCAACCCCTACTCCAACAGCTACCCCAACACCAACCGCAACTCCAACCCCTAGTCCTTATTGTGGAGATAATCACAAAGATGCCAATGAAGAATGCGATGGCACTGATGGAGTAACCCAAGGGCAAAATTTCTGCACAGTTACTTGTCGTCTTGTTCCAATTTACGATGGCGCCCATCAATGTCCTGCGGGAACAGTTAAAAGCCAAAATCCAATTTGGACGGGATCTATTTCTTCAACAGATACCGATGGAGAAACTTTTAGTTTAACCTCTGGCGGAAAATATCTTTTTGAAGCCTGGGGAACTTTTATTCCTACTAACGCTCCAGGCTATCTTTCTGACGCTGGTTATACCACTATCAATGGGGTTCTTTCCAGTCAATACGGAATTCATGGAACTGGCAATGATTATGCCGCTCACGCATTGCTGGCTAATTTGGGTAGTGGTGTTGGTGTGGTTGATTGGGGAGATTATAATTCTGAACATGTCTATACTAAATATTATGAACCAACCACTTCTGATGTTCAGTTTGTGATTGGTGATAGGTATGGAGACTGGTTTAATACCCCTTGGCAAAATCAGGCTGGTATGAATGATAATGATGGTAGTTTAACCTTGAATGTTTATGAATGTTATGAAAAAGGGTCGCTATATATTAGGAAAAATGTTGTCCCTCATTATGGATGGGATGAAGGACCACAATGGCATTTTGATATTTTAGGGACAGATTTAGATTCTGGAGGTTGGACTTTGGGAGATCAACATTGGGGAGGAATGGATCTCCCGGCAGGTGAATATGGAGTGAAAGAAACTCCTGGCCCGGGAGTAAATTCTAATTACCAAACCACTTTCCGCTGTTTAGATAATCCTAGTTTTCGAGATCAAACTTGGACGGGAACAGAAATAGCTTCAGGAGCAGGAACTGAAACGCCATCTTTAAATTTGCAACCGGGTCATACAGTATTTTGTGAATTTACAAATACGGAATTGGGTTCAATTTCGGGTTATAAATATGAGGATATTAATGGAAATGGGCAGGAAGATGAGGGAGAAAATAATCGACTTTCTGGTTGGACCATATTTATTGATGCTGATGAAGATGGAAATTTAGATGAAGGTGAAACATCAATACAAACCGATATAAATGGAAATTATACTTTTGGTAATCTGATACCAGGTGATTATCAGATTTGTGAAGTTCTAAGTGGTGATTGGATGGCAACTGACCCGGCAGAAGGAAATTGTAAAGATGTAAGAGTTGGGGCTGGTGAAGATGTGCAAGTTAATTTTGGCAACTTTAAATTGGGAGAGATTAAGGCTTGTAAATATGAGGATTTAGATGGAGATGGAATTAAAGATGCCGATGAATCAGGGATTGCCGGAGTAAGTGTTATGCTTCAAAAACAAACAGGCGAGGGTGGTTGGGACGGTTCAAGTTGGGTAAGCACTAAAGAAGATGGCTGTTACTCTTGGGTAGAAATAGGGCCGGGTGTTTATCGGGTTTTGGAAGATTTAACGGATGCTGATTTAGCTGGTTATTCTCCTACTGACGGATTTACCACCGAGGGAAATAATCGGGTAAGTGATTTGATTACCATGGCTTCTGGAGGAAGTTTCACTAAAGACTTCTTTAACGAACCTCCTGCAGGTTTAGTTTTAAGCAAAACAAATAACAAAACCGGAGGCGCTTCCGCTGGCGATACGGTTACTTATACTTTGACAATTACCAATAATAAAAGAAAGTTGGTTGGCGGAGTTTTGATGGATGTGATGCCTTTTGGCTTTAGTTATGTTTCCGGTTCAGGAAAAATAAACGGGGTTGCTGCTACTCCAGTAATTGTTGGCCAAATGTTGCTTTGGAGTTTGGGAGATTTAGATTCTAGTCAGGTTATTACCTTGGAGTACCAGGCGATAGTTCCCTCGGGCGCTCAGGGTAGTTTTTACGTCAATTTGGCATACGCTTCAGCCAAAAAATATTCCGGAGGACCGACAGTTAGCAGCGGTCTTGCCTTCTCTAAAGTTCCCGTAGGTCAAACTTTTTCTTATTCTGCTGGAGTTGGAGGGCCAACGGTTTTGGGAGTGTCAACCGAGGGTCAGGTATTGGGAGCAACCCTGCCCGCAGCCGGATCCAATACTGAATATCTTATTTTAGCCGCAATTTTTATTCTTGCCGGTTTAGCAATTAAGCAACATTCTGCCAAAAAATATGCAAAGAATAATTAAAACAATTCTAATATTTATTCTTTTAAATTTTGTCCTTGCAAACAGAGTGGAAGCAGGGGAGTTAAATATTGTTCTTAATGACTTGCCTCAATATCAAAAGACAACTGAATTTAGTGTTTTTTATACTGTTATAGAAACCGACCAATTGCCAGTTAAAGTTAATTTATATATTCAAAAAGACGGTAAAGACTGGCGGCAGACAGTAGCCCGGGATAAAACTGATTATGCCGGAGAATTTAAAATCCAAGGAAGCGACATTTATGATGGAGAAGGAAAGTATAATTTTTACGCAACAGCAACGACCAGCGAAAAATCAATTAACAGCAATACTATTTCCACTACTTTGGATATGACCCCGCCTGGAACCGTTTCCGATTATCACAAGGAAAGAGCAAACGCCAATAACTTCCGTCTTTATTTTAAATGTCCTTCCGATTCTGATTTTGAAAAGGTTTATATTTATCGCTCCAAAGAAACTTCTTTTGAAGCCAATTCCGACACTAAGGTTGCCGAGATTGGTTGCGCTCCAGGTGAAGCGAAAATAACAGAGATAGGCGGGGAGACAGATGTTGACTATTATTTTGCCTTAAGAGCTTTAGACCATGCGGGAAACATCTCTGGGGTAGTAACTGATGCTCCGGGAACAGTGATAGTCGGTCAAGTAGCGGGAGCGGCAGTTTTGCCAACAGGAACAATTAAAAAAGAAAAGGTGGTGTTATTACCAAAAGAAGAGCCAAATGCGGCTCCGCCTGAGGGAACCAAAGAAGGAGAATTGGGCGGAGGAATTTCTGCTGAAGAAAAAGTTTTGGGAGAAAAAACGCCAAAGACTTCAAAATTACCTTATATTTTAGGAGGAGCGGGAATACTTCTTATTTTAGGATTTTTCCTCGTCAAAGGGAGAAGAAAATCTTGAATTTGACAAAGTTTTTGTTTTAGGGTTTAATTAAAGGGATGAGAAAATTCTTTCTTTTTATTTTCTTTTTTCTTTTCTTTCTATCAGGCGGGGAAGTTTTTGCCCAAGAAGAACTTTTTGCTCCAGAGGAAATTGTTGTTAAGTTTTCCCCAGCGGCTTCTGTTGCTCAAATTGGTAAAATCAACGAGAAATTTCAGGTCCAGATAAAAGAACAATTGGCTTTTCCGGGAATGTTTACTTTAAAAGTGCCAAAGGGTTTTGAGAAAAAATTAGCCAAAACCTATCATAGTTTGCCGGTTGTTGAATATGCCGAACCAAATTATGTGGCCAAAGCTTTGCTTGAGCCCAATGACCCTTATTTTTCAAACCAATGGGGATTACCCAAAATTCAAGCTCCTGAGGCTTGGGATTTGGCTACTGGAAGCTCTCAGGTTAAAATTGCCATTTTAGATACGGGAATTGATAAAGACCATCAAGATCTGGCGGGAAAAATTTTTGCGAGAGTAAATTTGACCAACGCCAGAAGCGATGATGATTTAAATGGCCATGGGACTCATGTGGCGGGAATTGCCTCGGCAATTACTAACAATGGCTTAGGAGTAGCTGGTACTGGTTTTAATACGAGTTTAATATCAGTTAAAGTTTTGAATGATAATGGGTCTGGTTATTATTCTTGGATTGTTAATGGTATTAAATGGGCAGCTGATAATGGAGCTAAAGTTATCAATTTAAGTCTTGGGGGTAGTTCTTCTTCAAAAGCTTTGGAAGATGCGGTCAATTATGCTTGGGAAAAAGGAGTAGTTTTGGCTTGTGCTGCGGGAAATGATGGAATTTCTACCCCTTTATACCCTGCTTATTACCAAAACTGTATTGCCACGGCAGCCACCGATCAGTCTGACCAAAAGACTTCCTGGTCAAATTATGGAAACTGGGTTGATGTTGCCGCTCCTGGTTTGAATATTTTTTCCACCTTACCAAACCATAAGGTCAAGATAACCAAAACTAAAAATTATGGATATTTATCTGGAACCTCAATGGCGACTCCTTTTGTTTCCGGTTTAGCCGGGCTTTTGTTTGGCCAAAATTCTAATTTAACTAATTTTGAAGTAAGAAAAATGATAGAAGAAAACGCTGATAAAATTTCTGGAACAGGAAATTATTGGACTGCCGGAAGAATTAACGCCTACAACTCAGTAATGGCTTTTTATCCTCAAATTTCTCCCCAACCAACAACCGAGCCGACTTTAACTCCTAGTAATACTTTATTCCCCGGGAGGGTATACGTCGTCCCTAACTATGCGGGTAATTTTTAAACCTTACCCCCCAAAATAAATATAGAAATTTTGTTATTTTTCCTTTAGCTAGGTAGTAGGAATTGTTATTAAGAGAAGTAAAATTAAAAAGCGTCTAATTTTATTTTGACTTTTTAAAAAAATTGGTGGCATAATTAATTTATGTCATTTTTATACAATCTTTTTATTCCCCATAAAGAAAATAATTACAAGGCAAGTTTGTTAAGACCCCAGATTCTTTCTTTTTTAACTTTGATTGTTGTTTGTTATCAAATTTTTTTTAATTTTGTTGCTTTAACCGGAACAAAAGTTTTAGGATATTCATCCAATATTACTCCCGAAAGAATTATTGAGCTTACTAATCAAAAAAGAGCGGCTGCCGGGTTGTCTCCTTTAAAATTAAATTCTTTATTGTCTGAGGCGGCCAGAAGAAAGGCGGCGGATATGTTTGCTTTCAATTACTGGGCCCATAATTCTCCTTCAGGGAGAAATCCCTGGTCCTTTTTTAAGGAAGTCGGATATAAATATCTTTATGCCGGAGAGAATTTGGCCAGAGATTTCCGTGATCCGGAATCGGTAGTTGAGGCTTGGATGAATTCGCCCTCTCATCGGGAAAACATTATGAATAGCAAATATCAGGAAATTGGAGTAGCCGTGGTTGACGGCACTTTACAAGGGGTAGAGACAACTTTGGTAGTTCAGCTTTTTGGAACTCAGCCAGTAGTGACCGCTAAAAAACCGACTACCAAAACTGCTCCTCAACCGGCTGTGGCTCAAAAACCAGTTCCTGTCCAGGGGGAGGAAGAAAAACCAGTTCAAATTGCCCAATTGCCAACTTCTCAGACTTTGGTTTCTCAACAAGAGGGAAGAATAACTCCGTTATTTAATCCATTTTCTTTAACAAAAATAATTAGCATTTTTTTGGCGGGAGTAATTTTCGGGGCCTTTTTGGTTGATTTGCTTTTGGTTTCAGAAAAAAAGACGCCTCGGCTCTCCAGCCGAAGCCTTGCCCAACTTTTATTTTTAGGATTTATAATATTATTGGCTTTGTTTTCTAAACAAGGAGCGATATTATAATTTTCAATTTTCAATTATCAATTTTCAAAAAATGGCCAATGAATTTCTGAGCAAAATTAGGGAAAATTTTAGCCACTATCTGGTTTTGGCGGTGATTTTAAATATCGGCTTGGCGGCTTTTGTTTATTTCCAGTATATAAGGACGGTTCAATTTTGGGTTGTTTTTTTGACGGGAATAGCTTATGTGATTTGGGGAATTATTCACCACTATCTTGAAGGTGATTTGCATTTGAGAGTTGTTTTGGAATATTTGGCAACAGCTATTTTTGGCTTTTTAATTATCTGGTTTTTGCTTTTAAGAGCTTAACTTGGTCTTATAAGTTACCCCTCTTGTTTTTCCTGTTTTAATTGTAAATCCTCTTTTTACTAAAAATTGTTTTTATTTACGGTATTCGTATATATTAAAAATGCAACAGTTTTATCCTGGGCAACTTTAGTCCTATCAACCCCTTAAAAAAACAAGCATTTTTTAGTAGAATAGAATTTAGTTATAAAGGATTATATGGATAAAGAGCTCCTTATTGCAATTTTTGGTGGTTTGGGTGCAATGATGGGTTGGGGAATATCGGATTTTTTTGCGAAGAAAGCTGTTGATAAAATTGGACATACCATAGCGCTTTTCTGGATGCAATCTCTGGGAATAATTCCGCTCCTTATCTTTTTCTTATTGAGTTTTGACACGTCTAATTTCAGTTTTAGCCAAATGCCCACGGTGGTTCTACTGGGTGTAATCGACGTGATGGGATATCTGATGTTCTATAAAGCTTTAGAAAAGGGAAAAGTGAGTATCATAAGTCCAATAACAGCTTCTTATGCCGCTTTTACTGTCCTGATATCAGTTCTGGTTTTTGGCGAACATCTTTCAGTTAAGACAATTTTAGTCCTGAGTATGGTTTTTATAGGAATAATTCTTACCTCTATCGATCCCGGTGAGTTTAAGAAAGACGGTTTTGACGCTAAGGATTTAACTAAGGGTGTTCCAGAAGCGTTGTTGGGCGTAGCTTTCTTTTCGGTTTGGTTTCCTTTTTGGGATAACTTTGTGAGTGATAAAAACTGGTTAATTCTAGTCATACTTCTTCGGTTAGTTATGGCGTTATTCTTACTAGGAATTGGTAAGGCGAGTAAGCTTCAGGTTAGAGTAAAAGACCCTGATGCTATAAAGTGGCTCGTAATAATTGGGGTTTTGGACGCTATAGCTTACCTAACATTGACATGGAGCTACAGCGTTACACGATATACGAGCATAATATCAATGTTAAGTGCTACTTTTTCGCTACCGACTCTTATTCTTGCAAGAATATTTTTAAAGGAGAAGCTGAAACTAAACCAAGCGGGGGGAATTGGATTGATCTTATTGGGGCTTAGTCTTTTGAGTTTAGTCTAAAAAGGATAAAACTAAGATTGGAATGGAATTTGCCTTAAAACAGGCTTTAAATTATCTTCCGAGTAGATTTTAATCCCCTTTGACGACTGCTAAGGGGATAAGTTTGGCCACTTTTTTGGTGATTCCGGCTTCAACCAGGGTGTCCACAACATCATGAATGTTTTTATAAGCATCAGGAGCCTCGTCAGCAATTTTATTATAGGGTAGGTTATAAATGATATTTTTCATAGAATCCTCAAATCTATCTTTAGTGATTGTTCTGAAGGCTTCTCCTCGGGACATAGTTCTTCCTGCCCCATGGTTAACGGAAAAGAAGGTTTCTGCGGCTTTTTGGGTGCCTACAAGGACGTAAGAAGCGGTTCCCATACTTCCGGGAACAATAGCCGGCTGGCCGGTTTCTTTAAATTTTTCAGGCAAGAAGGGATGTCCAGGCGGCAAGGCCCTTGTAGCCCCTTTGCGGTGAATTAATAACTTTGAACTTTGAATTTTGGACTTTGAACTAACTTCCGGTTCCCATTTGGCAATATTATGAGCAACATCATATAAGAGTTTAAGCTGAAAATTTTGGTCTTTGAAAAATTCTTTTAAAATTTTTCGCAAAAAATGGGTCATAATTTGGCGGTTGGCAAAGGCAAAATTGACTGAAGCGGCCATAGCGGCAAAATAATTTTGTGCCTCAGGAGTCTTTAAAGGCAAAGCGGCCAAACCTTTTCTTGGTACTTCTACCCCATATTTTTGGGAAACATTCCAAAAAATTTCGGTATAGTCAGTACAAGTTTGGTGTCCTAACGCCCGGGAGCCGGAATGGAGCATTAAGCAGAACTGATCTTGAAAAAGACCAAATTTTTTGGCAATTTCTTGATCAAAGATTTCTTCAACTTTTTGAAGTTCGATAAAATGATTCCCTGAGCCTAAAGTGCCGATTTCTTTGTCGGCTCGTTGGATTGCTTTTGGGGTTAAGGCTTCAAATCTTGCTCCCTCCAGCTTTCCTCCTTCTTCGATAGAATCAAGGTCTTCTTCTTCTCCATAACCATTTTTAATGACAAATTCCGCTCCGCCGGCAACAACCTCTTTTAAGTTCACCTTAGGCAAGGGGTTGCGTCTTTCTCCTCCTACTCCTACCGGAATTTCCCTTTCAATTTTGCGGATAAGAGTTTTTAAAAATTCAAAAGAAAATTGTTTGGGATCATAAATTAAATTTGAGGTTAAGAGCCTGACGCCGCAGTTAATATCCATTCCTACTGCTCCAACAGAAAGCAAATCGGTGGTTGCCATAACTCCACCAATCGGTAATCCAAAACCCTCATGAATATCAGGCATACCGATTACTGGAGAAACGACATTAGGAAGCATCGCTGCTTCTGCCAGTTGTTGTAAAGAAAGATCTTTTTCCAGCTGAGGCAGCATTTCTTCTTTGCAATAAACAACAGCTTCAGTTTTCATTCCGGGGATTTTTTCTAGTTGGTATTTGTTTATCCCTATTTTTTTCAGATTTATTTCCATAGGGTTTTATCTTCCTCTTTGTTCAGGTTGACCGCCACGAATTTTTCGGTATTTTTCTTTGTATTTTTCAATTGTGTCTTCCACCTCTTGATGAGGAATTTTAACTCTTAGAAGATCAATGGCATTAATGGTGTCATAAATGTCAAGTTTATTTTTGAGCTTAAAAATCGCATCCCGCCACAAAATTGCCTGTTCATATTCACCTCTTTTGGCCGCTTCCTTTTCCAATCTTTTCATCATATCTAAAAAGGCGTAATAAACACCCTTTTCCGCTCCACCTCGGCCAATGGTTCTGTCTTTAAAAGGAATTCTTAGAATTGATTTTTGTTCTTTGGCCATTTGCCGTATTTTTCCGGTTCTTTGCCAATGAAAAGCGGTAGAAATAATTTGTTCATAGTATTTGCTTGCCTGTCTTAATTTTTCTTGGCTAACGTTGGGTATCATTCTTATTGTTTCCAAAAGACGATACGCTCCGTCTTCAATCATCTCCACACTCCACCAAGGTTTGGCCGAAGCCCAGAAAAATTGATCTGAAGCCAGGGCTAAATCCATTTTTTCTCGCACAAGTTTCCAACGAGGGTGATTTTTGTCCATTTTTGAAAATTCTTCATAAACAAGATCAACCAGTTTCCATTGCCAAGAGTGAATTCGGTTTTCCGGATCCAGCCAGGAAAGAAATTGGGTTTTGTTTTCAATGTCTTCTTGACTACTTGCCCAGGTACAATCTACTGGTTTTACGGTAACTACTTCATTAAAAAATTTGGGGATTTGAGAAATAGTGATTAATTCTGCCTCGGGAGAATCCAAAACGTCAAAAAGCATTTTTTCTAAACCTGGCCGGTGGTGGCCGAAAGTTTCCCCGTCCATTGCCGTCAGAGTATAAATATTCTTTTGAATTTTATCTTTTATCGCTTGCAAAAGAGACTCTCGCGATCTGACCACCGCGCTCATTATCAAATTGCTTAACCTTCTTTCCCGGAAAAAGACTAAAAGGGAAGTGCCTTCAATTTTATAAATTTTTCCAAAATCAGCCTGATCGGGTTTTCCGTTATAAGCAATTTCATCCAAAATTATCCATTTAAAACCCAGGCCGGCTATAATTGGAGCAAGTTTTTGGGAATAAGCCATTTCTGGAGGAAAAAATCCTTGAGGACGATAGATGTCTCCCAAATAAAATTTGTTAGTTTCGTCGTTAATTTTAATTTGTCTTATAATTTCTTCGTCTTTTAAGAAAGGCAAAAAAGCGTGGTATTTGGCGGAGCTGGTAAATTCAATCTGGCCGTTTTTTCCAACAAGGCGTAAAATATCAATAAGATCTTTATATCCATATTTGTCAAATAATTCTAAAAGGGAGCCGGTAATATTTATTGTTAGTTTGATTTTTGGCCTTTTTTTTATTCCTTCCAGAATCGGTCGATAACTTTGGGCAACAACTGCTTCCAAAATGTCTGGTTGCTGAGTTGCAGGTTGATAAAAATGCAAAAAATTTGCCCAGTACATACTTTATTCAACTTGCTGTCTAAAAGCGATTGGTGGATTAGGTAAAAGAGACTCTTTGCGAAATTTAACCGCCTTAAGATAAAGTTCAAGGTATTTTTTGGCCGCTTTCTCCCAAGAAAAATCTTGTTGCATTGCCTGGCGGACAATTTTTTGCCATACATCTTTATTCTTATAAGTTTCCAACGCCCTGACAACAGCAACCAAAAAACTTTCTTTGGTAAATTTTTTGAAGGTAAAACCAGTGCCAATTTTAGTTTCTGGATCAAAGTTGATTACCGAATCGGCAAGACCGCCGGTTGCTCTCGCTACCGGTATACAACCGTAACGCATCGCTTCCATAGCAATTATTCCCCCGGGTTCATATCTGCTAGGGAGTAAAATCATATCTGCTCCGGCAAATATTTTTCTTGGAAGAATAAAATCAGGCAATAAATGGGTTCCAACTTTTCCTTGATATTGTTTTTCCAAATTGGCAAAAAAACTTCGATATTTATTGTCGCCGCCGCCCAAGATAACAAATTGAATGTCTAATTCAGAAAGAAGATAATCGCAGGTTTCCATTATTAATTCAAGGCCTTTTTGTTCATTTAATCTTCCGGAAAATGCTAAAATTGGAACCTTTGGGTTAATTTGTAGATTAAATTCTTTTTGGAGTTCAATTTTATTTTCCCATCTTTGGTTAATGGTTTTTAAAGAGTAGTTTTTCTTTATAATATTATCCTTCAGGGGATTAAAATCGTGATAATCTAAGCCATTGAGAATCCCGTATAACTTTCCCCTTAATTCTTTAAAAAGATTATGTAGACCGGCGCCATATTCATCGGTGAGTATTTCTCGGGCATAGTTTTCAGAAACAGTATTGACTACATCCGCATAAATAATGCCTCTTTTCAAAGCGTTTTGTTTAAAAAATCGTTCGGAAAAAAAGGAAGCAAGCTGACTTTTGCCGTCGTCAAAGTCTAATTCGGAAGCGTGGGCAAAATCAAAAAGCCCTTGGTAGAGATTGTGGACAGAGAGCAAGACAGCAATTTTTTTAAGAAGAGGATTTTCTTTATAATTTTGTCTCAAATAGTTTATAAGATAGCCGGTGTGCCAATCATTGCAGTGAATTAAATCCGGAATAAAATTTCCTTTTTTAATGAATTCCAAAGCCCCTCGACTTAAAAGCCCAAAGCGGATGTGATCGTCAGAATAACCATAAACGTTAGAACGCTTCTCATAATATTCCATATTCTCCAAAAAATAGAAAACCGGCTCGGTTTTCTTTTTTGTGGTTAACGACTTAATATTACAAATTAATTCCTTGGGATTATAAGAATCTTCTGGTTCATCAGTGGGAACCCGTAATCCATTATAAACTGTTTTCATTGGAAATTTTTTTTCATTAATAGTACCGTATTTAGGGGTAAAAATGCGGATATCAACCCCTATTTTTAATAAAGACTTGGGTAAAAAATAAGAAACTTGAGACAGACCCCCTACAGAGGAAAAAGGAGCTACCTCAGCCGAAACAAAAAGGACTTTTAGCTCTTTTTTGTCCTTAGCCATCAAACAAATTTTAGCAAAAGGCCAATTTAAAAACAATACAATTTTGAGAAATACTCGGTGATCATTCGAGAAGTGGTGTATTTCTTTAAGATTAGTTGGCGAGTTTTCTCCATCCTTTTAACCCATCTTATTGGAACATTATTTTTATCTCGTTGATAATAAAGAGGAACGATTTGTTGCTCAAGAATTGCGTATAAATTGTTGGATATATTGTTTTCTGGGATTATCCAGCCAATATTTTCCCAATTTACTTCTGTTACCCATCCATCGTTGGTGGAAAATTGCAGGACACCATTAAGTCCACTTTTCATTCCACTGGTGCTGCAGGCTTCTTTGCCAATTTCGGGGGTGCTAAGCCAAACATCTGCTCCAGAGACTAGTTTTTTAGCGATTTTCAAACAATATTTTGAGGAAAAAAATACTCTCTTGGAAATATTAGGGTTTTTGCAGAATTCTTGGATTTGATTTTCCAGTTCTATTCCTTCTTGGTCATTTTCCTTTATTTGGCCAAAGATAATAATTTGAACTGGAAAGCTAGAATTATTGAGAATATTGGCAAGCCTTTGAAGATCGGAAAAAATTAACAATGGTCTTTTGTAGGAAGTTATTCTTCTGGCCCAGACTAAAGTTAAGATATCTGGGTTGAAGGGTTTTTTGATTTCTTTTAGCATTTCTAGTTTATTTTTTTGGTGAATTTTCCAGAATTCTTCATCGGTTAAAATTGTTTTAGCTTTGAAATCTTCAGCCTCCCATCTGGCTGGATTGACCCCGTTTGTTATAGAAATTAAAGAGCTTCCGGGATGGACTTGAGACTCATAGAAACAATGAGATTTGCTTACCCCATTAGCCTTTTGGCTATAAAAAAGAAGAAATTTGGTAGTGGAAAAATGGTTTGGGTGAAGTTCACTTGAACCCAAAAGAAATAATTTTTCTACATCTAGGTGATATTTGTGACAAAAGAAACCGAGCAATTCATAAAAAAGATCGCGGTCAATATAGGCTCCGGCTGCAGAAAAAATTGTGTGTTTGGTGGCAACCACCAGCCAAGGCGGAGGTAAGAGACTTTTTTGTTCAGCCAAAAGACCAATAAGAGCAAAACAGGTGTGGCCCTCATTAAGATGATAAACAGCTGGTTTTATTTTCAAAGTTTTAAGAAGTTTTACCCCCCCAATTCCTAAAACCAATTGTTGTAAAAGAAAATTTTTAAAATCGTAATCATATAATTTTTCTGTTATTTTTCTAACTTCAAAAGAATTTTGGGGGATGTTGGTATCCAAAAGATAAAGTTTTGCTGAATTGTAAGATTTTTCCCAGACTTTTGCGAAAATTGGAGGATCTTTAATTTCTATTTCCAAAATGATTTGTTTGCCAGATGAATCTTTTAAAGGAAAAAAATCGGCAATTGAAGGATCAGAAATATATTGGTGATAAAAAAGTCCAATTCCAAAAAAGGGAACACCTTGTTTTCCGGCTTCAAAAAGATAATCGCCAGCAAGAACCCCCAATCCGCCGGCATATAAAGGAAGATTATCTTCAACCGCATATTCAAGACAAAAATATGCAATTGGGAGAGCCCTTGCGGATTCCATATAAAAATTTTAGCATAAAATTGGAATTTTAATTTAGGATTGATTATAATTCTCCCTATGGAGGATAAACTTTTTAACAATCCCACTGCTGGAAAACTTTCGGAAGAGGAATTGATAAAAGAAATTACTGCTTTTATGTCTGAAGACAGAAAAGCAAATTATAAATTAATAATTGGTACCGACTCTCATTCCCATCGGGAAAATGGGTTGAATTCGGTTGATTTTGTGACGGCAGTGGTTATCCATCGCATAGGTAAAGGCGGACGATATTTTTGGCATAAGATTAGAAAAGGCAAAATTGTTTCTTTACAGGAAAAGATTTATACTGAAACATTATTGTCTTTGGCGATGGCTGAAAAACTTGTTCCGAAACTTAAGGAAAATTTAGTTGGGCTTGCTCCTTATGATTTGGAAATTCACATCGATGTTGGTGAAACAGGTCCTACTCGGGAAATGATTAAAGAAGTTGTTGGAATGGTGACGGGAAATGGTTATGTGGCTAAAATTAAACCAGAAGGTTATGGGGCCTATGTAGTGGCCGATAAACATACTTGAAAACTTGAAATTTAAAATCTAAAATTTGAAATTGTGATGAAAGGAGTAGTTATTGCCGGAGGATTAGGAACCAGACTCTATCCTCTGACTTTTGCCACCAATAAACACCTGCTTCCGGTTTTTGATAAACCAATGGTTTTTTATCCAATTGAAACTTTGGTAAGGGCAGGAATAAAAGAAATATTAGTGGTTACCGGTGGACCCCACGCTGGTCATTTTTTAAGAGTTTTAAAGAACGGGAAAGAATTGGGTGTAAAGCACCTTGAATATGCTTTTCAGGAAAAAGAAGGGGGGATTGCCGAAGCTTTGTCTTTGGCTGAAGATTTTGCTGATGGAGGAAACATTGTGGCAATTTTGGGAGATAATACCACCGACGCAGATATCGGTCCGGCAGTCAGAAATTTTAAAGACGGGGCTTTGATTTTCCTTAAAAAGGTTCCCGACCCCGGTCGCTTTGGTGTTCCTGTTTTTGATAAAAAAGATTCCAAAAAAATTGTTAAAATTGAGGAAAAACCCAAAAAACCCAAAAGTCCTTATGCTGTGACTGGTCTTTATATTTATGATAATCGAGTTTTTGATTTTATAAAAAAGTGCGAGCGCTCAGCCAGAGGGGAATTAGAAATAACTGACGTTAATAATTTTTATATCAAAGAAGGGAAAATGGGGTGGGAAGAACTAAAAGGATATTGGCTTGATGCCGGAACTTTTGAAACATTATTTAAAGCTAACAAATATTGGGCAAACAAAAAGGGGGTAAAGTGAAAGTTTTAATTACCGGTGGAGCAGGATTTATTGGCTCAAATTTTATTAGATATTGGCTTAAAAAATATCCAAAGGACAAAATTATTAATTTAGATAAACTAACTTACGCCGGGAATTTAGAAAATCTTTTAGAGATTGAAAGTAACCCCAATTATAAATTTGTAAAAGGAGATATTTGCGATGGAAAGATAGTTGAAAAATTAATGGAGGGTGTTGACTTAGTCGTTAATTTTGCCGCTGAATCTCACGTTGACCGATCAATTTTAGGCCCTCAGGTTTTTATTAAAACCAATATTGTTGGGACTCAAGTTCTTTTAGATGCTGCTTTAAAAAATAAAGTCAAGCGTTTCCACCAAATTAGCACCGACGAAGTTTTTGGTGCCTTGTCGCTAAATACAGAGGAAAAATTTAACGAGAATTCGCCTTTTCGGCCAAATTCTCCTTATGCGGCTTCGAAAGCAGGAGCTGACTGCTTGGTTAGAGCTTATTTTAAAACATACGGCCTTCCGGTTAGTATTACTAATTGCTCTAACAATTATGGTCCTTATCAATTTCCTGAGAAATTAATTCCTTTGGCAATTACCAATCTTTTGGAGAAGGAAAAAGTTCCTATTTACGGTGATGGTCTTTATGTAAGAGATTGGCTTTATGTTGAGGATCATTGCCGGGCTATAGATTTAGTACTTCACTCTAATGAAGTGGGGGAAATTTACTGTATTGGAGGAATGATAAAAAACACTTCCAACCTTGAAGTAATCAAAAAAATTTGTAAAATTATGAAAAAAGATTTTGAAAATTCGGTGGAGTTTGTTAAGGATCGTCCGGCTCATGATCGGCGCTATGCGGTTGACTGGGGGAAAATTAGGCGAAAATTGGGTTGGAAACCCAAATACGATTTTGACACTTGGTTGGAAAAAACAGTAAAATGGTATCAAGAAAATGAATGGTGGTGGAAACCCTTAAAAGAAAGGCAAAAAGAATATTTCAAAAAACAATATGGCAAATAAAATTATTCCTATTTCACCAACCGAAGTTTCTGTGGCAGGGGTAAAAATTTTAGAAAGAAAAATCTTTTATGATGAAAGGGGATTTTTAATTGAGACTTTTAGCCGAGGTAAAGAAGAAGATTTTTCTATTTATTCCTATATTTCTTTTACTCGGCCAGGTTTTGCTAGAGATATAGATAAATTTCATTTTCACCGTTTCCAAAAAGATAGATTTACCGTGGTTTTTGGCAAAATGTGGATTTTGCTTTATGATGCGCGGGAAGACTCGGCTACCTTTGGTAAATTGGAAGTGGTAGAAATGAATGGCGGCGATCCAAAAATAACCAACAAAGAAGAAATTCCTGTTCATACTCTTACTATTCCCGAAGGAGTTTATCATGGGATTAAAAATCCCGGACCCGCGTTGTCCGCTTTAATAAATCACCCTACTGCCGAGTATAATCCTGCTGATGAGGGAAGAATTTTATTTTCCGAAGTCCCCATTCCTAGTCTTAAAGGAGAATGTTTTAGTTGGGATAAAGTTTTTTCTAAATGAAACCAAAAATTTTAACCACTGGACTTTCCGGCCTAGTTGGCTCACGAATTTTTGAACTTCTTGGCAACGAGTTTGATTTTCAAGATTTGACTCATGAAGATGGTTTTGACATTACTAAAATTGAAACAATTGAAAAAGAAATTGCCTTGTCGCCAGCAAAAGTTTTAATTCATCTTGCTTCTTTTACCGATGTAAATAAAGCCTGGGAGGAAAAAGGGAAAAAAAGCGGTTTGTGCTATCAAATTAACGTGGTTGGGACAAAAAATATTGCTAAACTTTGTCGAAAATACGATAAATTTTTAATTCATTTTTCTACCGATTTTGTTTTTAGCGGTAAAAAAGAGGGAGTTTATACCGAGGAAGACAAACCTCAGCCAATTGAATGGTATGGAAAAACAAAATATTGGGCAGAGGAAGAAGTAAAAAAATCTGGTTGTGATTACTGTATCTTGAGAATTGCCTATCCGTTTAGGGCTTATTATCAGCCTAAAATGGATTTGGTCAGAAAAATGATTAATGGTTTAAAAAGCAAAAATCTTCCACCAATGTTTTCTGACCAAATAATTACGCCAACTTTTATTGATGATATTGCCCAGGGAATAAAGATAATTTTGGAGAAAAAACCGAAAGGGATTTATCATCTGGTCGGTTCAACCTTCCTTTCTCCTTATGAAGTTGCCCGGAAAGTAGTAAAAATTTTCGGGTTTGACCAAAATTTAGTTAAAAAGGGAAGTTTGGAAGAGTATCTTAAAAATAATCCAGACTCCCGCCCATATCAGAAAAATCTTGCTTTATCAAATAAAAAAGCCCAGACTCTAGGAATTAAAATCCGCAAAATCGAAGAAGCTTTAGAAGAGTTAAAAAAACAAATTCCTTAACGACAATAGAGGAAAAGAAGAGATTAATTTAATTTTAGCCCCAAGATAAAAAATTCCTTAAAACTCAAAATTTTCTTGTTGACAAATTTATGCACGTGCATAAATTTGTCAAATTTTGAGCAAGTCAGGTCTTAATTTTTTGGTTGTTTTTAATGCTTGTTCAGCGCGCCACTTTTCGATTTTTTTCTGATCGCCGGAAAGTAAAATTTTGGGAACTTTTAATCCCTGAAAATTTTCTGGTCGGGTATATTGGGGATACTCCAATAAAGATTTGAAATTTGAAATTTGAAATTTAAAATTTGAGAATGATTCGTTTCTAACAGCTTCGGGTTTTTCAATAACCCCTGGTATTAATCTAACCAGAGAGTCGACAATAGCCATAGCTGGAATTTCTCCTCCAGTCAAGATATAATCGCCAATAGAAATTTCTTCATCGACAAATTTTTTAACTCTTTCGTCTACTCCTTCATAGTGACCGCAGATTAAAATTAAATGATCTAATTTAGAATATTTTTTGGCCATTTCTTGATTCCAAACTTTTCCTCTTGGGTCCAACAATATCGTTTTTGATTTTTGATCTTTGATTTTTGGAATTTGGAATTTGGGATTTAATTCCTTTAGGGCCTTAAAAATTGGTTCTATCATTAGCACCATTCCTACGCCTCCGCCATAGGGTCTATCGTCTACTGTCCCCCTTTTGTCTTTTGCCCATTTTCTTAGGTCATGAATATTTATTTCTACTAGATTTTTTTCCCTGGCTCTTTTTATAATACTTTCAGAAAATGGACCCAAAAACATCTTTGGGAAGATAGTGATTATATCTATTTTTTTCATTTGATTAGTGATATGATTTTATCATCTTAATATGATTGAAAGCAAAAAAGTAGCGCTGATTACTGGAATTACAGGTTTTGTTGGCTCTCATATGGCTGAACTTCTTTTAAAAGAAGGTTTTGAGGTGCATGGTCTTTGTCGATGGCGATCTCGAACAGAAAATATAGACCACATTAAAGAGAAAATTCACTTAGTAGAGGGGGATTTATTAGATGTTCACTCTTTGCAAAAACTGTTAATGGATGTTAGGCCTTCTTATATTTTTCATTTGGCGGCCCAAAGTTTTGTTCCTGCTTCCTGGACTTCGCCGGCAGTTACTTTGGAGATTAATATTGTTGGTTCTTGTAATTTGTTTGAGGCGGTTAGAACGGTTAAAATTGAACCCTTAATTCAAATTGCTTGTAGCAGCGAAGAGTATGGTTTAGTTAAGCCGGAAGAGGTTCCTATTAAGGAAACTAATCCTTTAAGACCTCTTTCGCCTTATGGAGTTTCTAAATTGGCAATGGACTATCTAGGTTATCAGTATTTCAAAAGTTATAATATGAGAATTGTTAGAACTAGGGGTTTTAATCATACTGGACCTCGCCGAGGTGAAGTTTTTGCCGAAAGCTCTTTTGCTAAACAAATTGCCGAGATTGAAAAAGGAATTAAAAAACCAATAATATTGGTAGGAAATTTGGATGCCCAAAGAGATTATACAGATGTACGGGATATGGTTTTGGGTTATCTTTTGGCTTTGGAAAAAGGGGAAAGTGGTGAGGTTTATAACATTTGTTCTGGAAAAGCGATAAAGATTAGGGAGGTTTTAGAAATTCTTCTTTCCTTTAGTAAAGTTAAGGTGGAGATAAAACAAGATCCGGCAAGAATGAGACCTTCCGATGTTCCGATTTTATTGGGGGATAATTCAAAATTCGCAAAAAAAACTGGCTGGAAGCCACAGATTCCATTTGAAAAAACAATGGAAGACCTCTTGAATTATTGGAGAGAAAAGGTATGAGGGTCGTAAATCTTTTAGCCACTTTTAATGAAAAGGAAAATATCGGACCGATGATTGAAACGTTAGAAGAGATAGCCAAAGAGTGTCCTAAATATGAGTTTGTTAATTTAGTAGTTGATAGTCATTCTCCAGACGGGACCGGAAAAATTGTCCGTCAATTAGCCAAAGAAAGAAAGAATCTTTTTCTTTTGGAAACTCCTCGTGGTTTGGGAGTTTCCCTTATCGCCGGCTTTCGTTATGCAATAAAGGATCTTAAGGCAGATCTCATTATTCCAAACGACTGTGATTTTCAATGGGATCCCCATCTTATTCCCAAAATGTTGGAAAAAATTGAGGAAGGTTATGACGTAGTTGTTCCCTCCCGCCACGTAAAAGGGGGAAAGGATAATTTTAATTTTTTTAGAAAATTAACGCATTTTGTCTCAAACAATCTTTTAAATTATTATTGGGCGGGAATTAGAGAGGTTAAAGATTTGGCAGGAAATTTTAAAGCTATTCGGGTGAAAAACGTTTTAGACAAGGTCAATCTTGAAAAAATAAATGTTAAAGGTTTTGTTATCCAGTCAACAATGATTTATGAACTTTCAAAAACCGGGGCAAAATTTATAGAAATTCCCGCTGTTTATGGGGAAAGAAGAGCGGGACAGGCCAAAGTTGGTTTTAATAAGCAATTTATAAAAGATATCTTAGAGACTTTTAAAAATTCGACGCGGATTCGTTTTGAAAGATCGCCAAAATTGTTAAAATTTATAAAATTCGGTATAGTTGGTGGTTTTGGATTTTTGATAAATTTTTTTGGGTTGATATGTTTTAACCGTTTATTTAAAAATATTTTTTCCTGGCCTATTGGGCTGATTAATTTTTGGGCTAATGCTTTGGCCTCCGAATTGGCGATAATTTCCAACTTTATTTGGAATAACCTTTGGACTTTTTCTGAAGAAAAGTTAAAAGGCAAAAAAGAGATCTTTTCTAAATTTTTAGCCTTCAATTTATCCTCAATTTTTGGAGGGATAATTGTTCCCTCTATGGTAGTCGGAGCCGGAACCCAATTTTTTGGAGATAAGTACAGGCAAATTATTTTGGTGATAGTTATTTTTGGTTTTACTGTTCCCTACAATTGGTTTGTTTATAATAAATTTATTTGGCAGAAGAGGTTAATTGCGAATACGCAAGTCCATAAGGAAGCCCGTTAGCAAGATCTGTTAATTCTTGTTGGGTAAGTTTGATATTGGGAATAACAAAAGTCGTTCCGATTTTATAAATTTGCCGTTCTGGCCCTCCTTTTCTTTCCAACGCTGATTTAATTTTTTCTGCCAATTCTAAAAGAATTTTGTCTCCGCCATCCATGCCGTAAGCGGCATTAATATCAGCCATTCTTCGGGGAGAAAGCACCGTTAATTGGTCAAATTGTCTTAATTGTTTGGTGGCTTCTCTAGAGATTATAAATTCTGGAAACACAGTTTGTGTAGGCCCGGTGCTTAATTCACTTTTATCAATTTCTTGGCCATTATATTCAACTCTTCCAGAGGATACAATAACTACCCCTGCTTTACACGATTTTCCTTCTGCCCTTTTGGCTTCTTCTTTAATTCTTCTCAGACCAACATCAGCCGCTTTTAATGCTTCCTCTTTTGGGGTTCCTTTTTGGTTAATGCTGGCGGCAACATAGACCAAATCCGGACCAACAGCCCTGCTAAGTTCTTCTAAAATTTCCAGAAAAGAAAATTCTGTGCTTTGGGGAACAATTAACAAAACTTCATCTTGGCCAGGCAGCCGTTCGTTTTCTTCAATTCTCCTTCCTGGAGTTATTCCTCCAATTTTTCCCCTCCACTTTTCTATGCCGTTTAGTACATTTTGCATTCTGGATTGGAAGGTTTCTTCTAATCTTCTGCCTCCAACTAAATCAATAATGACAACCATTGTTGTTTCGAAGGCTAAGCTCTCAGCAAGCTTTTCTTCCCATTGGTTTCTTGGAAGAAAATCCTTTTGAACAATATTTTCTTGACAAAGCCTTTGTATTTTTTTCGAAAGGGAAGGATCTTCGATCACCGGTGGTCCGATAAATAGATGTTCTTCGTTCATATTCTAAATATAAGGAGACCAATCGGCGATTGGGGCAGTGTTGCCGGCAATAAAGTTTATGGCGTAAAGAAAAATGGCCGGCAGGATTATAAAAAGTGCCACTTTAAATTCCTTTTTTTGAATAAATTTGTCAAAAGCAATTAAAGAAAAGGGAGCTAAAGGGAGAGAGTATCTGGCTAAATCTCGATGGGCGACAAACAAAGTAGCAGTAAAAAATAATCCGGCAAAACTTGCCAAATCATAATATTTTTGTCTTATTAATAAAATTACTGTTAAAGCCCCCAAAAGGTATTGCCAAACCAAATCTTCTCGCCAAAAATCTCCTAACCAGCTACGATTTTGGGAAAAGGCCTGATAAGGCGGGAAAACCAAATGAAAGTTATCTCCGGAATGGAAATAAGCCAAAAAATCACCAGTTTTCATTTTATAGAGCCAAAATACTGGCAAAATAGAGAGCGGGATTATCAAAAGAGGTAAAATTTTTGTCAAACATTTTTTTTGAAAAAAAATAATGTAAATTAAATAACTGCCGAATAAAAGAATTCCTGGCGTTTTGGTAATTTGGGCCATTGCCCCGAAAATTCCCGCCAACAAAAGGTCCACCAGAGGAATTTTTTTAGGAGAAATTAAATTATTTTCCACCTTATCGAAACTACTTTTGAAGAAATAAAAAGAAGCTAAAATGGAGAAGATAAAAAGGGGTTCAGGACTACCAACAGCTTTGACAGCAACCCAGCGGGCAGGCAGAAAAAGAAAAACCAAAGAAAGCCAAAAAGGATTTTGGGAAAGCCTAAATTTAAAAATAAAAAAATAAAAAGTTAATGTAGCCAAGACAGTAAAAATTAAATTTGAAATAAGCATTGCCCAGGTGCCAGGGACAAATGAATTTAGAAAGGCGATTGTCAAAGGATATCCTGGCAGGTGGGCAGGATAGTATTCAACCGGGGTAGGTAAGGAAAAATTTTTGGAGATTAATGATTTGTCATACCAAGTTTTGGCTACCACAATATAGTAAGGCCCGTCATAATTTTTAAAAACAGTTAAGACGCCTTCTTTAAAACCAAAAACGAAAGGCATCCAGATTAAAAAAGTAGTAACTGTTGAAAGCAAAATCAATAAAAGTATTTCCTTTTTGTTCACAATTAATTATATAATATCACTAATATGGAAAAATTAAACGAGCTTTCTTTATTCTTGCCCGCCTATAATGAAGAAGCAAATTTGGAAAAGACAGTAAGAAAGGCGATTCCTGTTTTAAGAAAGGTGGCGAAAAGATATGAATTGATTATTGTTAATGATGGTTCCAAAGACAGAACCGGGGAAATAGCGGAAAAACTAGCCCAAAAATACCCGTTCATCAGAGTAATTACCCATTCTCCTAATCAGGGTTATGGAGCTGCGTTAAGGAGCGGATTTTACAATAGCAAATATGAATGGATTGTTACTATTGATTCCGATGGCCAATTTGACTTTTCAGAAGTTGAGAAATTGCTTGAAAAAAGCAAAAAGGCTGATGTGGTAATTGGATACCGAATAAATCGGCAGGACCCGCTGATTAGGAAAATTTTTGGTTGGGGGTGGACTCTTTTGGCCAACTTACTTTTGGGAATTAAAGTTCGAGATGTTGATTGCGCCTTTAAATTGGTGAACAAAAAGGTAATTGAAAAGATTCCTAAACTTCAGTCAACTAGGGGAGGAATGATTTCTCCAGAACTTTTAGGAAGAGCTAAAAAAGCTGGTTTTAAAATTGCCGAGATTGGTGTTCATCATTATCCCAGAAAAGAAGGGAAACAAACAGGAGCCAATTTAAAAGTTATCTTTAAATCTTTTGTCGATCTGGGAAAATTATGGTGGCAAATAAAATAATTTCTTGGGTCTCAAAAAACAAACTTGTCTTGGCGATAGTCTTGCTCTCTTTATTTTTGCGACTATATCGAATTTCTTCATATATGACTTTTTTGGGAGACGAGGGAAGAGACGCTTTGGTTTGGTTACGAATGATAAGAGTGGGAAAATTTACTTTAATTGGGCCGCAAACTTCAATTGGTAATATGTATTTAGGACCTCTTTATTATTATTTAATGTTGCCTTTTTATTTTGTTTTTGGAACAGTTGGGCCTTCAATTGGAATTGCTTTTTTAGGGGGAGCAACAGCTTTCCTTTTGTGGTATATAGGAAAAGAATGGTTTTCAGTAAAAGCGGGATTATTGGCTGCTTTCTTTTACGCAATTTCTCCAGTGGCGATAATTTACTCACGTTCCTCTTGGAATCCTAATGTTATGCCTTTTTTTGCCATTTTGGTTGCCTGGGGGATTTGGCAATTTTGGCAAAAAAACGATTTTCGGTGGTTGGCTTTAGAAGGAATTTTCCTTTCATTTGCTGTCCAATCTCATTATCTAGGATTACTTTTGATTCCGTTAGTTGGAATTTTTTGGTTGATTAAGTTAAATGAATTAATTAAGAAAAAAGAAAAAAAATTAAAAAAATTTATTTTCTCCTCCATTGTTCTCAGTTCATTATTCATTATTCTTACCCTTGTGCCGTTAGTTTGGTTTGATTTACGCCATAATTTTATTAATTACCAATCTTTTCATAAATTTTTTTCAGAAAGGCAAACAACTGTTAATCTTAAAATTTATAAGGCAATTCCCAATTTGTGGCCTTTGTGGCAAACATTAGTAACCAGACTATTGGCGGGAAAAAATGAAAAGGTAGGGTTATTATTAGCTATTGGTTTGGTTCTTTTATTGGGATGGTTAATCATTTTAAAAAAGAAAAAACTTTTTAAAAACAAGGCTTTAATTTTAGTTTTAGTTTGGTTGGTAATAGGGCTTTTGGGAATGGGACTTTATAAACAGCATATTTATGATCATTATTTTGGTTTTTTGTTTCCAGCAGTTTTTCTCTTTGCTGGTTTTGTCTCCACAACGGCAGGCGATCGCAACCTCTTAAGGAGATATGTTGAGTTGGGGATTGTGGGAATAATATTGGTTTTCAGTTTGATAGAAACGCCCTTAAAATATCCGCCAAATTATCAAATGTTTAGGGTAATTCAGGTGGATGCAAAAATTATGGCGGAGGCAAAAGACAAACCTTTTAATTTTGCTTTAATTGCCAAGCAAAATTATGAAGCTGGTTATGAGTATTTTTTGGAAAAATGGCAAGCAAAACTGGTTCATATTGATCCTCAAAAGTTTCAAGATACAATAACTGATCAACTTTTTGTGGTTTGCGAAGATCCTGTTTGCGAACCAATAAATCATCCTAAGGCCCAGATTGCCAATTTCGGCTGGTCAAAAATTGAAAAAGAATGGCAGTTTCCTTGGGGAGTTAGGTTATTTAAGTTGGTTCATCTGAAAAATGAAAAAGGAAATTAAAAAAAATAAATTAACCTATCTGACCCTTTTTTTAATTCTTCTTTTTTCGGCCTTCTTTAGACTTTTTCGTCTAGATCAGCTTTTGGGATTTTGGTATGACCAAGGAAGAGATGCTTTGGTGATTTGGGACTTAATTCATTACAAAAAGTTTTTTTTAATTGGGCCGGTGACGGGAATTGAGGGAATTTTTTTAGGGCCGTTTTATTATTATTTAATAGCTCCTTTTTATTGGATAGGAAAAGGAAGCCCAGTTTTTGTTGCCGCTTGTCTTTCCTGGTTAACTGTCGGAGCAATTTTTTTGATTTATTTATTAGGCAAGGAAATTTATAACAGGGAAACTGGCCTTCTGGCTGCTTTTTTGTTTGGTTTTTCCTATGAACAAGTAATTTTTTCCCGTTGGTTGGCCAACCCCAATCCTTTACCCTTCTTTACGATGATAGCCTTAGTGCTTTTATATAAATTTATCATTTCCCATAATTCATTATTCATTGTTCTTTATTCATTTGTAATCGGTCTTTGTTTGCAACTGGAAGCTGCTTCGTCTGTCTTTTTTTTGCCGGCGACTTTGATTGTTCTTATTTGGCAAAGAAAAAAAGTGAAGGTTAAATGGTTAATTTTGGCCCTTTTTGCCTTTTTTGTAACTTTATTGCCCCAAATTTATTTTGATTTTCGCCATGAAGGAATTTTAAGAAGCGCTTTTAAAAAATTTTTGGTTGAAGAAAAAAGTTTTAAACTTTCAATTTTTCAAGTAATCCGATTGCGTCTTATAACTTACTACAATGTTTTTATAGGAAAATTGGTAGTTGGTGGGGAAAGAGAAAAAGCCTTTGTTTTACTTTTGTTTTTGACTACTTTATTTATCTTTAGGAAAAAAATTTTTAATATTGGAGGCAAAATGCTGGCAATTTGGCTGTTTGTTCCGTTGGTGGGTTATTTTTTTTATCAAGGAAATCATGGTTATGTTTGGGATTATTATTTTACCGGGATAATACCGGCTTTTTTGATTTTATTTTCCAGGGGAGTATCTTGTTTTTTTGAAAAAAAATTGCTTGGGAAAATATTATTTGTTATTTTTGTTATTGTGTTTTTATCTAAAAATTTCGAAGCTATCCGAAATTATTTGAAAACCGGAATTGGCATAACCTTAGGAGCCCAGAAGAAAGCTATCGACTGGATTTATCAGAAAGCTCAAGACAGGCCATTTAATGCTGATTTTTATGTTCCCCCGCAAATTTTTTATTCTTATTCTTACCTTATGAAATGGTATGGAAAAGGAAAATATGGAAGAGAGCCGGAAACAAAATTGGTTGACGAACTTTATACTCTTTATGAACCAGACGGAGAACACCCTCAATTTTTAAAAGCTTGGTTGGAAAGGCAAGATTCAATTGGTAAAATCCAGGAAGAGTACAGTTGGGGAGATATTACTGTTCAAAAAAGAGAAAGGATCAAATATGAAGAATAGCCCTTTCTTATCAGTCATAATTCCTTGTTATAACGAAAGCGAAAATCTTAAGAGGGGTGTTCTTGATGAGGTTTATAATTTTTTGAAAAAACAAGATTTTTCTTGGGAGGTAATTATTTCTGATGATGGTTCAACTGATAGCAGTCGGGAGTTGGTTAAAAAAAATATTTTAAAAAAAGAAAATTTTAAACTGAAGGAAAATTTCCACGGTGGCAAACCATCTGCTGTTTGGGAAGGAATCAAAGAGGCCAGGGGAGAATATGTTTTGTTCACTGATATGGATCAATCTACACCGATAAGTGAATTTCTTAAATTAAAGCCTTTTTTAGAAAAGTATGAAGTGGTTATTGGTTCTCGAGGGAAGGGTAGGGAAAATTTTTCATTAGTCAGAAAAATTGGTTCCAATATTTTTCGGTTATTAAGAAAAATGATTCTTTTGCCAAAAATTAATGATACTCAATGCGGTTTTAAAATTTTGCGAGCCGATATTGCTAAAAAAATTTTCCCTATGTTGCAGTTTTTTAAGAAAGAAAAGGCGATTAAAGGATGGAAAGTTACTTCTTTTGACGTAGAACTTCTTTTTATTGTGGAGAAGTTAGGATACAAGATTAAAGAAGTGCTAGTAGAGTGGAAAGATCGGGATGTTTCCAGGGGTAAAAAGAAAAGCTATTTTAAAGAATCGGTTGAAATGTTGGAACAAATTCTCCGTGTTAAATGGAATGATTTAAAGGGATTGTATGATCAACAAAAAATTTACAACTAGCAATTTACAATTAAAAATATTTTCTGTGGTTTTTATTTTAACTGTTGGTTATTTTATTTCTCGGATAACCAACTTAACCACCATTCCGATATTTTGCGATGAGGCGATTTATATCAGGTGGGCGCAGGTTATGCGGGCAGAGCCTTCTTTAAGATTTTTGCCTTTATCGGACGGAAAACAGCCCTTATTTATGTGGCTGGTGATTCCTTTTTTGAAAGTTATTGAGGATCCATTAGTTGCCGGGAGAGTGGTTTCTGTTTTGGCAGGATTTGGCACGATGATAGGGGTTGGAATTTTAAGTTATTTTCTTTTTAACAAGAAAAAAATTTCTTTTTTGGCAATGATTTTATACTTAATTTCTCCCTTTACTTTCTTTTTTGACCGAATGGCCCTGACTGACGGTTTGCTTTCCTTTTTGGGAATTTGGTTTTTTGTTTTTAGTGTTTGGTTAATTAATGATGCTCGTTTAGATTTGGCGATGATTGGCGGAATTATACTCGGTTTGGGATTGATAACTAAGTCTCCTGCTTTGTTTTTTGCAGTTTTACTGCCGACAACATTAATAATTTTTAACTTTAAAAGAAAAAATTTATCGCTTCATTTAATTAAAGTGGTTAGTTTTTGGTTGGTTATTTGGGTTTTCGCTTTTGCCATTTACAATATCTTAAGGCTTGGTCCGGAGTTTCATATGATTGCCATTCGCAATAAAGATTATGTTTTTTCTTTTTCAGAGGTTTTAAAACATCCGATTTATCCTTTTTGGAGAAATTTTAAAAATATAATTAATTGGTTTTGGATTTTGTTAACCCCACCGATCTTTGTTTTGGGAGTATTAGGGATGTTAGAAATATTAAGAAAGGAATTTAAAAAAGGAGTCTTTTTGTTATTTTGCTTTTTTTTGCCGCTTTTGGCTCAAAGTGCGGTGGCAAAAGTTTTTACCGCCAGATATATTTTATTTTCCGTGCCACTTTTTCTGATATTTGTGGCCTTTTTTATAGAGAAAATATTTAGCCTATTTAAGAATAAGGCGATAGGTTTTGACATTTTGGTATTAGTTTTATTACTCCCTTGCTACCAAATTTTTCTTTTAATCATTAATCCGACTAAAGCTTGGTTACCAGTTCAGGAAAGAAAGGGTTATTTAGAAGAATGGACGGCTGGTTACGGGATTAAAGAAGTGGCGCTTTATTTGAAAAAAGTGGCTCAAAATCAAAAAGTGTTGATAGGAACGGAAGGGTTTTTTGGAACCTTGCCTGATGGTTTACAAATTTATTTGGAAAAAATACCTAATATTACTATTATCGGAGTAGGTTATCCGATTAAAGGAATTCCGGATAAATTGACAAATGCCTTGCGTGATAATAAAGTTTTTTTGCTTGTGAATGATAGTCGATTCGAAGTAAAAGAAACTCAAAATTTAAAATTGATTTCCAAATACCCAAAAGCGGAGAATCTAAAAACTGGATTTAGGGAAAATTTGCTATTTTTTGAAATTTTAAGATGAAAAGGAAAAATTTTTGGTTCATTTTGACAATATTGGCTGCTTCTGTGATTGCCTCCCGTGATCTTTTTAAACCCGGATACTTTCCAATGCATGATGATATGCAGGCGATGAGGGTTTTGCAAATGGATAAATGTATTAAGGATGGGCAAATCCCGTGTCGTTGGGTTCCGGATATGGGATATGGTTACGGTTACCCCCAGTTTATTTATTATTCACCGCTACCCTATTATGTTATGGAAATTTTTCATCTTTTGGGACTTTCAATTTTAGATTCTGTCAAAGCAGGATTTATTTTAAGTTTTTTTCTTTCTGGATTAACAATGTTTATTTTAGGTAAATCACTTTGGGGAGATTTAGGAGGGGTGGTAAGTTCAATCTTTTATATTTTCGCTCCTTATCGGGCCTCAGATGTTTATACTAGAGGAGCCGTTGGAGAATTCTGGGCTTTGTTATTTATGCCATTAATTTTTTGGTCAATTTTGAAATATATAAAAGATGAAAAATTTAGGTATTTTGCGAGTATGGCTTTATCTTTGGCTGGTTTATTTATTACTCACAATATTACTTCAATGATCTTTATTCCCGTTGTTTGTTTATGGTCTTTTTTGCTTTTATGGGAACTTAAGAAATGGTATCTTTTTCCAAAAATTATTTTGGGGTTTGTATGGGGAGTTACTTTTGCCGGTTTTTTTATTTTTCCGTTAATATTTGAAAGAAAGTTTGCCCATATTGAGACGATGTTTATGGGATATTTTAATTATTTAGCCCATTTTGTTTCTTGGCGCCAACTTTTTACTTCAACTCATTGGGGATTTGGTTCTTCTGAACTTGGGCCTTACGATGATTTGTCTTTTTCTATTGGCGTTTTTCATTGGCTTTTTTCTTTTTTGGGGACATTGGTTATTTTTTTAACAAACAAAAAAGAAAAATTTTTTAAAATTATTATTTTTTTCTTCTTAATCTTTTTGGGATCAGCTTTTATGACTCACCAAAGATCAATTTTCCTTTGGAATAAAGTACCTTTTTTGGCGTATTTGCAATTTCCCTGGAGATTTTTGACCTTAGTTGTTTTTTCTACATCCACTTTATCCGGGTTGATAATTTATCTTGTTAGAAATTATCATTGGAAATTATTTTTAACAACAATAATGATTTTTGGGGTAATTTTTCTTAATGCCTTCTATTTTAGACCGAAAGAATGGTACAACATTGATGATGATTATAAATTTTCTGGCGATTTGTGGGAAAGGCAATTGACTATTAGTATTTTTGATTATCTGCCAATTTTTGCCAAAATGCCACCAGACAAAAAAGCTCCAGAACTACCCGAAATTATTGGAGGAGAAGGAAAGATTTTGTCTTACCAGAAGGGTTCAAATTGGCAGAAAGGGAAAATTATAATATTAACAGATGAAGCAAAGATTAAGCTTCCCTTGTTTTATTTTCCAGGTTTTAAGGTTTGGGTGGATCGGAAACAATCAGCAATTGATTTTAAAAATGATTTGGGTTTAATTACTTTGAAGTTGACAAGAGGCGAACATGAAGTTTTTGCCAGATTAACTAAAACTTTTCCTAGACTGATTGGAGATTTTCTAACTGTAGCAAGTTTGCTTTTGTTGATATACCTATTTTTCTTAAGGAAAAATGTTTTTGAATCAAAATTTTAAAAAAAATTGGCTATTTTTGACGATTTTAATGTTATTGAGTTTGCCGGCTATTTTTAATCTTTTCCGGTCGGGTTACTTTTCCATGCATGACGATATTCAGGTAATGAGACTTTATCAAATGGAAAAGTGCTTTTTAGATGGTCAGATCCCTTGTCGGTGGGTTCCTGATATGGGAGCAGGTTATGGATACCCCTTGTTTAATTTCTATTCAGTTTTTCCTTATTATTTAGGAGCGTTTTTCCGATTATTTTCTTTAAGTTTTACAACAATAATTAAAATACTTTTTGCTCTTTCTTTATTGCTTTCAGGAATATTTGTTTATTTTTTGGCAAAAGAATTTTTTGGAGATTTTGGTGGGTTGGTCGCTGCAGTGTTTTACATTTTTGCTCCTTATCATGCTGTAGATATTTATGTTAGAGGAGCTTTGGCCGAATCTTGGGCCTTTGTTTTTTTTCCTTTAATTTTTTGGGGAATTTATAAATTCATTGAGAAAGGCGGCTTAAGCGAATTTTTAATTTCAATATTCTCTTTGATGGGGCTTATTTTATCGCACAATCTTATGACTCTTCTTTTTATGCCAATTGCCTTCCTCTGGGCAGTTTTCTGGCTGCAAATCAAAAAAAAGAAGAAAATCCTTTGGAAGATTTTGTTGATTTTTCTTTGGTCGATCTCCCTTTCTTCTTTTTACCTTTTCCCTTCTTTTTTTGAAAAATCATTAGTTAATATAGAAAGTTTAGTATCAGACTACTACAATTTTCGCAATCATTTTCCGACAATTAAACAACTTTTCTTTGACAGGTCTTTCGGTTATGGCCCTTCAAGAATTGGTCCCTTTGATGATATGTCCTTTCAAATTGGTTTAGTTCATTGGGTAATAGCAATTATAACAGGAATTACCGCAATTTTAATTTATCTTAGGAAAAAAAGACAGGAACTATCGCTCTTGATTTTTGTTTTTTTTATTTGGTGTTTTTCTGTTTTTATGACCCATTCTAAATCGGTGTTTATTTGGGAGAGATTTTCCGTGCTTTCTTTTATTCAATTTCCATGGCGCTTTTTGGGGATAGTGATGTTTGTCGGTTCCTTTTTGGCCGGCGGCTTTGCCAATTTTTTTTCTGAGAGCAAAAAAAGATTTTTATTGACCCTTTTGATTATAATAACAATTTTACTGAATTTTAATTATTTTAAGCCCGAAAAATTTTATTCCCAAAAAACCGATCAAATAATTTTAAGTGGCGAGAGCTGGAAAATTCAGTCAATGGGGGCCATTCTTGACTATTTGCCTAAAAAGGTTAAGGAGGTTCCCAAAGAATTGGCACCTGAGGCTCCCTGGGTGATTGAAGGAGAGGCGCTAATTACGGAATATCGGAAAAGATCTGATTTTTGGCGGTTTACGATAGACGTTTCTGGTAAAAGCGAAGCTAAAGTAAGAGTACCAGTATTTGATTTTCCTCGCTGGGAAGTTTTAATTGATCAAAAACCCACCGCTGTAAATTCTGATAACCTTTATGCAAATATAGAAATTAATATTCCTCCGGGAAAACATACGGTAGTAGGTTGGTTTAAAAATACACCTATTAGAGAAATAGCCAATTTTATAACTTTGTTTTCGTTTTTTTGTCTTATTTTATTAATTATTTTTAAAAACAATGCAAAAACTATTTAAAAAAGATTTTTTTTGGATAGTTTTAATTATTTTGGTTTCTTTAATGGCAATTTTTCCCCTCTTTAGACCGGGTTTTTATCCGTTCCACGACGAACCGCAAATTGCCAATCTTTATCAAATGGTTAGGGCAATATCTTCTGGACAGATTCCGCCCCGATGGGCACCAGATATGAGTTTTAATTATGGTTACCCACTTTTTAATTTTTATTACCCCTTACCCTTTTATTTAGGATCATTTTTTTTCTTTTTGCTTAACAAAAGCTTAGTTTGGTCACTAAAACTAGTTTTTCTTTTAAGTGTTCCTTTATCGGGAATTTGTTTTTATCTTTTTGCCAGAAAATTTTTTAGAAAAGAGACTTCTTTTGCCGGCGCTATTATTTATATTTTTACTCCCTACAGAGCGGTTGATCTTTATGTTAGAGGGGCAGTCGGGGAGATGTGGAGTTTCGTTTTTATGCCCCTGGTATTATTTTTCTTTATTAATTTAATTGAAAAAAGAAGTTTAAAAAATATTTTTTTTTCCGGATTATCTTTAGCAGGTTTGATTTTGGCCCACAATTTGACATCAATTATCTTTTTTCCATTTTTTCTGACATTTTGTTTAGCTATTATTTTTCAGAATAAAGAAAAAATTTATCGACTTGTCTCAATTATTTTTGGATTGTTATTGGGATTATCTCTTTCAGCTTATTATTGGCTTCCGGCAATAATTGAAAGAAAATATATCCAACCAGGTACCCCCTATAATCCACTTGACCATTTCCCTTTTATAAAACAGCTGTTATCGCCCAAATGGGGGTATGGAGCTTCAGTTTGGGGACCAAACGATCAAATGTCGTTTCAAATAGGAATTGCCAATCTTCTGGTGGTAATTTTGATAACTATTTTGTTTTTTTTGGATAGAAAAAAGATTCAGAAAGAGAAAAAGTTTTTATTAATATTAATATTGTTTTTCTTTGTGATTTGTGTTTTTTTAATGAATGTTCGTTCTTGGTTTTTCTGGCAAATTTTGCCCCTCGGAAATTATGTTCAATTTCCCTGGCGGTTTTTGTTGTTAACAACTTTTTTTTCAAGTTTTTTGGTTGGTTTTTTTGGGGATTTATCTGAAAAAAGTTTTTCTAAATATTTACCATTTTTGTTGGCCGTTTTGGCGATTATTGTGACTTTAAAATATTTTAGGCCAGAGAAATTTATAAAAGTTGATGACGATTATTATTTGTCTCGTTTTTTTGCCAATAGAACATCGAAGGGTAAAAGAGAGTTTTTTTCCGATAATTATTTAAAATATAGTGAAGATTATTTACCTTTAACCATATGGACAAAGAAGCGGCCAGATAGCCTTCCCGATCAGAAAATAGAAATTAAGAAAGGAAGCCTTAATTTTAAGGAAATATCTCCGACTTTTTTTGAAGCTGAAATAGAAGCAGAAGAGCCAACGGAAGTAATTTTTCATAATTATTTTTTTCCTGGCTGGGAGGCAACGGTCGATAATCATAAGGAGGAGATAAAAATCAAGGAACCTTATGGAGAAATATCAATTCCCCTTTCTTCCGGCAAACACCTACTTGTTATTCGATTTTTGGAAACACCGATTCGGTTATTTGCAGATTTGATAACTTTTGTTTCGTTAGTTATTCTAATTTTTCTTTCTTTTGGGAAATTAAATCCTAAGTTTTCTTTGAAATTAAAATAAAATGAAGCTTTCAATTGTTATTCCCGTTTTTAATGAAGAAAAAACAATAGGAGAAATTTTGAAAAAAGTTCTGAAGGTAGAATTGCCCGCAGGATTGGAAAAAGAAATTATTATTATTGATGACGGATCGACAGATAAAACATTAAAAAATCTTAAATCGCAAATCTTAGATCTTAAATCTGATAAAAACGTAAAATTAATAAAAAATAAAATCAATAGGGGAAAGGGGGCAGCGGTAAGGAGAGGAATAAAAAATGCTTCTGGTGATATTTTGGTTATCCAAGACGCTGATTTGGAATATAATCCTGAAGATTATAAAAAACTATTAAGACCAATATTGGAAAATAAGGCAAAAGTTGTTTATGGAAGCAGGTTAAAAGAATTGAAATTTAAACTTTTTGGTAAAGAAAAAACCCCTTTGCCCCTTCATTATCTCACAAATCGTTTTTTATCTTTTTTGACTAATGTTTTATATGGTTCTTCTTTGACCGATATAGAGACTGGCTATAAAATGATGACAAAAGAGGTTTATCGGAAATTGACATTAGAATCTAATCGTTTTGAAATTGAGCCGGAAATAACCGCCAAAATTTTAAAAATGGGTTTTCAAATTGTTGAGGTGCCTATAATTACTAAACCAAGAAGTTACAAAGAAGGAAAAAAGATTAAAGCCAAAGATGCTTTCTTGGCTGTTTTAACCCTATTAAAATATCGTTCTAAGAGCCTGCATTTTTTTATATTTTTAGTCGGATTGATAATTTGTTGTGCTTTTCTTTTCCAGCCCACTTTTTTTACCTCTTTTTTTCAGGATGATTTTTACCACCTAACCTTAGCACAAGCTGACAGTTTAAGTTCTTTTTTCCATTTCTTTTTACCTTCTTCATTAGGCCAGACAGGATTATATCGGCCGCTGTCCGTTCAAGTTTATTACTTTTTAGGACAAAAATTTTTTGGTTTGAATAGTTTTTACTACCACCTTTTTAACTTTGGAATTTTTTCTTTAACCATTTTAGTATCCTTTAAAATTTTTAATTTTCTTTTTAAAGACAACAAAAGAAGTTATTTTGCTACCTTAATATACGCTATTTCCGCTTTTCATTTTACAACTCTAAGTTTTTTATGGGGAATTGAGGAGCTTTTTGTATGCCTTTTTTACTTTTTAGCAGTATATCATTATTTTTGTAGAAAATTTTCTCTTTCATTAATTTTTTTTGTTTTGGCGCTTTTGTGTCGGGAAACAGCAATTACCTTACCAATTGTCTTATTTGTTTGGGAATTGTTAAACGCGAAACAATTTAAAAGAACGACCCCCTTTTTTATAATATTATTTTTGTATTTAAGTTTTAGGTTGTTTTATCACATTACTCCCGACAGTAATATTTATTTATTAAGTTTTTCTCCAAAGGTGATCTTTAATAACTACTTTTGGTTTTTTAGCTGGGGGATAGGAGCACCGGAAAATTTGATCGATTTTACTTCTGCCTTCAAGATTTCTCCTAGATTTTTTCAAATTTACCCGCCTCTGAGCGAATTAATCGTTATATTTTATTTGACCCTAGTGATATTAATTCTGATTAGATTAGTAACTATTACTTTTGTAGATAAAGCATTTTTAAAAGTTAAAGAGTCTAGAAATCTATTTCTTTTTTTTAGTTTTTGGTTTTTAATTGGTCTTTTACCTTTTGCTATTTTGGTGAATCATCGTTTTGCCTTTTATTTAGAAATTCCTTTTTTGGGGTTGGCGGGATTACTGATGATGCTTTTTTTTAGAACAAAACTCGAGTTGGTTTTTTTATTTGTTTTCTTCTTGACTTCTTTTTTAACGACCAAATTTTATAGTAAATTTTACTGGGGAATAACAAGAGCCCAAGAAGCGAAAATTATAATAGCCAAGTTAAAGGAAAAATACCCAAAGTTACCCAGGGGCGCGTCCTTATATTTTTTGAATGACCCCGACTATTATTCACCTTCGAAAGAATGGGGAGGATCTAGCACTCAAGCAAGCCACACTTTATCTGGATGTAACGGACCAAGGGTAATTTATAAAGACCCCACGCTTACTTGTTATTATGAAGATGTAAATCCTCCTCCTGATCAAGTAAAAAACCTTTTTAAATTTATTGTCACCGTTAAATAAAAGTGAGGCTTGTTTACTTGTGTCTATTGGTCAAGAAAGACAAAAGGCTAAGGTACATTTAGCGGCAAGATAAATCTTAAATTATCATGGACTATTACCAGAATAAGAAATTTTGGTATGATAAAATTAAATTCATGGAGATTCAAGAAGAAGTAAAAGATATAGAAGCAATTAAAAAAAGATCTTTAGTTGGTGTTTTTGCTTTTGGAATAAATTGAATATGGTGGGATAATCCTTTCCAACAAATCATTTCTAATCCAAATATTAGTTATTTTATTTTCTTTCAATATCTGAGAGTATTGATCCAATAAATTCGGAAAGAGATTTTTGTAATAATAAGGATCATTTTTAAACTTTAAACTTCCTACATAAATAATCGCCGGGGGGCTATCTTTTAAGATTTTTTCTCTCTCTTGACGATATTTTTTTACCGAATCTATCCAGGGAAACCAATAGGTAAATTTATCTGGAGGTAATCTTTGTGAGAAAAAATATAAATCTACATCATGGGGATAAATTAAAATACTTTCATTCTTGAAGGAAAGATCGTTGATAATTTTTCCTATATCTTCCCGATAGCTCCAAAAAACATGATAATTATACCCTGATTTTAATGATTGTTTGATGATTGGCCTAATATTGATCACTTCCAAAGTTAAAAAAAAGGAAATTAAGATCAAGGCCAATATTTTATATTTTTGATAAAAGAGAATAAGAATAATAGAGAAAGTTGAGGAAGAAAGAGTCAAAAAAGGGAAAATGCCAAAATTGAAGATTTGTCCAGGGATAATTTTAACCTCTCTAACTCTTGATACACAAAAAAGGATTAAGAAAGCCAAAACGTACTTCAAATTTTTTCTTTTACTAATTTTTACACCGATGATTATAAAAGAAAGATGCAAGATAAATTGAAAGAGTTGATGAGAATTTGAAAAATGAGTAAAAAAGTAAAGCTCATTATTTAAAAAGCAAAGAAGATTTTGAAGAATTATAGAATTTGAGTAACTAGCAATTAGATCGTTGTAATATTTAGGATAGACAGAAAAATTGAACCAAATTGCTTGTTCTAAAAAAAACTTTAGCTGACCAGACTTCAAAAAGTAAAAAATTGGTAATAAATTAATAAAAACAACCAACAAAGTAATTTTTTTTACCTCGTGTTTTTTTAGAAGGAAGAAAGGAATTAAAAAAAGCGGACAGGCAAGGGGTTGGGACCAAAAACCAACAAAGGCAAAAAATGTACTTGAAATAGCCTTTTTAATATCATAATTTTCCCAGTCAAGTAAAGTGGGCGCAGTTAACCAGAATATTGATAAAATAGAAATTCCCAAAAAATTTTCACTCAAAACTAAATTTCCGTGGTATAAAGTAAAAAATAAACCAAGGATGACTATCATTAAACTAAAGCCTAAATAAGACTTCTTATTTTTCAGATTAAAAAAAACTAACAAAAAAGAAAAAATATAAAGAAGTGTTAAACTTAACCTGAAAACAGAAATAGATCTTGAAAACCTGGATCCCCAGAAAGGGAAAAAAAGATAAATATAATAATATGGTAAAGGAAAATGATGACTAAAAGTGTCTTTGTAAAGGAGCTTCCCATTACTCATTAAAAAAGTTTCTGCTATATGATCATTTTCATCAAAATTTGTCATAAAATTTCTCTGAATGAAAGATAAATACAAGAAAAAAACAATGGAAAAGAAAAAGAAAAGAAAAGGAAGAACTGAAAGGAACTTTTCTCTTAATCTCATTAGTCCATTATACAGCAATTCTGATATGTTAAAATTAAGATTAATGGAAGAAGAAAAAGAAAATTTTGTTAACGAAGAGTTACCAGATTTGTCGTCGATAAAAAAGCGTTTTTTGGTTGGGGTTTTGGCTTTAACTTCAAGGAGTTTTCTTATTCAAATTATTTCCTTTTTATCTACTTTTTTATTAACTGTCTTTCTTGAACCAAGAATTTTTGGTGTTTTTTTTCTTGTTTCTGCTTTTGTAAATTTTTTTGCTTACTTTTCTGATATTGGTCTTGCAGCTGCCTTGATTCAAAAAAAAGAAAAATTAACCGAGGAAGATTTAAAAACTACTTTTACGGTTCAACAATTTTTGGTATTAACTCTCCTTATATTACTCGTTGGGATGGCTCCTTTAGTGGGGAAGTGGTATGGATTAAGCAAGGAAGCGATATTTCTGCTGTATGCCTTAGGTTTATCCTTGTTTTTTTCTTCTTTAAAAACAATCCCCTCTGTAATTTTGGAGAGAAATTTAAAATTTGATTTGCTTATTGTTCCCCAAATTATTGAAACTTTGGTTTACAATGTTTTGGCGGTAATTTTAGCCTGGAAAGGTTTTGGTATTTCCAGTTTCACTATTGCTGTTTTAGCTCGAGGATTAACGGGCCTGTTGGCAATTTATATTATTTCTCCTTGGAAAATTGGTTTTTGTTTTTCCGAAGAATCTTTAAAAAGTCTTTTGAAATTTGGATTGCCATACCAAGCAAACACTTTGATAGCAGTTTTTAAGGATGATTTGATGACGGTGTTTTTGGGAAGAATTATTGGTACAACCGGTTTAGGTTATTTGGGTTGGGCGAAAAAGTGGGCGGAACAACCCTTGCGTTTTCTTATGGACAATGTACTAAAAGTGGCTTTCCCTACTTACTCAAGACTTCAGGATAAAAAAGATGCCTTGAAAAAGGCGGTGGAAAAATCCCTTTTTTTTCTTTGTTTTTTAACATTTCCTGTTTTGATAGGTTTTTCCATTTTGGCTTCGGATTTAGTTAAAATAATTCCTCGTTATCTTAAATGGCAACCAGCCTTATTGGCTTTATATCTTTATTGTTTTAATTCTGCCTGGGCAGTAGTTTCTACTTCAATGACTAATTTACTCAACGCTATAGGGAAAATTAAGACAACCTTTAAATTAATGATAATGTGGTTAGTGCTAACCTGGGTTCTTATGCCTGTTTTGGGATTAAAATTTGGCTATAATGGAGTTGCCCTTGCATCGGCGGTCATCGCCTTTTCTTCAGTGATTGCCGTGTATTTTGCGCGACAGTCAATTGATTTTGATTTAGTTTCGACAGTTGGCAAACCCCTTTTGGCTTCTTTTTTGATGGGAATAATAATTTTTATTTTCAGGCCAAATTTTATAAATTTATCGTTTTCAATTTTGGTAAGAATTTTGGTAGGAGTGGTTTCTTATCTTTTAATTTCCTATTTTTTTCTTGGGTCAACATTAATTGCTGATATTTCAAAAGTTTTTTATGAATTTAGGAAAAAAAGTTAAAAATAATTTTAAAATTTTTCTTTTGGTAATTTTGGGTTCTTTTTCTTGGTCTTTGACAATGGTTAAGTCGGGATTAATTTATCCCTTTGGAATGGGTTTTTGGGGGCCAAATGGCCATGATGGAATTTGGCATATAGCTTTAATTAATCAACTGGTAAAATTCTCTTTGAAAAATCCAGTTTTTGCCGGTGAAAAATTGACTAATTATCACTTTGGTTTTGATTTGCTGGCGGCTTTCTTATCACGATTGACAGGTATTATACCTGTCAGAATGTATTTCCAAATTCTTCCGCCAATCTTAGCAATTTTGATTGGCTTTTTAACTTATCTCTTTGTTGAAAAATGGACTAAAAGTAAGAAAAAGGCATTTTGGGCGACCTTTTTTGTTTATTTTGGTGGCAGTTGGGGGTGGTTAGTCAGTCTCATAAGAACGAATAATCTTGGAGGAGAATCAATGTTTTGGGCCAATCAGGCAATTTCTACCCTGATAAATCCTCCTTATGCTTTGTCACTGATTGTTTTGCTTTGGGGATTGATTAAATTTTTAGATTATCAGCAAAAACCATCTTTAAAAAATTTGATTGTTTGTTCTGTTTTGTTTGGTTTGCTAATTCAAATAAAAGTTTATGCTGGTATTGTGGCTTTGGGTTCCTTGTTGGGATTATTAATCATAAGTTTGGCTTTTCAGCGAGCCGAAACCCCAAAAATTTTTAGGTTGTTTATTTTTAGTTTATTAATTGCCCTTTGCGTTTTTTTACCCTTTAATTTGAAGGCATCATCTCTTTTGGTTTTTTCACCGCTTTGGTTTCCCCGAACAATGCTCTCTTATGGCGACAGATTGGGTTGGTTTAAACTAGAAAACGCTAGAGTTGCTTATTTGAATTCTGGTAAATGGTTAAAGTGGATTTTGGCTGAAGGGTTAGCCTTGCTAATTTTTATTTTTGGGAATCTAGGAACAAGAGCAATTGGTTTTTGTTATGGCGATTTTTTTTGGAAAAAAAGAACCAAAATTTCCGAATTAGAAATATGGCTTTTTAGTGCTTTGGTCATTTCTTTGGTTCTTCCTTTAATTTTTATCCAGAAAGGCAATCCTTGGAATACGATTCAGTTTTTTTATTATTTTCAATTTTTAATGGCGATCTTTGCCGGTGTAGCAATTGGAGGTTTTTTGGAAAAACAAAAGAGCAATGTAAACAAATCGATAATAAGTATTGCCGTGGTAATTTTAACTTTACCAACAAGCCTGGCAACATTGAGAAACGATTATTTACCCTCTCGACCGCCAGCGAAAGTGAGTATTGAGGAGCTGGAGGCACTTGAGTTTTTGCGAAAAAAGCCTCAAGGCGTTGTTTTGACCCATCCTCACGATTTTACCTGGTTTTCCAAGTTTTCTGAACCAAGACCTTTGTATGCTTATGAGACGACTGCTTATGTTTCCGCCTTAAGTAGTAAACCGACATATCTGGAAGACGAAATGAATTTAGAAATTTCTGGATATAACTGGCAGCCACGAAGAGAAGAAGAAATAAAATTTTTTATGACTAATGATTTAAATTGGGCAAATCAATTTTTAAAATTAAACCAGATTAGATACCTCTATTTGATTAAGGGTCAGAAAATCAACTTGGGTTTGGGAGATATTAGAGCAAAAAAGATTTTTGAAAACGGGGAAGTGGTCATTTATGAAGTATTAAGATAAAATAAAGAAAGATGAAAATTTCAGCAGTTGTTAACACTTATAATGAAGAGAAAAATTTAGACAGGTGTTTGGAATCAGTAAAAAGTTTTGCTGACGAAATTATAATTGTCGATATGCATTCTACCGACAAAACGGTGGAAATCGCCAAGAAATATAAGGCAAAAGTTTTCTTGCATGAATATACTCGCTATGTTGAGCCGGCGAGGAATTTTGCTATTTCCAAATCGAGTGGAGATTGGATTTTGCTAATTGACGCCGATGAAGAATTGCCTGAAAAATTAGGATCAAAATTAAAAAAAATTGCAAAAGAAAATGAAGTTGATTATGTCCAAATTCCCCGTAAGAATATTATTTTTGGGAAATGGATTGAACATTCTCGCTGGTGGCCTGATTATTTGGTAAGATTTTTTAAAAAAGGCAGGGTAAATTTTTCCAATAAAATTCACGCTTCTCCAACAGTTTTTGGTAAAGGAATAAAATTAGAAGCCTTAGAAGAAAATGCCCTTATTCATTACAACTATAAAACCATTAGTGAATATTTGGAGAGGAATAACCGATACTCTCAAGTTCAAGCAGAAGAACTTATTGAAAAAGGCTATAAATTTACTTTTGCAGATTTAATTAAAAAACCAGTAGCTGAATTTTTAAGCCGATATTTTGCTGGAGAAGGGTTTAAAGATGGTCTTCATGGTTTAGTGCTGGCTAGTTTGCAATCGTTTGTTGAGTTTTTGGTATATATTAAAATCTGGGAAAAAGAGGGTTTCAAGGAGGAAAGTATAGATTCTTTTCCAAAACTTTCCCAAAAAGCAATAAAAGATTACTTCCATTGGCAAGCCAAACAGGCAAATTTTTTTCAGAAACTTCTTCTTAAAATTAAATCAAAAATTTAAATGAAAAAAATTTTTATTGTTGTTCTTAATTGGAATGGGGGAGAAATGACGGTAAATTGTTTGCGTTCATTGGAGGGGATTGAAACCAGGGGAATGGATGTCGAAATTGTTGTTGTTGATAATGGCTCAACTGATAATTCATTAAGATTGATTGAAAATTGCAAATTTAAAATTAAAAATTTACATTTAAGATTGAAAATTTTAAGAAATAAAACTAATTTGGGATTTGCCGAAGGTAACAATGTAGGGATTAGGTATGCTTTGAAAAACGGGGCGGATTTTGTTTGTTTGCTTAACAATGATACCCGGGTTTCTTCTAATTTTCTACTTCATTTAATTGAAGTAGCCAATTCGGATAAAAAAATTGGAATTGTGGGAGGAAAAATTTATTTTGAAAAAGGGTATGAGTTTCATAAAGAAAGATATAAACCAAATGAGTTGGGAAAAGTTATTTGGTATGCTGGCGGAAAAATTGATTGGGACAATATTTATGCTACCCACAGAGGAGTAGATGAAGTAGATCGCGGTCAATATGAGACCCAGGTGGAAACGGAATATGTAAACGGTTGTTTAATGCTTATCAAAAAAGAAGTTTTTGAAAAGATTGGTTTTTTTGACCCAAAATATTTTCTCTATTTTGAGGAAAATGATTTTTGTCAAAAAGCATTAAAGGCGGGTTTTAAGTTAGTTTATACTCCAAAGGCAGTAATTTGGCACCTAAACGCCGGTTCTTCAGGATCGGGTAGTTCCCTCCATGATTATTTTTTAACAAGAAATCGGCTTTTGTTTGGAATGTGTTGGGCACCATTACGCTCAAAAATCGCTTTAATTAAAGAAAGTATCAAGTTATTGTTTAAAGGGAGAAAATGGCAAAAAATAGGAGTAAGAGATTTTTATTTAAGAAAGTTAGGAAAAGGAAGCTGGCATGCATAGTTCAAAGTTCAAAGTTCAAAGTTCAAAGTTATCAGCGATAATTATTGCAAAGAATGAGGAGGAAGTTATTGGAGAATGCTTGGAATCGGTAAAATGGGCCGATGAAATAATTGTCTTAGATACCGGTTCGACTGATAAAACTTTGGAGGTAGCAAAAAAATTTGGGGCTAAAGTTTTTAAATATAAAGATAGTGAGGAAATTGACTATTCAGCTTGGAGAAATTACGCTTTTTCAAAAGCTTCTGGAGAGTGGATTTTATATATTGATGCCGATGAAAGAGTTACTCCGCTTTTAGCCAAAGAAATCCAATTGGCAATTAGCAATCAACCCTCCTTCGTTAAAGCTTCGGAGGGCAAGCTATCAGCAATTAACAAATACTCCGCTTTCGCCATACCAAGAAGAAATATCAGACTCACTAAGGAATTAAAACATGGCGGTTGGTGGCCGGATTATGTTTTAAGATTAATTAAGAAAGATAAATTAATAAAATGGGAAGGTAAATTGCATGAACAACCAAAGGTTAAAGGAGAAGTGGGAAAACTGACTGAGCCTTTTGTCCATTTTAGCCACCGAGGTTCTTTTGAGCATAAATTGGAAAACACCATTAAATGGTCAAAACTAGAAGCCCAAATACTTTACAATGCCGGTCACCCGCCAGTGGACATCAAGCGGTTTTTGGGAGCAATGGGGAGAGAATTTTATAAAAGAATGATAAAATATCAGGCATGGCGAGATGGTAAAGAAGGGATTTTGGAGGCAATTTACCAGGTTTTTAGCGTTTTTATTACTTATGCCAGACTTTGGGAGATGCAAAATATTCAAGATAAGAAAGAATGCTGAAAAATAAAATTTCCCTTTTATTGCTTTTCTTTTTTATCTTTTCCAGTTCCTGGTTTAAGTTTTTTTTGGAAGATCACGAATATTTTGAGGCGGTTTATGTAATTTTAGTTTCTTCTTTGCTTTTTTATTTAAATAAAAAGAAAGGAAAGTTAAAAGTAATATTGTTTTTTCTTCCTCTTTTAACAATTTTCTTTTATCGACCAGGTGGGAATGTTATTTTTAATTTGGACGAATTGGAGAAATATACGATCAACACCAGAAGACTTTATTATGAAAATATAACCTTAGGTCGTTTTTATGAAAATAAAATTTTTTATATTTTTAGAAATTATCAGAAAAATTTTTTTCAAGGACTTGATCTAAATTATTATTTTTTTGGAAATCATCCTCGCGAAAGAGCGGGCATTAAAGAAATTAAAAAAATTTCTTTTATTTTTTTACCTTTATTTTTGGTAGGATTATATTCTTTTATAAGAAAAAAGAGTTATCTTTTTCTTTATTATTTTTTCTTTTCTTTAATAACTGCTTCATTTTATACTCCGATAGATATTTATTCATTTTTATTTTTTCCTTTCCTTGTAAGTTGTTTAACTGAGGGCGCAGAAACTATTTTGTTAAGAGATAAATGAAAAAAAATTATCAAAAAAAACTAAAGATTTTTGTTGTTTTTGGAATATTATTTTTGGGATTTTGTTTGAGGTTTTACAAGGTTGATTCAATTCCTCCGGGAATAACGATGGATGAATCGTCGATTGGCTATAATGCTTATTCTGTTTTAAAGACAGGAAAAGATGAATACGGAAAACCTTTTCCGATAATGTTCAGATCTTTTGCCGATTATAAATTGCCGGTTTATTTTTATTTAACAGTTCCCTTCATCAAAATTTTTGATTTAAATGTTTTGTCGTTAAGGTTGCCATCGGTAATTGCTGGTACACTTTCTGGTTTTTTAATTTATTTTATAGTTCTGCAACTTTTTGGAAAAAAAAGATGGAGACTGGCTTGTTTAAGTTTAATTATTTATATTTTTTCCCCCTGGTCGGTTCATTTTTCCAGAGTAGCCTTTGAATCAAACCTCGCCTTATTTTTTTTATTGCTAGCCGTTTATCTACAATTGATTTCTTTGGAAAAGGGAAAATGGGGTTTATTTTTGATCTCGTCTTTAATCTATTGTTTGGCAGTATACTCTTACCATACCGAAAGATTTTTGAGCCCAATTTTTTTAGCGGGCGTAACATTTTTTTTCTACAATAGGAAACGGGAGCAGGAAAAAATTCCAAAAAAAATAGTGATTCTTGCCTTTTTAATATTTTTTCTAATTTCTTTTCCTCAATATTACTTTTTAAAACAAGCGGCGGGGAATACCAGAATTAAAAGCACCTCAATAATTAAACAGGAAGAAATTAAAGAAGCCCTGCATTATCCTCCTCAGATTTTATTTCTTATTGAGCGACAACTTTCTTTATATGTGGCTTATTTTTCTCCAAGGAATTTATTCTTTGATCCTGATCCAGTGAAAACAAGATCTGCTCCAGAAATAAGCACCTTCTATTTTTGGATGGTGATTCCCTATTTATTTGGTCTCTATTTTTTAACTTTAGAAAAAGAAAGAAAAGTTAAAAATTTTTTAATTTTTTTACTTTTAACGTCTCCGATTCCTGCTGCTTTTACTGGCGACCCTTTTGCGTCTTTAAGAGCCTTGCCTCTTATTTTTCCTCTTTCAATTATTATTGGTTTGGGTTTGGAAAAACTATTTTGTTCAAGAAAAATTTTGAAAATTACAATACCATTGTTTTCTCTTCTTTTAATTTTTTCTTTAATTTTTTTGTCAAGAAGTATATTTACTCTTCTGTTTTACGAGAAGTACCTTGATTGGAATTTTGGCTACTCCCAATTAGTAGAAAAAATCAATCAATTTTCCGACTTTAAAGTATTATTTGACGATCCTGTAGGAGATAATTATCCAGAATTTCTTTTTTTTCTAAGATACCCTCCAATAAAATTTCAGCAAGAACAAAACCTTATTGATTTAAAAAAATATTATCAAATTTCCGAGTGGAAAAATACCTTTAATTTTGGAAGAATTGAGGTAAGAGCTATTAATTGGAAAAAGGATATTTACGAAAAAAAATTGATTATTGCTTCACCAATTGCTATTTCTGAGGGTCAAGCAAAAGAGCATTTCCTTACCAAGACTTTTGCTATAATTGCTCCAGACGGAAAAATTGTTTTTAATGGTTATATCACCAATCCAGAATTAAAACGTCAGGATGAAGAGAAAAAAAGAGGATGATTAAAAATAATGAAAGCAGGAATTTATGATCCTTATTTAGATACCCTTGGAGGAGGAGAAAGGTATTGTTTGACTTTGGCCGAATTTTTGCTTAATTCCGGCTGGGAAGTGGATTTGTTATGGGAGAAAAAAGATTTGAAGGAGAAGATTAAAGAGAAATTTAAAATCAATCTGGAAAAAGCAAATTTTGTTTCTTTACCAAAAAGTTTGTTCATTAAGGCGAAATTTCAGAGGAAATACGATTTATTATTTTGGTTAAGCGACGGAAGCATTCCTTTTATGTTTGGAAAGAAAAATATTTTGCATTTTCAAGCGCCATTTAAAAATATTTTAAAAAAAACGCTTAAAACTTCTTTGAAGTTAAAAACAATCAATGAAATTGTTTGCAACTCTTATTTCACAAAAAGAATAATCGATAGCTGTTTAGGGGTGAATTCAAAGGTGATTTATCCTCCTGTTGATGTAGACTCTTTTAAACCCCTCGAGAAAGAAAACATCATTTTATTTGTTGGCAGATTTTCTCAATTATTACAAAGTAAGGGTCACGATATTTTGGTGAAAGCTTTTAAATTTTTAGTAGACAAGAGGAATTTAAGGAAGTGGAAGTTAATTTTAGCTGGAGGAACAGAAGTAGGGGTGGGCGATTATTTAAAGAAGATTAAAAAGGATTCTTTGGGGTATCCAATCAAGATTATTGAAAACCCAAATTTTAATGATTTGGTTAATCTTTATGGAAAAGCAAAAATTTTTTGGTCTGCCTCAGGGTATGGGGTTGATGAAGAGAAAGAACCAGAAAAAGTGGAACATTTTGGAATTTCTGTTGTTGAAGCAATGAGCGCCGGAGCTGTCCCCCTAACAGTAAAAAAAGGAGGGTTTAAAGAAATAATAGAAGAAGGAAAAAATGGTTTTTTTTGGCAGACCCCTGAAGAATTGGAAGAAAAAACCCTAAGATTAATTAAGATCGATTTGAAAAAATTGCAAAACGAGGCAATTAAAAGGAGTAAAATATTTTCCAAAGAAAAATTTTATGAAAACTTTCAAAAAATTATTTAAAGATCATTTCTGGATTTTAATTATAGGAATAATAATTAGAGTTGTTTTAATGCCTTTTACTTATCACCCGGATCTTCTCGGTCATTCTTTTAGCGCCTATTTTTTGGCTTATGAAGGAAAGTTAAATCTTTACGACACCCTGGCTAATTTACCTAAAGACCATCCTTTGGTGAGAAATTTTGGGGTAAGCGATATTTTCATTTATCCTCCATTAGCTTATTACACTTTAGGTTTTTTTAGAATTTTAGTAAAACCATTTACCGATGCCAATTTTATTCCTTGGGTAATGGAAAACTTAAGTAAAATTCATTCTCATCCAAAGCTTTTTGAGCACCTTTTCTTTTTCAAACTTCCTTATCTTTTTGTTGATATTGGTTTGGCTTATTTATTAGCAGAATTGTTTGGGAATCAGAGAAAGAAAAAAATAGTCTTTGCCTTGTGGATGTTTAATCCTTTGGCTATTTACGGCACTTTTATGATCGGACAGTTCGATATTCTCCCAACATTTTTTACGGTTTTGTCTTTATATTTCTTTAAGAAAAAGAAAAATGGGTTGGCTGCTTTTTCTATGGGAATCGCCGCCTCCTATAAACTATATCCGCTTTTTTTACTTTTCCCGCTGGCTTTTTTAGCAGATAAGAGATTAAAAAGCAAAATAAAATATTTGTTGATAGGTTTTTTGCCCTTTTTTTTCTTTATCTTTCCTTATCTTGGTTCATCTACTTTTAGGAATATGGTTTTTTCTCCCAAAAGCCAGAAAATGCTTTTTATGGGTTGGCCTGTTTCCGGCGCTGAAGTTATTTATCCTTTTGTAATCACGGTGGCTTTAATTTGTTTCTATGCTTATTATTTTTCTAAAAAGATAGATTTATCGGTTTATTTTATAGCGATTTTATTGGCGACTTATTCGGTGACTCATTTTCATCCCCAATGGTTTTTATGGATAACTCCCTTTTTAATTTTGGAACTAGTAGAAGATGAATTTAAAAATTGGTTTTTAATTTCCATAATTTTTGCTTGTTGGTTTGTAATTACTTTGTTTTTTGAACCTTCCTTGTCTTATGGCCTTTTCAATCCTCTCTGGCCTTCCTTAGATAAAGCCGTTGGTCTTTCGGAAATTGTTGGTAAATACACAGATGTTTTCCAGTTAAAAAGTCTTGTCCGCAGCGTTTTGGCTGCCGCCTCTGCCTTTTTAGTAATTAAGCTTTTCTTTGAAAAAAAACCGGATGAAGTTTAAAAAATTTTTCTTTCGCTTTTGGCCATTTTTTGTCATTTTTTTTCTAGTTTTTATCTTTTTTTGGAAATTTTTTTTAAAGGGATTATTACCAATCCCGTCGGACATAATAGTTGGTCTTTACTTTCCTTGGCTGGATTATAAATGGGGAACAACAACGGGAGTACCGGTTAAAAATCCCTTACTTTCGGATATTCCTTCAATCTTGTATCCTTGGCGAAGCTTGGTCATTGACCAATTCAAGTCTTTCAAAATTCCAACCTGGAATCCTTATTATTTTTTAGGAATGCCTTTAATGGCTAATTTTCAATCAGCTGCCTTTAGTTTAGCTAATATTTTCTTCTTTTTTTTTAAAAAGCCTTTGGCTTGGAGTTTGGGAGTGATTTTTCAGCCAATTATGGCGATGGTTTTTACCTACTTTTTTTTAAGAAATAAAAAACTTTCAAAATTTTCCTGTCTTTTCGGAGGATTAGCTTTTGCTTTTTGCGGCTTTAATCAGGCCTGGTTGGAATACAATGTTCATGGGTGGACAGCGGCTTTTTTGCCCTTACTTCTTTTTTTAGTTGATAAAATTTTTGGAACAAAAAAAAAGATTTACGGCTATCTTTTTTCTGCAGCTGTTGCTTTTCAAATTTTTTCTGGTTATCAGCCGGTGGTGATTTATTCAGGAATAATTTTGCTTTTTTATGTCTTGATTTTTTACTTGTCAAAGGATTTTAAAACTAACTTTAAGGCTTTAAGAATTTTAATTAGCTCTGTTTTATTGGGGTTTTTCCTTTCAGCTGTTCAACTTATTCCGGGTTACGAGCTGACAAGGTTGTCAATAAGAAAAATTGATCCGGTAGCTAAACTTTCTTCAGGAGGTTTTTTCCCTTTGGAAAATTTTATTACTTTTTTGGCACCGGATTTTTTTGGTAACCCAGCTACCTACAATTACTGGGGGAAGCCTTTTTATGATAATTTTTTTGGTTTTGTGGGAATTCCAGTCCTTTTTCTTGCCCTTACTATTTTTAGTTTTGATTTTAAAAAGAAAAGAGAGAATTTTATTTGGAGTTTGCTTTTACTTCTGTCTTTGACACTGATGACCAAGAATCCTTTTTCTCTTTTTCTGGAGAAAGTTAATTTCTTAGGGTTAAAAGGTGGTATTTGGGCTAAAGCTTTGTTTATTGCCGATTTTTCTTTGGCAGTCTTGGCAGCATTTGGTTTTGAGCAGGTAGTTAAATCCCAATTAAAAAGAAAAAAAGTTTTTTTAGTTGCTATTTTTTTATTTTTTTGTTTGGGGGTTTGTTGGCTTTTAGCTTTTGGGATACTGAAGCCTCCGTTTATGGTCGATTCATTTTTATTAGTGGCGAGAAGAAACTTGATTTTACCTTCAGTTTTCTTGGGAGCAAGTGTTTTTTTTCTCTTTTTTAACCTGTTTTTCAGAAGTAGGATGGGTTCTTTTATAAGTTGTATGGTAATTTTCTTACTTTCTTTTTTCTCTCTTTTTTACCAGTTCAATAAATATATTCCTTTTAGTCGAAAAGAGTTTCTTTTTCCCGAGACACCGGTGATTTCTTTTTTGAAAAACCAAAAAGGAATTTTCCGAATTGAACCAACTAATGTTCTTCCTCAGAATTTTTGGATGCCCTATGGATTAGAAGCTGCTTCTGGGTATGATGCTTTACTTCCTTTAAATACGGGCAGATTCCTGGCGGCAGTAGAAACTGGAAAAATCCATGATTCCATTTCTCGTGTTCATCTTCTAACCAATTTTAACTCCCCACTTTTTAAACTTTTAAATGTTAGATTTTTTCTAGTAAAAAAACAAGACGGGCAAGGGAGATTTACCCCCAAAGGAAAATATCCAGATTATTTTATGAAAAATTCCCAGTATAGACTTGTATTCGAAGATAAAACCGTGGGAATTTTTGAGGATTTGAAATATATGCCAAGGGCTTGGTTAGTGGAGAATTTTGTAGTCGAGAAAGACCCTGAAAAAATTATCAAAATTCTTCAGGAGCCCGAGTTTGATCCCCTAAAGAAAGTGGTCTTGGAAGAGCAGCCTGAAGTAAATTTAGATTTGGAAAAGAAAAGAAACGGAGGAGAATCGGTAGATTTTGGGGTAACGGAAAATGCCAGAAAATCTTATGTAGTTAAAACCGATAAAGGGGGAATTTTGTTTGAATCGGCCGCTTTTTTTCCCGGGTGGAGAGCTTATGTTGATAATAAAGAAACGAAAATTTATCGAGCAAATTATACATTTCGGGCTATAGCTTTGCCAGCAGGAACTCATGTTGTAAGGTTTGTTTACGATCCTTTATCTTTTAAAATTGGTAAATATGTTAGTCTTTTTTCTTTTCTTTTCTTGGTAATAATAGGAATTTTTAGCTGTAAGTTTTACCTTTAAGAAACAAAGAGATTTAGAATTCTTAATGTGGTAAAATTTTGGTATGGATGTTTCGATAGTAATTACCTGTTGGAACGGAAGGGAACTGCTTGAGAAAAATTTCCCAAAAGTAATTTCTGCCTGGGAAAATCCAAGAAATAAAATTAAGGAAGTGATCATAGTTGATGATGGCTCTACTGACGATTCGGTTGAATATATTAATAAACTAAAAAATCAAAACTCAAAACTCAAAATTAGGTTGGTAAAGCATGGAAGAAATTTTGGCTATGCGGCCGCATGTAATACGGGGGTGAAGGAAGCAAAAGAAGAATTAGTGGTTATTTTAAACCTTGATGTTGCCCCCTCTAAAGATTTTTTAGAACACGCTTTGCCTCATTTTAAAGATGAAAAAGTTTTTGCTGTTTCTTTTAATGAGGGAAAATTTGGACCGGGAAAGTTAGTTTGGAAGGATGGTTTTTTGGAAATTGAAAAGACAGATTTACCTCAAAAAACTTCTTTAACTGACTGGCCAAGCGGCGGTTCCTCTGTTTTTCGAAAAAGTGTTTGGGAGAAATTAGGAGGAATGGATGAAATCTTTTTGCCATTTTATTTCGAGGATATTGATATCGGTTTGAGGGCGAGAAGGCTGGGTTACAAATGCCTTTGGGAGCCAAAGGCAAAAGTAGTTCACCAACATGAATCGACTATAAATTTAAAGAATTTTCAAAAATATCAACGCCGACAGAATGTTCCTTTAATTAAAGAAAGAAATTATTTATTGTTAGTTTGGAAAAATTTAGACAAAGATCATCCGTTAAAAGATCACCTAAAAACTCTTTTGGGCAGATGTTTAAAGAACCCTGGATATTTAAAGGTTGTTTTATTGGCTTTTTTAAAAGAAATTAGTGTTTTAAAAAAATTAAAAAAAATTGAATGTTAAATATTAAAAATATTTTGAAACAGACGTTGTTATAGAGCCGATTTTAATGTATATAGGAAAAAGACGTTATAAATTAATTAGAAAAATTTTGATTTTTATTAAATTTGGGTAAATTATTTTTTAATTATATGAGAATATTTCAAAAAATTCTAAAATTATTAAAAGGGTATTTTTGGTTAATAATTTTGGTTGCTTTCTTTTTTCTTTATTCATATAAGTTGACAGAGGTTCCGCCGGGGATTAATTTCGATGAGGCTTCAATTGGTTATAATGCTAGCCTTATTTCCAAGACACTACATGACGAAAACGATCGTTTTTTACCTGTTTTTATTCTTACCTTAGACGGGAAAGACTGGAAACAGCCAAGTAATGTTTATTTTGCGGCTTTGATTTTCAAACTTTTTGGCACGTCATATTTTAATCTTCGCTTAATAAGCGTAATCTACGCTGTCGTAAGCGGCTTTTTGTTTTATAGACTCCTAAAATTATTTTTTTCTGAGGTTCTTAGTTTGGT